>Ga0315281_10001519_pt1 | contig 34379 bp, 25 predicted proteins | sample YL17G07_0_MG_FD_204540 | JGI IMG/M metagenome (GOLD analysis project Ga0315281, IMG submission 204540) | Sediment microbial communities from Yellowstone Lake, YNP, Wyoming, USA - YL17G07_0 | ecosystem: Environmental > Aquatic > Freshwater > Lake > Sediment | place: USA: Wyoming | collected...
TACCCCTCCAATCCCTGTTTCGGGCCCAATCTGCCTTTCAGCGTCGGATCAGCGGCCAGCTTTCGCAGCTGGTACAGCCTGGCAGGTTTGACTAACGTCTCCCGGTGGGAAAACAACGACGTTTGGGGCTCAGACTTCCGTGATGGTGCCAACGCAGATCTTGAGCCACAGGGCGGTAGCGACCTGCCGGATGTCTACTTCTACAATGGCCATGGCATTTGCCAGGCTGCACCGGTTGCCACCGATGCTGATTTCATCTTCGTCTGCAGCACCAACGGGCAACCTAACAACACCAACATCGGAACCTCCTCGCGCTGGGGAAATGGTACTGGTCAGCTCAAGTTTGCGTTTATCGACGCCAGTTGTCCCATGGATCTTGTTTCGCTGGGCAATAACTGGTTTCCACCGTTTCAAGGTCTGCATGTCGCCGTTGGACATTCCGGCAACGCCACACACGACACGCTGAACAGCCAGACGCGAGGCGGCACGTTAGCTGCCTATACGGTGGGCTACACCGTAGATATTGGGTTCATCAAGATTCAACTCTATCCCGAACTCCCGGCGACCTGGGCGTGGATGAACGCTGGTTTGATTGATGTGCAGTCCCAGGTCTGCGCCGTGTCCATAGCAAACGATGCGACGCAGGCGAGCGCCGAAAACCGACGCGACAACGAGAAGGTTAAATCACCGATGGGTCGACCAAGCGGTAACTGGTTTGCGTGGCGCTGGATTTGCAGCTAGCCAATTACCACTCACCGACAACGCAAAGAACAGGGAGTCATCATGAAAGCACTCAACTATGCAGGGCTGTCCACACTGGTAATGGTTTTTGTATTGGCTGGCTGCACCACTACGCGTGAAAGAGATCCGCGCCAATTGGACGAGAAGCAAGTCAGTACCTTGGCAGCTCTTGGAGCCAAGAATTACGGCATTACGTGGGAAGGCCACCTGGTCGGCGCCAACGAGCACGGTGTTATGGCTGTGACGGATGGCGTGACCACCCTCACTACCCGTGTGGGCGTACGTGTCTTTATCATCCACAACCGCAAGCTATTTCCGCCAAACGAGAAAATGGCATACGAAGGGTCTGATGCCGATTTAAAAGCTATCGGGATGAAGCTCCTGCAGGCATCCGGAGTCAACAAAGACGAAATCGCGGACGTGAAAGTACTGCAGCAATACACCCAGAGCGGAGTGACGCTTCCCGACGGAAAAGAAGTCAAGGTGTTGCCACCAGAGCGGAGTCATCGCACCTTGATGGTAAGTCGTCGCATTGCAAACGTGGATGTCGAATCATCGCGCCTTATGCTCAACCTCGATCACGCCGGGCATGTGGCGTTCATGGAATTGGCATGGCCGGACATCAGCCGCGAAGTGCTCGACCGTGCCATGCGTTTCCGGGAGCTGACCGTGAACAAGTTCGCCGCGCCACAACTTGATGGAGCGGAGGTGGAATCCGTTCAGCCGGTGGTGCTACATACTCCGGCAGTTGGCTTCCACAACGATTCGACAGCGGCCATACGTGTGATCTACCGGTCGAATGCAAAACAGGTGGGACAGAAGGCAGTGCGCTACGTGGATGAGCTGGGCAGGGATGTGGATCTGCCCAGGGCTGTTGACCTGCTTCGTGAAGAACCGGTCAAGCGGGGGCGATAAGGGGGCTGAGCCAATAGCTCTGCCCACTCTGGCAGGTCGTCATGGCAGGGCTTGCTGAACGCTCAAGCGGCGCAGCTACCCTCGGCTGCCAGAACCTGAATGCGGTTGCGACCATGATGTTTGGCTGTGTACAGCGCGCTGTCAGCGCGTTGCAGGATGTCGGTAATGCCAGCGTCCGGCTCACTGCGCGCAGCGACCCCGGCGCTGATCGTAAAGTGCAGTGTGCCGGCAGGGGTGTCGACGGCCAGCTGCGCGAGCTGCTCGCGCAACCGCTCTGCCAGGATGGCTGCGCCGCCGAGCGGTGTCTCCGGCATGAGGATGACAAACTCCTCACCGCCCCAGCGACCCAGGATGTCTGTGCCGCGCAGCAGGCCTTCGGTCGCGCGCGACATGGCGATCAGCATCTGGTCACCGACAAAATGTCCGTGGGTGTCGTTGATGGTCTTGAAGTGATCGATGTCCAGCATCACCGCGGCCAACTCGTGCTGATAGCGATGGCTGCGCAGGAACTCCGTGTCGGCCTGCTCAAGAAACCGGCGGCGGTTGAGCAAGCCAGTAAGTGGATCAGTGTTCGCCATTAGCCGCAGTTCTTCCTGCAGTTTCCGGGTCGCGGTCAGGTCGCGTCCGATGGTGGCGAAGTGGGTAACGCGACCATGCGCATCGCGCAACGGAACAACGTTGGTGTCGATCCAGATTTCTTCGCCTTCATGACTGTAGTTGAGCTGCTCCACGCGGATTGGCCGCTGTGCCTCCATCGCTGCGCGTACGGCAGCCACTGTCTGCAGATCGGTATTCGGTCCGTACAGCAGCCGGGACGAGCGGCCAATCACCTCATCGGCGTTATAGCCCGTGAGTGCGGTGAACGCCGGATTCACGTAAACAATGATCGGCCCGGGCGGCCCGAGCGGTGTGGCGGCCGTCACCACGATAACGTCGTTGGTGCTCTGCGCCAGCTGCTGAAAAATTTCGAGTGAGACCAAGGCGTCTCTCCTGTTGGGCTTGTTCTTCCCTGTTCCTTATAGCGTAGTCAGCCGAAATGATGGCGGGTGCCGGCGCGATGCCGTTTGTCGGGGCTGGCGCTGCTAAGGTCCGATGGACGCGGTCGCGCGCGGCTGGACCGACCGTTCATCGGGCGGCAGGTACTAATGTAGCGCTTCATTCTGTTTGGTACTTATGCCTTTGCTAGTGGCTACTGTAGGCCTGGCTTTAGCAGGTTGTTGAAAAAAGTAGTTGCAGGGTGCGTTCCACGCACCATGGCCGGTGCGTGGGGTGCGTGGAACGCACCCTACATATAAGAAAAAAAGACATGTGGAAGTCCATGTCTTCGTGAGAGACGAGATGAGGTTTTGTTGATGAGTTTTTCAACAACCTGTTGGCCCGATTTGTCGGCCTGAAGGCCGACCTGCCTCCAGCTTTGTTGCGTTCCATCAATTATGAGGCGCTACACATCCGGTACGCGGGCTCTATGTACCTGACCAGCAAAGCCAGGCGAGAGCTGCACCTTCCGGAACGCACTGAAAAACACGGCTTCGCAACGAACCCCTTGGCGCAATACGCACGAAAAGCCAACCCATTGCCAGATTTCAGGCCCAGTCAAGTTCCATTCGGGCCAGAGATGATACAGAATCAAATTCGCAGTCATTTCATTCGGGCAGGGGATACCTAAGCATGAGCGAAGCTGTTGTAACACGCGTGTGGCCGCTGGATTTTCAGTGGCAGACGGCTGATCCGTTCTTGTTCTGTGTGCGTCACGAAGATTTCTACCCGAAGGGCAATGCACAGTACGGGCCGCAGGCGTCGCTTGACGGACGCAATATCGGCAACGACTTCGAGGGCATCGACGGTTGGCGCATGTACCACGGCGACGTCGTGCCGGGATTCCCGGTGCATCCGCATCGCGGCTTTGAAACGGTAACTATCGTACGGACCGGGCTGGTGGATCATGCCGATTCACTGGGCGCGGCCGGCCGTTACGGTGGCGGCGACGTGCAATGGATGACCGCCGGTAAGGGCGTGCAGCATTCGGAAATGTTTCCGCTGCTCAAAACGGAGCGTGCCAATCCGCTTGAGCTGTTTCAGATCTGGTTGAACCTGCCGGCGGCCAGCAAGATGGCGGAGCCGCACTTTGCCATGTTCTGGCGCGACACGATACCGAAGCGACACATACAGGATGCCGCCGGCAACCAGATCGAGATCGAGGTGATAGCCGGTTTCTATGGGGATGTGCGTGCCCCCACACCGCCGCCGGATTCCTGGGCAGCGGATGACAACCATCACGTCGCCATCTGGCTGATCAAGCTCGCGCCCGGTGCGCGCTGGACACTGCCGGCGTCGTTGCCCGGCATCAACCGCACCCTGTATTTTCATACCGGTTCGACAGTGCGGCTGGCGGGTAACGAGATTAGCGTGAAACACGGCATGGCCCTGAACCCGGCAATGGATGCCGAGATCGTGAACGGCAACGCCGAAGCACAACTGTTGTTGCTGCAGGGGCGGCCGATCGCCGAACCGGTTGCCAGCCATGGACCGTTCGTGATGAATAGCCGAGCTGAAATCGAACAGGCGTTCGCGGATTACCGCCGCACCCAATTTGGCGGCTGGCCGTGGCCGCGTCTTGACCAGGTGCACGACCCCAAACGTGCTCGTTTTGCCCGGCATGTGAATGGTCAGGTGGAAGAGCCCGGCGACAGCGAGCCAGGCTAGTCCAAAGAAAGCTTGCGCGAATAATCGGAATATTCCGGTTCCGCCCTGTTTTTGGCGCCCACTGGCTGTACCATCACAATAATATTAACCGGATACCGAACAGAATCATGAGCAACTTACCCGCCTGCCCAAAGTGTGGTTCCGTCTACACCTACAATGATGGCGCCATGCTGGTTTGTCCGGAATGCGCGCATGAATGGACAGTCGATATAAAAACGGAAAGTAGTGACGAGGCGCGTGTGATCCGTGATGCGCACGGTAACGTGCTGCAGGACGGCGACTCCATTAGTGTCATCAAGGACCTCAAAGTCAAAGGCACCTCCCTGGTGGTCAAGGTCGGCACCAAGGTCAAAAACATCCGGTTGGTCGATGGCGATCACAATATCGACTGCAAGATCGATGGTATCGGTGCCATGCAGCTGAAATCCGAGTTTGTGAAAAAGGCTTAGACGGCCTTCAACCGTCGCAAACCGGGGATAGTCCGGAGGCAAATCGAAGACATGACGTGCACGACGCCATAAGCTATGTTTGTGTCCGCCTGTTTAATGATTCACATACATATAAGGAGTGGTCGCCATGGGTGAGTTCCTGTCGTTTTCGATTGTGCTGGTGATGCTGGCGGTGGTGTTTGTGATGCTCGGGGTCAAGACTGTGCCGCAGTCCTATGAGTACACGGTTGAGCGCTTTGGGCGCTTTACGCGCATCCTGCCACCCGGGTTGCACGTGATTGTGCCGGTGATCGACCGCATCGGGCATCGCCTGAATCGCATGGAACAGGTAGTCTCCATCTCGCGCCAGTCGATCATCACCAAGGACAACGCATCGGTCGAGGTTGACGGGGTGGCGTTCATCCAGATCATCGACAGCAAGAGTGCTGCCTACGAGGTGCAGAACCTCGGCAATGCCATCGTCAATCTGGTTATGACCAACATCCGCACGGTGTTGGGCTCCATGACGCTCGATGAAGCATTGTCCGAGCGCGATTCGATCAATACCAAGCTGCTCACCGTGGTCAACAAGGCGACCGAATCCTGGGGTGTCAAAATCACGCGCGCCGAGATCAAGGATATTCAGCCGCCGAAGGCCATTATGGATGCCATGAGCCTGCAGATGGTCTCGGAGCGCGAGAAGCGCGCACTCATTCTGAAATCCGAGGGCGAACGACAGGAGGCCATCAACCGTGCCGAGGGCGCGAAACAGGCGCAGGTGCTGACCGCCGAAGGCCGGCTCGAAGCTGCGAAGCTTGACGCGGCGGCACGCGAGCGTCTGGCCGAGGCGGAGGCCAAGGCCACCGAAGTGGTGTCGGCCGCGATCAAGAAGGGCGATCCGCAGGCGCTCAATTACTTCGTTGCCATGAAGTACGTCGATTCACTGAAGGAGATTGCTGCGGCGCCCAACCAGAAGCTCATCATGATGCCGCTCGAAGCCGGGTCCGTGATCGGGGCGATTTCCGGTATTGGTGAATTGCTCAAATCCGTCAAGCCCGGCAAGGCCGGGTAAGGAGCGCGTATGAACGAAGTCGCACAGGTGGTGTTCTGGTACTGGTGGGTGCTGGCGGGAATATTCATTGTGCTCGAGATGCTCGCCCCGGGTACTTTCATGTTGTGGCTCGGTGCGGCGGCCGGCGTTGTTGGGCTGTTATTGCTCGTCACGCCGGGGGCCTCGATGGCGGTGCAGTTCACCGTCTTTGCGGTGTGCGCGGTGGCCGCGGTCTTTCTCGCCAAGCGCTATTTCCGTCGTCATCCGATCGAAAGCGAAGCGCCGATGCTGAACCTGCGCACCGCGAACTATGTCGGCAAGACCTACGTGCTGATTGAGCCCATCGAGAACGGCATGGGTCAGGCCAAGGTAAACGACTCGGTGTGGTCGGTGACGGGCCCGGACCTGCCGAAAGGCGCGCGCGTGCGCGTGGTCGGGTCGTCGGGCACGGTGCTCAAGGTGGAAGCGGCCGGCGATTAAGCGTCGTGGTGTTCAATGGACCACAATTTCGGCCGACACACAGGTTGACCTGCCTGGTCAGCTCACTGTTCGAATTCGGCACAGCAGGGTGCCCGCCATACCGCGAGCCAGTTGGTTACCGCGCCGAGCTCGGGTAACATCTCCCGAAACCACAAGGATCCGCTCTTCATGCCAGCTATCCAGCGCGACCTCACCCGTACTGTGCTCGCAGTGCTGTTCATCGGTGGCCTGCTCGGTCTCTCGCTCTGGATTCTGCGCCCCTTTCTGGCAGCGCTGATCTGGGCGGTAATGATTGTGGTGGCTTCCTGGCCGCTGTTACGCGCGGCCCAGTCACTGTTGTGGGGGCGGCGCTGGCTGGCGGTGACGGTGATGACGCTCGCACTGCTGCTGTTGCTGATTGTGCCATTCACTGCTGCGATCGCCACCATTGTGGCCAACGCCGATACCATCGGCGGGTGGGCGAAGGCCCTGAGCGAATTCAATATTCCGCCGCCGCCCGTCTGGCTCGGCAATCTGCCCGTGATCGGTCATTATGGCGCGCAACTGTGGCAGGACCTGGCAAGCGACGGCGCCGATCTGCTCATGGTCAAGATCGTTCCCTATGCCGGCGGGTTCTCGAAATGGTTTGTCGCACAGGTCGGCAGCCTCGGCGTGGTGTTCGTGGAGTTCCTGCTCACGGTGGTGTTCGCTGCGATTCTGTATGTGCATGGCGAACAGGCAGCCGTCTGGATGCGGCGTTTCGGGCGACGTCTGGGCGGCGAACGCGGCGATGCCGCGGTACTGCTGTCGGCGCAGGCGATACGCGGTGTGGCGCTCGGCGTGGTGGTGACGGCGCTGGTGCAGGCGCTGCTCGGCGGTCTCGGGCTCGCGCTCGCGGGTGTGCCGTTTGCAATTTTGCTCACGGCGGTGATGTTCATGCTCTCGGTGGCGCAGATTGGTTCTGTACCGGTGATACTCCCGGCAGCAATCTGGCTGTTCTGGCGTGACGATGTGGTGTGGGGAAGTTTCCTGCTGGTGGTGATGCTGGTGGTGAGCCTGCTCGACAATATCCTGCGTCCGGCCCTGATCAGGAAGGGTGCGGATCTGCCGCTGCTGTTGATTTTTGCCGGCGTCATCGGCGGCTTGATGGCCTTTGGCCTGATCGGCATTTTTGTCGGCCCCATGGTGCTGGCCGTAGCCTACACGTTACTGGGCGCGTGGATCGAGGACCGGAAGTAACGCAGCTGAGCGTTGCAATGCCGGTTTGAGGTTAGATCGTCACCATTTCAGGATCAGTTTCCCTAGCCACATACCAGCGATGCCGAAACCGACCATGGGCAGGTAATGCCACTGGAAGACGTGCACGATCGAATCGTTCGGCTCGGAAAGTCTTAACCACAAGGCGCCGATGCTGAGCGCGGATAGCAACACGATACTGCCCGCCCAGCGATAATGTGTGCTGGCGAGTTTTCGAATCCCCAGGAAGTACCAGGCCGCTGGCAGCACGCCAACAAGAACAAGGCAGAAGGTGCATTCGTATGTATGAATGGGCAGCAGTGTGGCCGAGCCGGTGCCTTGCCAGGCGAAGACCAATGCCAGCATGAATACCGCCAGCAGAAAAACCGGTGCCAGGGCGACCCGCCGCATCTGATGCAAATCCGGAAACGCAAGCAGCGCGGCGCTCAAGGAAGTAGCAATGAAAATCGCAACCAGGCCCGATATCTCCGCGGCGAACCATGGCTCATGGAGTTTCAGCAGCAGGTCCGGGCGCAGACCGGAATATATCAGCGACAGGGCAAGATAGAATGCCGCCGCCGCCATCCACCGCACGCTTAGCGCAAAGGGGTGGGGAGCAGGTTCTGTTGGGGCTGCTTCGCGGGAGAGCGCGGCGACCAGTTCTTCGGTAGTTCTCATTCTCTCTCCAGTTTGTGGCGCAATATTTTATAAGCACGGTACAGCATCACTTTAACTGTGGACAGCTTCATGCCAGTTTTTTCGGCCACTTCCTTGGCTGTGTAACCATCCTGATGCATCATTTTCAGGATCGTTGCCTGCTTATCGGGCAGCTTCTGGATTTCCCCGTTAATAGATTCGTAGGTCATGGCTGATAAGGTTACAGGCGCAAACAGATTATTTTCCACATCAGACAATTCGACGGCATGCCGCAGCTGGTCGGAATAATGTGCGCGAAAATAATCCTGCAGGCGGAATCGGGCAATAGCATATGCCCAGGGCTTGTAGGGACGGTTGCCGTCATAGGTGTGGCGGGCCTTGTGTATGGAAATCAGGATTTCCTGCAGCAGATCGTCCGCGTCGCCAGTGGATCCGAGGTGTTTCGCCAGAAACGGCCGGAGCAGGTGCGAGGTTGCCCGCAGCAAGGCGTTGTAGGCGCGCCCGTCACCATTTATAGCCTGTTTCATTAATGCTTCGAAGTCGACAGCCTTGTCGGTCATCTGGGCACCATGTGAAATATATGTAACCTTTCTTTCAGAATGATCGAATAGGTGTAGGCAGGACTGACAATATCGGCTGTAGGCGATGTCTGCAATGCAGTTATTCAGTTTTCGCCTGAAATATTTTCTCGAGATTGTTATCTCGGTTCCTGAACCTGTTCAATGGATGAAAAATACAATGCGCAAATCAACTTCCCTGTTAGCAGGCTGCCTGCTGGGCACCGCTGTACTGGCTGCCACCAATGTTTCGGCTGACGATATGACCACCTATAAAATCACTATTACGAATCTGACTCGCGGTCAGCCCATTGCGCCCGCTATGGCCGCGACGCATTCACCTGGTATGTCGTTCTTCCAGGTAGGCAATGCGCCAAGCCCGGAACTGGCCAGTCTCGCCGAAGCCGGTAATGGCCATCCCATGGCGGCACTGCTGATGGGCACACCTGGCTACAGTGATGCACAAGTCGCAGCCTCTGGTATCGGACCCGGCAAGACCATAACGTTGATGGTTTCGGCACGCCGCGGAACGGACCACCTGAGTCTTGGTGCTATGCTCGGCAATACAAACGATGGGTTTGCTGCCCTGCGGGACGTGGAGTTGCCCAAAGAACATCAGGCCCTTACCTACATGGCCGACGGCTATGACGCCGGCAGCGAAACCAACGATGAATCATGCAACACCGTACCCGGCCCGGCTTGTGGTGGAGCAGCGCTTTCACCGGAAGATAGCGGTGAAGGTTTCGTCCATATTCACAGCGGTATTCACGGTACAGGCGGGCTCAATGCCGCGATCTATGACTGGCGCAATCCAGTGGCCCAGGTTGTCATCGAGCGTATGAACTAATTGGCGTGAGACAGGGGTGATCCGGTTCGGTCCAGACCGGATCACCGTATTCTTCTCGCATATTTAAGTGCCAGCAGGTCGTGTTGCAACGATAACTCCAGCTATTGGGACTATATGTTGAATGCAATAGGGTCATCGCCAATCTACAGCCCCTCAACGGCAGGGGAGCAGACGGCCGCTCTTAAAACACAGCTCGCCCAATACGAACTAAAACTGTCGGACTGTGTCCATTGCGTATCGGCCAGCACACGAGAAGGCAAGGAAAAGATCAAGGAACTGTCGGACAAGATCAGTACAGCCAAGGCGCATATCGAAACGATTGAGACCGCCAGGGCGAATAACCAGTCAACCACGTATAAAGTGAGAACGGCGACAGATAATACTGTGAGCAAGGATGTGGGCGCAGTGAGGCCGGTGACTGGGACGCTGGGCAACCATCTGGATGTATATTCCTGATCAGCTGCCGTAAGATTATTTACTCGCTCGTATCGCACCACAAATAAAAGCAGCACGCACTGGAGCAGTGCTCGCATTCGGCCGATTCGACAGATGTTGATCTGGTGCTTCGCGCCGCTGCGTCTTATTCTCCGACGGCTCTTTAACCGGCGGAGAAATGTAACTCAAAAAACAGAATTCAGGCGGATGCTTGTTTATCAGAACTGAGGGGGACGAGTGTTTCAACCACATAAAGTGGGCCACAATTACTTTACGCCGCGGATGTTCTTCACTCCTGTTGCCCCCGGTTGCGTTTGCGAGGAAATATAGTTCAGCAGTGCACTGCGTGAAGCCTCATACAGGCTGACCAGGTCATGCATATTGCGCGACGCGTTGAGGGACAACTCGGTGGCGGTCATTCGCTCCAGGCGCGCACACAACTGCTGCCAGGCGGCTGCGCCGACGGTACCGGCACTTCCTTTCATGGCGTGTAGCTGGTCACGGAATTCGGCAATGTCATCGCGCCGTAAAGCGGCGTGCATTGCGTCAAATGTGGCCTCAGCGTCCTGTACGAGTCCATTCACGAGGTTTGGCAGAAACTGGTCATTACGGCCAATGGCACGCAATTGATCGAGAATCTCGTGGTCAATGAGTAACGGCGTATCGGATCGCGCCTCGCCTGAATTGACCATTTGCGATGCGTGGGTGTCGAGGTGCTTGCCCGAGGCGATACCTAGTTTTTCGCAGAGGTCGTCGATCGCGCGCAGTAGACGAGATGGATTAATCGGTTTCGTCAGGTAGGCGCTCACACCGAGTGCCTTGGCATCCCGGAGGGCTTCGGCCGTGGCGTCGGCCGTGAGCATAATAACCGGCAAGCTGCGTTCCTGTTTGCTTAATGAAAGATGCCGAACGGCATCGAGACCATCCATTACGGGCATGTGCATGTCGAAAATGGCAATGTCGAACAGGGCACCGCTCTCAATGGCGTCGAGAGCCTGCTCGCCGTTGTTCACAAGGTGCACGCGGTGACCGGCATTTTCGAGTATACGCTGGATCACCTTTTGGTTGATGACGTTGTCCTCGGCCACCAGGATGCTGTAGCGAGTCGCCATGCCAGGACCGTAATCGGCATTGTCATTCGACGAATTCTGATCGTAGGCCGCAATGGCATGCAAGGCATTGAACAATGCCTTGCTATCGGCGGGCGCGTCGAGTACGAACGAAAACCCGGCACGATAGTATTCCTCCAGGGGTACGGGTTCTCCCGGCGTGCGCAACCGTATGACCTGGGTTAGCGGCCCCGGTAACAAGCCTTGCGCGCTGGCCGCAAATTCCATGGCGGTCGTGCCGAGGGTATCCTGGTTCACGATGATGGCATCAAACGGCTTCTCGTGACTGGCCGCTATGTTATGCAGCAACTGTATGGCGGCCGTGGTGGACTCCGCATGCACGATCTGTATCATCCAGTGGGCGCACATTTTTTCGATGGATGCGACATCAAGCTGGTCATGCGCAATGAGCAGGAGGCGTGCCATGCCAGTATTGGCGCGACGAATTTGAATCAGTTCGGCAGTCTGTTGTGGTTGCAGTCGGGCGGTGATCTCAAACCAGAAGGTCGACCCAACACCGGGCTTCGAACGTACCCCGACAGATCCCCCCATCAGCTCAACCAGTTGTTTTGCGATGGTGGTCCCGAGGCCGGTACCGCCGAAGCGACGGGTGGTGGATGCGTCTGCCTGGGCGAAGGCGGAGAAGATGCGCTTCTGGGCCTCTGCAGAGATGCCGACGCCGGTATCGGCGATCTCAAAACGCAGGACGACTTCATTGTCACCGGAACGGACGGTATTGATGCGCAGCGTTACCGACCCAAGGTCGGTGAATTTGATGGCATTGCCAATCAGGTTTACAAGAATCTGACTGAGATGGACAGGGTCGCCGTGCAGGGCGAACGGAACGCGGGGCGATAGCTGGATGCGGAAGTCGAGTCCTTTGGCGTGTGCCTGCGGCGCGAACATCGCCGATATTCCGGCAATCAGGCTATGCAGATCGAGGTCGGTTTCATCCAGGACCAGTTTGCCGGCCTCTATTTTTGAAATGTCGAGGATGTTTTGCAGCAGTCCGAGAAGCACGCGTGCGGAGGAGTTGACCGATTGCGCATACTCCTTTTGCTCCGGGTTGAGCGGTGTTCCCACCAGCAAATGGCTCATGCCGATAATGCCGTTGAGTGGGGTGCGGATTTCGTGACTCATGTTGGCCAGGAACTGGCTTTTCTCGTCGCTGGCGTGTTTGACCATCTGGAGCAGGTCGTGCAGCCGGCGCACGAGCCGCGCAACGAACAGTGGCAGGATCAACAGGCCGATCAGCAGACCGATACCCATACCGAGATGCCGCGCCCAGTACTCGCTCAGATAGAGTACGGCGCCAAATCCGGTCACGCTCATGACGGTTGCGGTATACAGATAGCGTGTACCGTATCGGAACCCGTTGCCGAGTGTCACCCACAAGGCGACCCCATAGAGCACGACACCGACCTCGTTGGTGAGGTAGAAGCAGGCGTAAATGGCCGTGAAGTCAAACGCCATGGTGATGTAGCGCCGCTGCGGAACGAAACGCTGGAGGCGGTGAATCCACCAGAGAATCGCAAACGCAAACAGCATGTAGCTGGTAGTGAGAGCCAGGGCCGGCCATCCTGATCGGAGAATCACCCCGCCGATGAAGTACGACAACACCAGATAGACCAGAATGAGCGAGCAGAACACGACACGAATGATGCCTTGTTCCGTCTCGTCGTCACGCGCATTCCACATGTTGTGCAGACGCGTCAGGGAGCGGGGTAAATTCAACGCCGGTCTTTCCATGGTCTTGAGGGTCGTTGAGACAGTGGTCGAGCAAAAAAACACCCCCGGGATTTTACAGGCCTCCCGGAGATTTCCAGACGCACCGTGTACACGGGTTTGCGGCTCAGTCTCTATAAGTGAAGCACAAATTCACCTCGACGCAGGTGGCAAAAGATACGCAACGGATGTGCCAATTGAAACACTGGGCCTGCCAAAACTGCGTCAGGGCTGTTTTCTCAAGACATACTGGACACCACTGAAAGTGCCGGTTTTTCATTGATTTGACCCATGACAGCACGGTTTTGGGCACGGATGAGCCGGTCCATGACCCGCAGGTGTGTTGGCCCGACCTGCAGGGCTGCCTCGACCCAAATTTCCGCCGATGCCTGAAGCTCCTGAAGGGTGAGCGGTATATAGGTTCCCTGGATGCGCTGCATGGCCCGGTAGCCGTTCCAGGCCTTATTCTGGCGGCGAATGTAAGTGGTGACGGCACGCTGACCTTCTCCGTCTTCCACCAGGATGTCGATGAGGCCCATCCGATGCAGCTCCTCGGCCGGATAGAGCCGTCCATTCAGGATAATCCTTGTTGCCGCGCTGGGTCCGATGCGTCGCGCGATCAAGTTGAAGGCGCCGTGACCAGGCACGAGGTTGAACATGATTTCCGGGAATCCGAGTTTCGCGCCGCGCTCAGCGATTACAACGTTGCTCGAAAGCGCTGCCTCGAAACCACCACCGAGGGCATCACCCTGAATCAGCGAGATGGTTGTGATCGGACAGCCCAGCGATATGCTGTTGTTGTAAAGTATGGTTGCGCAGTCCATGGCATACGACTTGAGCTGCACGGCATCACGGGCCCGAATCAATTCACGGAACATATGCAGGTCGCCGCCGAAACTGAACGCGTCCTTGGAACTGGAAGCATAGACGAGATAGCGGATATCCAACTCGTGACAGGCCGTACGCACCATTGCCTGGAAACTTAAAATGTCGCGCACAAGATCCCATGTAAAGCACGGGCGCGGCTGTACGTTCATGGAAAATGTCACAGACTGGTGCTCCATGTCATGTGTGACATCGAGGTTGGCATACTCGCCGAGTAGTGCCTGGCGTGTGTTATGGCTAACTTGATATGGTTGCATTGAATCCCTCCAAAGCAGGTAGTTGGCTGATAAAGCACTTTGAAGGATAGACCTATGAGCAGGTGTGCTATAGCGGTACTCATGACCAGCGGTCTATGGTGTCCGCTGGACGCGATAACCGGAATTGTTTAACCGCTCAACGGCGACTATTCACCAGCTGTCCGCCCCGCCACGTCTGACGTTGCGTGCTGTGCCGTCTGCGCACCCGCGCGTAGCGCCATCAGGGCGTTTCCCTTCGCTGTGCCACGACCGCGCACAATATTATCGGTCGCTGCGAATTTCATCAGAGTTTTATTGAACGACTAATCTGGATTCTTGCAGGAACCTTTCGACGGAAGATCGGTCGTATAGACGAAGCAGGCAGTATAAGGACGACACAGAGTGGGGCGCACGAAAGAAACTTTTCTCGCCATGTAAAATTCCTACTATTGCACTCGGGTGTTTAGCCGACATGGCTGGCGAAAATATAATTACTGCGACGAGTGCGTTTATGCTTGATTTCGAATCTCTGCCCACGCACACTCTCGCCAAAGCTATTTTCACTACTGCAGGCAGCACGCGGGCATGAGGCATCTCAGCATGATTTTTCGTTCCTGGCTCCTGCTGTTATTGGTGACGTCCATACCTTATTCCGTATACGCCGCCGAGCTGGCGCCGGACTTCACTCTTCCGGGTCGCGACCAGCCGATTCAGCTCCAGTCATTGCGCGGAAAAGTGGTATATGTGGATTTCTGGGCCTCGTGGTGCCAGCCGTGCCGCGAATCCTTTCCGTGGATGAACAGCCTGCAAAAGCGCTACGGCGATCAAGGGCTGGTCGTGATTGCTGTCAACCTCGACAAGTCGCGTGAACTCAGCGATAAGTTCCTCCAGCAGGTTCCCGCCAGCTTCAGCATCGCCTACGATCCGGACGGTGTGGTGGCCACGGCGTACCATGTCAAAGGCATGCCCAGCAGTTACCTGATCGATCGGCAGGGGCATATTCAGAACAGCCACATCGGTTTCCGCGCTGACAGCGCAGAAGCTTTGGAAGCATCGATCAAAACTCTCGTGCAGCAACACTGATCCTGGTTCGCCAATGCGCATTCTGCTCTTGCTGTCTGTATTACTCGGTGTCACGGCCTGCACGCTCGAGCCCGTGCAACCCTGGGATCGTGACCTGCTGGCCGAGCAAAAGATGCAACTCGCACCCGATCCGGTCGAAAATTTTATCGATGAACATATCTATTTCAGCAAGGAATCAGCAAGTGGCGGTCAGGGCGTTGGAGGTGGTGGCTGCGGATGCAATTGAATAATGGCCGGTCGATTCGCCAGGCGTTGGCTGTCGCGACTTGCACACTATTAGGTACGGCGCCTCAATCGGGCCACGCCGCCGATAACGCGGAGAACTGGCGTGTTGACGGTTCGATTCTTTACTACTCAGAGCAGGATCGGGTTACGGTCATCGAGCCGGTAGTGTTCGCGCGCCGCACTTTCGCGGACGATTCGGCGCTGACGTTGCGCCTGGTGTATGACAGCATGACCGGCGCCTCGGCCAATGGCGCTACACTCACGAATGCGCCACAGACTTTCACGTCGCCTTCCGGCACCAGTACGTACACCACGCCTGCCAACCAGACGCCGTTACACCAGTTCAGCGATCAGCGCGTGGCGCTGGCTGCGGAGTGGGAAAAGCCCGTCAATCGTATGCGGCGTTATGTTTACGGCGCGACCATCTCGACCGAAAACGATTATCAGAGTTTCGGGCTCAGCACCACCTTGCTGCAGGATTTCAACGATAAGCTCAGCACGTTCACTGCCGGTCTTGCTGGCAGTTACGATCTCGTTCAGCCCATCGGTGGCGTGCCGACGCCGATGCAGCTCCTGTCGACAGTCGTTCCGTCATCGGGTGGTGATGAAGGGGGAGACGGCGGGGGAAAAGGCAAGGCCAGTTTGGACGGCATAGTAGGATTCACCCAGGTGTTGACGCGCCGCTTGCTCACCCAGTTTAACTACAGTATCGGTTATGCCAGTGGTTATCTGACTGACCCGTACAAAGTGTTGTCGGTTGTCAATGCCACCGGCGCAACAGTGGATTACCGCTACGAGAGCCGCCCCGATACCCGCATTCGCCAGAGCCTTTACTGGAAAACCGTTTACCATCTGCCGCACGACGTGGTGCATTTCTCCTACCGCCATTACTGGGACGACTGGGGCGTGAGCGCCGACACCGTGGACCTGCATTACCGCCTGGAACTCTGGAAGGGCAGTTATCTGCAGCCGCATGTGCGTTATGCAACCCAAAACGCCGCGGATTTCTACATCCACAGCCTGCTCAATACCAATCCGGCGCCGGTCCATGCCAGTGCCGACTACCGGTTGGGTGACCTCGTGACCACGACCGTCGGCCTCAAGTTTGGTCTGCCGGTTGGCAAGAGCAGCGAGCTCAGTCTGCGGGTGGAATCCATGACCCAGAGCGGTAACAGCCACCCGGCCGACGCGATCGGTATCCAGAAGGGTTTCGATCTGTTTCCGACAATCCATTCCAGCATCGCCCAGCTTACCTATACTGGCCGTTTCTGAAACGGCCGTGTGACGCGATGACCCTGCTGCGAAGATCGGGTTACTGGGAAGGCTCGTTTGAAGCCATGGCGAGCCCCTGCTCGCTGCTTGCTGAAGTGGCGAACGCCGAAGTAGCCCGCCGGCTGCTAGCGATTGCGCGTGCCGAGGCATTGCGCATTGAAGCCAAATACAGTCGCTACCGCACGGACAATATCCTGTATCGCATCAACACCAGTGCCGGGCAGCCGCTGGAAGTCGACGATGAGACTGCGCAACTTCTCGACTATGCCGCACACTGCTACACATTGAGCGAAGGCCGTTTCGATGTGACGTCCGGTGTGTTGCGCCAGGTGTGGCGTTTCGATGGCAGTGACCGTGTACCAAGTGCCGAGGCGGTCATAGCACTGCTGCCGCGCATCGGCTGGGAAAAGATATCCTGGCAGCGGCCGCGACTCATGGTGCCGCCCGGCATGGAGATCGATTTCGGCGGTATCGGCAAGGAGTATGCGGTAGACCGCAGCGCGCTGCTGCTCGCGGCCGAGACAGATGCCAGTCTGTTGATCAACTACGGGGGCGATCTCTTTGCCACCAGTGCGCGCGCCGATGGCCACAGCTGGCGGATAGGCCTCGACGACCCGGCGGCGACCGGCGAGCGCAGTACCGGAGAGCTCGAAATCCGCCGCGGCGCTATTGCCACGAGCGGTGATGCGCGCCGCTACCTGCTCAAGGATGGAATTCGCTACAGCCACATCCTCGATCCGCGCACCGGCTGGCCGGTGCCGGATGCCCCGCACTCGGTCACGGTCGTTGCCGACACCTGTCTTGAGGCCGGTATGCTGGCCACTTTTGCCATGCTCATGGGTCGTGAGGCTGAGGTTTTTCTCGGCCGCCAGGCGACAGGGCATCACATTATTCGTTAGGATGTGGTATACACGATATCAACAAGTAAATAATATATATCAATTAAAACAATAGCTTGTAATATTTTTATTTGTAACAATTGAGATTTTACTAGTTGCGGTAGGGTTTATACTTATTTTTACAGATCAGGTGAGGAGCTGATATACGCGCTGGATTGTTTGTGGCTAAGTGCTACCGCTTGATCGATGGCCAGATAGCGGTGTGCTGGGCCCTGACAGACGGCTACGTAAACGCCGACACATCGATCTGGTCTTAACTATTATATTATGCTGAGGTGTTAAATAGGGTAACGGTTGTTTGCCAAGCAGGGTGGGTGCAGGGAGGTTTCCCATTCGCAGGCAGAGTTGAGATTTTGACCCGGGGGGACGCCAAAGAATGCTCTTGGTGTTTTCTGGACGGGCACCATGGCCGTTAAACCATCATGGAAGAAATAAGATGCTAAACATTCTGATTGTTGACGATAACAAAGAGTACCGTACCTCGATTCGCGATCTGTTGCGCGAGCGCCATCCGCTCATGCCGGTGGAGCAGGCTGAGTCGATCGATGAGGCCAAAGGTAAGCTGGCTAAATCCCGTCCGGACCTGATTTTTATTGATATCAAACTACGCGGGGAAAACGGGCTGGATTTAGCGCGGTTTGTCCGCGCCACCTATCCGTCTGTGTATGTGGCCGTTATTACCAGTTCGAATTTTCCCGAATACCGGCAGGCCGCCTACGAGCACGGCGCACACTGCTTTATTCCCAAAGGCCATGCGACCAGCGCCGATATTCTGCAGCTGATCGACGCCATCGATCTGCGCAAGCCGCCGCAGTGGGCGTTGGGCACCGAGTACCTCAATCCTGCGTCTGCCGGGTATCGCCGCAAATAGCCGATATACTCTCTTGCCCTATTATTTTAGGTGTTTGAAGATATCCATCCCAGAATAGATACTGCCGCAAACACCCGCCCGGGTGATGCGAGATGCTAGCCCCCCGCTGTACAGCGCCGCCTGAGACCCGGATAACCGTCCGGGAGTTCACCCTACCGACGAAATACATTATTCACCCCACAGCCACTCGCCTTGCACCAGCGTAACCTGCCTGCCGTGGTGGACTAAATCCAGGACAGACGCAGTAGCATGCCAGACCGGCGGTAACCGGACCCAGGCATCGCGAACGGTCTCTTTGATTCCCACCCGACATCGGTCAAGAGCAGTTAATTCCTCCGGGCTACTCCCGGGGATTAGGGGGGCAAATGCGTCGTATACGGCCAGTAGGCTGCGGTCTTTTCGGGTTGTTGGTTCTGGGTTTCATGCTGCCGGCAGCAGCCCAGTCTTTCAAGGTACAGTGTCCGAGCAGCACTACGCTGCATCCGCTGGTTAATGGCGCTCCAAACCCCGGCATCAAGTGCCAGGAGGTCGCCGGTACCGACGGCTTCGCGACCATGGGCGATGGTATCCCCACCTATCTGTTCGGGTTCGGCCCGCTCTCCGGCCAAGACCTGATCCGTCAGGGCAAGCCCGGCACCCTGTCTGCGGCCGAATTTAATGTCCCGTATAACAGCCAGTATCTGCCTGGTGTCGATGCCGCGACCAGCGCCGCGGTTCTCGATACCCAGTACGATCCAAACCAGCCGCAAAATCTGCGCGGTGCGGTGATGAATCCGGCCGACATGATGAACATCGGCGTGCTCTCTGCCCAGCAGCCGGCGCCGCTCATGGCGATCGACGAAGACGATGAATTCTTCCTGACGCTCACCAACGTCGGCATGATCATGCGTCCCGACCTGTTCGAGCAGCACACCGTGCACTTTCACGGCTACCCGAACGCCGGCCCGATCTTCGATGGCGTGCCGGACACCTCAATTGCCGTCAACATCTCCGGCAGCATGACCTACTACTACACGGCGCCGGATGCCGGCACCTACTTCTGGCATTGCCACATCACCCCGCCCGAGCACTTGCAGATGGGCATGGTCGGCCAGCTCTATGTGCGTCCGCGTCAGAACAAGGCTGTAGGCGACCTGGGTGCAGCACTTCTCCAGTCCAATCTCAAGGCTCCGGGTGCCACCACCGGACTTTCCTGCTCTGACATCCTGTGCACTGGCCAGACACCCGTGCCGGCCGGCGCTGCCAGCACCGGCGCTACCGGCGCAGTCAATACCGCCGGTTACACGTACGCCTACAACGATGGCGACGGCTCGACGCGTTATGACGTCGAGTATCCGATCCAGATGATGAGCTTCGACCCTAACTTCCATTTCGTCGGCATGACCTTTAACCCAGAGGATTTCTCGGGCATGAAGGATAAGTATTTCATGCTGAACGGCCGCAGCTATCCGGATACCGTCAGTGACGGTGAAATAACCACCCAGAGTACCGATGGCCTCGCCCGTCCCAGCCAGGTGATGCCGGCGAAGATTGTCATTAATAAGACGGCTGGTCAGTCCAAGGCGCTGCTGCGTATATCGAACCTGAGCATCACCGAGGTCTCGACCCTGGCCACCATCGGCGTGCCGATGCAGGTTATTGCAACTCACGCGCGCCTGCTGCGCGATCTTGCCGGAAATAATCTGTACTACAATAGTAATTCCATCACGATCGGCGGCGGCGAAACCATGGATGTCATGCTGGACGTAAGCGACGCCGCCTACGCGCCGGGCCAGACCTTCTTCCTCTACAGCACCAATCTCGATCATCTGTCGAACGACGCCGAAAATTTCGGCGGCATGATGACCGAGATCGTAATCTTGTAAGCCGGAGACATCTCATGCACAGCCAAACAAACAAGATTTCCCGCGCGCTCGCGGCGTTGCTGTCACTGACTGCCGCACTGCTCGGGGCACAACCGGCTTCGGCCGCCGTCCCCGGCATCTCCGGTACCAGCTTCAGCCTCACGGCCAGCGCCGAATACGCCAGTCAGCCGGACGGCGCTTCGATCTACTCCTGGGGCTATGGCTGCAGCAATGGCTATGTGCCGAGCTTCGTGCCGGCTGGCATGGTCAATGCCAACTGCCCGCTGATGCAGATTCCCGGACCGACCATGGTTGTGAAGGAAGGGGACACGGTAACCGTGACCCTGACCAATGGTTTGCCGTTGGCAGCTGGCAACACCTCGATTATGTTCCCGGGTTTTGAAGTCGTCGCCACAGGCGGCGTCGATGGTGTGTTGGCCAAGGAAGCGATCACGGGCGGTACCGTGACCTACACCTTCAAGGCCACCAAGCCCGGTACCTATTCTTATTACAGTGGTAGCCAGGCGGATGTGCAGGTTCCGATGGGTCTGTATGGCGCGGTCATCGTGCTGCCGGCTACAGCGCAGACCTGCGTCAGCGTCAACGCCACGCCCAATCCCATGTCACTGGCCAGGTCGGCTTATAACAATGCCGGCACCTGCTACGACCGTGAATACCTGTTCCAGCTGAGCGAGATTGATGTTCGTCTCAACAGTGCAGTGCAGGCGGCGGTGGCGGCCTGCCCAGCAGCGCCTTGCCCGGCGCTGAATGTGCCGACCGAGCCGTTCATGCCGCAGTACTATCTGATCAATGGCCGCTCGCTGCCGGACGTGCTGGATCTGCCGTACTCACCGGGACTGGTGCGCCAACCGTATAACGCCAACCCGCATATCCATCCTGGCGAGCTGATGCTCATCCGTCTGATCGGTCAGGGTCGCTATCAGCATCCGTTGCACATCCACGGCAACCACGCACGCGTGCTGGCCTTCGATGGCAATCTGCTGATCGCGAAAAACGATTTGCTGACTGATCCTGCGGCGCGTCTTGCCGGCCCGCTGCTGTTCACGCTCACGTCAGTGTCTGGGCAGTCCATGGATTCCATTTACACCTGGACCGGTCAGGGCCTGAATTGGGACGTGTACGGCATGAGCACGCCGCACACCTGTAACGCCAAGCCGCTGCCGGCGTCGCCCAACGATCCGGTTGCGCAGTCGTCCGGTTTCGATCCGGTCACGCACGAATACTGCCCGGATCACGGCAAGATATTCCCGGTGACCCCGCCGGATCCGGCTATCGTGGCCAACGGCTTGTGGTACGGCGGCACGCCCTACATGGGTCTGCAGCAGAACAACACCACGCCGCTGCCGCCGGGCGCCAATGTTCAGAATCCGGACGCCGGTTACGCTTTCCCGTGGCACTCGCATGACGAACGCGAGATCACCACGAACAACGTGTTCCCGGGTGGCTTGATGACGATTATGCTCGTCGATCCGCCGTCCGCTGTTATCGATGAATCCAAGTAATGTACGCCGCGAAGTCACTTTGAGGAGTATCGCAATGCGAGCCAACAATTCCGCTAAAAAGCGCCGCCTGGTTTCTGGTCTTCTGACTGGACTCATGATGGTCACGGGTGCGGCGTTTGCCGCCTCCACCACGGTCAATCTGACCGCGCAACGTACCAGCACCACGCTTCCGGACGGCAACACCGTCCCGATGTGGGGTCTGTGCACGGCTGATTTGAGTCCCACAGCCAGTGGCGCGACGCTCACGGGTGGTGCTTGCACCACGGCGGCCAACGGTTGGACGCCGGGACCGACCATCACGGTTCCCTACGATGCGGCCGGCACTTCGCTGACCATCAATTTGACCAACAATCTGCCCACGCCGACTTCGATCGTCATTCTCGGTCAACTCGGCGGTGGCCTCGGCCAGCCCGTCAAGGAAGGCAGCCCGGCGCACCTTCCGCAGAACATTACCTGGCCGGCGGCCGGTGTGGCCGGCGTTGATCCGCTGTTCACGCCTCCGGCGCAGGGCCTGCGCGCGCGTTCGTTCTCGCCGGAAGCCGGCGTCAACGGCGGCACGCAGATCTATACCTGGGACAAGCTCAAGCCCGGCACCTATCTGTATGAAACCGGCAGCCATCCCTCGATTCAGGCCCCGATGGGCCTGTACGGTGTATTGGTTGTGACCTCGGCACCGGCTGCGGCAACCGCCACGACCCCGGCAGTCGCCGGCAGCGCCTACAATGGCGCCGTCAGTTATGACGCCGATGCCACGCTGCTGTTCAGCGAAATCGATCCCAAGCTGAATGCCGCCGTTGATACCGTTGCCGTGAGCACAGCTGGTTGTGCTGCCATCACCGGTGTCTGTACGGGCACACTTGATGAGCGCAACAAGGCCTTCCCGCAGGCAGTGAACTATGTCCCAACCTACTTCCTGATCAACGGCCGTTCGTTTGATCCGACCGCGCTCGGCACCAATGCCTTCGCCATTCCGGCAACATCCACCAGCGGCAATGTGTTGGTGCGCTTCGCCAACGCCGGTCTGCACGCACACGTTCCGACCACCATCGGCCTGTCCATGGCGCTGATGGCAGAAGACGGCAATCTCAAACCCGGCAAGCAGTCGCTGAGCCAGCTGCTGATGCCAGCCGGTAAAACCTTTGACGTGATCGTCAACCCGGCCACCGACGGTGCCGGCAACTACAAGCCGGCCGCGTTCGGCGTGTTCGATCGCCAGCTGAGCCTGTCCAGTAACAACCAGCCGGTCGGCGGCATGCAGGCCATTCTGCAGGTGGCCGGTGGCGCGCTGCCGCAGGCCATGTCCTGCGCAGCCAATGCCGACAGCTATACCATTGCCGTCAACAGCCCGAGCTTCAGCGGCAATGTCTCGACCAACGACCGCGGCTTGTCCGTGCTGACGCTGGGAACACTGCCAACTGGTGGTAGCGTGGTGCTGAACGCCAACGGCAGCTTCACCTACACGCCGACGACAGCGCCAGTGGCGTCCGACAGCTTCACTTACACCGGCACCTGCCTCGCGACCTCGGTTGCCTACACCGCGACCGTTAACCTGAACGTCGCCAACATGGGCGGCGCCCCGGTTGCTAACACCGACACGTACAGCAGCAAGGTGGCTTCACTGCTGACCGTGAAAACCCCGGGAGTACTGTTCAACGACACCGATCCGTCCAGCTTCAAGCTCACGGCGGCGATCGACACGGTTCCGGCCGGCCTGACGGTGGTACTGAACGCCGACGGTTCGTTCACTGCACAACCTGTTACGGCGCCGACCACGCTCACCACCTACAGCTTTACTTACAAGGCGGTGAATGCGCAGGGCACGGCCAGCGTGCCGGGTACAGTCAATCTGACCTTCAGCCCGGGCAGCGGCCTTGTGGTGTCGGTGCTCGATACTGTGGACCACTCGAACGTGGCCGGTGGCGACTACGGCTGGACCATTGAAGAAGACCAGACCTATCTGCATGATCCGAAGAATCCTTCGGGCACGGGCAACGGCACACCGCCGCAGAGCCTGGCAACCAATTTCCACAAGAGCTACATGCCGGTGGTTGCGGCCGGTTGCACCGGTCCGCGTAGCTGCGGCGCCTCCAACAATGTTGGCGCGGCCTTGCCGAGTTTTCCGGCGGACGTCGTGCTCGATCCGAGCAAGCGTTACTACATATCAGTACTTCCGGGTGACGCCATTGATGGCGATCCGGACACCGGCGCCATCGGCCACTCCATGGCCGGCGCCAGCATTGCCGCCGGCCAGAAGGCCGTGACGGTCCTGGCACCGCGCAACCCGCTGCCGGGTGCGCAGATCAGCGTTATCGTGTTTGAAGACAGTGGTCCGACCAACGGCACCATTGATGCCGGCGAAGGCGGTCTCGGCAATTTCACTATCAACCTGTTCGATACCCGTGGCAGCACCGGCGATATTGCCGGACAGATGACCTACGATCTGAACAGCATGCCGCTGACCAATGCCCTGGCAAACACCATCGACACGGCCACGGGTGTAAACCTGTGTCCGATACCGGGCCCCATGGGCGTGGTCACCACCTGCCCGGAAAATGGCAGCGACGGCCAGCCCTCGCGTCTGGCAGGTATGGCATCAATCAGGAACATTCCGCCCGGTCGTTACGACGTGCTGGCGATACCCGGCATCGAGCGCAACAGCCGTGGTGAAACCTGGGTGCAGGTGTCGACCCTGGAAGGTACGCTGGTGAATGACACGTTCGTTAAGCCCGGTGAGCCCGGCTATTGGCAGGAATTCGGTCCGGCCGGCTTTCACAGCTTCATCGGTTTTGTTAACCCGGAACACGTGAAGGTCGCTGGAGCTGCGGTGCAGGTGATTCCCGCGGCACATGCCACCAACACCGTCACCGGCAACATCTCCAGCCTGCACATGGATCGTCCGCCGGCTGGCAATCTGAACGACAGTTGCGCCACCGCGGGCACGGTTGACGAAACCTGCCGCGCCTCGCTGTCCTTCACCACCTGTCAGGTGAGCATCAACCAGAACACCAACGGCAACAACGTGTCTTTTGCCACGTGCGACCCGAATGGCAACTTCACGCTGAACAATGTGCCGAGCGGCACGCATGAGCTTGTGATCTGGGATCAGTGGCTGGACCAGATTATCGCCAAGAAGGCAGTGACCGTTCCGGTCGGCGACAACCAGCAGATTGCCGCGGGTTCGATCCCGGTGTTCAGCTGGTTCACGCGTGTCGAGCAATTCGCGTTCCAGGACGTGAACAAGAACGGCAAGCAGGATGCCGGCGAGCCAGGTCTGGCGATGATTCCGCTCAACGTGCGCTTCCGCGACGGCAGTATCTCCAGCTATCTGGGTACCGACCTGACCGGTAACGGCGGCACCAATGAGCTGTTCCCGCTGTTCAACTGGTATGTGCTGGAAACCGACACCACCCGTTACAAGGGCACCGGTGTGCGTGTGGTGTATGACGCCGGCGGCGCGCCGGACACGGCGGGTGAGTTCGCCGGTGTGCTGAACAGCACCGAGACCACCTCGCTGCCCTCGAATCTGCAGATTCCGGGTGCGCTCTACACGGCTGGCAAGACCGAGCGTATCGATCCAGGCACCGTGGTGTCGGAAGGCTTCCAGGGTTTCATCAACCAGACCGCGCACGTGGAATGGGGCAAGACCCCGTACGCGTCGGGCGAGAACGGCGGCATCAGCGGCATGGTGTATTACACTTCGACCCGTGCCTTTGATGACCCGCGTCTCGAAACCCAGCTGTCGTGGGAGCCGGGTGTGCCGCGCGTCAAGGTCAACCTCTACGCCAAGACCATTAATCCGGATGGCACCGAGAGCCTGAGTCTGGTGGACACCTCTGCCACCAGCAGCTGGGATGACAACGTCAACAGTCTGCATTGCCCTGGCAACCCGTCGACCGACCCGTTCGTGCAGTCGACACTGGGCACGGACAACCAGTTCAAGTGCTACGACGGCCAGCATGTGTTCAACCAGATTCAGCCGGCGGTGTACGACGGTCGCTATCGCTTCCCGAGTGACGCTTATGCCAAGGCCCATCCGGCCGGCCTGCCGACCGGCAAGTATGTCGTCGAGGCCGTGCTGCCTGAGGGCTACGAGATCGTCAAGGAAGAAGACAAGAACGTCCTGAACGGCGATAGCTGGAGCACCGTGGGTGCCACCCAGTTTGCCGGCGTGGGCAATATTTTCATCCTGCCCGACCAGGCGACATTGAACGACTCGGTACTCCCGGGTTCGGGCGCGGCCTTCCCGCCGTGCGTGGGTCGTCCGCATCGCGTGCCGAATTACCTGTCACTGTTCCCGGAAACCGGTAACCTCGCACCGTACGCCGGCACGGATCGTCCGCTGTGCGACCGCAAGGAAGTGCAGCTCAACGACCAGATGCAGGCAGCTGCCGACTTCCAGATCTTCACACCGACACCGGTGGCTGGCCATTTCACCGGCATGATGCTGAACGACGCCGCGGCCGAGTTCGACCGCTTCTCGCCGAGCTTCGGTGAGAAGGCGGCGCTGCCGAATGCCCCGATTTCGTTCCGTGACTATAACGGCGTGGAAATCGGCCGCGTGTACAGCGACAAGTACGGCACCTTCAACGGCCTCATGCCGTCGACATGGAATGCCGCCATACCAAACCCGAGCGGCTACGGCCCGAACATGCTCACCTCGTGCATGAACGATCCGGGTCCGATCCCTGCGACCGACGCCAGCGGTAATGTCATCAAAGATGCCAATGGCAACGTAAAGATGATCGTGGATCCGATGTACAACCCGATGTTCAGCAATTTCTGCTACGTCTGGCCGTACATGCCGGGTATCACAACCTATCTCGACACACCGGTATTGCCGGTGGCGGCCTTCGCGAATGCCTCGAGCTACGCACCGGTTGACTGTCAGTATCCGGACACCACCCCGGCGATCAGCCGCGTGGATGGCGACAGCGTCGGCCCCTGGGTCACGGCTGCCAATGGCACCCATACACTGAAAATCACGGCGCTCGGCGATGTGAGCGTACTGAACCCGGCCTATGAAGGCCCGACTGCTCTGACTGCTCCGGCCAACCAGCCGAAGATCACGCGTCACTATGGTTTCGGCGCAACCGCCGGCAGCGTGAGCGTGAATGGTGTGGCGCTGACCAATGTGGTGTGGAGCGACACCAGCATCATGGCGACGGTACCGACAGGAGTCACCACCGGTCAGTTGCTGATCATGGCTGCCAACGGCAAGGCCTCGATCGACACTGTCACGGTGAACGTCGGTGGCGCCGCCCCGGTGGTCGTCAAGCCGGCGGATCCGACGGCCTCGCTGGCCAATGGCTTGCTGCATCCGATTCAGGATGCCATCAATGTCGCCAAGCCGGGTGACCTGATCATCCTCGACGCCGGTCATTATCCGGAGCTGGTGATTATGGATCGCGCGGTGCGCCTGCAAGGTGTGGGTGCGGCCTCGGTGGTGATCAACGCCACCAAGTTCCCGAACCAGAAGATTACCGACTGGCGCGCACGTATCAATGCGCTGTTCGCGCTGGATGACCAGGGCAACCAGATTCCGAACGTCACGCCGCTGGTCGACGTGTTGCCGGGCCAGACCGTGGCCGGCATCGCGCTGATCGAGCCGTCGGCGCTTGGCACCGAAGAGGGTGCGGGTATCACCGTGCTTGCCAGGGGCGTGCATGCTGATGGCACGCCGCTGAACGGCAACAAGGGCATCAACGGCGACTGCAACCCGGCGTCCGCCAATTACCTGCGCAACTTCCTGTGCGGTGATTCGGGCATCGACGGCGTGAGCGTCACCGGCAGCGATTCCGGCGGCGGCGTGTACGTCAACGGCTGGGCGCATAACCTGCAGATCGCCAACAACCGCGTGTACGGCAATGCCGGCCAGCTCAACGGCGGCGTGCGCATCGGCCAGCCTTATCTGGACGGCGCCACCCTGCCTGCGGCAAACGGCGGTTATGGCTACAACAAGAACGTAAACATTCATCACAACGCCATCACCACCAACGGTACGGTGGAAGGCGCGCCGGGCACCATCGGTGGTGCCAACTCCGGCGGTGCCGGTGGCGGTCTGTCGATTTGTGCCGGTAGCGATCGTTATCAGGTCACCAGCAACTGGGTGTGCGGTAACTTCAGCACGGCCGACGGTGGTGGTATCGGTCACATCGGTCACAGCCGCAACGGCACAATCTCGAAGAACATGATTCTGTTCAACGAGAGCTTCAACCAGACCGGCACCCAGAACGGTGGTGGCCTGGTGATCGAAGGCGAGAGCGCTGGCACTCTGACCATCGGTTCCGGTGACGTGACGGTGGACGCCAACCTGATCCAGGGCAACTTTGCCCGCGCCGGTCACGGTGGTGGTGTGCGCTTGCAGAACATCAACGGTGATGACGCCGTGCGTGCGCGCGGCCAGCGCTGGAAGGTCACCCTGACGAATAATATGATCGTCAACAACGTGGCTGGCTGGTCGGGCGGTGGTCTGTCCATGGCCGACGTGCTCGATAACAGTGTGATCGCCAACAACACCATTGCGTCGAACGACAGCGTCGGCATCACCGGCAATCTGTTCAACACTGTGGTCAATGGCGTGAGCACCGGTCCGGCCACGGGCGTACCCAGCCCGGCTGGTGTCAGTGCGGAGCAGAACACGCCGGCGCTGGTGGCACTGTTGCCACTGGGCCAGCGCGCTGGCAACGTCATCGCCAATCCGGAGTTGATCAATAACATTGTCTGGCAGAACCGCTCGTTCTACTTCGATCTGCGGAATGGCCAGGCCATGGTGATCGCCTCCAATAAGTGGTCGGACGCGGCCGCGCACAGCGGCAGCCCGTTGCCGAACCAGGCCAGTGTCGGCCAGTGCGTCAGCGGTGCGGCGTACTGGGACATGGGTGTGGTCGGCGATCAGAGCACGGCGGTGGGTGTCAACCACCTCAGCCCGACCTATTCGGTGCTGACGGCGAACATCGCCGGCTACCCGACGACGGGTAACGTGTATACCGATCCGAAACTCGTGCTCCAGTATTGCAATGGCGCGCGCGCCTTGCCGGGCACGCAGTTCGAGCCGGGCACACCGTTCCAACCGGCCTTCCAGCTGGATGCGGCGGCCACGCTGGACGAGTCGGGCAATTTCGTTGATCTGCACTATGGCCCGATCTCGCTCACGGATCCGAGCCTGCCGGCTGGCAATACCGCCAAGCTGAACGGCGACTATCACCTGGTGGATGTCACCTCGCCGGCCTACAACGCCGCCACCGCCGTCGACGCGCCTAGCCAGGACTTCGATGGTCAGGCCCGTCCGGCCGACGGCAGCGTGGATATTGGTGCCGACGAACTGGCGCCGACTGTGACGCTCGCGCCATCTCCGCTGGCCTTCGGTGCGGTACAGACCGGCCTCAGTGTGACGCGGGCTGTAACGCTGACCAATGTCAGCAGCGTGACGAGTCTGACGCTGAGCACTGTAAGCATCCCGGCCAACGCCAACTTTGTTGTCGCCGCCGGCACGACCTGCACCAATGGGGCCGTGATCGCACCGAGCGGCACCTGCGTGGTGAATGTGACCTTTGCGCCGAGCAGTACCGGCAACAAGACCGCGACACTGAGTGTGGTGACGGTGGGTCGTGGCACCCTGACGGATAGTCTGACCGGAACGGGTCAGGCGCCGTCTGCTACGGTGTTGCCGAGCCCGCTGCCGTTCGGTAGCGAGCAAATCAACACCACCAGTGGCGCGCGGAAAGTGACAGTCACCAATACTGGTGTCGGTCCGCTGACGATCAACAGCATTGCCATCCCGACCCAGACGGCCGGTGCGGGCTTCGTGCAGATCAACACCTGCCCGATTGCCCCGGCGACCCTGGCGGTGGGCGGCAACTGCTCGATCAGCGCAACCTTCGCGCCGACCACCACGGGTGCCAAGACCGGCACGTTACGTGTGATCTACGCACTGACTGCGGCTACGACGCAGACAGTGAACGTGACCATGAGTGGCACCGCTACGGCAACCAATGCGCGGGTCAACCCGACTGCCTATTCCTTCGGGGATCAGGCAATCACCACGGCCAGCACACGCACGGTAACGCTGACCAACAATACGGCTGGCAGCCTGGCCTTGGCGGCACCGACGTTCACGGGTACCGGCGCCGCCGCCTACTCGGTGGTGACGGGTGGTACCTGCGGTGCGAGCCTGGCGATTGGCGCGTCCTGCACGCGGATCGTGCAGTTCCAGCCGGCCACAGTCGGCCAGTTTGGCGCCACGCTGAACAATGGCAACGCGGCACTGACGACCGTAACGCTGACCGGGTTCGGCATCTGAGACGAGTGATGCTGAGGTAAATGAGAACGGCCCGGGCCACCGCTATTGGTGGCCCGGGCTGGGACTGGATAGAACAATAAGAGAGTGTTTACATAGCCCGCGGGGGGAAAGACCCGCGGGCTATTTTTCTTCCCGGTATCTACTATTATCTAATATCATCCAATTGCTGCTGGAACGAAAGATTGCCAGGGTGGTCCGAGAATTCAATGACTGAGATCAGACGCAGGACAAGCTCGGCGGCACTCATGGCAACAGCGTTGCTGCTGACGGCCTGCGCCGCACCGCAAACCAAGAACACGACAGCGCCACAGGCATCCGGCGCAGCCAACTGGTCGGCACGCTACGGTGAGCACTATGTGCGTACTTGGGGCGTCGAAATTATTGGCGTGCGGCGCGTCTCTTCCGGCTCCATGCTGGAGTTCCGTTACCGGGTGGTGGACGCCGAGAAGGCCAAGGCGCTGATCGAAAAGTCATCGAAGCCGTATTTGTTTGACGAGGCCAGTGGTGCCACGCTGGCGGTGCCGGCGCTGGAGAAGGTCGGCGAAGTGCGCCAGACCGCCAAGCCGGTGGTCGATCGCACCTATTATATGATTTTCGGGAACCCCAGCCAGATCGTGAAGCCGGGGAATCGTGTGAGCGTTGTCATTGGCAAATTCCGTGTCGACGGCATCATCGTTCAATAGTCCGTACTACTCACTTATATCAGGAGCATCCGTGCATACCAATGCGTTGCGTACTCTGGCGGTCTTCGGTTTCAGTTTTGCCTTGTTGACGGCGGGTCTGGCCTGGGGCGAAGAACCTGCGCCGCCAGCGGCTGTGCCCGCACCGGCGCCGGCGCCGGCACCCATCCAGCCGGCCGCACCGATGCCGCCGCCTGTCGCCAAGCCCGCGACCAAGCCGGTCGCGAAACCGGTTGCCAAGAAACTCGCGCCCTCGAAACTGAGCGCCGCCGAGATTGTGGACAAGAACGCAGCCGCACGCGGCGGACTCAGCGCCTGGCGTGCGATCAAGAGCCTGCGCCTGAGCGGCAAAATGGATGCCGGTCATCCGGTGAAGCCACCGGCCAAAACGGAACAGGCCGGTACCCAGCTCAACAGGGCACAAAGCCGTATGGCGCGCATCGAGGCCGCCAAGGCGCGCGATGCCGCGCGCGCCAAGGAAGAAGGCGTCGTGGTGCAGGTGCCGTATGTGATGGAACTAAAACGCCCGCGCAAGCAGCGTGTCGAGATCCAGTTCGAGGGCGCGACCGCCGTGCAGGTGTATGACGGCGAGCAGGGCTGGAAACTGCGCCCGTATCTGGGACGGCACGAGGTCGAGGCGTACACCTCCGAAGAACTGAAGCGTGCAGCGGAACAAACCGATCTCGATGGCCCGCTGATCGATTCCGCCGCCAAGGGGTACAAGGTCGTGGTCGAAGGCATGGAGGCGGTGGAAGGGCGCAATGCCTACCGCCTCAAGGTAACCCAGAAGAGCGGGCAGGTCCGCCACGTGTGGGTGGATGCCGTCAGCTTCCTCGACGTACAGACCGACGAGGTGCGTCGTGCCGCTGGCCAGGATCTTACCGTAACCACACTGCTGCGCGACTACAAAACGGTCGGCAAGGTGAAGATGGCGCACCGGCTCGAAAACCGGGTCGGCAAGGCCAAGAGCACAGAAAAAATTCTGATCGAGAAGGTGGACGTGAATCCGGCGCTGGACGATGCCCGATTCGCCAAGCCGCAATAAGCGGTGCACGGCATCATGATCAGGCACTGGCCCTTTACGGCTGCACTGCTGTGGCTGGCCAGCGCCGGCGTGGCTGGCGTTGCTGACAGCGACGATCCACATGCTCATCATCATCCTGCGCCGGTCGCCGCGGTCAAAATTACAACTGTGAATTACAAGCTGCCGCGCGTCGCCCTGGTGCGCGACGACGGGACGAAGGTGAAGTTCCCCGACGAGATTGACGATGGCCGGCCGGTGGTGCTGAATTTCATCTACACCACCTGCACCGCCATCTGTCCGATCACGAGCAGCATCTTCCAGCAGTTTCAGGAAAAGCTTGGTGCGGCGCGTACCGGTGTGCACCTGGTGTCGATCTCCATCGACCCGGAGCAGGATACTCCGGCGCGCCTGCGTGACTACGCGCAACGCTTCGCCGCCGGATTGGGCTGGAACCATTACACTGGCACGGCCGAGGGCAGTCTCGCCCTCCAGAATGCTTTTGATGTCTATCGCGGCGACAAGATGCGCCACGACCCGGTGACGCTGGTGCGCGCCGCCCCGGGCAAGCCGTGGCTGCGCATCGACGGCTTCACCACCGCCGATGATTTGCTGCGTCGTTATCGGGAACTGCTCGCCGCCAAGTGATGGCTACGCCCGCACCCACCACCTGTTTGTCATCTCCCCGTCTTGCCGGGCGCGTAGCGTTTCTTCTTTTTCTGGCGCTGTTCAATGTTGTGACCGTTTCGGCCGCCGAGCCGTCTGCTGTCTCATCCGATGCCGGCGCGCGTCTCTACCGTCAGGGAATTCTGCCCAATGGTGATGTGCTGCGCGGCGAGCGTGAGGGTGGGGTGGCGCTGACCGGCGCAGCCGTGGCCTGTCTCAATTGCCATCGCCGCAGCGGATTGGGCACCACCGAGGGTCAGATCATCATCCCGCCGATCACCGGGAAATACCTGTTCCGCTCCGCCGCCAAGAACGTCAAGGACCTGAACTTGCCGCATGTCGCCGGCTACCGCACCCAACGCTCGCCGTACAGCGATGCGACCCTGGCACGCGCCATCCGCGAGGGACTCGATGCTGACGGACGGTCGCTGAATTACCTGATGCCGCGTTTCCGCATTGACGATGCCGCCATGGCCTCGCTGATCGCCTATCTGCGCGAACTGACCAGCGCGCCGGTACCGGGCGTGACCGACGACACCCTGCATTTCGCCACCATCATCACCCCGGACGCTGATCCGGTGGCGCGCCGCGGCATGCTGGATGTGATGGAACGTTTCTTCATCGACAAGAATGAGTTTCAGCGCGGCGGGGCGCGCATCATGCAGTCCAACAGCCGTGCCATCACCTATCGCGTGACACGTCGTTGGCAACTGCACGTCTGGGAGCTGACCGGTCCGCCGGCGGAATGGGAACGGCAGCTGCAGGCCAAGTTAAAGGCCGAGCCGGTGTTTGCGGTGATCTCCGGACTCGGCGGCAAGACCTGGGAACCGGTCCACCGTTTCTGCGAGGCAGCGGCGCTGCCGTGCCTGTTCCCCAACATCGACCTGCCGGTGGACGCCGAGCAGGATTTCTATCCGGTGTATTTTTCCAGAGGCGTACTGCTGGAGGCGCAACTCATTGCGCACGACTTGCTGGGCCGTGTCTCCACGGCACAGCCGGCGCGCGTGATCCAGGTATATCGCGCGAACGACATCGGCGTGGCCGCGGCGCGCGCTCTGCAGGAAAACCCGGGATTGCGCGGGATGAAGGTGGAGACACGGGTGTTGCCGGCCGGTGGTGCTGCCGCAGACGTTAGCGCGGCGCTGCGCGATTTGCATCCGCATGACGAACTGGTTTTATGGTTGCGCCCTGCAGACCTGGCGGCCTTGCCGGCGCGACTGCCGCCCATTGCCCACGTGCTGGCCTCGGGCATCATGGCCAATCTCGAGAACGCCCCCTTGTCGGCCGAGTGGCGCACGGTGACCCGTCTGGCCTATCCGTTCGACCCGCCCGACCAGCGCGCGGTGCGCATGAATTATCCGCTTGGTTGGTTCAAGGTGCGGCGCATCCCGGTGGTGGCGGAGCGTGTGCAGTCCGACACCTATCTGGCCTGCGGCATTGTGGCGGAGACGCTGAATGAAATGCTGGACAGTTTTGTTCGCGACTATCTGATCGAGCGTATCGAGGTGATGCTCAGTCATCGCCTGATCACCGGTTATTACCCGCGCCAGGGCCTGGCACCCGGCCAGCGCTTTGCCTCGAAGGGTGGTTACCTGATGCGCTTCGCCGGTCCGCAGGGTATCAAGCTCATTGCCGATGGCGAGTGGACCGTGCCTTAAATACACCCGGATTGCTGACCCGAGCAGAAAATGGCGCACGTGGTTGTCGTCTCTGCCGCCCTGAAGGGCGACCTACAGGCAGTCAGAAAGAATTCGGTCAACTTCCCTGTATTCGTACACCACATCGACGCAGGTCAGGGTCCACCCACCAGACCACGGCCGATGGCGAAGGTAGTGAGTGCCGAGATGTTGTGCAGGTCGAGCTTCTTCATCAGGTTGTAGCGGTGCTTCTCAACGGTTTTGATGCTGAGTACCAACTGCGCGGCGATGAATTTGCTGGTGTGACCCTCGGCGATCATTTTGAGAATTTCGCGCTCTCGTCCTGTCAGCTTGTCCCAGTGCGATTTGGGTCCC
>Ga0315281_10001520_pt1 | contig 34379 bp, 32 predicted proteins | sample YL17G07_0_MG_FD_204540 | JGI IMG/M metagenome (GOLD analysis project Ga0315281, IMG submission 204540) | Sediment microbial communities from Yellowstone Lake, YNP, Wyoming, USA - YL17G07_0 | ecosystem: Environmental > Aquatic > Freshwater > Lake > Sediment | place: USA: Wyoming | collected...
CAGGTAACACCAGTCGGGCAACCGGATGTGACCCCGAGATCAACGGTAGCGCTAAGCGATGAACCATACTGTATGCTAAGCGCATAAGTTGCGGTAGCTCCGGCTCCAACACTCTGCGAAGTCGGCGACGCAGAAACTGTGAAATCGCTTGGAGGCGGCCCTGACGAGTATGTGATCCGAAGGTTGGCAGTCGCGGCCGAATCTTGAGTGCTTGACGAACTCCACGCACTGTCGAAAGCCCCGTAAGCCTTAGCATAGTAGCTGCGCGATCCTGTACTGTAGTAATAGGTTTTTGTCGAACTGAACATGAAAGCGATCCAATAAGTCGTTCCTACGGTTACAGGGTAGGATGACGTGACTGAAATATCCTGCCAACCAGTCGTAGTGCTCATCGCGGTGCTAGCGGTCTGAGTTAAGAGAGATCCAGGCTTGCCTCCTGCATTTGAATAGAGTCCCAGAGTCACACTCCCACCTTGCGTTCCAGCCCAATCAATACCAAGGCTCTGGACGCTGCCACCCGCGGATACCGCGACAGGTGCGGCGACCATGTAACCAGGACCACCATTTGAACTGAGTGTGGTTCCTCCGATGGTATCAGTCGTTGCGAAGACTTGAGGAACGCCAACCAATAAAACCAGACCTGCGAGTGCCAAAACCCGCCAACTGGGTCTTAGAAATCCCAACCCAGACAAAATGACTGCCTTTCCCAATCCCTACCTAAACTATTTTCCTCCTTAACCTCTATGAGCATAAAATGGACAACTTTCCGCTGCTGCCCACGAACTTATTTCAATGTACGTTGTCCTACGTGTTCTGGGCCATTCCAAGTTGCGCGAAATGATCGCACTCACGATCTGGACAAGTGCGTGCCAACTACCGTCAGATCAAAATCCCGGGGTAACTATAAGGTACAAGTGGAGATGCCAGTGACATGAGAATTGAAGATAGCAAGGAGGGTAGACTTGAAGGTAGTGATTCTCGCTGGCGGTAGAGGTAGTCGCCTCTCCGAAGAGACTGATGTAAAGCCGAAACCAATGGTGGAAATTGGAGGTATTCCGATACTCTGGCACATTATGAAGTATTATGCTCATTATGGCTTTAAGGAATTCTGCATAGCCACAGGCTACAAAGGCGAGATGATAAAGCGCTATTTCCTAGAGTACAACTTGCTGAACAGCAGCATAACAATAAACCTCGCCGACGGAAAAGTCGAGCCTCAAACGCGAGAACATGAAGACTGGACAGTGCACTTGATCGATACAGGACTTGACACAAACACGGGAGGAAGACTCAAGCGGCTTCAACCATGGTTGAAGGATGAAACTTTCATGATGACTTACGGTGACGGACTAAGCAATGTTGGCCTGCAAAAGTTAATTGAGTTTCATAGGTCTCACAAGCGGTTGGCAACTGTGACAGCCGTGAGACCCCCTGCACGATTTGGGGCTCTTGTCCTAAATGGGGATCGGGTGCTCACCTTTGCCGAAAAGTCACAGATGTCTGAGGGCTGGATCAATGGGGGATTCTTCGTCTTCGAACCCGAAATTTTCAAGTACCTTCACGATGATGACACAAGCCTAGAGGTCGACGCCTTGGAGAGAATTGCTACGGACGGCCAGCTAGTTGCGTTTAGGCATGACGATTTCTGGCAACCCATGGATACGCTGAGAGATGTCCGGGTCCTAGAAAGTGCCTGGCAGTCCGGCAGGCCACCTTGGAGAGTGTGGAAGTAATTGGAAGGAATTGACAGGGAATTCTGGCAAGACCGACCTGTCTTTGTAGCCGGCGCATCCGGTCTCCTGGGGAGCTGGCTCACCAAGAAGTTGCTAGAACTCCATGCCGATGCCGTGTGTCTAGTTCGAGATTGGGTGCCACAGAGTGAACTGGTACGTGCGGGGGCAATCGAGCGTGTTAGAGTAGTCAGAGGAGATTTGCGAGATGTATCACTCGTGGAGAGAATACTCGGCGAATACGAAATCGACACAGTGTTCAATTTGGCCGCTCAAACAATTGTCCCAATCGCCAACCGTAACCCTCTCTCAACTTTCGAATCGAACATTCGGGGGACTTGGTCAGTGCTCGAAGCTTGTCGGAGAACCCCGACCGTGAAACAGATAGTCACGGCGTCCTCTGACAAAGCATACGGCGAACATTCAAAACTTCCTTACACCGAGAAATATGCATTGCAGGGAGCCCACCCCTATGATGTCAGTAAATCATGCGCTGATCTGGTCGCACATGCATACGCAGCCACATTCGGATTACCAGTTGGGATTACTCGTTGTGGCAATTTCTACGGCGGTGGCGACATCAATTGGAACCGCATCGTACCCGGAACGATCCGCTCAGTCATACGTGGAAGACGCCCAATCATACGATCTGACGGGCGGTACGTCCGCGACTATTTCTACGTGGAAGATGCGGTGCAGGCCAACATCCTGTTGGCCGAACGTCTAGCTAATGACCGAAGTCTCTATGGTCAGGCGTTCAACTTTTCCAACGAGCAGCCGATGAGTGTTCTCGACATCGTCAATCTTATCCTCAAATTAATGCAGTCAGAACTCAAGCCCGAAATCCGCAACGAAGCCGCTGGTGAAATACGCGAGCAATACCTCAGCTCAGCGAAAGCGCGCAGAGTCTTGGGCTGGAGTCCGCTCGTCACAATCAAGGAAGGCTTAGAGCGAACGATCGAATGGTATCGCACCTTCCTGAGGCAAGCAGATTGACCGACTCAACTTCAGCCTGCCGTTTATGCGGAACAGACAAGTTGGAGGTCGTTCTATCTCTCGGCAAGATGCCACTTGCGAATGCTTCACTCACAGCCGATCAACTGCACGAGACAGAACCTGTATACGTGCTTGAACTCGCTTTTTGTTCCGAATGCACCTTGGTACAAATCACAGAGACGGTTCCACCTGAGACGCTCTTTGGCAACTACCTGTATTTCTCAGCCTACTCTCAGACTATGTTGCAGGAGTCAGAACAACTGGCGGGGTGGCTCATAGAATCACGCAGGCTTAATTTCGAAAGTTTTGTCGTAGAGCTGGGAAGCAATGACGGGTATCAGCTTCAATATTTCTTGGCAAAACACATTCCCGTGCTAGGAATAGACCCGGCCAAGAACGTGGTTGAAGTCGCCGAGGCCAAAGGGGTTCCAACACTATGCGGCTACTTCGGACGGAAGCTAGCTCTGGAGCTACGCAAAAAGGAACGCCTTGCAGATGTCATAATCGCGAAAAATGTGCTGGCCCATGTTGCTGACCTCAACGGTTTCGTTGAAGGCATTGGAATCCTACTGAAAAAAGACGGCATTGCGGTAATCGAAGTGCCCTATGTCAAAGATATGATCGACAACTCAGAGTTCGACACAGTATACCATGAACACCTCTGCTACTTCTCTGCGACCGCTCTGAACAGACTATTCGGAAAGCACGAAATGGTTTTGAAAGATGTTGAGCACATTCCCTTGCATGGTGGATCTCTCCGGCTCTACGTCGCACACAGCGGGAAGCCAATGGAATCGGTTCAGTCTCTGCTTCGAGAAGAAAGAGAATGGGGCGTTGAGCGAGCAGAGACGTACTTGGGCTTCGCAGATCGAGTAGCAAGAGTCAAGGACGCTCTAACGGCTTTACTTACGTCAATCAAGAAAGACGGATACAGTGTTGCAGCATACGGTGCGGCAGCAAAGGGTACTGTTCTCTTGAACTATTGCGAAATTGGACCGGACATTCTCGATTTCGTTGTTGATGTCAGTCCTTACAAGCAGGGGCGCTATATTCCCGGCGTCCGGATACCCATCTATCCCCCCGCACGCCTATTGGAAGCTATGCCTGAATTCACCCTGATTCTAGCGTGGAACATTGCAGAGGAAGTGCTCAGGCAGCAGTCAGAGTATATCCGTCGTGGTGGAAAGTTCATTATTCCGTTGCCACAGCCCAAGATAATTGGTGGATAACGAAATGAAAGCTACAACTAGTGCGAGACCAGGGGACGGTGTCAAGGTCCTCAAAGGGAACGACTTCATTGACGGCGTCAAGGTGATCCCTCTACGACGAATACCCGATGAGCGCGGCACAGTCTGCCATATGCTACGCTCAACTGACCCTCATTTCATTCAATTCGGAGAAATCTACTTCTCAACAGTCTACAAGGACGCTATCAAAGGCTGGCACAAGCACAAAGAGATGACACTGAACTATGCCTGCATCTTCGGGCGAGTCAAGGTTGTTCTTTACGATGAAAGAAGCAACTCACCTACAAGGGGTGGTCTAATGGAGATTTTCCTTGGACCTGATAACTATTCCCTTGTTGTCATTCCTCCGGAGTTGTGGAACGGTGTTAAGGGAATGAGCGAGCCCTATGCGATCATCGCGAACTGTTGTACACACCCACACGACCCCTCGCGTTCAACACGATTAAATCCTCTAAACAACCACATCGCATACGACTGGAGTACCAAGAACGAGTAGGGATTCTATTAGTTGTCTCTCGATACCGCACAGAAGACGAGAGAAAAGATAAGGCAATACTGGGACGAACGAGCAAAGCAGTACTTAGGCACAATATCCTCGACAACTGACGACGTTCATTTGCGAGAGCTGGAGATCAACACTATGACTCAAACCTTTAGGGAAATCGGAATACCAAGCAACGGCACTGTACTGGATGTTGGCTGTGGCGACGGATACTCCACTGCGAAACTAGCCCTCGCATTTCCTCATGTCAGATTTCATGGAATTGACTATAGCGCGACCATGATTGAAATCGCCACGAAGCGACTCCATTCCGAACCACGATTTAGAAACCAAATAGAGTTCACCGTCGGTGACGTCACAGAACTCGCGAAAGTGTGCGGTGACACGAAATATGATATAGTCCTCAGCGACCGTTGCCTGATTAATCTAGAATCAAGTGAGATCCAACAAAATGCAATATCCCAGATCGCTGAGCACACAAAATCGGGCGGATACTACGTAGCCATTGAGAACTTCGTAGAAGGACAGGAGAATATGAACGAGGTTAGGAAGTCAGTTGGTTTACCCGAGATACCAATCAGATGGCACAACTTGTACTTCAGAGAAGATGACTTTACCAGGAGCGCGCAGCGCTTCTTCGGAAATATCACCTTCAAGGATTTCTCTAGCTCATACTATTTCGCTACGCGGGTCATCTACTCCGCAATGTGTCAAATGCGCGGTGAAAAGCCCGATTACAATCATGAGATTCATCAGCTTGCGGTCAAATTGCCATGGTTCGGCGAATTCAGTCCAATCAGAATGGCCGTAATGCGCAGACTATAGATTCGTTGGGGTTGAGCCGATCGGCCACAGCAGCAGACAATTTCGAGGTAGAGAAACGTGAAAACATCAGAAAACTTGGAGAAAACCATAGACTGTCAACAGCTTCCAAGAAATGGATTGCCGACACGTCGGTCTACAAATATTCCTACAATTTTGCGTGGCTCGGGCTGCCTATCATTCAGTTTCCACAGGACATAATCGCCATGCAGGAAATAGTCTGGCGAGTGAAACCTGACCTCATCATAGAAACTGGAATCGCACGTGGCGGCTCACTTATTTTCTACGCCTCAATGCTCGAGCTGATTGGAAAGAATGGCCAAGTCCTGGGAATCGACGTCGATATCCGGGAGCACAACAGAAGAGCCATTGAGAGCCACCCCTTGTCAAGAAGAATCAGGATGTTTCAAGGTTCATCTATTGACAGCAAGACCGTGCAGGTTGCACGCGACCTTGCTCAAACCAAGAAGCGCGTGCTTGTTGCGTTGGACTCCAACCATACGCATGATCACGTGTTGAGGGAGCTCGACCTCTATTCCCCCCTCGTGACAAAGGACAGCTATCTAGTGGTCTTCGATACAATAATCGAAGATATGCCGGACGGCTACTATCCCGACAGGCCTTGGGGGAGAGGCAATAACCCCAAGACCGCGGTTCATGAATTCCTAAAAAAAAGTAATCGGTTTATGATCGATAAGGAGATTGAGAGTAAACTTCTCATCACTGTTGCGCCAGATGGTTATTTGAGATGCGTGAAGTAATGAGCATGGAACGAATTCCAATTGCAGGTCCCTCGATTACGCAGAAAGAGTTGGATTACGTAACTGACGCTGTCCGAAATGCATGGTATTCGAACGCCAATGTCTATAATGAGCGTTTTGAGAAAGCTTTCGCTGAGTATCTTGGTGTCAAGTTCGCTCTCGCGCTTCCGTCCTGCACCTCGGGCCTTCACTTGTCCCTCTTGGCCCTGGGCGTCGGAGCTGGTGACGAAGTCATTGTTCCTGATCTCACTTGGATCGCAACCTCGGCGCCGATATCCTACGTTGGCGCAACTCCAATCTTCGCAGATGTTGATGAAAAGACCTGGTGCATCTCCACTGAGTCGCTAGAAAAGTCGATAACCCCTAGAACAAAGGCCGTCATTCCAGTAGACCTCTACGGCGGCATAGGTGAAATGGATGAGATCCGCGAAGTTGCCAGAAGAAATGGGATCGCAATCGTTGAGGACGCTGCTGAAGCGATTGGGACGGTATACAAGGGCCGTAAGGCGGGAACATTCGGAGACACGGGGGTTTTCAGCTTCCATGGCTCCAAAGTCTTGACCACAGGTGAGGGAGGAATGCTTGTCACTGATAGCGAGGAAATCCACTGCAGGTGCCAGTTCCTGCGCGAACACGGTCGGGCGCCTAGCGGAAAGATGTTCTGGAATACGGAGGTAGCCTACAAGTACAAAATGTCCAGCCTGCAGGCAGCACTTGGGCTAGCTCAGCTTGAACGAGTTGATGAATTAGTCGCCAAGAAACGGGAAATCTTCAACTGGTACGATTCTGAGCTGAGCAAAATCGAAGGAGTGACTCTGAACTACGAACCACCCCATACCAAGAACGCCTATTGGATGGTAACCGTAATTCTCAACGAAAAGTTCGGCCTTGAAAAGGAGAAAGTCATGGCCCATTTATCTCAGAAGGGCATCAACTCTCGTCCTATGTTCTATCCCTTGAGTTCTCTTCCAGCCTACGAGAGATTTCCTCAAGCGAAGCACGCGAAAGAAAACAACATAAATGCGTACAGGATTTCTCCCTACGGCCTAAACCTCCCCTGCTCCCTTAGGATAACCAGGGACCAAGTTCGATACGTCTGTGATACTCTGCGCTCCATCCTGCAAGCATAGCCACATTGGCGTGGACGGAGAAATCGAAGCGCGAATTCCTGAGAATCCGAGTACTGTTCTATGAAAAAAGGGTGGCCTCGTTGTCCATTGATCCCTCTACGGCTCGAAACAAACTCGCATAATACTTGTCAGCATATTGAGCAAGTATCCCGTGGCAGATTCACCTGCTCTTCCAGGCTCCAACCTCTGGACACACACCATTTCGCAGAGGAGCATTGAAGAGGATGATCCTCGTCAGCGCCTCCAAGAATTGGCCAATTATGAATCGACGTTCTATTCAGTCCACCGACGACCATACTTAAGACGCAATATGCGAATCTGGCGCGCGACTATCCTGCGGGCAAGACCTTATCTTTCTCGCTTGCACCAAGCCATTCAGTGTTTCACAGATGAGGATTGGAAGGATTCTTTTTCGGGCTTGGTATTATTTCAGGCTAGGCTACTCAACCTATTTGACGTTCCTTCTTGGTTATGTGTCTACTCTGGTAACAGTGTATTACCTAGCCATCAGGAACATACCTTCCCTTCTCGACTTTTTTCCGAAGTTTGTCCCATTCGCGATCTTGGCGACTCTCATTGGAGGACCGCTTTCAGTAGGGATCGGATGGTTACATCTGAAACGTAGCGGCGCGTACAGTAGCGAGCAGGACATAAGTGTGGAAGCAAATCCATACCAGTACAAATCACCGCCAGGGGTTGCACTGGAAGTCAGCTACCCTTCAATGCTGATAATAATGAGAATACTTCGAAGGTTGGCCGAAACAAACGGACTCCTGAGTGATTCGGAGAAAAAGGAACTGGAAGAACTGGACAAGAAGTACCTCATTCTGCTAAGCGGCGGCTACGTTGGGACGCCGCGAGCAAGATTCAAATGATCCTTAAACAATGGCTCAACTGGACATCCTTTAACTGACGTCGCAAGCCAGGAACGACTAGCTTCTGCAAAGCCGAACAGCAGTTCATTTTTCTCATATTGATCTGGCGCTGCAGGCCACGCGGAGTTGAATCCGTGGCGTGCATCATTGTCAATCGGCCGACGCTCGTACCAGAATGGATCTCTCAAAAGGTTTCGTTGGACAAGCTTTTCCCAACAGGTCGAATAGGATCCATCGGAAATAACTTCGTCAGATATGTTCTAGAGGAGGATCTTCCCTCGCTCGTCGTAAGCCTCGATAATCTCAATAATGGCGGCCTGCAACAGAATCTGAGCGATATTCAGAGCGATCGAAGATATCGCTTCGTAAGAGGCGATATTGCAGACAGACATCTCATCGAGAAGCTGTTGGCTGGAAGCTTTCTTTCACCCAGGAGGATGGACTGAAGCGGACGGTTAATTGGTACCGAGTGCTTTTGGGGCAAGCATCTTGACGGAGGCGTTGCCTGCCTGTCGCTTCTGCGGAAAATCTGATCTGAAATCAGTCCTCTCCCTATGCAAGATGCCGCTGGCAAACGCGTTACTTACAGTTGAAGTGTTGCGAGAACCTAGGCAAGTATATCCTTTCGAACTCGCTTTCTGCACACATTGCACATTAGTCCAAATCACGGAAACGGTGCCGCCAGATCGATTGTTCTCTAATCATCTCTATTTCTCATCAATTCTCCGAGCGTAACTCCCGTATGCTCGAAACCGACACATATCTCAACGCCTTGTCGAGATTCCTCCGGGCCTCAATTTACCTTGCGGTAATGACATGACCAAAGAGAAGGTTCAATATATATCGAAGAAACTGAAATCAATTCTTGGTGTCCAGTTTGCGCATTGCAGAATTGAAACTGTGGTTTCCTGGCAACTTACGGGGAGCCTTGAGTTGATTCACCGCAGAGATCAAACGCTATGTCTTCTCATCCCCACGTTCAACCGAACGTATTTTCTCGAACGATTGTTAAGGTACTTGACGAAAGTGGGTTTCCCGCATCCGATCATAATAGCTGATTCAAGCTCTGCATCTGCAAGCGAGGCTAATCGAAGGGTCGCGACTTCATTACGCCAAGGCCTAGACATACACTACGCATCATATAGCCCTGAGACATATCCATTTTCAAAAATAGCTCATGCTCTTGACACGATTGAGTCGAAATATTCAGTGATGTGCGCTGATGATGATTTCATCGTCCCGCGGGCTGTCGAACAGTGTGTAAGATTTCTTGAGGCTAACCCTGACTATGCGGTAGCGCACGGCCGCACTATGAGCGTCTATCCCGTCCAAGTTTCGCATGGTATTTCCAGACTTTGGACTTATTGCCTCCCACAGCGCACAATCGCCAGCGACGATGCTTCCATTCGCCTTAGGGAGCATTTGCTGAGTTACCGAGCAACCTTCTACTCGGTTCATCGTAGAGCAGATTTGATGCGGAACATGGAAATTACCTCGAAAGTGACACAAGACTACCGTTTCGCAGAGCTGCTCTCATCTTGCCTGAGTCTCGTTCAAGGCAAATTGAGCTATCTAGATAGTCTTTACGTAGTAAGACCACACAATCCTACGCCTGAAAGCGTAGAGAATCCAGACTGGTCTACTTTGGTGACCTCAAGTGGCTTCTCGCAACGATACACAGAGTTCCGTGGATGCCTAGCCATGGAACTGGCTAGGATCGCAGGCATATCCATTACCGAAGCAAATGACGTAGTCAATCATGCTTTTGTTGGTTATCTCACGCAGGCTCTGTACGAGGTGTACGGAGGTAGCGTGAATAAGGCCAAGTTCAGCGTTCTGGAACGTGCGGCGCGACGCGTGTGGCGAGCCGCCGGGCTGCTGCGTGCGGCAGCCAACACCGTCATCCTCGACGGTCAATTCATTACGATGGCTAGAGCGCCTCGCGAGTTCGCGAGACTCGTCTCTGTTGAGAGAAGCTACTCTGCCAAACGAGGATATATGTCGGTTGACAAGTTGCTGGACGCTGGCTCACCCTTTCACGCAGATTTCGTGCCGATCTACGAGCACATGAAGCAAAATTCTGCCCGAACTTGGTAGAAGCTGAAGTGTGCCTTCCAAGATTGAAATTCTCAACAACTATTGAGAATGCAAACGCGTCCAATCTGCGCTCAACATTATTTATGGCATCCCTCCTCGAAGAAGTAAATTGTGAACAAACTGCTTAGCCTTTCATTGCCTCCACGTATATCGATGCCTTCGGATGAGTGTTATCAAAATAGGACGTATTCCTTAGAACAGGCGCAAAACTTTGCCCGTAACCAGATAGCCAAACCTTCTCAAAACCCGCGATCTCCAACATTTTGAACAGCTTGTTTCTATTCCACCAATTGAGATGGTTGCCCGGATACTTCCGCTGCAATTCGACAGAACATTTCGATACACAATAATTCAAAGCGTCTTCGTACGGCATTGTTGAGAATACGCGGTCGAACTCTTCATCAGAGATCTTGTGAGTGCTTGCATCGGCATGCAGCTCCGAAACCTGACTTGCGAAATGATGCAGGAATACTTGCTTCAGTGAGACGTCGCACATTCTTTTTCCTATAGCGGCGTTAGCCATGTTATTTGGTAGGCTATAGTAGTCTATCCAATAGAAATAGTCCTTATCATTGTTCATGCAGGCTCTATAGTCCAAATCTGTGTTAGGAGTTGTCAATCTCAAAATGCCTCCTCGTTTCAGTATTCTGTAAGATTCATTGAACACGTTCTGAGCGCTATCATTTGGAATATGCTCTATCGTATGACTGGAGTACACAATGTTGGCCACACCATCTTCTATGGGTAAGCGGCCGTTGAGCATTAGGTCAAAATCGATGTCGACTCTGTTCTCCTTATACCACTTCGATGCATGATCGACATTTGTCCAAGCTGGATGAATAAACTTCCCAGCGCCAATGTTATAGAAGCGCCTTTTTGCAACGTCTTCTCGTTCGTACAACCGATAGTAAAGGCTGATATCATTCGACGCGTTCGGATTGACCTTTGTTATGCTCCATCCTCCATGCGCATATAGCCACGCAAGTATGATCTTCAATATCTTGGCCTTGGCTTGAGACAGGTTGAATCCCTTTCAGCCAATTCACGTTCTATCGCTTATTTTTCATTTTCCAGATCAGACTAACTACTCTCTCAGTCGCTTTTCCCTCGATCTTGTAGAGGTATTTCCTCAGGAAACTTATCCGGTTTCTCGAGAACCGTGAATAGTAGCCATGGACAAGTGCCTTCTCAATTGCTGGCGATTGACGTAGCGCTGCAAATCGCTCGCACTACGAAGACCATAGAAAAACGAGGGCAAGACGTATAGGCGCGGCTGACCTTCACCGTCGAACAGTTCGTGAAGCAGTTTGGACGACTTTTTTGACCACAAGCGAGTCCTCGTCACTGGAGGCACAGGCTCCATCGGAAAAGAGATCGCGGCGCAGCTTCTGAAACATAATGTTCAAGCGGTCAGAGTGCTGTCCAATGACGAGAATAGTCTGTTCAATATGCGGATGGATTATCAAGATGATAGGTTGAGATTCCTACTGGGTGACGTACGCGACTATGAACGAATGAAGATGGCTAGTCGCGAGATCGACATTGTTTACCACACGGCTGCATTGAAACATGTGCCTATAGGCGAATACAACCCGTTCGAACTGGTACAGACAAATGTAGTTGGGACACAGAATGTGGTTTCCGCGGCGTTGGAGGAGGGCGTAGATCGTTTTCTTCTGATAAGCAGCGACAAAGCGGTCAATCCGACGAGCACATTGGGCGCCTCGAAACTCCTGTGCGAGAAGCTCGTTGTGAGTGCAGCTGCTTACCGCGGTTATCGGAAGACAAGATTCGCTAGCATGCGATTTGGGAACGTACTTGACAGTAGAGGATCTGTGTTGGAGATCTTTCGGCGCCAGATGGAGCGGCTCGAGCCTCTCACGGTAACGGACCCGCACATGACCAGATTTGCTTTCGCCGCGTCCCAAGCTGTAGATTTCATTCTCCGAGCAACAGCTATGACTCAGGGCGGTGAGATCTTCATTCCCAAGATGCAAGCGCTCCACGTCATTGATCTTGCTCAAGCCATGATCGAAGCTCTCTCGCCAGTGTTGGACTTGGATCCCAAGCAACTCGGCATCCAGACGACAAAAGTGAGACCGGGCGAAAAGATCCATGAGGAGCTCATGACCAGTGCAGAAGCCCAGCGCGCTGTCGAACTTGAAGACATGTATGTTGTACTGCCAGAGACGCTCGAAACTGGAGGGTACGAAGGAAAACATCCTCCGGCAGTCAGTGAGTATAGTTCCGGAACGGCGACGCCAATGTCCAAAAGCCAAATTGTAGATCTCCTGCAACGCATCAACGCTTTGTCGACCAAAGGACGCCAATAGCGGGGAGCTGGTTTTGATTCGGAAGTTCTAGTCAACGAGCTAATGTGCTACAGGAAGCACTCCTAATGATTGAAAGAGTTCCAATCGGCAGCAGATTTGTCGGCGAATTCGATCCGGTTCTGATTATCGCAGAGACCGCAGCTGGGCATATGGGAAAGGTCGGCTTAGCGACGCAGCTTGTCGAAATTGCAGCGGCCGCAAAATGCGATGCGATCAAATTCCACATCGAATCGGCTGACGAAACCATCGTTCCGGGACACGACATCTACGAACTTGCGAAGACACTGGAATTTGAAGAAAAAGAGTGGAAAGAGCTCTTTTTCCAGGCGAAGAATCGTGGGCTTCTGACCATCAGCATGACTAACGATCTTTCGAGCGTTGAGCTGGCGGCTAGGTGTGGTACCGACGCATACTATGTCCATCCGGGCAACATTGTTGATCACACACTAGTACGTACAATCTCAAAGCAAAGAAAAACCGTTTTCGTTGGGACAGGCGCCTCAACCCTTGACGAGATTGGCGACGCCGTAAGATTGGTCAGGGAAGCCGAAGGAAACGAGAATCTAGTGCTCATGTACGGCTACCAAGCATATCCTACCAGAATCGAAGATAACAACCTGAGATTCATGCAGACGCTTGCCAAGCTTTTCGAAGTCAATGTTGGCTTCGCTGATCACACCGATGCCGAATCTCATTTCTCCGGAACTGTACCTATTCTTGCGATAGCACTGGGAGCCAGAGTGATAGAGAAGCACTTCACAGTGGACAGGAAATTGAAGCTCATCGACTACGAGTCTGCGATGAACCCAACGGAACTTGCCGAGCTTGTCAGGCAGGTAAGAGCGTTGGAGCCAGCTTTGGGATCACCTCTCCCCCACGCCTTCTCGAAAGAAGAGACTGATTATCGGACACTTGTCAGAAAGAATGTGGTCGCCGACAGGCATATTGCTATGGGTGAAATCATCGATCCATCGATGATTGCTTTCAAGAGATCATCTCCGGGAATCTCGCCACGCGAGGCAGGGAAGCTCGTGGGGAGAAAAGCAAGACGCCATATCCGCAAAGACGAAGTCTTGAGTTGGGATCTTCTCGAATGAGGAGCCGAGGGAGGCTTTCCGGGCGGACAGCGATCCACCCCTTCACCAAGCTGTCCACCCTCCGTCCACCACCAGATTGTGTCCTGTAACATAGCTGGATGCATCGGAGGCTAAGTACACTACCGCACCAGTAATCTCGTCAAGACCAGCTTTTCGTCCTAATGGCACGCGCTCAGAGTAGCGTCTCACGAATTCCTCATTCTCCTTAGGATGTGCAACACCCCCAGGCGAAATGCAGTTCACACGTATTCCGCGCTCTCCCCAGTAGGCCGCCAAGTACCGGGTCAACGAAATTACTGCACCCTTCGCCGCCGCGTACCCTGCGTAGCCAAAGATGCGCTTTGGACCGTTCGCGCCCACACCAGCGTAGATCTGTGCTAGATTCGCGCCTTCGTATATCCGTTGGTCGTTGCCCACAATGCCGTAGATGGATGCGATAAAAACGATGCTACCGCTTCCTCGAGATTCCATGACCTTCCCGACTTGCTGTGTGACGAGGAAGAGACCGTCCAGTTCGACGCGCATTAGCTTCTGCCAGCTGTCAAGCGAGCACTCTGTGAACGGCAAATAGTGATCTAGTGACGCCGTGGTAACGCAGTACACCAAAAGGTCAATGCGCGAGGCTTCTCTAACTATTTCTGCAATCAGCTTTTGCACAGATGCAGAATCGGTCACGTCCACGTTTCGTTGCTCAATCCTAGTCGAAGATACAACGCAGGAATCCTGAGTGGCTGCCAAGGAAAGCTGAGGCAGGTCGGCCGCATAGACATGCGCTCCAAACTCCGCCAGTCCAGCACTGAAACGGCGGCCAAGGAAACCCCTACCTCCAACGACCAACGCAACTTTGTTCGAAAGATCAAACTTCTCACGTATCACATGTGAATCCTCCTCTGTTCTCATTCCAATTTGGATATCCAAGTAGGTAAATCCGTCAGGCGTCCTGACAGGGCGGACTTGAAGGCAGCATTGACTACTCCTAGGCTCCGCGCTGCTCTCCAGGCATCAAAATCATGTCGTACTCGTCCCTCACTCACATACCTCAGAAACGTACTCATTTCACCAATGTAAGATTGATTTGCGTCATAGCTAGGGTCTTCGAAGACTACCTGCGGACTAGGTTCATCTTGCGATCGGACGGTCACTCTTGGGTGAACAAGGTCGTAGCTGAGCGAGCCCCTCTCACACGAGATTACTCCACAACGTTGCAGAGGTCGCTGAACATAGTCCAAGTGGATCTGACTTACAGCACCGGAGGCATGCTGAACCATCATATCTGCAATAGCATCAACATCTAGCTGAAGGTTATCGTATTTGGAGAACAGACAGGAAACAGCACGAGCTCGCCCTAGGAACTCGAGTGCCAGGTCTACCTCATGAATCAACGTCAACGCAACCCCACCGCCTAGCTTCTTGCGTGAGTAGTACGCTTTGCGGTAATCCTCGTACGGGTGCCAATCAGGCAACCAATGCCCCACCTGACATTGAAAGAGCAGTGGTTTGCCTAGTCTATCGCTTCCCAGTAGTTCAAGTATCTTCTGGACAACAGGGTGAAACTGAAGATCATACCCAACGAACGAGGTCACTCTGTGTGCCTTAACCTGCGCGAGAAATGACTGAACACCATCAAGCGTAGATGCTAGAGGTTTTTCAATAAACAGCCCACGAACATAAGGAATCACACGAGAGGCTGTTTCCAAGTGAAGACTTGTGGGGTTGGTGATTATTGCAACATCCGGCCTTGAATCTACTATCTGTTGCCAATCCTCCACCTGTCTTGTCCCTAGGCTGGGATCAAGTTCCTTGAAATACCCTTTCCGAGTTCGCAACGCAATGATATCAGTGACCCCCAGACTACGCAAGTTGCCAATATGCCGCTGTCCTATCGAGCCGCCCCCGAAAACGGCTACCCGTCGCACTTCGTATCGTGCTTTCAACTTGATCTCTGATTGCTTGACCACTCGCTTTTGGTACTTTGCTTCACAATCGCGATTGATCTCTACTACCTCTGGATGCTCTTTCAGAAACAGAAGAATCTCGTCGAGGCTGAAGACCTTTCCTGGGCGGTACAGGTGTGCAAATACCTTGTTGAAGAACTCAAGATCCTCAGGGTAGTCAAGAGTCATACGCAGAGCTGGCTGCCGGTGAAGAGGATTCCTTATTGGCAAGTCGTGGATTTCGAAAAGATCGGTGTCGGTGAAATATCGCTCCCATACTTCGGTATCTTTGGTATCCTTGATCTCAAGGACTTTTTGAAGTGCGGAAGGCTTGATTCCATAGCTGTAGGCACCATGCGGTAAGTCCAAGGCACGAACTAGATCAGCATTCGTCTCTTCAAACACCATTACAATCTTGTCAGCGTATGCTGGATCAACAAAGGGGCAGTCGGCGGTAGCACTCAAAATGTAGCTAACATCAAAAGCAACCGCAGCATCGCCTAGTCTCTTCAGAACATCGTCTTCGTCACCACGGAAATAACTGACTCCCTCGACAGTAGCCAGGTCGACCAGTCGGTCGTCCTGAGGATTCCTCGATGTGCAGACAATAATCTGATCCACTCGTTTCGCGAGTTTCACACGATCGAGCATATGTGCAAAGATCTTACGGCCACAAACCTCTCGCAAAAGCTTTTCAGGCAAACGAGTTGACTTCAAGCGAGCAGTGATTAGAAAACTAACCTTCATATCGCGTCATCTGGATTTAGTCAACTAATGGTTGCGTGCAGTTGCATTTCTTGAACGAGTGCAAAAGACAAGTCATGGCTTATTGGATTGCCTCTCCCCTTTCATGGCCGTGACAACATAATGCGAAATAGTCTTGCGCTGATTGTTCATAGTTCTAAGTGACGATTCGATACTCAACACCGTCAATTGACTTCTTCTGAGCAAATCGGTTATTTCCCTCTTAGTGAAGAAATGGACTTTTCCCTTACCGGCAAACGGCCCTTCCTGAATATCCTTTAGAGTCCCGGGTTCGATTCTGACACCTCTCCCCCACCCGTAAGATCCTCTCTGAATCATCATGGAAAAGAACTTCCCTGAGGCTTCAGTACCCGAAACACCTCTCTCATGATTCTGTCCCTACTCTTTTGCATGTTATGCTGGATCGCCGCCACATCAATGACGCCGTCAAAGTAGCCTTCCCTGAATGGGAGAGTTACAAGGTCACCAACCGTAACTGAGGCTTCAAGTCTCTCCTTTCTCAACCTCATTTTGGCGAGTTGAACTGCTGTCCGCGAGCCATCTATGCCGCACGCATCGAAGCCTTCCTCGGCCACGTACCAGAGGCAGGCTCCAGTACCGCATCCAGCGTCGAGAATTATGGTTTCTGACCTTTCACCCACATTGTAGAAATATGCGGCCATGAAGCGAATGAGTTCTTCCGGAGGATACTTTCCCCATTGCCTTGATCGGAAAACCTGCTCCCAGGTCGGATCCCAGCTCATATGACCAAGCCTAAATTGTGTATGGGCGATGCAGATGACGTATTTAAGAAGGCGCCCTAGCTTCGAATGGCAAGGGACGCCATTGCGAGTCATCAGGATCGGAGACAAAGAAGTCGGGAATGACCGGCCTGTCATGATCGTCGCGGAAGCGGGTGTCAATCACAACGGCAAAGTTGATCTGGCGAAGAAACTAGTAGACGCAGCCAAAGACGCAGGGGCTGACGCAGTGAAATTTCAGACCTTTGCCGCCGAGAAAGTGATTTCACGTTCAGCGCCTAAGGCGTCGTATCAGTTGGATCTTAACAATCGAACCGAAACTCAACTCGAGATGGTCAAGAAGCTTCAGCTTCCTCAAGAGGCCTTCTCTGAAATCGCGACATATGCTGAGCAAGAGAACATCATCTTCTTTTCCACACCATTCGATGAAGACAGCGCGGACCTCTTAGAGCGACTAAGTGTACCCGTCTTCAAGATTAGTTCCGGAGATCTCAACCATTTGCCCTTTCTTACGTACGTGGCCAGTAAGGGCCGGCCCATGATAGTCTCAACTGGCATGTCCACATTAGAAGATGTCAGAAGCGCTGTCGAGACCATCAAGTTATGTGGCAACGAGAACATCATCTTGACACATTGTGTGTCAAGCTATCCGGCACCCATAAAGGACGCAAACCTGCGAGCTATCAATACCTTGCAGTCGGTTTTTGATGTACCTATTGGGTACTCGGACCATACTCTTGGTTTCGAAGTGGCTATGTGTGCCGTGGCCTTAGGGGCCTGTCTCATTGAGAAGCACCTCACTCTCGACAAGTCGCTTCCTGGACCAGATCACAAGGCCTCTCTTGATCCACCAGAATTCGCCCGAATGGCGAAAGCCATTAGACTTGTGGAACAGGCTCTTGGTTCATACACCAAAGCCCCTACGGAGAGCGAGTTAGATGTGATGAGGGTAGCTCGGAGAAGCATCGTAGCCAGCCGCGACATAGCAGAAGGTGAGATAATCACTCGGGAAAAGATAGATTTCAAACGCCCGGCTACCGGTCTCCCTCCATTCAGTCTCTCAGCGGTGCTTGGCCGCCGGGCGAAAAGAGACATTGGTGCAGATAACGCTATCAAAGCAGACGACCTAGCCTAGATTCGGTCAGCAAACGGAGCCGCTCAGGACTTGACGAAGCAAGTCATCCAAGTTGTAGGTAAAGCGGAGTACGCCCTCATTCGCCCTGGACGCTGCATGGGTCTTATACGAGCTGGTTGGTAATTGGATCTTGAATAAAACGAAGTCACGTAAACGCACGATCTTATATCTCACTGGGACCAGGGCAGATTACGGACTAATGCGAGCGACCCTACAGGCAATTCATAACCACCCGAAGTTCAGACTCGTGCTAATAGTCACGGGCACGCACCTTTCAAGAAAGTTCGGTAATACGATCCATCTCATCCTGAAAGATGGATTTCCGATAGGAGCAAGAATTCGCATTCCGGACAGGACTTCGCCCCGCGATGTCGCGCGCAATTTGGGGAAGCTTGTCGGCAAGATTGCAGCCATATTGCAGAGAATAGATCCGGACTTGGTCTTGCTGGAGGGAGATCGTTACGAAACGCTCGCTTGCGCGATCGCTGCAGCGTACATGAATGTTCCGATTGCTCACGTGTCAGGCGGCGACGTTTCCGGCTCGATCGATGACGCCGCGCGGCACGCGATCACGAAATTCGCTAATCTGCATTTCCCTGGGACCCGGAGGAGCGCTGAACGCATCAAGAAGATGGGAGAAGAACCTTGGCGCGTCGCTATGGTTGGGACTGTTGGAGCAGACGAACGAGTTCCTTCTGCTTCGCTAGCCAGAAGAGTGGCTGCAGAACTCGGTCTTCGCGTCAACAGACCCATCATTCTAGTGAGCCAGCACCCGGTGCCTGCAGAAGAGAAACAAGCTCGAGCACAAATGGAATGCACTATGCGAGCACTAATTCAATTGAAACATCAGACCTTAGTGTTTTATCCCAATCAAGACGCAGGTGCTGATGACATAATCAGTGTAATCAACCGATACAGACACTTGCCGTTCATACATGTCATCAAGTCGCTTCCTCGGGAAGAATTCCTTGCACTCATGCGTATTGCGACAGTAATGGTGGGTAATTCCAGTGCAGGCATTGTGGAGGCACCATCATTCAAGTTGTCTGCCGTCAACATCGGAACTCGTCAACAGGGGAGGGAACGCGCCGCGAATGTCGTTGACGTAGCTTACAACACAGCTGCTATCAAACGTGCAATTAGGATAGTGATGAACCCTGCTTTTCGACGCAAGCTTTCGCACATGAGCAACCCTTATCGCGGCCGCAAGACGCCTCAACGAATCGCTCACATACTGGCTACAACGTCGCTCGACATGCGCTTGCTCCACAAACGGTTCACATACTGAGAGACCCGAACGATGATAAGTCACCAACCAATTGGGAGCGATTTTTCTCTCACTGAGGGGGACGTTTTCAATCAGCGGGACGAACAGCGCAACTTTGTCCCAAGAAGTTTCAGGACGTACTGGGTTTCCAGCGGTCGAGATGGGCTTCTCGCGCTCGTGAAGGGATTTCGGTACAGGCGGAGAAATGAATTCCTTCTTCCAAGCTACATTTGTCCAGAGGTTATCGAAACCCTCACGCCAATTGTCAAAGTCTCATTCTACCAAGTCAAGAAGGACTTAACTCTTGACATCAACGCAGTAGAGGACTGTATCAGTCCTTCAACTCGTGCTTTGCTCCTCGTTCATTACTTTGGATTTCCACATCCTCAACTACACGAGCTGGCGAGACTTTGCAGAGATCTAGGAATCATGCTGATCGAAGATTGCGTCCAGGCGGCTTTCACGAAGGCATCAGGAAATCCTCTAGGACGAGTTGGCAATGCGGCTTTCTGCAGCCTGCGTAAGTTCCTACCTATTCCTGACGGGGGCTGGCTGACCACTCATACACCAATCCCCGTTCATCTCAAAGACTCGGTCGAGCACTCCAACTACGTTCGACTTCGTGAGATCCTGATTCGAATGAGAGGTTTGTTCCCACGTGATGCGGTAAACGTTCCAGACATTTTTTTCAAACAGGCATTCATGTACGCGGACCAGGAAGGGACTCGGTATCCAAAACCAGCACCGATGGCACAGCTTTCGTTTGACCTCCTTAGAAGATTCCCCTTAACCAAGTGGGTTCATATCCGGCGGAAGAACTACGATCAACTTGTCAAGCTGCTACCCAAGTCGGCGAACCCACTTTTCCCACGGTTGCCGATAGGTGTAGTTCCCCTCGGATTGCCCGTCTTGGTACGGCACAGAGACACGGTTCAGCGAAGACTTGCGGCCAAACGCATTTATGCTCCTGTCCACTGGCGGCTTAGCGGCGTTCCTAGACGTTTCGAAGATGCTTGGAAACTCTCAAAGCAGCTACTCACGCTTCCTATCGACCAAAGATATAGTAAGCAAGAAATGAGGAAAATCGCGGAGGAAGTGCGCCTGTGTACAAGCCCATGAGCTTACGTACAGACGCCCATCCTTTTGGGTGAAGCTCTAATCTGGTTGCTTGGAGGCGAGTATTCCGTTGAAGGGAGCGCAAAGCCAGACGCTGACTTTGACCACGAAAGACACTTCTGAGTGGCGCCAGTACTCAGAACGCGTAAGCTTGAGAGATGTCTACTTCGACCCCGATTATCTGAGAGTCTTCGAGGAAACCTATGGGTACGAAGCTCGCCTCTTCGTTCTGCGAAAAGGAGACAGCTTTGTTGCTTATCCTTTCTATCTCAGGAGTTTGAGCACTCTACCGTTCTGGAGAGCTCATGAGAACACCTGCACTGGGCAGTTCGACATAATCTCCACATGGTATTTTGGGGGGCCATTCATGTACTTCTCAGAAGGCGTGAATGAAAGTGAAATGATGAAAATGTTCCTGGAAGAATTTCACTCATATTGTCTCAGTAATGGTGTGGTGAGTGAGTTCGCACGACTTCATCCGATTCTGCGTAACCAAGAGATCATCGCGAAAGTAGCCGCCGGCACAGAAAGGAATCGCGCAATCGTGTACGTCGATTTGAGCCAGGATGAGCAGTCTATTTGGGCTAACTTCAAGAAGTCCAATAGGAACGCGATTGCGAAAGCCAAGAGAGTTGGCGTTTACATCGAGCGGTTGGACTCAGGGAGAGGTGTGGAGACATTTCGTGAACTTTACGACGAGGCTATGGACCGCAAACAGGCCCGTGCTGAGTATCGGTTCTCTCCGGAGTTCTACGTCAAGCTTACGCAGCACTTGCCAAACGCCGTCACAGTATTTCTTGCTCGGTATCAAGGCCAAGTTGCGGCCTCCTCGCTCTTTATCCACAAAAACGATTTCGTGCACTACTACCTGTCCGCATCGGACCCACGATTTCTCGGGGCGTCACCGAACAACTTGTTGCTTTACGAAGCCATTTTGTGGGCGAAGGATTCCGGATACAAGCATTTCGTGCTTGGCGGAGGCTACGAGCCCGACGATGACCTTTTGAAGTTCAAGCTTGGCTTCTCGAAAACTACAGCCGACTTTCATGTATTCAGGAAAGTCCATGACGCACAAGCTTACGCTAAGCTTTGTAAGTTACGCGATCACTATGACAATTCGATAGGAATATCTAGCCCAAAGACCGGCTACTTCCCAGAATACAGAAGGCCATCAGCTAAATGAAAGTGAAGATTCCGCTAAGCAAACCCTTCATCGGGCAAACTGAAGAAAGACTTGTTCTGAAAGCGCTGAGGAGCGGGAGAGTGACCAGAGGCCCCGTTACTGCTGCGTTCGAGACAGAGTTTGCTAAATTCATAGGTGCAAAGCATGGATTGGCGTTATGTAACGGCACCGCTGCCCTTCACTTGGCGCTTCTCGCTCACGGAATCGGGAACGGCGACAAGGTGATCACAACTCCATTCACTTTCGTCGCATCCGCTAACTGCATTCTATACACGGGGGCGAGGCCCGTTTTCGTTGACATTGAAAGAGAAACCTACAACATCGACCCGTCCAAGATTGTCGAAGCGGTCGACGAAAACACCAAGGCGGTTCTAGGAGTAGATGTATTCGGCGTGCCATGCGACAAGAAGGCCATTGCGGATATTTGTGAAGACCATCACCTTATACACGTTGAAGATGCATGCGAGGCGATAGGCGCAACTTACAATGGCAAAATGGTAGGGAGCTTCTCAACCTCTTGCTTTAGTTTCTATCCCAACAAACCCATCACGACGGCTGAAGGTGGGATGCTCCTGACTGACAGCGGTGAAATCGCCAAGAAGGTAGATGCACTTCGAAATCAAGGCCGCTCCGGAGGAGATTGGCTTTCTCACGAGTTGATTGGTTACAACTACCGTATAAGCGATATACACGCAGCGATAGGCTTGGCACAGCTCCGAAGGATCAAGGCAATTCTTGATCGAAGACAAAGAGTCGCCAAGATGTACTCCAAACATCTGTGCGACACGGGGGTCCGGCCTCCGTTGATGATTGAAGGGCGGTCATGGTTCACATACGTGATCGAAATCGAGGACCGCGACAATGTGGGGAGGAAGATGAATGAAAGCGGAATAGAGTGCAAGCCCTATTTCCCCCCTGTCCACCTGCAGCCGCCGTATAGAGCTCTTGGGTTCAAGGAAGGCGACTTTCCAGTATGCGAGGAAGTAGCGGCAAAAACCCTGGCACTTCCATTCTACACGCAGATGTCAGAGAAGGACGTGAAATTCGTAGCGTCCAATCTAAGGAAGTGTATGGAAAGTTGACGAAACCTTTCCGATTCATTTGATTCATTCTTTAGACTGCGAAATGTGGGGTAAGGAAAGCGAACCGCTGAGCCTATACAGTGTAACGAAAACATGCATGGAAAAATTGTGCACCGCTACGAACTTTATGAAGAGCCGTGGGAGAGAAACACTGACTTTCCGTCGAATATTGGCGTTCTCAATAACCTAAGCCTCCCGGGAATCAAGTTGTCGCTTACTTCGTGCATGTCGCATCATTCCCTCGATCAGGTTGACTACCCTGTCAGTTGCCTTTCCATCAAGCTTGTACAGGTATCTCCTAACAAATCGCTTCCGATTCCTCAACAGTTGCGTACCACCGCTGAGTAACGTCTCGATTGCTGGGCCTAGTTCCTTTCCACTAGATACGCCCAAGGCCACTCCCTCTTTTACGTAATCTAATCCAATCGGTCGAACAACTCCCGATAAGTCCAGCACTATTACGGGCTTCCCCAACGCCACGGCCTCTAGTATCGTGGTAGAAGTTTTTGAAATCAACAAGTCACACGCATACAGCTGCTCATATGTATCTGAGTCACCCGGGGTAACCACAGCATTTGCCCTGTATTCTGCCAAATAGCCCTTGATCATTGTTGTGTAATTCGCTCCTTCTCCGGGATGCTGCTTTATTATGAGTGTGACATTCTTTAGACGACTCACAACCTTAAGAACGCATTCGAAATTTCGACGATTCTCCTCGGCAGACAGCCCATGACATTGCGTTGTCCACAACATGATCATGTCACGCATGTCGATGTTGTATCTCTTGCACAAACGCTTCCTAGAGTAAAGCCGTTTCATGTGTCTCAATCTATCGTACCTGGGCTGACCTGTGACCACAACACTGTCCTCTGGATATGCACTGAGTTTAGTTAAGATATGTTTGTGAAGAGGGCCGTAGACTGCTGTTTTGTCGGGAAGAGGGCAATACGGAGATTGTGCACTCCCATCAGGCGATATTTCGCTCCTTGGGTGCATATAGGCCCCGTGTTCTGAATCGATAGCGCCGTGCTGGATCGCGAGTGTTGGAACTTGATGCTGCTTGCCGGCTACTAATAGCGCTCGCTCGAAGAAACCGTATTCGTTTTGAAGCAGTATGAGACCTGGTCTTTCTTCCTCAATCATACGTCTTGCCATTTGAATCAACCTCACGGCAAACGGAAATACTGCCCGCAAGTAATACTCAAGCTTCCTTTCTATATGACGACGAATCCTTTCCTCACAGTTCGGGAAGAGTTCAACCAACTTCCCGCTGCGTTTCAGACTAAGCCAAACACCCTCGAAATGCTCGGAGGCATCTGCTTCTGCCCTCGCTGCATCCAGAGACCAATACAACTCAAATGGTCTCTGTCGAACATACCAGGTTCTCGACTTCTCGAAGAAGATCTTCAAGCTTGCAATTTGTACATTGAAAATTCGTGATTTCGTTATTGGGTATACTCCGATAGCTTCTGCCCTCCCCACGAATCTCTTGAGAATTGTATGGAAGAATTGATCTGATTTCAGGAGCGCCCCACTTTCTGGGTCCCTGTATACCCTCCACTCTACATCTTGAGCATTGAAGATGACCTTGGGCAATCGAGACAGATTTTTGCTGGATCGGTTTATCTGGCAAAGTTGCACAATTGCTCCAATTACAATCCTCGCAATAATACTCCTCAGTGTGAGGATCCAAACCCTCGATTTTTTCCGGATTCCCCCACGAACAGGATAAACAGGATAGACAGCGTACTCGTCATGAGATTTTTGTGACAATAGCTCGCGTAGGAAGTCCTCGAACGCCGAGTCCACAAACCACCACAGTGCAATCGATTTGTAGGCCGTGAAGTCAACTAGCAGATGCTTGCGCCATTCAAATTCTGCGCGAAGTGATCTACCCGTCAAGACGGGAATTTGAGCGGGCATATCGTTCACAATATCCTCGAGCGTGTTGACATGTGTACTGTTTGATTCCATTTTCTCTAGCCATTGGCATTGCAGGTTTAACGTTTGCTCTCTAGGACTCACTGAGTGTCCGCGCGACCAACCGATGAATGCTCTCACGGATCTTCGTCAACCTTGTCTTTCTTTCTTTGTGTTCAACCCGATAAAATGGAACCAGTTGAGGATTGAAACTGGCCACGAACTTTGCCAGGACTGGCGTATTAGCGGCCATCAGATCAATTTCCTTGAACTTTCGTTTCTGCAAATCTTTCAGTATCTCACACAAGAGTAAAGAGGTTGCGCCCGTATCTCTGTAATCCGTGTGGGACGCTGCAGACCAACGATACGCTCTTCTGCTGTCGCGGAGGATGACTTCAGCGCTTGCGAGGTCACCATTTGGTGTTTCTGCGACCCACATTTCGCCTGCTCCTTCATAGGCCACCGCCCTGAACATTTCTTGAAGGAACCCGCTAGGTGCGGGTTGGGTCAGAGCTTTGCGGGCGAACGTCATAGAGAACAAAGCGTCATACTTCGACACGTCTGGTTTCTCCAACATACTCACCTTGATGTTGTTCTTGACTGCTTTTCTTGCAGCCCACCTCACCTCCTTCGAAACTCTCTCTTCTAACTCGCCTTCTAAGTCAAAATAGTAGGTATAGTACACTTTGACGTCCCAGCCAGTCCACAAGAAAGGCCTGACGTCTATATATCCGGGGGGATTAGACATGCTCAGAGAAAGAAATCCCTGCTCAAGAAGCGTCTGGGTCAAACATCCTACAATAATCGCGTTCGCGTCTTCCTGTCTCCTTACGCTACCAGTCTCCAGTGGTGCCATCACATAGCCGCCGTATGGGGTCATTCTAATGGTTGAGTCCGCCCTTCTGGATCCAAGAACAAATAGCGAGCACCCAGCGATCAGGCGACCATTCCTAAAACAGCCGTAAATCTTGAGCGTTTTGCCCAGCGCTCTGCTGCAAGCTGTCAACCAGAAACTGGAGTGAAATATGGTGCCATGCGGAGATTTGTGAACTAGCTCATCCCATGACGCGAATTCATTGACTCCTAATTCTCGGACTTCAAGGTTGGAGCTAGTTGAGAATGTCACCCAACTCACCTACTGATGCTTTCGCCATTTTCACTATCTAGCTTCCATACCTTTCAAGGAATTCTCTGAAGCTTACCACATCATCCACCTGGCTCAGGAAAGTACGTATCCTTTCTCTTAACTTGGGGTAGTGATCCGTGTACTCCCTCGGGTGAATCAAAACCACTACGTGAATATCCTTGTGATTTCTTCTTAGCCACTCCAGCGTGTATTTATTGTCATCCATGTAACCCGGGAAATTCCAGAACGCACCTGGGAAGTAGACAACACCATCAACCACCCTGCGAGGCTCCTCAGGATTCGTGCCATTACCAGAAAAATACCTTAACCCGAATTGTCTTGCCAATAGTAGGCAATTCTCAGGATCGTAGATTTCGCATGAACGTTGCCTAGCTTGAATTTCATCTTTCGCGTTGCCGTGCTTCGTGAAACCCAATGCTTTGTGGTTTCCGAGCGTGGACTTCAATTCTCTCGCGAAGGCACTCTCACTCCTTGTCGTTTCTGCATGAAGAGATACTTCACATCCAAAACGCAGCAGTTTTTTCCTAAAAGAAAGATGCGGTTTTGTTTTTCTTCTAAAGAACCAGCTGCCCTTTATACCCACGCTTTTCTCCAATTCAAAGAGTTGCTCTGCCTCATGTAGATATTTGAGCTGTGGAATTGCAGGTATGCATGTGCCAAGCCTCATTCTGTGAACCTCGAGTTGCCAGAGGAGATATCGAAGACGTCTATTGAAGTGCAATTCACCGACGTAAGCACTATCAACGTCATGACGCAGAATCACGACCATGCTCTGACTTCAACTCTCGTAAGTTCGGTCTGCCGCACAAAACAACTTCACAGCTGAATAGCATTCTTCACACTTGGAATCGGGCTCCACCATAGAGAACCCCTCTTCATGGTAGCAAGATAGCAATTAAGCCATTCGCCTTTCTGACGCTTTATGTAGAAGCGTGTGTGAAACTGAAGGTCGAGCAGTCATTGAAATCCCCACCTACTAGACTTGGCGTCTGCATGCTGGTCATGAACGATATGTCTGGAGATCCGCGCGTCTCGAGGCACGCGGAGACCCTGGCGCGCTATGGCTTCGATGTGACTGTCGTGTGCCTCTTGTCGAGGGACACTGTAGCGAAAGAAACCCGCGATGGCTATGTGATCATCAGGACCCAGAGCGGCATTCTCAATCGTTTTGACGCCCTTCTCGCGAGCATGAAGCATGCAAGAATGGTTCGAGGCCAATCAGCGAAAGGATCAGTAGCAAGCGTGCAATCGCCAGAGAAGGAGAAACTGTCAGTGAAGAAGAAATATCTGCGGTGGTTGAAGCAACGCCCTCTAGTCCTAGCTAAGATCATTCTTCCTCAATTGGCCATATTGAGAGCGGCTCGCAAGATCAATGCGCACGTGATTTGCGCAAATGACCTTGACACTCTCTTGACTGGTTTTCTAGCGGCGCGTTTCGACCGCGTTCTAATTTATGATTCGCACGAACTATATGTTGATACACTGAGAGTGCGCCCCTTCCTCAGGAGGATCTTACAGTCTTTTGAGAAGATACTGATTAACCGAGCACAATCGATTTTGACGGTTAATGAGTTGATCGCGGAGGTACTTGTCGAGCGCTGCTCGATTAAGAAACCTGTAAATGTCGTCTACAATTGTCCCGCAGAGGGCCTAGCGCGTTTTCCACGAAAGTCCAGAGCCAAAGGCCGGAAAATCGTTCTGTATCAAGGCAAATACACCTCCAGAAGGGGGCTCGAGAATCTAATTCTTGCCGCTCAGTACTTTTTGCCTGACGTCCATCTTGTTCTTAGGGGATATGGAGATCTCGAGGAAGAACTGAGGTTGCTCGCCAGGGGGAGTCCGAACGTCCACTTTGAGAAGCCGGTTGCTATGGAGAAAGTCGTTGTTGCCGCGCGGACCAGTGACGTAGGGATAGTGTCATACCTGCCCACAGATCTCAACAACTACCTAGCCTCTCCGAACAAACTATTCGAGTACATTCAGGCCGGATTACCTCTTGCGACGAGCAATTCACCGTTCATGAGCAAAGTGGTCTTAGAGAACGATATCGGAGGGTTATTTGACCCAAATGACCCCCGAGACATTGCTAGAGCCTTGAACAAAGCGACTCGAACGGAAGAACTGGAACGATTCAGGAAGAACGTTGTTCGAGCTGCGGCTAGATACAATTGGAAGTCTGAGAGTCGAAAACTGATTCAAATATATGTGACTTCCACGCAGTCATTCTATAGCAAGTGATTAATGACGCGCACAAGCACCCACCGCTCCATCATGCAATGGACCCCACCCACAGTCGCAACACAACTGGACAAGACTATTCCGTGCTATGCCAAGAGCGTAAAGAGCCATATTCATCTTGGCAAGGAAAACCTTTGCGGAACTGAAGAAGGATTGTTACCGGTGCCAGCAAGATCGAAGGCAAATACGAGTGGAGCAAACTCATCCCCGGGACGTATTTTCTGTGACGGCACCCGCGAATCCGAACCTGGTGTAATCCACGTCGTGTGTCAGTCAAGCAAACTTTATGAAACAGAACTCATCTGCTGACAAATGCTCCATACCCTGTGAATCACTTGCCCTCGTGCACCACTGTCACGCAGCGGATACTCGTTTACTGTAACTAGGCGATGAAAATGCTGTGCCTTACGCACGATGTTGACGGCCCTTTTGAGCGTAGGAATTTCGCACTATTCAACGAGATCATCCGGCGACCTCTCGATCTTTCGCCCTCGGAAGTACTTGGCGCACTTAGGCTGATGAGGAAAGGGAAACCGAACTGGTTCTTCCTCCCGAATCTATTGGAAATAGAGCGCAGATTCGGCGTAAGGTCTACACTCTTTTTCAGGGCCGATAAAGAAGCCTACGCTATCGACGATCTCAAGTCAATAATCCGAGATCTGGATTCTGATGGCTTCGAGGTAGGGCTTCACGCCAGCATAAGATCCGCATTTGAGAGAGGTTTACTGAGAACGGAGAAGAAGAAGCTTGAATCAGTTGTCGGGCATCCCATAATCGGGGTCAGGCATCACTATCTGACGCTTGGAAGGGACACTTGGAATTTTCACAAATCTGTCGGTTTTGAATACGACAGTACTCTGGGCTATAGAAATGAAATGACCTTCATGCAACCCTTTGTGCTGGCTAATGGCCTGAAGATTTTCCCCACATCCTTCATGGATTCAAGTGACCTGTTCACGTATCAACCTTTGAGCAAGTACTTCCCCTTCATAGACGGACTGCTTGATCGTGTCAGAGGCGAAAAGCTGACGCTTACCGCGCTATTTCACGCGGATCACTTCGGGTTCAGACGAGAGAGATTGATATATGCGCATCTGCTGGACCATGCTCAAAGACTCGGTCTAGAGATTGCACCGTTGGTAGTTGCCAATGCAAGATGTCATTGAGATGCTTGCCGACTCACTGAAGCGGAAGGATGCTCTCTTGGTTGTGATCGGATTCATTCTCTTCCCTCTGACTATTATGTTCCGGTTCAAAGAGGCGGCGCGTGAGAAGCAGTATGCCGACAAGGAAAGACCACTTTACGCGACTTTGTGGATCGGAAACCTCCAACACGATAAGTAGCACAATATGAGACGCTCGAAGAATCATGAGAGATTCTTGTCCCAAGAGGAGCTTGTTTGTCGAAGCACTTCCCGGAAGCTGACTTGGATGAATAAAACACCGGTGGTGTTCATAGTCATAGATGGCGGTCCAGCTAGAGTAGAGAGGATTACGAAAATAGCGACCAGTCTGCGTGATCTAGGTATCTGTGTCCGGGTTGTGTGCCCCCAGGGAAGTCAAGCGCTCTCAGATTACGAAACGATCTACCTGCCATTTCTCCGATTTCCGCACTTGAGGTGGTCTTTCTACCTACAGCTTTTTCTCTTCCTTGTAAGAACAAAATCTAGCCTGGTGCACTTCGTGAATTACCCTGACTATGCACTTGTGGCAATTTGCCTTGCCAGGTACCTAGGCGGCTTCAAAGTTGTGTACGACAGAAGATCTGATTGGTCAGGGAGCCTGACGTACACCAATCCAAAATGGAGCAGCATAGCGTCTTTCGTGGAGAATCTGGGAGAGCGCTTGTCCGACGGCATCTCCGTCGTTGTTCCTGCGTTTAAGGACAAACTCTCGAATTACGCTGCAAAAGTGGTCATAGTGCCCAACGGAGTGGACTTGAAAATGTTCAAACCTGAACCTCGGAGAAGCGATCACCCAATCGTTACATGCGTTGCCGGTTTGACAGAATCCGAAGGCCCGCGAGTCTTCATAGAGGCGGCGTCGATTGTCAAGAAGGAACTCCCTCAAGTTGAATTTGTTTGGGTGGGATCGGGATGGGGCAATGAGGACCAGAAGTACAAGCAACTGTCAAAGGATCTTGGGGCGAATGTGAGATTTACGGGATGGGTAGAGCATAGGCAAGTCAGCAAGTACATCAATGACGCTACTGTGTGCGTCTCGTGTGTCCTCCCGTGGCCGTCTGCCGATGTGGCCTTTCCGGTGAAATTATTTGAGTATCTGGCATGCGAGCGGCCCGTTGTGGTCAGCAATACTCCTGGCCATTTGCAGCTGATTGATGATGGAGTCAACGGACTGGTGTACAGGAGCGACAGCGCGGCTGATCTGGCTGAGAAGGTGGTAACCCTGCTGAAGGACCCCGTTCTAGGCAGGAAACTGGCAAATCACGGAAAAAAACTCTCCAAGGAGTATTCATGGAACAATTGTTTCAAGGTGTTGGTTGGCCTGTATAGACGAGTTGGCCTTGAGATTCCGATATTCGGGTCAGTGCATGAGCAGGCGCCATATATGCAGATTGGCACACAACAAGGACACGAGCCGTGATTCTTGTGTCAGTGTTTACGAGCGATGTATTTCTTGATGCCTTCAGTCCGGTTATCAATGCCACACCCGTTTACGGGAAGGGCATTTGGATAAGGCATGGCAGGTTCATAAACAAAGCAGAAGGCTCTGCGTGGAACCTATTCGTCAAGAACCCCAACGTAGGCGACATGATCGATGTCGCGAAAGAGCATGGCTGCTGGTTTCTTCGGTTTACGGCGGCGGAGCCCGTAGAAGATGAACACTTGGGTCCACCGACTCCATCCCCCACATTGTTGACATTGCCAGACTTCAACCCAAACAAGGAGGTACGCTGGTCTGTACGAAAGGCCGAGAAGGCAGGTTTCGAAGTCGAACCATGCGAAGCGGCAGAGATACAACCTATCCTCGACCAACTCTGGACGCGATTGGGTCGCGGAATCCCTAAGATATTCTATGAGACTCTTGAGAACGCAGGCTTTGGAAAGGCACTAGTGGCAAGGATGGGCGACCAAGCATGCAGCGGCCTATTCTACCTAACAGATGAAGATAATGTATGGTACATGTATAGCCTTGCTACCGACCCGTCTTTCAAATCATCTCAGGTTACCAGTTTCTTGGTGTACTCTTTCATCCGCAAAGCTTTCGAAGGCGGGGCGCCGTACGTAGACCTGTGCGGCTCCTCCATTCCCTCCATCGCTGAATTCAAGAAGCAATTCGCATCGAAAGCACACTATCGTCCGATGTACGAGGTTTCTCTCAATCCGCTTTATCCCATCGGCCGCAGAGCAATCAATATTCTGAGGGCGCTAAGAGGCAGTTGAAGTTTTTGGCTCAGATCTTACCGCTCAGGATGATCCTTTTGTCGAGTCCATGGAACCTGAACATTAGTCCTGAAAAGAACTGGGTGTTTGCTGAGTTTGATTAGGGACTCACGAAGCCATTATCCTGTCTTTCTTCGATCTGACAAATGTGGGCTACGTGAGCGATAATGCGGGTCTTACATCTTGCGCATGATCCTTTGCCAGATGAGCGAATCGAAAGGGCCGCAATGTCGGCCCGAAAACGTGGATGGGAAGTTTACTATGCTGGCAGTGCTCTGCGTGGAAAACTGATCGCGAATGACACCTTTAAGAGCATTATCACCATTCCCTTTTCGACTCGCGCTAACCTTCATCTCAGACCCGACTGGACCAGGCTAAAGAAGCGTTTTCTCGATGTGCTGTCGAAGACAAGACCTGATGTTGTTCATGCGCACAACGTAATCGCTGCAAAGCTGGCTTTGGAGACTGGAGTTGGCTTCGTTTATGATGACCACGAGTATTGGTCCCAATTATCCATACTCCATCACTATAGGTTCCACCAACTGAAGAAACGCGCAATCAACAAGTATGCAGGGCTGGTCTGGGCCGCGTGGGAGAAGCAAATTTTGGCACGTGCGCCAGTTTTGACCGTAAGCGAGACGATCGCAGAAGAACATCAAATGCTTGCAAAGCATGTTTTCGTTGTCCCAAACATGCCGACAGCCATAGAGATCCCCCAAGATCCATTAAATGCGAAACGCTCTGACGTGCTCTCTTCCGCGTACGTTGGGAACGACGTATCCTCCCGTACCCGCAATCCGGTAAGGGACGTTTGTGGTCTAACAGAACTATTCTACTCGGGAGATCTGGGGAGACTCGTAGTGATCGGCGACGAACAACTGGTAACTAAACCGCCCGTCTACTCGACAGGCATCTTGGACCATAGGGCCATGATGAATGAGCTTACAAAATACCACGTGGGCCTGATTCCCTGGAAACCGTTCTTTTTCCACAAGTACTGCAATCCAAACAAGGCATATGAGTATGTTCACGCCGGCCTGCATGTGCTCGCTACTTCAGACTTGACACCTGTCTTGACGACGCTGGGCCCCCATTGCACACCCCTCAAAGACTATGAAGATCTGGCCAAGACTCTTGCAAAGTTGAAGGACAATCTCGACGACCTTGAGATCATGAGAGGTACCATAATCAGTTTTGCACGGAACCACTGTCTCTGGGAGAATTACGAGAGCCGGATATTCGATGCCTACTCCTTGGCATGATCACGAATGATCGGCGCTTTTCTGCACCATTTGAGTAATTGCGGAGACTATCCCATTTGATGCTTGTCCGTCACCGAAAGGATTTGGACTCCTAGGCAGCTTTTTGGGGCGTGCGAGAGCCATTCTTACGCTTGCGACTATATTTCTCTCGCTCGTGCCTGCGAGAATATTTGCTCCACGCCTCACGGTTTCAACCCATTCCGTCTTTTCACGCAGCGTGACGCAGGGCGTGCCAACCCAGAAAGCTTCTTTCTGCAACCCTCCAGAGTCCGTTACGACAACCCTTGCTGAAGCGGCCAATTTAATCGTCTCAAAGTATCCAACCGGTTCGATGATGCGCACGTGACCTGCAGTCTGTAACTTTCGAAGGAGGTCAAACTTTTCCAGTTTGCCTCGCGTGTGAGGGTGCAGGGGGAAAACGAATATGCTCTCATTTAGACGCAGGATTGCATTGACAATCCCTGAAAGTACTTCCTTATTCTCTACGCTGTTCCACCTGTGAACGGTGACCAAAGCGAACGTCTCACCTGATAGATCTTGTTCCTCGACAATCCTGTTCTGCATTACCTCAGCGCGGTAATGTGCAAAAAGATCGAACATTGTGTCTCCAGTTGCGAATATGCGCTTTCGCGGGATTCCTTCCAGTTTCAAATTGCGAACACATGTTGCTGTCGGGGTGAAAAGCATTGTTGCTAGATGGTCTATTATGAGTCTGTTTGTTTCCTCGGGAAGTGTTGGCTCGTAACTCCTAGCCCCTGCCTCAACATGGGCAACCGGAATCCCGAGCCTGTTTGCGGTCAGGCTCGCGGCTAGCGCCGAATTTGTATCTCCAGGTACCAGAACACAATTCGGCCTGTTGCCAAGTAGGTGCTGCTCAAGTCGGAGCATTATTTGCGCGATTTGCTCGATATGAGATCCAGAACCGACCTCCAAATTCGCAACTGGGTCGGGGAGACTGAATTGTGAAAAGAAAACCTGTGACATTTCATAGTCATAATGCTGACCTGTGTGGATTATTGAGAGCTTCATGGCATTTGAAGTTCTTGCTGCATCGATTATGGGTACGGATTTTATGATCTGGGGCCGAGTGCCGATTACGAGTGCAACATTTGGAATTTCGATCTCCCCCCCTCCGATGCCTGGCATAGATGGGTTTCGCTCTCTATCGGCATTATTATGTTTCCCGTGCTGATGTGAGGCGCAAGCCATTGCCTAACGTCAAGGAAAGATGATCGTTCATGGATAAGTAACGTGGGTGGCATTCTCACACAGGCTCCCACTCTTGGATTGGAATTATAGAGTTTCCAGTACGGTTTTGCCGAATTTGATAGTGTGGATGCAGCGAATGTATTGCGAGAGCAAGTGAGGGTAATCGCAGTGAAATACGATCCAATCCTTCGGATCTACTGAACGTTTGCGTTGAGCGTATTCCTGGTCGAACCACCACTGTGAGCTTGGCACATTTAGCTCAGGATCCCAATGGACCTCTTCCTCGCTGACATGCCAGTGTCGTGCGACCTGCGCTGACATTCGGTTGAGTTTGTCACGTAAGCCGGGGAACTCTGCCTCTACAGAATCATTTATGCCGAAAATGCT
>Ga0315281_10001521_pt1 | contig 34377 bp, 30 predicted proteins | sample YL17G07_0_MG_FD_204540 | JGI IMG/M metagenome (GOLD analysis project Ga0315281, IMG submission 204540) | Sediment microbial communities from Yellowstone Lake, YNP, Wyoming, USA - YL17G07_0 | ecosystem: Environmental > Aquatic > Freshwater > Lake > Sediment | place: USA: Wyoming | collected...
CCGCCGAGGTACTTGCGGTACATCTCCTCGGGGATCTGCTCGACCTCGACGCTGCCGGCGTTGAGCCGGACGTTGAGCATCTTGCCGTTGATAGCGCCGTTCATCATGAGAGGTGGCTCCATTCCAGGGCGTTGCTGTGGGTCGCCGAAGGCGACCGCACTCTAGAGGGACAGTGAAGCCGCGCGGTAGAAGATCGTGCGGCTCGCGGGGCAATTATAGAACAAGGAGTTCGCTTATGGCGTTATGCCGGGGGAAACAGGACGCCTGGCGACAGCAAACGGCAAACAGCAAACAGCAAACAGCAAAGGGGGGAGCGATGTTGGATGTTGGAGGTTGGCGCGGGCTGGATTCATCCACAGATTTCACAGATTCTCACAGATGGGGATGGCGGGCTACGCCGGGATCCGCAAAGTTGCGGCTCACCTGCTCGCGCGCCGGACTGTTCTCCATGCTAATGGGGGTTGGTGGTCGACGTCGGAGTGTCAGCCGACCCCGTCACCTTTGTGGCCTTCTCTGCCCCCACCCCCGCGACACTGTTGGAGTTCAGGTCCACGAATACGATCAGCTGCGTAACCCCGACGAAGGTGACCCGGTGCAGCTTCACTCCGTATCCGCGCGCAACCGATGCTTGGTCCACCGCAGTGAGATCTTGGGCTGGCAATACGCCTTCGAAGTCAGTCGGTGGCTGCTCAATTCTGACAAATGCACCGACGCGCACGTTGAACTGGGTGTAGAGACCGACCAAGACTACTTTAGCGTCGGTTCCGCTGATCAGGCCTGAAGTAACTGGATCGTGCAGCGCGATTCGCTTCGCTCGAGCGATCTCCTCATCCGTGAGGGGCGCCTGTAGAACCAGTTGGGTCTTGTCCGGCGGCGGCGCGTCTCCGGGCTGAGGGGCTCCATTCGGAGGTGCATCTGCCGATCTAAGAGGGCTGTCATGCCCGGGGCCATAGGCGCTCACGCCCAACGCGATCAGCGCTGCCACACCGATCGCAGCCAAGAATGCCCCCGAAATCACGACGAGCCTTCTCACGGTGAACACCTCCGAGATTCCCCGGAACGCCAGCGTAGGCGCTCGAGGATCGCGAGTGATCCTCCTGATGCTACCACTCGAGGGTCGCGTGAGCGCCTACACCATGGGCCCTGTCGTCGGCTACGGGAAGATCCCCCGCACTTGCGTGGCCTCGACGACGCGCTGGACTGCGAGCATGTACGCGGCTTCGCGCATGGTGCCGCCGGACTGGGCGTGGATGGCGGCGACTTCGCTGAAGGCGCGCTCGATGATCCGCTTGAGCTTGACGTTGACCTCGTCCTCCTCCCAGAAGAAGGACTGCAGGTCCTGCACCCACTCGAAGTACGAGACGATGACGCCGCCGGCGTTCGCGAGGATGTCGGGGACGACGTAGACGCCCTTCTCCGCCAGGATGCGGTCGGCTTCCGGCGTGGTCGGGCCGTTGGCGGCTTCGATGATCATGCGGGCCTGGACCTTCGCGGCGTTGCCGCCGTGGATCTGGCCCTCGAGCGCGGCGGGGATGAGGATGTCGACGGGCAGCTCCAGCAGCTCCTGGTTCGTGATGTGTTTTCCGAGATGGCCGTCGGGGATGAAGCCCTGGCTGCGCGTCCTCGCGATCAACTCGCCGATGTCGCCGAGCCCGTCGGGTGCGTAGATCGCGCCCTTCGAGTCGCTGACGGCGACGACCTTGCCGCCCGCCTCGGAGATCAGCTTCGCGGCGATGCTGCCGACGTTGCCGAAGCCCTGGATCGCGACGCGCGCGCCCTGCAGCTCCATGCCGATCTGCGCGCACGCCTGCTGCGTGATGAACAGGACGCCGCGCCCGGTCGCCTCGATGCGGCCGCTGCTGCCGCCGATGGTGACGGGTTTGCCGGTGACGACGGCGGGCACGGAGTGGCCGTGCATCATGCTGTAGGTGTCCATGATCCAGGCCATCACCTGGCCGTCGGTGCCCATGTCGGGCGCCGGCACGTCCTGATCCGGCCCGATCAGGATGCCGATCTCGGCGGCGAAGCGGCGCGTGAGGCGCTCCAGCTCGCGCCGGCTCATCGCGCGCGGGTCGACGATGACGCCGCCCTTGGCGCCGCCGTACGGCAGGCCGGCGACGGCGCACTTCCACGTCATCCACATCGACAGCGCGCGCACTTCATCGAGCGAGACGTTGAGGCTGTAGCGGAGGCCGCCCTTGACGGGGCCGCGCGCCTCGTTGTGGTGGACGCGGTAGCCGGTGAAGACGCGGATGGATCCGTCGTCCATCTGCACGGGGAAGTTGACGGTGAACTCGCGCTTGCAGTGGCGCAGCACCTGGCGCATGCCGTCGTCCAGCCCGAGCTTTTCGGCGACGGCGTCGAACTGCTCGATGGCGTTCTGGAAGGGGTTCTCGGCCGGCGCCTGCGCTCCCGCTGCCGTCGTCATCGGCTGCCCGCGCTCTCGTGCGTGGGGGCGAGAGGGTTGAACGGTCCACAGAGGACACAGAGATCACAGAATTGGTTGGACCGAAGAAAGGCCGTAGAGACCATCGACACAGGACGAGATCGGAACTGGCTGCGTTGGGTCCTCGTTCGCTCGAGGCCGTTTGGCGATCGGGTCAAGGTATTCTGTGAAATCTGTGTCATCTGTGGATTCGTCCGGCTAGGGCCGCGCGGCCGTCTCGCGCACCCAGTTGCCGTCCGGGAAGGCGGCCGTGGGGAAGAAGGCATCGAGCCAGGTGGCGGCCATGGCGGCGGCGCCGCCGCGCAGGTAGGCGCGGCAGTCTGCCTCGCTGGCCCAGGTGGTGGTCTCGATCATGCCGCCGGCGTCGCCGTCGCCGTCGCCGTCGCGCCGCAGCTCGTGGGCGATGAAGCCGGGCTGGCGCTGCAGGTAGGGCGTGAGCCGGGCGAGCAGCCGCGCCTGACGCGCGTCCCACTCTTCCTGCGAAGTGACGGTGCAGGTCCGCCGGAGCGTGGAGACGATCATGCTGCTGCCGCCTTTCTGCGTGGCCCCGCCCCGCCCGGACCTAACCCCCGGCCCCTTCCCTACGAGGGAAGGGGAGCGCCGTAACGAGGATGGACGGGCGCAGCGCGCCGGTGTCCGGTCAACGGAGCATCGGAATCACTACATTAGCTTGCCCCCGGCGGGGCGGATCGCGCAATAGGGGAATGGCGAGATACGCAGGCGTGCGGAGCGCCAGCCCGGACCTATCCCCCGACCCCTTCCCTGGGAGGGAAGGGGAGCGCTAGCGCCTGAGCACTGACAACTGTGAATTGAAAACTGTGAACTGAGAACTACCGCGTCACGTACTCCGGTGCGACCGGGCGGAGGCCGTCGGCGGTCCATTCGACGAAGAGCGCGTTGTCCGTCTTCGGCGGGTCGGAGACGTAGGCGCCGCGGGGGAGGTCGAAGGCGGCGGCGTCGCCGTAGACCGCGCGGGCGACGGAGGGCACCCAGGTGTACTGCTCCATGGGGTTCGTCCAGGGGCCGTCGACGATCCAGATCGTCGTGCCGGGCGGGACGGCGGGGTAGGTGCGGCGCAACTCGTTGACCAGCAGGTGCCAGCGGTCGGTGTCGCGGCCGGAGTGGGCGTTCTGGGCGAGGCTCTGCCAGCCGTACAGGCCGGCGACCGCCATCACCAGCGCGAGCCCGAGCGCCGTCGCGGGGACGCGGACGTATCGATGCAGCCGGCGCACGCGGTCATAGACCTCGTACGCGGTGATGGCGGCGAGCGGCGAGAAGAAGGCGACGGCGCCGTAGGTGTAGCGCGAGGCCGTCCAGATCCGCACCGGCGCGAACGGCAGCAGCGCGAGGGCGACGCCCAGCACCGCCACGCGCGCGATGTTCGGCCCGCGCACCGCGAGGAACGCGGCGATGGCCAGCACGACGCCCGCGAGCGACCAGCGCAGGGGATCGGCGTGCGCCGGGATGTGGTGGGCGGGGTAGACGAGCCACGAGAGGTAGAGCGCGTAGTTGGGGACGACGTGGGCGCCCCAGAAGTAGCCCTGGAACTTGAGCTGGTCGCAGGTGCAGGACTCGTAGAACGAGAGCCAGCCAATCGCCAGCAGGGCGAAGGGCGCGGCGTGCAGGATCAGCCGCAGGGGCGCCCGGCGCCAGCGGCGGGCGAAGAGCATGTAGGCGGCGACGACCAGCGGCGCGTAGACGAACGCGCCCTCATTCGCGAGGAATGCCACGGCGAACAGCGCGAACGACAGCAGGAACGCCAGCGGGTTGCGCTCGCCGTCCTGCGCGTAGGAGATGATGGCGAGCAGCGAGCCGAGCACGAAGAACGTCGCCATCACGTGCGGCAGCGCCGTGATGTAGCTGACGGTATCGAAGTGGGCGCCGGAGACGCCGAAGATCAGCGCCGACATCGCGCCGACGGCGGGGCGCTTCGTGACGCGCGTGACGAGCGCGTACATCACGGCGAGCGAGCCGAGGTGGAACGAGAGGTTGACCATCCGCCAGCCGGCGGCGTTCATGCCGAAGAGGTGCCACTCGCCGGCGTAGACCAGGCCGGTCAGCGGCCGCCAGCTCGGCACGATGTCCTGCATGCGCAGCGTGTCGAGCAGGTACTGCGAGGTGCCGCTGTAGCGGATGCTGCCCACAACGACAAAGTCGTCGCCCGCGAAGTAGTAGCGCAGGGTGGGCGCGTGGACGATGAAGGTGATGGCGAGCGCGGCGAGCAGCCCCCAGTTGCGGGCCACGAGGCGCCAGGCGTCACTGACAATGAGGGACACGGCGACCCGAGGCCGACGGAAGGCGAACCCGTCCGCGGTCACGGTTATCGGGTATTTCAACTATTCAGTTTTCTGTTGTTTGTGAGGATGGCGGGGATGCCAGTCCAGAACGTAGCGGCATTGTAAAGGGGGTGATCGGCGGGCGGGAAGTGATAAGCGGTCAACCTCTTCGGCTGTTTCTCCACCTCAGCGGTTGTGGTTAGCGGCGATGAGAATACGAGTTCATCGCCGGGCTTTCCGCGTCGTGTTCCTTGTACGCTCTGTAACGCCTGTGCAAACGCATCCGCGCTGCGTGCGTTTGAGCCGCCGAGAGAGCGGGGTGCAGTAGGACGGGGTATGGATGGCAGAGCGATCGTGTTTCCGTGCGCCGGGACACTGCGTCTTGGGGTGAGGGATGCGATGCGGACAGGTTTGAAGACCTGTCCCTACGCGTTGCGCGAGTCGTTCATGATTCCGGCCGGCATCGTGCCGCGCCGGTTTGATCGCGCAGGCGCTCCACCGTATGCTTGCCGCACCGAATCCGGGATGGGAGTGAAGCATGGCTGAACGCGCCCTCAGCGACCTGCGCGTGATCGATATCTCGCAGGGGATCGCCGGCCCGTACGCGACGAAGCTGCTCGCCGATGCGGGCGCGAACGTCACCAAGATCGAGCCGCCTGCCGGCGACTACACGCGCCGCCTGGGCCCGTTTCCCGGCGACGTGCCGGACCCGGAGAAGTCGGGGCTGTACCTGCACCTCAATACGAGCAAGCGCAGCGTCACGCTCGATGTCTCGGTGGCGTCGGGGCAGGTGATCCTGAAGAAGCTGCTGGCGGCGGCCGACGTGTTCGTCTGCGGCGAGAAGACGTCGACGCTGCGGGCGTGGGGGCTCTCGTACGACGACCTCAAAGGGGAGTTCCCGGACTTGATCGTGGCGCAGGTGGCGCCTTTTGGTGCTACGGGGCCGTACGCCGAGTACGAGGGCAACAACATCACCGCGATGGCGATGAGCACGCTCATGTACAACACCGGCGAGCCCGACCGCGAGCCGCTGGCCACCGGCGGCCAGGCGGGCGAGTACGTGGGCGGCGTGCAGCTCTGGATCGGCATCCTCGCGGCGCTGGAGAATCGCGCGCGCAACGGCGGCGGCGACCACGTCGACGTGTCGATGGCGGAGGCGGTGGCCGCGGCGGACGAGTACAACGCGGCGATGTACGGCTTCCAGGGGGCGGTGCGGCGGCGCTACTACTCGCGGCACATCTTCGGCTACCCGAACGACATCATGGAGTGCGCCGACGGCTACATCGTGGTCATCCCGGGGGCGGGCGGCTTCCCGTCGCCGCTGCAGCCCGACACGATCTCGCCGATGGCGCTGCTGATGGAGGACATCGAGCTGGACAAGACGCTGTTATTCCAGCAGATGGGCGAGCGCATGGTGCACTGGCGCGAGTTCGAGGCGCTGATCTCGCCGTATCTCATGTCGAAGAGCGCGATGGAGATCGTGATGACGGCGCAGGCGCTGCGGCTGCCGTTCGCGTTCGTGCCGACGGCGAGCGACCTGCTCTCCGACGAGCATCTCGCCGAGCGCGGCTTCTTCGAGCAACAGCAGCACCCGAAGGCGGGGGCGATCACGCTGCCGGGGGCGCCGTTCAAGATGTCGGCGACGCCGCTGACGGAATCGCCGGCGCCGCTGCGGGGCGAGGCGAACGCCGACGTGCTGGTGGGCGAGCTTGGCTACGAGAAGGGCGACCTGACGATCCTCAGCGACCGGGGTGTGATATGAGCGACGCGCAGCAGCTGCCGCTGGACGGCATCCGGGTCATCGATCTGGCGCAGGTGTTCGCCGGGCCGGCGTGCACGCGCATCCTCGGCGACCTGGGCGCGGACGTGATCCGCTTCGAGTCGGCGAGCCGGATGGACGTGACGCGCAACCTGATCCTCACCGACAACGACGGCATTGACCACCACTGGCACCGGGCGTCGTACTTCGTCATCCGCAACACGAACAAGCGCGAGATGGTGGTGGACCTGGCGAAGGAAGAGGGCCGCGAGATCATCCGCAAGCTCGTGGCGGGCGCCGACATCCTCGTGGAGAGCTTCACGCCGCGGGTGATGGCGAACTTCGGGCTGGACTACGAGGCGTTGCGGAAGATCAAGCCGGACCTGATCATGTGCTCACTCTCGGGCTACGGGCAGTACGGCTCGATGCGCGACTTCGGCGCCTACGGCATGGGGCTGGAGCCGGCGTCGGGCATCTCTTCGATCACGGGCTACGCGGGCGGGCCGCCGATGCGCTCCGGGCTCTCGTTCACCGACCCGTACTCCGGCTTCGTCGGCGCCGGCGCGATCCTGACGGCGCTGCGCTACCGGCGGCGCACCGGCAACGGGCAGTACATCGACCTCTCCGAGCAGGAGGCGGCGATCCCGATCATGGCGGCAGCGCTGCTGGACTTCCAGATGAACGGCCGCCTCGCCGAGCGACAGGGCGACCGCAGCGGCTTCGCCGCGCCGCAGGGCTGCTATCGCTGTGCCGGCGACGACCGCTGGGCCGTCATCTCGTGCGAGAACGACGCGGAATTCGAGCGGCTGGCGCGCGCGACCGGGCACGCCGAGTGGCTCGACGACGCGCGCTTCGCCACGGTGACGGCGCGACGCACGCATCACGACGAGCTGGACGCGGCGATCACGGCGTGGACGTCGCAGCGGGACCACTACGACGTGATGCGCACGCTGCAGGCGGCGGGCGTGAAGGCGGCGGCGGTGCTGGACGGAAAGGAGATCCTCTTCGACCCGCACTTCAAGGCGCGGCACCACTTCGACATCGTCGACCAGCCGCTGCTGGGCAAGCGGCCGGTGCAGCGGCACGTCGCGGCGAAGTTCACGCGCTTCGAGGCGAAGGCGCGGCGTGCGGCGCCGCTGCTGGGCGAGCACAACGACGAGGTGCTGCGCGAGATCGGCTACTCGGACGAGCAGATCGCGAAGCTCAAGGAAGATGCCGTCATCGCGCAGGAGCCGAACCTGCCGGTGCCGGCGCAGTACATCGCGGCGGCGCTCAAGCTGCCCTACGACCGCTACCTGGAGCACGGCATCCTCTTGGCCGTCGATGCGGACTACCGCGATCAACTCGGCATAGCGGAGTGAGCGCGGTGCCGCGGCCGCCGTTCGATGCGCGCCCGGTCGTGCTCGAAGGCGCGCACGTCCGGCTGGTGCCGCTCTCGGCGGGGTACCTCGACGGCATCATGGCCGCAGGCGAGGACGAAGAGATCTGGCGCTGGCTGCCCTACCGCCCGCGCACGCGCGCGGAGTACGAGCGCTGGCTCGGCGACGCGCTGGACGCCGCCGCCCGCGGCGAGCAGCTGCCCTGCGCGACGATCGACCGCGCCAGCGGCGAGGTCGTCGGCAGCACGCGCCTCTTCCTGGTCAGCCCGCCGGACAGGCGCGTGGAGATCGGCGGCACGTGGCTGGCGCCGCGGGCGCAGCGCACCGCCATCAACACCGAGGCCAAGTACCTGCAGCTCACGCACTGCTTCGAGACGATGGGCTGCGTGCGCGTGGAACTGAAGACCGACGCCCGCAACACCAACTCGCAGCGCGCGATGGAGCGCATCGGCGCGCGGTACGAGGGGGTGATGCGCAAGCACATGCTGACGCGTGGCGGCATCTACCGCGACAGCGCCTACTACGCCATCACCGACGACGACTGGCCGGAAGTGCGGGTGCGGCTGCGGAGGATGTTGGCGCGCTAACGCGCCGTGAGCGCATGACCCGGCAAAGATCAGGCCGAATGGCACTGTCGAGGGGGGGCCTTGGACGTATGCTCCGCGTCTGATGACCTTCAAACCGCGTTCCCTACGTACTCGCTCGGTAATACTCTCGCTAATGCTCATGGCCGTTGTGTTCATGGCCGAAGAGTGCCCGCAGACCGGCTGCGTGTACATCCCGTCTGGCAACGGCAGCTCTGAGACGTGCGGGGGTAGCAGTGGCGTTCGTGTCGCCCCAACGGCGCCGATCGGTGGCACCCCGCCGCCGGCTGCGACGCCCAGGCCGAGCACGCCAGTCCCTCAACCGGGAATCTTCCAATTCGGCACCTACGAGTTCCACGCCGCGCACGGCGGGAGCTACGGCGGCAGCGTCACCGTGACCGGCCACACGGTCGATATCAGCGGCATCAAGCGGGTCTTCGACCTCAACGCCGGCCGCACCACCGGCGAAGAAATCTGTATCTTTACAGCGCCAGAGATCGACTGGAATTATTTTGGCGGGCCGCCCGGCCCACAAGAGAGCCCATACACGATCGCAGGCGATGGCGGCTATGCGCACGGGTTAACCGACTGTCTTTTCGGTCAGTACATCCTCGGGCACTTCTGGTACTGGTGGCGGAACGCGGAGAACCCGACGGTCAATGAGATCGTGCCGCCCAACGGTGACCCGACATGGGGCGACTTCGGCTTCACGAAATGCCTGACGGTGATCGAAATGTACAACCACGAGGAACCGCCCTACGAGGGGCAAACCTTCTGTGATGTGTTCAATTAGCGAGAGGCACGACTCGTGAAATCTCATACCCGTCTTGCTGTACTTGCCGTCTTCATCGTGGCAATAGGAGCTGGCGGCATACTGGGGCTGCTGCTTGTCACACGCGGCACAACCACCACCGAATCCGCCACGACCATCCTGCGGAAGTCCGAAGCGGCACAGGCGCAACTGCTCGCCCCGCTCGGCCCGAACACGACCTACCACGTCGTCACCGTGAAGCATCAAGAACACACGATCACCGACACGTCCGGCTTCACCGCGCCCAATGACAGCACGACGGACGCGTTTATGACCTTCGACAGCGCCGGCATGCTCAACACGTTCTGGCAGGTGTCGCGCGGCCCGGACGGCCAGGTCTTTAATCGCGGCGACTGGTCCGATGGCATTCTTGTATTCACCAACACGAAGACGGGCAAGATCGGGCCGAGGATTTCCTACGGCCGCTTCCCGGCGACAGCAATCACTGAACGTCTCAGCCAGGTCACAACGAAGGTTATCCAGGCCAGCTCGGCAGCCAGTGCCGCAAAAGGGATGGTCGCGGGAATCCCCGCCTACATCATCGAGACACCCGGCAACCGCACCTACATCGGCAGGAGCGACTACCGCGTCTTGAAGTCGGAGCAGCTTGCCCCGGACGGCCATGTGACGGAGTACACGATGCAGACGGTGCAGGAGGTGTCGCCCGGCATTGCGACCGGCGCTCCGACCACCTCGCTCCAGCTCGACATGGACCCTGCCACACCCGGCCTGCAGTCGGTGCGCAGCGTGAGCGGGCTGCAGGACATCAACGTCGATATCGTGCTGGGCGACGACGTGGGCAGCCTGGGGGCGCTCGACTTCACGCTGGTGTACGACGACACGCGGCTGACGCCGGGCGCGGCGGGCGCCGGCGGGCTGGCCGGCAACCCCGACTTCAACGAGTCCGCGCTGGGCGGCACCTGGAACTGCGGCTTGGGCGGCTCGCCATCGGCGGACACCGATGCGGCGACGGGGCCGGGGCACGGCGTGGCGTTGCTGTCGTGCTTCACGACGGCGGCCGGCAGCGACATCGCGGCGGCGACGGTGATCGCGACGCTGCGGCTGCACGTGGCGGCGTCGGGCACATCGAGCATCACGATCGGCAACGCGCACTTCGCGCACTACGACACCACCGACATCGGCACGTGCGATGCGGTTGCGGGCGGCACGATGACCTGCGCGGGCGGGTCGGTGACGGCGCCGTAGGCGATTCGGCTGCAAACTCGCTACGCTTCCGGCATGGTGCAATCGGTCACGGTGCGCGTCCCGGCGACGTCCGCCAATCTTGGGCCTGGCTTCGATAGCCTGGGGCTCGCGTTGGCGCTGACGCAGGACGTGACGCTCGCGCTGGGGCCGCAGCCGGAGACGCGCGACGGGCTCGTGCGGCTGGTGCTCGATGCGGCGCGGTCGGCGTTCCGGCTGGCGCGGGTGGAGGTGCCCGACCTCTGCGCCTCGGGCGCGCAGACCATCCCGATCGGCCGCGGCCTGGGGGCCAGCGCTGCCGCGCGCGCGGCCGGCATCGTCGGCGCGAACGCGCTCCTGGGCGGCGTGCTGACGGACGACCAGATGCTGACGCTGGGCGCCGGGCTGGAGGGGCACGCCGACAACATGGCGCCGGCGCTCTTCGGCGGGCTACGGGTGGTCGTGCGCGACGGCGACGGCTACCGGCACATCGCCTCGCCGATCGCGCCGGGGCTGAAGGTCGTGCTGTTCATCCCGGACTTCGAGATGCCGACGGGTGAGAGCCGCAAGCTGCTGCCGGCGACGCTCTCGAAGGAGGACGCCGTGCACAACATCGGCCGCGCCGCGCTGCTGGTGGCGGCGCTGGCGACGGGCGCGTGGGGCGCGCTCGATACGGCGACGCAGGACCGGCTGCACCAGCCGGCGCGCGAGAAGATCTTCCCGGCGATGCCGCACATCTTCGCCGCGGCGAAGGACGCCGGCGCGCTCTGCGCCTACCTCAGCGGCAGCGGCTCGACGATCGCGGCGTTCGCGATCGAGCACGAAGAGCGCATCGCGCGGGCGATGATGCAGCAGGCGATCGCGCGCGGCCACACGGGGCAGACGGAGATCACGGCGCCTGGCGATGCAGGCGCGTCGGTGGTGGCGACGGGGTAGGGCTGCGGTTGTCAGTTGTCAGTTCACAGTCCTCAGCTCACGGGATGTCGGTGGCGGCCGCACGCCGTGCGCGGAGCTGAAGCTCATCAGGTGCGGCATGGCGGGTGACGGTGTCCACAGAGATCACAGAGGGCACAGAAGTGGGTGGGTGTGGCCGCTGCACGCGGATGCGGAGATCTCGCGAACACCGAACCCGAGCGTTCCGGCTGAGCCCCTCTCCACGGCGTGGAGAGGGGTGGCCGAAGGCCGGGGTGAGGTGCACGGGTTGCCGCCATCGCCGCGATCGCCGAACGCTGCTGGGGACGGTGTCCACAGATTTCACAGATTGACACAGATTTACAGTTATGGAGGGAGCCGCTGTGCGCGGCCATCCCCGACGCAACCCTTCTGTGTCCTCTGTGAACTCTGTGGATAGGGTCGCCCGCGCGCGGCGGTGACGGTTGGTGGTAGATGCGCGGAAGGCCGGCGTCCTTGCCGGCCTGCCTGCGCCCAATCGGCGGGGTTGTGCTGCGCCCTCGTTGGCGGTGGTCGAATCCGGTCCGGCCATCCCGCCCTGGACCGTCGCCCTCGCCATCGCCTTACGCCGTGATGACGCCCGGCTGTCTCGCCAGCCGCACGAACGTCGAGCGCACCTGCACCGGGTGGCGCTTGCGGGCCTCCATCGGGGCACTGCGCGGTGGGCTGATGGTGGGCTTCCGGATGGGGGGTCGCTCGTTCATCCGATACCTCCGGCTACGGCGCGTGTGCTCCCGGGGCAGGTGGGGGCGTGGCTGGCGCTCGTAGTATCTCACGCGTACATGCCGTTAGTGTTGCGGCATGATGAAGTCGGCGTTGAAGATCCGTAACAACGATGGCGGTGCGAGCCTCGCAACCAGCGCGGCTGATCATAAGGGTGGACGGCTGCGCCAGGCGACTGCCTGCCGGTAAGATGCGATCCAGCCGTGTGAAAGGATTCCCACATGCCGTCCGAACTCGCCGCCATTGCCGACGACTACATCGCTCGCACGAACGCGCACGGGCCGGTGGCCGCATCGAGCCGCGGCTTCCATGAGCACGATGCGCGGCTGGGCGACCGCAGCACGGCGGCGCTGGAGGACCGCGCGCGCGACGTGCGGGGGCTGCTGGAGCGGCTACGCGCTGTCGATGTCACCGCGCTGGCGGGCCACGAGCCGCACGACGCCGACCTGCTCGACCGGCGGCTGCGCTGGGAGCTGACGGAGTTCGAGGATGTGCGGACGTGGCAGCGCGGCCCGGGCGGCTACCTGGGCACGATCGGCAGCGGCTGCAACGGGCTGGTGATCCGCGACTTCGCGCCGCTGGAGCAGCGCATCGCCGCGCTGGCGTCGCGGCTGGAGGCGGCGCCGGCGCTGCTGGAGCAGGCGCGCGCGAACCTTAGCGACGCCTCGCGCTACCACGTCGAGACGGCGATCGAGCAGGGGGGCGGCATGCGCGCGCTCTTCCTGCGCGATCTGCCGGACGCCGTCGCGCCGGTCGGCGATGCGGCGCTGAAGGGGCGGTTTGACGCCGCGAACACGGCGGCGCTGGCGGCGGTCGACGCGTTCGTCGCGTGGATGAAGACGGACCTGTTGCCGAAGGCGACCGACGACTTCGCGTGGGGAGCGGATAACTTTCGCAAGCTGCTGAGCCAGACCGACTCCATCGATGAGCCGCTCGACGTGCTGATCAAGCGCGGCGAGGAGGACCTGCGCGCGCACCAGGCGGCGCTGCGCGAGGTGGCGGCACGCATCGACCCGAAGGCGACGCCGGCGGAGGTGGTGGACGCCGTATCGCGCGACCACCCGTCGGCGGGCGAGCTGCTGCCGGAGGTAGACGCGCTGCTCGAGCACCTGCGGCAGTTCAGCATCGACGCCGGGCTCTGCACGATGCCGACGGACGTGCGCATCGGCATGAAGGAGACGCCGGGCTTCGCGCGCATGACGACGCAGGCCGCGTGCAGCACGCCCGGCCCGTTCGAGCGCGTCGCGAAGGAGGCCTACTACTACGTGACGCCGCCGGACGAGGCGTGGGCGCCCGACCGCACGGAGTCGTACCTGAAGTTCTTCAATCGCTGGAGCATCCCGGGCGTGACGGCGCACGAGGCGTATCCCGGTCACTACGTGCACCTGACGTACCTGCACCGGGCGCCGAGCGCGGCGGGGCGCTACCTGCTCTCGATCACGCCGATCGAGGGATGGGCGCACTACGTGGAGCAGCTTATGGTCGAGGCGGGGTATGGCGACGCCGACCCGCGCTTCCACCTGATGCAGATCCGCGAGGCGCTGCTCCGGCTGGCGCGCTATCGGTGCGCGTTCGGCCTGCACACCGAGGGATGGAGTGTGCAACGAGCGATCGACTTCTTCGTGAACGAAGGCTTCGCCACACCAGTGATCGCCGAGCGCGAGACGCGGCGCGGCGTCATCGGCCCGAACTACTACGCGTACACGATGGGCAAGCACCAGATCCTGTCGCTGCGCGAGAAGGTCCGGGCGCGCGACGGCGCGGCGTTCGACCAGCGGCGCTTCCACGACGAGTTCATGCAGCTGCCGTACCCGGTATCGACCATCGAGCGGATCATGTTGGGGGCGTAGCCATGCAGGTGATCACCGGTTCGATCTCGACGTACGTCTTCTCGATGCTGCACGGGCGGCCGGTGTTCCTGCTCCTCTACCGCGCGCCGGGCCTCCTGCACGCCGACACGTGGCAGGCCGTGCACGGCATGATCGAGCCCGAGGAGAAAGCCTACGATGCGGCCTGGCGCGAGTCCGTCGAGGAGACGGGGCTGACGCCGGAGCGCTTCTTCCGGACGGACTTCATCGAGACGTTCTACAGCGAGTTCACCGACGCCGTACACCTGGTGCCGGCGTTCGCGGCGTTCGTCACGGGTGCCCCGGGCGCGACGGTATCGGGAGAGCACACGGCGTACGACTGGTGCGACCTGGACGACGCGGCCTCGCGCTTCGTCTTCCCCTCGCAGCAGCAGGCGGTGCGGACGATCGCGGAGGCGGTGGCGTCGTGGCCGGAGACCGGCAATGGGATGCACGAGATCACGGGCATGTTCCAGCTCTGAGGCCATCGCGAGGGCCGGGGCCAGTCCTATCACCTATAACCCGGAACCTATAACCTTCCCCCATGGACCTTGGCATCATTGGCTTTCAGCGGTCGGGTAAGACGACCATCTTCAACGCGGTCACGAAGGGGAACGCGCAGACCGGCTCGTACGGCGCCGGCGTGCAGCCCAACATCGGCGTCGTCAAGGTGCCGGATACGCGGCTCGACGAGCTGGCGAAGCTGTTCAACCCGAAGAAGTTAACGCTGGCCGACATCCGCTACATCGACTTCCCGGGCGAGGCGTTCAGCGGCGGGCAGGGGCCGCCGGCGCAGTTCCTGGCGCAGCTGGCGCGCTGCGACGCGCTGATCCACGTCGTCCGCGCGTTCCACGACGAGACGGTGCCCCATCCGCAGGAGTCGATCGACCCCGCGCGCGACGCTTCCGCCATGGAGCTGGAGCTGGCCTTCGCCGATGCGGCGTTCATCGAGAAGCGACTCGAGCGCATCGAGGCGTCGATGCGGTCGGTGAAGATGAGCGAGCGCGACGCGGCCGAGCGCGAGGTGGCGCTGCTGACGCGGCTCAAGCAGGGGCTCGAAGCCGACACGCCGCTGCGGGAGCAAGAGATCAGCGCCGAGGACCAGAAGCTGCTGGTCAACTACCAGTTCCTCACCGACAAGCCGCTGCTGATCGTCCTTAATATCGACGAGGGCGACGCCGCGCGCGCAGAGGAGATCGAGGGCGCGTTCGCGCCGCACGCGCAGGGCGCGCATGTGGCCGTCGCGGCGATCAGCGGCAAGATCGAGCAGGAGCTGGCGCAGCTCTCCGATGCGGAGGCGGTGGAGTTCCGCAACGACCTCGGCATCAAGGAGCCCGGGCTCGACCGGATGATCCGCATGTCGTACCAGCTGACCGGCCTGATCTCGTTCTTCACGATCGGCGAGGACGAGTGCCGCGCCTGGAACGTGACGAACGGCGCGATGGCGCCCGCCGCGGCCGGCAAGATCCACACCGACCTCGAACGCGGGTTCATCCGCGCGGAGGTGGTGGGGTGGGAGGACCTGCTGGCGGCGGGGTCGATGGCGGAGGCGCGGAAGCGCGGCCAGCTGCACCAGGAGGGCAAGACGTACGTCGTGAAGGACGGCGACTGCCTGAATATCCTGTTCAACGTCTGAGCTGAGGGGAGCGCGGGGACGATGACGGTGGTGGAGTCGAAGGTGCGCGACGAGGCGGGGCGTCTGCTCTGCATCGTCACGAGTACGCACGTCGCGCCGGGGAGGTGACCTGTGAGTGAGATCAAGTCGTTCGACCGCGTGGCGGAGATCTACGACGAAACCCGCGGCCTGCCGCCCGAGGCGGAGCGCGAGATCGCCGCCGGCCTCGCGGCCGAGTTGCGCAGCGTCGTGCCGGAGCCACAGCTGCTCGAGGTGGGCATCGGCACGGGGCGCATCGCCGTGCCGCTGGCCGCCGCCGGCGTGCGTGTCGCGGGCATCGACATCTCGCCGAAGATGCTGGCCCGCCTGCGAGAGAAGCGCACCGACATCGACGTGATGCTCGCCGAGGCCGCGCGCCCGCCCCTCCGCGCCGCGTCGTTCGACGCGGCGCTCTTCGTGCACATCCTCCACCTCGTCCCCGACGCGGAGGCGACGCTGCGCGCGACGCTGCCGCTGCTGCGGCCCGGCGCGCTGATTATCTACGGCGGCGACACAGGCGGGGTGGGGCTGCGCGCCGAGGCGGAGCAGCTGATCCGTGACGCCACCGCCGAGATCGCCGACGTGGACCTGGCGTCGTGGGACCTGCACGCGCGCGCGCGCGAGCTGGTGGAGCGGATCATGCGCGAGACCTGCGACGGCATCCGCCCGATCGTGCTCGCGCGCTGGACCGGGCGCTCGCGCGGCCGTTTGATGCTGGACCGGCTAGCGCGGCGCGACTTCTCGAGCTCGTGGAAGATCCCGGCCGAGGCGCTGCCGGCGGTCATCGACCGCGTGACGCCGCAGCTCGACGCGCTGTACGGCGGCCTGGACCGCGAGCTCGAGTTCGAGCGCTCGTTCGCGGTGATCATCGGGCGGCTGCGCCCGACCTAACCCCCGACCCCTTCCCTGGGAGGGAAGGGGAGCTTCGCCACCGGGATCCGCCGCGCGAAACGCGTCGAGCTTGATTCAAATTGGCGTCCGGACCGCTGAGCTTGACCGCCTCCGGCCCCCGCACCTACAATGAGCCACAACTGAATACGGACTCTTATCCAGAGTGGTGGAGGGATCGGCCCTACGAAGCCCGGCAACCCGCAATGGCGGGTGCCAAATCCGACTCGCGACAGCGAGAGAGATGAGAGAGAACACAGGCTTCTCCACCATATACCGGCGGAGATTTTTTCTTGCCCCGAACGGCCCGGCCCCAGATCGAACCCATCGCCTGGCGAGATGGCGCGCTGCGCTTCCTCGACCAGACGCTGCTGCCCGGCGAAGAGCGTTTTGTCGAGACCCGCGACTACGCGCTCGTGGCCGCCGCGATCCGCCGCCTGGCCGTGCGCGGCGCACCGCTGATCGGCATCGCCGCGGCGTACGGGCTGGCGCTGGCTGCGCGCGGCGGCGTCGATCTTGACGCTGCGGCATCGGAACTGCGGGCGACGCGGCCGACCGCCGTGAACCTCGCCTGGGCGCTCGACCGGGCGCTGACCGCCGGGCGCGGTGCCACCGATCTCGCGGCCGCAGTCGAGGCCGAGGCGGTCCGCATCCACCAGGAGCAGATCGACGCGGATCTCCGTATCGGCGAACTGGGCGCGCTGCTGATCGAGCGCGGCGCGACCGTGCTGACGCACTGCAACGCGGGCTCGCTGGCGACCGGCGGCATCGGCACGGCGCTGGGCGTGATCAAGACGGCGCACTGGCAGGGGAAGCAGGTGCGCGCGCTGGTCGACGAGACGCGGCCTCTCCTCCAGGGCGCGCGGCTGACGGCGTGGGAGCTGGCGCGCGAGGGCGTGCCGCATCGGATCATCGTCGATGCGGCGGCGGCGGGGCTGATCGCGCGCGGCGACGTGCAGGCGATCGTCGTGGGCGCCGACCGCATCGCCGCGAACGGCGACGTGGCGAACAAGGTCGGCACGTATGGCCTGGCGCTGGCCGCCCGCGCGCACGGCGTCGCGTTCTACGTCGCCGCGCCAGCGAGCACGATCGACATCGACACCCCGGCCGGCGCGCGGATCGAGATCGAAGAGCGCGGCGAAGACGAAGTGCTGGCGTTCGCCTCGGCGCGCACGGCGCCGGAAGGGACCTCGGCGCGCAATCCGGCGTTCGACGTAACACCGGCCGATCTCGTCACCGCCATCATCACCGAGCGCGGCGTCCTGCGCGCACCGTACCGCGAGGCCATCACCGGCATCACGCGCCCGGCGGCGGTGGCGCGATGACGCAGGCGACGCTGGCGGTCATCGGCGGCTCCGGCTTCTACCAGATGGACGGCATCTGCGACGCAGAGACGGCGCGCATCGATACGCCGTTCGGCGCCACGTCGGACGCCATCGTGATCGGCACGCTGGCGGGCGTGCGGACGGCGTTCCTGCCGCGGCACGGCGCCGGGCATCGCCTGCTGCCGGAGGAGATACCGCAGCGCGCGAACGCCTGGGCGCTGGCCACGCTTGGCGTCGAGTACGTGCTCTCCATCAGCGCGGTCGGCAGCCTGAAGGAGGCGATCCAGCCACTGCACATGGTGGTGCCGGACCAGATCATCGACCGCACGCGCGGCAGCCGGCCCGCCACGTTCTTCGGCCGCGGCATCGTAGCGCACATCGGCTTCGACCAGCCGTTCTGCCCGCACCTCAGCGCGTCGCTCTACCACGCGGCGCAGGCGGCCGATGTGGAGGTGCATCGCGGCGGCGAGATGGTGGTGATCGAAGGGCCGGCGTTCTCGACGCGCGCCGAGTCGTTCCTCTACCGCCGCTGGGGCGCCGACATCATCGGCATGACGGCGCTGCCGGAGGCGAAGCTGATGCGCGAAGCGGGCATGTGCTACGCCACGCTCGCCTGCGTCACCGATTACGACACCTGGCACACGAGCCACGAAGCGGTATCGGTCGAGATGGTCGTCGCGAATCTCAAGCAGAACGTCGCGGCAGCGCGGCGCATCATCGCCGTGACGGCCACGGCGCTGCCCGCGCGCACGTGCGCGTGTGCCCATGCGCTCGACGCCGCGGTCATCACGCCGATGGAGCTGGTGCCGGAGGAGACGAAGCGCGCCCTCGAGCCGATCCTGGCGCGCCGGGGCGCGCGCGCGGCCTCGCCGGCGGAGGGTGCGCCATGACCGTGGCCGAGCGAAACTCCGCCTCTCGCGAGCGCACGACGGAAGTCGCGGTGCGGCCGCTGAAGGACCGCGACCAGATCCGCGGGATCCTCGAAGGGCACCGGCCGTACGCCGCGTACGCGCTCGGCCAGCTGGAGCCGCAGCTGTTCCGCATGACGGAGTGGTGGCTCGCCAGCAGCCCGCAGAACCAGGCGCTGGTGCTGCATGCGGCCGGCGGCCTCGGCAACGCCACCTTCGCCATGGGAGAGGCGGTCGCGCTCGATGCGCTGCTGAGCCTGCACCCCGGCGCGCACCACACGTTTCTCACGTGCGAGGTTAGCCATCTCGAGACGATCCTCCGCCACTTCGCGCTCGACCAGCGCCAGACGATGATCCGCATGCAGGTGACGGCGGCCACGTTCCACCGCATCGATGACGTCGAGGTGCGGCGGCTGCACGGGCCGGACGTGCGCGAGATCAACGCGCTGTACCGCACCGACGGCGTGCCGTCGTTCTACTCGTCGCGTCAGATCGACGATTCGATCTACTTTGGCGCCGAGCACGAAGGGCGCCTGGTCGCCGTGGCCGGCACGCACGTGATCTCCAGCGCGAGCGGGATCGCCGTGGTGGGTAACGTGTACACGCACCCGCGCTTCCGCAACCGGCACCTCGCGCAGGCGACGACCAGCTCGGTGACGGAGCAACTGCTGAAGTTCTGCCGCGAGGTGGTGCTGAGTGTTGATCCCACGAATGAGCCCGCCGTCCGCGCCTACGAGCGCCTCGGCTACCGCGAAGTCGCCCGGCTCATCGAGGGCGCGGCGACGCGGCGGGACGGCACCGGCGTCGTCACGGCACTGCGGCGGTTGGCGGCGCGCGCGCGCGGCCGCGGCACCGGCGCTGAGATCGTGAGGTTGCCCGCGCACTGACACACGACACCGCGCGTCGCTACGCGCTCCGAACAACGGGCATGCCGTGTCATGCCGGATTTGTGCAGTAGGCCCGGCCCGGCCGCGCCTGGAGGAAGGAACAGAATGACCACAGAGACGACCAAACACGACGTGCGTGATCTGCGCCTCGCCGAGGATGGCGTGCGGCGCATCGAGTGGGCGGCGCGCGAGATGCCGGTCATCGCGCAGATCGGCGAGCGCTTCAAGAAGGAGCGGCCGCTGAACGGGCTGCGCGTGGCGGCGTGCCTGCACGTGACCACCGAGACTGCCAACCTGATGATCGCCCTGCGCGACGGCGGCGCCGACATCGCCCTGTGTGCGTCGAACCCGCTGAGCACGCAGGACGACGTGGCGGCGGCGCTGGTCTCGGAGTACGGCATCTCGACGTTCGCCATCAAGGGCGAGGATAACGACACGTATTACAGGCACCTGGACGCGGTGCTGGACCACAAGCCGCAGTGCACGATGGACGACGGCGCCGACCTCGTCGCGCGCCTGCACCGCGACCGCACCGACCTGCTGCCGGGAGTGATCGGCGGCACGGAGGAGACGACGACCGGCGTCATCCGCCTGCGCGCGCTCTCCGGCGAAAAGCGCCTGAAGTACCCGATCATCGCGGTGAATGAAGCGAACACCAAGCACATGTTCGATAACCGCTACGGCACCGGGCAGAGCACGCTCGACGGCATCACGCGCGCGACGAACATCCTCTGGGCCGGCAAGACGGTGGTGGTCGCGGGCTACGGCTGGTGCGGGCGCGGCGTGGCGTCGCGCGCACGCGGCATGGGGGCGCAGGTGGTGGTGACCGAGGTCGATCCGCTGCCGGCGCTCGAGGCCGTGATGGACGGCTTCCGGGTGATGCCGATGATGGCAGCCGCGCAGATCGGCGACATCTTCATCACGCTGACCGGCGACTGCAACGTGCTGGACCGCCACCACATGGAGGTGATGAAGGACGGCGCGATCCTGGCCAACTCCGGCCACTTCAACGACGAGATCAACCTGAAGGCGCTGGAGTCGATGACCGAGAGCCGCCGTGTGGCGCGCCCGTTCGTCGAGGAGTTCAAGCTCGGCGACGGCCGCAAGATCTTCGTGCTGGGCGAAGGCCGGCTGATCAACCTGGCGGCGGCGGAGGGCCACCCGGCCAGCGTGATGGACATGAGCTTCGCGAACCAGGCCCTGAGCGCGGAGCACCTCGTCAACAGCGAGGGCAAGCTCGAAGTCGGCGTCTACCCCGTGCCGCACGAGATCGACGCGGAGATCGCCCGCCTCAAGCTGCAGGCGATGCACATGGACATCGACACGCTGACGGACGAGCAGGCGAAGTACCTGAGCTCGTGGGAGAGCGGCACGTAGTGGGTAGTCCGTAGTGGGTAGTCCGTAGTGGGTAGTCCGTAGTGGGTAGTACGCATCGGGAAGCGGGAACGGAATCGACCGGCGGACAGTGTGGCAGCGGAGCGGCGATCCCGGCTCTGGCGCCCGAAATCGAGAGAAGGAAATGAGATGACGACGACATTCATGAGCGCGGAGCTGCTCAGTCTCACCAGCGAGTCGGTGACCGAGGGTCACCCCGACAAGATGTGCGACCAGATCAGCGATGCGGTGCTGGACGCCATCATGAAGGAAGACCCCATGGGCCGCGTCGCCTGCGAGACGGCGTGTACCACCGGCCTGGTGATGGTGATCGGTGAGATCACGACGCAGACCTACGTCGATATCCCGACGATCGTGCGCGACACGGTGCGGGACATAGGCTACAACAACCAGCACTACGGCTTCGACTGGGAGACCTGCGGCGTCATCGTCTCCATCAAGGAGCAGTCGACTGACATCGCCATGGGTGTCGACAAGGCGCTCGAAGCGAAGGAGGGCGCCGGGCTCGGCGATAATCTCGACACCGGCGCCGGCGACCAGGGCATGATGGTCGGCTTCGCCTGCAACGAGACGGAAGAGTACATGCCCCTGACGATCTCGCTCGCGCACAAGCTCTGCCGCCAGCTCGCCGACGTCCGCAAGGCCGGCCGGCTGCCGTACCTGCGCCCCGACGGCAAGTCGCAGGTGACGGTCGACTACGAGTACGGCAAGCCGAAGCGCATCAACACCGTCGTCATCTCGACACAGCACGATGAGGACATCTCGCGCGAGGCGCTGCACAACGACGTCATCGAGCAGATCATCCGCCCCATCCTGCCCCCGGAGCTGACGAAAGGCGAACCGCCGCGCATCCTCATCAATCCCACGGGCCGCTTCGTCATCGGCGGCCCCATGGGCGATGCCGGGCTGACCGGCCGCAAGATCATCGTCGACACGTACGGCGGCATCGCCCGGCACGGCGGCGGCGCGTTCTCGGGCAAGGACCCGACGAAGGTCGACCGCTCGGCGGCCTACGCCGCCCGCTACGTCGCGAAGAACATCGTCGCCGCGGGGCTGGCGGACCGTGTCGAGTTGCAGCTCTCGTACGCCATCGGCGTCGCGCGGCCGACGTCGATCTCGATTGAGACGTTCGGCACGGGCCGGATCGCCGACACGCGCATCCTGGAGCTGATCCACGAGCACTTCGACCTGCGCCCGGCGGCGATCATCCGCGACCTGCGGCTGCGGCGGCCGATCTACCGGCCGACGGCGGCGTACGGCCACTTCGGCCGCCACGACATAGACGCGCCGTGGGAGAGCACCGACAAGGCGGCGATGCTCGCGGTTGCGGCCGGCGTGGGCGCGAAGTAACGTTTCGCGGCGTCCGCCTGCGGGCGGCCCTCACCCCGGCCTTCGGCCACCCCTCTCCCACAAGGGGAGAGGGGGATTCGGGCGGCGGCTAGTTCGCGATCGGGGCGGGGTGGCATGAGTGCGAGAGGCGCGCCGCTAACGACGCGGTAGGCGCACGATATTAGCGTCGCTCGACGGCGGGGTGCAGGAACCGCAGGCGGACGAGGTCCCGCAGCACCTCCCACGCTTGCTGCGGGCGCACGCGCAGCCGCGAGCCGTCGACGTGGTGCCAGGTCACCGGCACCGACACGATCACGTAGCCCAGTGCCCGTGCGATGTGCAGCACCTCGGCGTCGAAGATCCAGCCGCTGAGGCGCTGCTGGCGGAAGATCGCCTGCGCCGCCTCGCGCTGGAATCCCTTCATCGGGCACTGTGTGTCGTCGATGTCCGGCAGGACGCCCATCGTCTTGCGCATCATCGTGAAGAGGCGGCCGACCAGCCGGCGCTGCGACGGCTGGCTCGCCCGCATGTCGCTGCCGTCGGGCTGGATGCGGCTGCCGATCACCACCGGCGCGCCCTCCTTCAGCCTGTCCAGCAGCCTCAGCGCGTCCTCGGGCGGCGTGGCCAGGTCGGCGTCCATGAAGAAGACGTAGCGGCCGTTCGCTGCCAGCACTCCCGTACGGATCGCCGCGCCCTTGCCGCGATTGCGCTCGTGCTGGACGAGCCTGATCGAAAGCGCGGCCGGCAGGTCGGCGGTGATGCTCTCGCGCTTGCGCACGATGTCCGGCGTGCGGTCGCGGCTGCCATCGTCGGCGACCACGATCTCGCTGGCGAAGGGCTGTGCGGCGAGGAAGGCGATCACGCGGTCGAGGCCGGCGGGCAGGCGCGCCTCCTCGTTGTAGGCCGGCAGCACGATCGAAACGAACGGGCGATCTGCGCCCGCGCTCGTCGCCGCCGTCTCTGACGTCGTCACGAGGTGGCGGCTCCCGTGTGATCGTCGGCATCTGCCTCGGGGTCCGGGCTGGCTTTGCGGCGGCGCACGATCTCGGGCGCCACCAGCGGCTTGCCGGTCATCTCGGCGATGGCGCTCGCCACCACGCGCACTTCCTCCAGCCCCTCGCGCACCATGGCGCGCGGGACGATGATGTCGCCTATTGCCAGCCGCTTGCCACTCACCTTCACCAGCACGATCTCCAGTTGCGCGAGGTCCTGCATCCGCCCCTGCTGGCGCTCATTCGTCACCTCTTCGATGCGGATCTGTTCGATCTTCCAGAACGGCACCAGTTCCGTCGTGCCCACGCCCATCCCCAGGTACCCCTGCTGCCACACGCCCGATTGTTTGTCCCGCTCGAACACCACGTTCGCACCGGCGATCGCATACACGAAGCCGATGCCCGCCAGCGGGATGCTCACCACCGCGACCACCAGCAGCATCAGGACGAGCGCGAAGGGCAACCGGTCCAGCCAGAGGATGATCGACACAAAACAGCCGATCCCCAAGAGGAGGCCGAACAGGGGAAACAGCGCCGCCGCCAGCGCGGGGCGCACGTTGATGCGGCCGGGCTCGATAAAGGCCACCCGCCGGTTCAGGTAGACGATGCGCTTGGCGGGGGGCGTCGGGGTTTCGGCAGCCATGCATCAGGGAGTATAGGCGGGCATCTCCTAAGGGCGAAGGTTCCGTCGCGGATCTTCGTGGGAACATCGGCGAATCGGGCATGGCGGCGTCCCTCGCGTGAGAGACAGCGAGGCTCCCCGAAGGGAGCCCGCTCGACGATGAGAGCGCGCCTGGAGTGGGCGTCGATTTGCTATTTTGTGCTCCGTACGATCGGCTTCGCGGTCTGGGCGCCGATGCCGGCGGCGCAGTTGCCGCTGAGCTTTGCCACCAGCAGCAGGTCGGTTGAGTCGATCTTGCCGTCCTTGTTCACGTCGTACGTTGCCACTTCGCCGCGGCGCGTGCCGCTGACGAAGTACGCCGTGCCAGGCACTGCCGGCGGGTTTGGCAGCGAGCCCAGCGGCGCGAGGACCGTCGCCTTGCCGGGCGCGAGCGAGCCGGTCGTGCTGTGCTGCGCCACGGCGAGCAGGTCGGTCGAGTCCACCTTGTGGTTGCCGTTGACGTCCGCGGCCTCCCGTCCGTCGGAGCAGCCGTCGCCGTCGGTGTCGAAGGTGGCCGGCGAGGTGCCGTACCACTTCACTTCGATACCGTCGTTGAGGAAGTCGCCGTCGGAGTCGTTGTCGTTCGCCCCGATCTTCGTGTCCGGGACCAGCGGCCCGTATGCGCCGGGCTGTTCCAAATCATTGAGCCGGCCGCCGCCGGGCACGTTGATCCCCTGCGTGCGATAGTAGGTCTCCGCGGCGTCCGGGAAGAGCTGGTCGCCGTCTGGATCGTTCGCGAACGCCGCCGGGTAGCGGTTCGTGCCGGAGCAGGCGGGGCTGCAAGACGTGGTGCCCGCATCCTTCGGGTTCGAGCCGAACTCGCACTCGATCCCGTCGAGGCCGCCATCTGAGTCCGAGTCCGGGTTGAGCGGGCCTGCCGTCACCAGCGTCATGCCGCCCGCTGGCGCGGGCGAGCCGTTCGGCAGGCACCAGAGCGTGCCGAAGGCCGGCCCGCCGACGCTTCCCGGCGCCAGGTTCGTCAGCAAGAAGCCGCCTTCGACCAGGTTGCTCAATCCGTCGTTGTCCCTATCGGGATCGCACGCGTCGCCGAGGTGGTCCTGGTGCGGGTTGGTGGCATCGCCGCGGTAGATGGCGCCCGCCGGTGTGTTCGGGCTGTTCGTGAAGTCGGGCAGGGAGTCGCTGTTGAGCTGCGTCGGGTTCGCGTCCACCGGGCAGTTGTCGGTCGCGGCGGTCTGGCCGAAGTTCGCGACGGTGCAGACGCCGCCAACGGACACGCAGTTGAACCCGGCGAGGTCATCCTGCTTGTCGAGGTGGCCATCACCGTCGGTATCGGCGACGAACGGGTTGGTGAACTGAAAGATCTCGTCGTAGTCCGTGGCGCCGTCGCCGTCGCTGTCGGCGTTATTCGGATTCGTCCCTATCGCGATCTCGACGTCGTGCGGCACGAGGTCCCCGTCGGTGTCGCCCAGGTCGCAGGTGCCGGCCGCGCCGCCGACGTTCACGCACCGCGACTGCAGCACGCGCGTGACCGTGCCGTCGATCGGGTCAGGCGACGATGTGATCGCGATCCACCGCACGTAGTTTCCCGACGTCGTCGGCGGCACCGTCTGGTTGTACTGCACGACGCTGTTCTGCGGCGTATCGCGGCAGATGAACGAGTTGTCGGGCGGGTTCAGGTCGGCGCCCAGCACGGTCACGCTCGCCTCCAGCCCTGCGACGTATGGCGAGTTTGTGTACAGATTCTGCAGCGGTGTGCCCTGGTGGGTGCCCGTGGTCGGCGGAATCAACTGCGGCCCGAACGTGCCTCCCAACCAGATCTGGGTCAGGTCGCCGCGCTCGAGCGCCTTGTACGTGAACGTCGACGGCATCGGCTGGAACTGCGTCACGTAGGCGTTGTCGCCGGCCGGCGGAATCGCCTGGCTCTTCAGATCGAACGGCGTCCAGGCGTTGCCCGGCCACGAGGGACTGCCACCCGGTGGCGGGAACGTGGCGCTGGACAGGATGTCGCTGGGGCCCGAGTCGCAGAAGACGTCGGTCTCGGCCGTGACGCTGCCGGTGACGGCGCCGGGCGCGGGCGCCACGTACTGCCAGTCGCCGGGGGTATACGTGATCGGCAGCCCGGGCCTGCTGCCCGACGGTATCCGCGTCAGGTGCCACTGCCGCACCGGCACACCCGGGACGCCCACGGGGATCGCGCTGTCCGACGTGCCCGGCGCGCAGCTGAGGCCGGGGCCGCGGGGCTGCCCGTAGTTCAGGACCGCTGTCGTATCCGCGTGGACAGCCGGCGATGTGCCGTTGTAGCCGCGGGTGAGCCCCGTGAACGACGTTGCCGTCATGCCGCTGTAGAGGATCGCTTCGGCATTGATCTGGATCGCGCCTGCCGCCGGGAACCCCGCCGTTGACGCGACCGTCACGCTCGCATCGCTCACGTTGATGCCGCCCGCCTGGTTGATCGTGGTGTTCAGGCCGAGGTCGTAGCACACGTCCCAGTCGACGGCGGTGGCTCCCGCGGGGCAGGGTCCGCTGGGTGTGTTTGTGCAGAAGCTCTGCGCGGGCGCGGCCGCCGCATCGAACCGCGGCAGGGCGGCGAGCGCGACTCCCAACAAGGCGGTTGCAGCGATCAGCAGCGGTCTTCTCGATGTGAACATGGGACCTCACTTCGCGGCGCACCGAATCTGCGTGGGAGCGCGTCTGCGGGCGCGCTCGCTCGGCCTGCGTGCCCCGGCGTCGGGCGGCGCGGGCAGTCCGACCTACTATGCAGTGCAAGGGTAGCCGCGTCAATAGCGCGCGCCACGGCTGTCCGGGGCAGGTGCCGCGCCGAAGCTAGCGGCTCGCCGCTCCCGGTGCTTCTGGCGCCAGCACATCGTCCGCCAGCGCGGCCGGCTCCCGCACCGTCAGCCAGACCAGGCCGGAGACCACCACCAGCATGAGGCCGACGATGGGGAACCCGGCGTGAATGCCGAGCTGCTTCGCCGTGACGCCGCCCAGCAGCGGCGCGATGGCGAAGCTCAGCGCCTGCGCGCTGCCCACCAGCCCGAAGGCGGAGCCGTGCTTCCCGTCGGGCGCGCTCGCGCCGATCAGGGCGTTGACCATCGGGATCATCGCGCCGCTGAAGACGCCCACCATGGCCATGAGCAGTATCAGCGGCAGCAGCGAATCGGCGAACCCGACGGTGATGTAGGCGAGCCCGGCGCCCAGCGTGGCCACGATCAGCGCCACGCGGTAGCCGGTCCGCATGGCGATGCGGCCCGAGACCACCGCCGCGACGGCGCTGGGCAGTGCCACCGCGGCGAAGACGAAGCCCGACTTCGTGGCCACCTGGTGGTCGGTGAAGCCCTTCACCACCAGGGGCACGACCGGCCGCACAAACACCGCCGCCGACGAGACGAGGAACATGATCGTGATCAGCAGGAACATCGCCGGGACGTTCAGGACGGCGCGCAGGTTCTGTACGTACGAGGGCCGGTCGCCCGGCTCCGGCCGGTGAAACTCCTCCTTTACGAAGACCCAGCAGATGACGAACGAGACGACGTACATCAGCCCGCCGAGCGCGAACGTGGTCCGATACCCCACGGCGCTGGCCATGACGCCGCCCACCACCGGCCCGATGGTCTGCGACGTGAATACGGCCATCTGGATCAGCCCCAGCGCGTAGGCGATGCGCCGCGCGGGCGTGCCGCCGGCGATCAGCGCCGACGCCGCCGGGATGGTGCCGACGAACGCCCCCTGCAGCCCGCGCAGGATGAAGAGCTGCCACACGCTCTGCACGGCGGCCTGCAGGGTGATCGTGATGGTGGCGCCGGCGTAGGCGCGCAGCAGCATGTTCTTTCGGCCGAAGCGGTCGGCCAGCGATCCCCACAGCGGCGACGAGATGAACAGCATGGCGCCCGTGGCGGTCGCCAGGACCCCCGACCAGAGCGCGGCGTCGGAGTCGGACTTGACGCCCAGGTCCTTGACGAAGAACGGGATGAACGGGAAGACGAGGTTGGCGCCCATCAGCGCCAGGAACTGCGCGGCCCAGACCGCGTAGAGGTTCTTCTCCCAGGTTTCGAGCTTCACGTCAGTCCCGTGCTGCTTGCGGTGATCGTGGAACGATGGCGCGAGTATACCGAGCCATCGCCGCAGCCCCGCCGCCCGCCGGGTATCGCGAGGGAGGTCGACATCCGGAGACGCGGAGAAGCCCCCGATTCGGGGGCTTCTCCGCGTGTATCACTTGTGGCAGGGTGCTCAGGCAGCGATCGAGCGCCTCGCCTTGCGGGGCGCCGCGTCACCAAAGACGCGTGCCCGAATCCGGTCGATGGCCTCGGCCGCCGGCCCGTCCTTGGCCCGGCGCTGCGCCGGGGCGAGCGCGCCCGACAGCCAGCGTGCCGTGGACGCGTCCTCGATCTCGGAGATGTTGTTGGCGTTGCTCATCGTCGTTGCCTTCACACTCTCAGAATCGGCGGCAATCCCGAGATCTTTGACCGTGCCTGCACCCGGGAACTCCCGGGTGTCGCTGACAGCGCCGGGGGCGCTCGCTGTCAACAACCTGTAACGCCGAGGGGGCCAAAACGTTACAGCCGGAACCAGCTTCGGTTCGGGTTCGGGATCACGGCTGACCAGGGGGTGATCGGGGTGGCCGCACCTACCGGCCGGGTGCGAGCACCCACGGCAGGGGGAGAGCGGGCATTTCGGATGCGGCGCAGCGCGGGAACGGAGTGAAGCCGGCGGCGCGGGCACCTCACCCCGGCCTTCGCGTGAGCGTTGGCGCGGGTGGCGTGATCTCTGGACGCAGAGCATCCGCCCGTATGTGGAGCCGACGCAGCCCGGAGCCAGGGGCGCCCGCCCGGGCGGCTGGCGTGAGTCGATTGTGACGCCTCGTTTACGCTTCCTTAACACTCCGCTCCCAGTTCGTTGACAGTGGCTGGATACCGTGCGGCACGACGGGCGGACCGCTTGCGCGTCTGAATATAGGCGTCGGGTGTGACATCTTGAGGCAGGGAGTGAGCAAGCGGTCCGCCCGCTTGCTCTTCTGCGTTTTGCGGCATCGCTATACTGACCCCGGCACATATAGAAAGCTGATGCACCATGCCGGGAACCATCCTCGTCGTCGATGACGAAAAGAACATCGTCCAGCTTGCGCGCCTCTATCTCAACAACGAGGGCTTCCGCGTCGAAACCGCGTACGACGGCAAGCAGGCCCTGGAAAAGGCGAAGAGCGTCCGCCCGGACCTGATCGTCCTCGACCTCATGATGCCGGACGTGGACGGACTGACGGTCTGCAAGGAACTCCGCAAGACGAGCAACGTCCCCGTCATCATCCTCACCGCCCGTGGCGACGACATCGACCGCATCGTCGGCCTGGAGATCGGCGCCGATGATTACATGTCGAAGCCGTTCAACCCGCGGGAACTCGTCGCGCGCGTCAAGGCCGTGCTGCGGCGGGCGCAGGGCGAGCGCGAAGTGCCGGAGGTGATCGAAGCCGGCGGCCTGCGCATCGACGGCGCCAGCCGCGAGGCCACGCTGGACGGCCACCCGCTGACCCTGCGCGCGAAGGAGTTCGACCTGCTCTCCGCCTTCGCCCAGCACAAGGGCACGGTGCTGGACCGCGAGCGCCTGCTCCGGATGGTCTGGGGTGCCGACTACTACGGTGACTCCAGGACGATTGACGTGCACGTCGCCTGGATTCGCGAGAAGCTCGGCGAGTCCTCGGTCAAGATCCAGACCGTCTGGGGTGTGGGCTATAAGCTGGTGGTGGAAAGCGATGCTCGGGAGTCTTAGAGCCCGCCTCATCGTCTCCTTTGCGCTCGTGGTCGGGCTCGCCGTCTTCCTCGCGGGCGCCGGCGCGCTCTTCCTCCTCCGCGACCAGCAGCAGGCCACCGCGCGCGAGCGCTACGGCCGCGTCGCCGAACCGCTGAACATCCGCGTCGGAGGCATGCTCGATCGCGGCGACTCCGCCGCCACGATTAGGGACTACCTGGCGGAAGCCGCCGACGACGCCAACGTGCGCGTCCTGCTGCTTGACCAGGACCTGCAGGTCATCTTCGACAGCGATCACAAGCTCGACGGCAAGTACGTGCTCTCGTTTGAGCACAATGCGCGGACCGTCGACTCCGCCGGCTCGCACTACCGCTGGACGAACTACGACACGAACGGGGCGCACCTCACGCTCTTCGCGGCGCCGCCACGCGGCAGTTCCAGCCGGTTCGCCGCCCCTGCCTACGAGGCCCTGGTTGCGATCCCGGAGAGCGAGCTTTCGTCCGCCTGGCTCGAGCTCGTGCCGCGGCTGGCCCTGGCGGGGCTGATCGCGCTGACGGTCTCGTTCATCGTTTCGTACTTCATCTCCCGTTCGATCTCCGGCCCGCTCGCCCGCATCACGCAGGCCTCGATCCAGATGGCGGGCGGAGATTACGACGTCCACATTCCGATCCACGGCCAGGACGAGGTCGGCCGCCTGTCCGAGGCGTTCAACGCCATGGCGAAGGAGGTCAACGGCTCGCAGCGCATGATGAAGGACCTGCTCGCAAACGTCTCGCACGAACTGAAGACCCCCCTCACGTCCATCCAGGGCTACTCGCAGGCCATCCTCGACGGCGCCGTGACCTCCGCGGAGGACTTCAAGGAGTCCAGCCGCATCATCAACGAAGAGGCGAACCGCATGCGGGTGCTCGTCGACGATCTGCTGCTGCTCTCGCAGCTCGAGTCGGGACAGGTCGCCATGCAGCACGCGCACGTCGACCTCGCCGCGCTGCTTGAGCGGACGCTCGAGCGCTTCCAGTGGGCGCTGCGCGACGCCGGCATCCAGTACGGCCTGCATTGCGCGAAGGTACCCTTCGTCCACGGCGATGAGCGCCGGCTCGAGCAGGTCTTTTCGAACCTGATCGAGAACGCGGTCCGCCACACGCCGGCGGACGGCGTTGTCACTGTTACCGCCGCCTCGCTGGCAGACGGCAGCGTCCAGGCGAGCGTGCACAACACAGGCTCGTACATCCCTGCGGAAGATCTCCCCCGCGTCTTCGAGCGCTTCTTCCAGGTGGACCGCGCGCGCGCCCGCAAGGGCGGCAGCAGCGGCCTTGGCCTCTCGATCGTGTCCGAGATCGTCGAGGCGCACGGCGGCAGCGTGCGCGCCGAGAGCAGCGCTCGCCACGGCACCAAGTTCATCGTCACGCTGCCGAACCCGCAGCGGTCCGACGTGAAGAACGGCCGCGTCGCCGCGGTCGAAGATGCAGGGACGCGGCGCGGCCCGCTCCGCCGCCGCGCCACCGAGAACAACGAGCAGCCCGCCTCCTGACCGCACGTCGCCGGGCACCTCTCGGTGGCCCCCCGCCTGGTCGCCTCGACTGCCGTTCCTGATCGCCGGGTCACTCAAATTGCCTGATATGATCTGCTTCTCTTGCGCAACTTCCGTGAAAAGGTGGCTGACGAGTCCGAAGCGATCGTCGGTCACTTCAGGTGAGAATGTCGTGTTGCCCTGGTGCTCAGCTCGGGACGCTACACGACGCCGGCGAATGGTCCGCGTAACCCCAATTGGCGGACCGCGTCGGAGCAGCCTTGCGGATGTGTTGATCGTCTTCCGCCAGGGGCGTACCATCGCGGAGCCATCTTCCGGTGGCGCGAGGCGTCTCATTCACTCCGTCGACGGAGGCCGACGATGCTCGACCGACGCACGCACAGATGGTTCGCCCGCTACTGGAACTGGCAACTGCGCAGTGAGAACGACCAGTTCATCGCGATGCGACGAGACGTAGCAAGCGGCGCCGGCGGTCGCGTGCTGGAGGTAGGATGCGGGCCAGGGTCGAATTTCCAGCACTATGGTCGGTCCCTCTCACAGCTGGTTGCGCTGGACCCCAACCCCTACATGCTCGGCATCGCCCGGACGAAGACCATGGCGCAGGGCAGGGCGGCGCTCATACGGGGAAAGGTGGAGGCACTACCGTTCAAGGACGGCGCATTCGCCACGGTCGTGAGCACGGCTAACTTCTGTAGCGTCGGACATCCCGAGAACGGTCTCGCCGAGATCCGCCGCGTGCTCCAGCCCGGCGAGGAGTATCGATTTTTCGACCATGTACGCTCGGAGGACAGCCGCGCGCTCGCCTTCTTTCAGGACGCCATTACTCCGATCCATCGGCGCCTCCTTGGCGCGGGCTGCCGCCCGAACCGCCGCATCGGACACCTTGTCGCCGCCGCCGGCTTCAGTTCGCTACAGGCCGAGATGCGTAAGCCGCTGCCCGTCATCCCGATGGCGATCTACCGCCCCCACATCATCGGCGTGGCGCGTCGCTAGGCCGCCGCCGGAGCCGGAAGAGTAGCAGCTCGGCGCTCCCGAGGCCGAGGTCGCCGCCGCGAAGCGGAAATCACCCGCACGGCACAAGACTTCACCCCGTGCACGGGCTACACTTCGCTCCACCGGACCGCCGCACGCGCGGTTCCAGGTTCTGAGTTCTTGGTTCTACGGAGCAACACCATGTCATTCGAAGTTCCCGAGCACGTCCTCCCCATCCGCCGCAAGGTGCGCCAGTTCATCGAGGAGCGCATCTATCCCGTCGAGCACATCCTCGAGGAGCGGGCGGACGAGGAGAGCCGCCAGACCCTGCGACGCCTGATGCAGGAGGCGAAGGACGCCGGCCTCTGGGCGCTGGGCCATCCGAAGGAGATCGGCGGCCAGGGGATGCCCTTCCTGGACTACGTCTACGTGAACGAGGTGATCGGCAGCAGCGAGTACGCGCAGGTGTGCCTGGGCACGCACTCGCTACAGGACTCGATCATGCTTAACCTGCACTCCTCGCCGGAGTGGCGCGAGAAGTACCTCAAGCCGCTCGTCGCGGGCGAGATCTTCCCGAGCTTCGGCATGACCGAGCCCGACGTCGCCGGCTCCGATCCCACCGGGCTCCAGACGCGCGGCGTGCTTGACGGCGACGACTGGGTGATCAACGGCCGCAAGTGGTTCACCAGTGGCGCCAAGAACGCCGCCTACACCACCGTCATGTGCCGCACCGAGGACGATGATACCCCCGCGCACAAGGCCTTTAGCATGATCGTCGTGCCCACCGACACGCCAGGCTACAACATCGTCCGGGAGACGCCGGTGATGGGGATGCTGGGCGGCCACGCCGAGGTGGAGTACGACAACGTGCGTGTTCCGCGCGCCAACCTGCTGGGCCCGCGCGGCCAGGGCTTCCTCATCTCGCAGCAGCGCCTCGGCCCCGGGCGGATCTTCCACTGCATGCGCTGGCTGGGCCAGGCGCAGCGCGCGTTCGACCTGATGTGCGAGCGCGCCAACTCGCGCATGGTGGGCGGCGCGCCGCTGGGCGAGAAGCAGCAGATCCAGGTGATGATCTTCGAGACGGCGGCCGAGATCCAGGCCAGCCGCATGCTGACGCTCCAGGCCGCGCGCAAGATGGACTCAGGTGACCCGGCGCGGGTCGAGATCGGCATCATCAAGGTGGTCGGGGCGAAGATGCTGCACAACACGATCGACCGCGCGATCCAGGTGTTCGGCGCCATGGGCGTCACCAGCGACACGCCGCTGGAGCGCATGTACCGCCACGCGCGCTTCGCCCGCATCTACGACGGCCCCGACGAAGTGCACCGTAGCACCGTCGCCCGCCTGATCCTGCGCGAGTACCAGCGCGGCAACGGCTGGGATTTCGGGATGAGGTAGGGGGAGTCCTGAGTCGGTAGTACGTAGTGCGTAGTGAGTAGAGCCGAAGCGCTGCAGGGACGATGATGGAGAACAAGGCGCTGATCCTCGATCTGGTGGAGTGGATTGCCGTCCAGCCCAGGCCGTACGCCGAAGCCATGGACGCCTGGCGGACGTCGTGCCCCCGCTTCCCGATCTGGGAAGACGCGGTCGACCTGGGGTTCATCATCCGTGTCGATCCGGATGGCCGCGACCGCGGCCCGATGGTCGACGTGACGCCGGCCGGCCGGGCCTTCCTGCGCTCCGAGGGCCGGGCGTAACGCCGGTCTGGCACGGGCGCTGGCTGCGAACCTCATCATCATTGTGGATCGGTTTGGCGTCGGCGGCGTATGATAACGCCCGAATGGCGTCGTCGCCGATTCTAGCAGGAGGAGGGATCATCAGTGGCCATAGCAGGTCAGGCATCGAAGGCAGGGCGCGCCGACGCCCGCGTGTTGCGCGTCGCCGCGATTTGCGGGCTTGTCGGGCAGGTGGGGTTTGTCGCGCTTTGGTTCGCGTGGGGGTTCATCGAGAAGAACTACAGCGTGATGCGCCAGGACGTCAGCGACTTCGGCGCGCTCGACGCGTCGCATCCGGTGCCGTACAACGTGATCCTATCGGTCATGGGCGCGCTGACGGTCGTCTTGGCCTATGGCCTTTATCGAGCGCTGCGCCCCGGGACGGGTGCCCTGTTCGGCTCGCTCGCGCTTGCGGTGATGGGTGCCGGGCAGTTCCTCGATGGCCTGCTGCGGGAGGATTGC
>Ga0315281_10001523_pt1 | contig 34348 bp, 33 predicted proteins | sample YL17G07_0_MG_FD_204540 | JGI IMG/M metagenome (GOLD analysis project Ga0315281, IMG submission 204540) | Sediment microbial communities from Yellowstone Lake, YNP, Wyoming, USA - YL17G07_0 | ecosystem: Environmental > Aquatic > Freshwater > Lake > Sediment | place: USA: Wyoming | collected...
TCGCGCTCATCACCAAGCAACTGCTCTACACCGGCAAGACCCTCGCCTTTGTCGCACAGGAATGGATCATCGTGAAACGGGCCGAGCACTGGAAAGGGCGATGACAGACCGGTGGGTGTCACCGAGCGCGGGGCGGCAGCGGTGGCGGCAGCTTCAGATCGGGGTGCGCCTGTGCCAGCGCGTCGTCCAAGTCGGCGAGCTGAACGCGTTGGACCAACGCGTCCCGGGTGACGCGGGTCAGGTGCTCGAGACGCCGCAACATGCCAACATCGACGGGCTCGGGGGTGAATTGCACGGTCGCGACCGAGGCGACGGCGTGCTGAGCCAAGAAGGCCAGCAGCACGTCGATCTCTTGCGCGGACTTGGCGACGGTGTCGGCGAGGGCGGCAACTTGACCGGCAGCTTCTCGACTTTCGATCACGCTACGCGGAGATGTGGGCCGGAACGGCTCGCCGCGGCGAACGGCGGCGATATGCGCATCCGTCTCATCAAGAAACTGTTTTGCGCGGGCGTGCGATTCGTCAGCTTTCTTGATGAGCGCGTGGACATCAAGCGGGGGTTCAGCCGAAGCGGGTTCATCCGAGGAAGGGCCGAAGAGTTCGAGAGAGGACATACAACATGGGTTTAGAGGCTTTCAATTCATTCTAGCAGATTGGCCGTAAATGTCAATATCGCCTGTTCCGAACAAGTTACTTCTACCTATGCCAGGTTCGATGTCGGTTCTCGTCAACGTCGCAGATTTCGCGACGGCGACCGAGGTTCTCGGGCCCGGCAAGCGGGCGCTGATTTGGGTGCAAGGCTGCCCGCGCCGGTGTCCTGGGTGCATCACGCCGCACATGCAAACGTTCGACGTGCTTCGGACGCCCATGACTTCCGACGAGCTCGCCCGTCGCATTCTGGCCGTCCCCGGCATCGAAGGCGTCACGTTCGTCGGGGGCGAGCCGTTCAGCCAGGCGTCGGGACTGGCCGAGTGCGTCCACACATTTCGTCAGGTCGCCGACCTGTCCGTGGTGACCTATTCGGGGTACACGCGGGGTGAGTTGGAGCAGGGCGACGAACCCGGATGGGCGGATCTCTTGGCCGTTACCGATTTACTCATCGACGGCGACTATCGAGCGACCGAGGCGTGCGACTTGCTGTGGCGTGGTTCCCGGAATCAGCGCCTGCACTTCTTGACGTCACGGTATCGCGCTCTGGCCCCTACGGTCGAGAACGCCCGCGGGCGCGTGCTCGAAGTGCAGGTCACGGGCGAGGGTCAGATTCGGATTCTGGGGATTCCGGCCGCAGGATTTTTTCAGCACCTTACGCAGGGGCTCCTCGCGCAGGGCGTCGCGTTGCAGTTTCATCACCCAGTCACCAGTGAACGAGAGCTGACGACATGCGTATCCGAATAGGCTTGGATTTCGGTACGTCGAACGTCGTGGTGGCCTACCCCCAGGGCGACCAGGTGAACGTGCATTCCTGGGGTCTCTTGGGAGACGGCCACTTGTTGCCGTCGTATGTGCAACTGACCGCCCGGGGGACCAGCATCGGCGCGCCGGCCCGCCAAGCCTGGGAACGGGGCGACTCAAACGCGTATCGCCGCTTCAAGCTTCGGCTCGGCCGCGCACTGGAGTCCGCCGAAGGACCGACGGCGCAGGAACTCACAACGCACTTGATCCGGGAACTCGTCCGGAACCTGATCGCCTCACCCACGTACGTCTCGGATATTTTGGCAATCGAATCCGCGGTCGTCACCGTGCCCCACGCCTGGACGCCGACGCAACGTGAAGCGACGCGAGTGGCCGTTGAGGCGGCCGGCCTCTCCGTGTCTCGGTTGCTCGACGAACCCGTCGCGGCGGCGGTGCATTTCGCACGCTTGCGCCAGCTCCCGACCTCCGAAACGTTGCTCATTTGCGATATGGGCGCCGGCACGTTCGATGTCACACAGGTGCAAGTCGAGGGCATGAAAATGACCGTGTGGCCACGCGGCACCGTAGCCAATCGGTTTGCCGGTGGCTACGCGGATGCCTGCATCGCCCGGCGAATCCTCGCCCGCATCACGGGCGCGCCGCGGAATCTCGAGGACTTCCTGGGCGAGTCGGTCGATCCGCTGCTGCGGCCCTTGCTCCACGAGGTCGAACGGGCTCGTTTGAATCTGAATTTTGCCGCTGCCATCGCGCGCACCCAAGGGGAACCGCTGTCGGACCTCTCCCCGCACCTGGTACCGATTCGGGTAGAACAGGGAGCCAGTCAGTCGTATCCACTGCGTTTTGAAGAGATGGTCGACTGGATGGAGGACCTCACGCGCGAAACGCAAGAATTGCTCGCGACGCTCTTGGCCGACGCGGTCGGCCCTCGCCCGACCGGCGTCGTGCTCGCGGGAGGTATGTCGAGAATGCTCCCGGTGCAGGATGCCATTGCCGTGGCGACGGGTCTAGCCGTTGACCGACTCCAGCTTTTCCGTGGCGATGCCGATTGCGCGATTGCCCAAGGGGCCGCGGTGGTGGCGCGCGGCGATGTCACGGTCGAACAGGCCTTGCCCTGGGGCATCGGACTCGTTAGCAACCCGTATGGCGACGCCAGGCAGGAGCAGAATCAGATCGTGATTCCAGCAGGGACGCCATTGCCGGCGACGCGACGGTCAGGCGCCCTCCGCCTCCGGCGGGACACGCAAGTGCTCGAGCTCACGGTGACGGTCGGGAATTCTGAACGGCTGGCGGAGTGTGTGCTCGTTGGTCATCCGGTGACGCTCACGGCATCGACCCGCGCGCTCACGCCGATCGAGTTCGAGTTCGCCCTCACGGTCGATCGCCAATTGGCGATCACGGCAATTTGCGGGAATCGGCGGGAACCGTCGGTGGTGGTGCCGCTGCACGAGGCGTGGACAATGGGCCTGCCTGGGGGCGCGGCCCTCACGTCGGAACGACGCTGAATGGAAACCTTGGACGCGGTACTTGCGGCGATGGCCGACCGCCGGGTCACGCCCGACGCCGAGGCGATCCTTGCCACTGCTATTGCGGGCCCACGTGTCGCTGACGCGCTCGCCGCCTTCGAACGACTGACCCTCCCGCATCTCGAACCGATCCTCGAATACCTGACGACGCATCCTCCGCTCGGGCCGTTCGTGCTTCGGCAGGTGTTGGCCGTCGGCCACGAGCAACTGCCCCCGATTGTCGTCGCGCATCTCAGCCGCGTGGTCGCGGCCGAAGCCCGTCAAGACGCCACTCGACTGACTGAACAAGCTGCGCGTCTCGCGCGCGAGTTCCGGCACGGAGCGGAAGCCCTCGCGGCGCTCGAAGAACAACGCGCCAGTCTTGCCGACCAACTCGCCCGCCACAGTGACGAACGCGAAGGCGCGGCCGCGCTCACGGCGGCGTGTGACGACATGGAGAAGCAGCTCGCGATCAAGAAGACGTCTTCGCTTCCGGACTTGAATGCGCGCTGCGACCACCTCCTCAAGCTCAGCCTCCAGCGCCTGGCGTCCACACGAACCGATCTGGCGACGGCACTCGAACGACAGATTGCCGACCGCGCACGGCTCGACCAAGAGAATGAGGTGTTGCGCGAAAGACTGACCCAGCAGGAAGAGGACCGCACGCGGGCCGCCAAAACGCGAAAAGAGTTGCACACGCTGGTCGATGAATTGACGGCTTTTGCGGCACAACTTGACAACCCACCGGCGTCTGTCATGGCCGAACCACAGGGCGAACTTGCTTCCGAAATTGCCGCCATTCGTGCGCTGCTCCAGCCCGAGAGCGGACTCCGAGCTCGAATCAACGCGGCCTATCAACGTTTCGATGCGTATTACAGCCGTGGTGGTCCATGAGTGGACCAAAATGCGCCCAGGCCTCGCTGGTCGCCGAACGGGAGGCCGAGCTCCGGCGCGTCGTAGCACAAGAAGCGCAGCTACGCCAGGTCCGTGCGCAAGCCGCGCTGCAGAAACAACAACTTCGGGCGGCACGCGACGAACTGCGCACACTGACTATCGGGCTCGAAGACCTCGCGACCGGACTGATGGATCGCTCGCTTTCAACGTTTGCGGAGTCGGAGCGTCAGACGGCCATTTCCGCACTCCGTGCGGCCGAGCGGGCCGCCGCAGCGATAGTTGCTTCAATCGAGACACAGTCCGAGACGGTGCGACGGGCGGTCGACGAGGGCCGGACCATTGCATCCGCCGATTTGCTCGACGGTGATGTGCTGCCGTCCGTGCGGCGGCAGTGTGCGCTAGCTCACCAACACACCCAGCAGGCGGTGGACACGGCTGCGCGGCGTCAGGAAGAAGACCGGCTGCGCCGCACGTACGAACGGCAGCGGGCGGACGCCGAAGTCGTGCTGGAACGGGCACGACGCCACGTTGCGGCGCTCGCTCAACTCCCTCGCGAGCTGCTCAAAGCAGGCGTGATCGCCGCGTATGACCAGGAGCTCTCGAACGGACACCACCACATTGCGGCGGGCCATCCGGACCGCGCACTGGCGCTGGCACGCACCGTGGGGGCGCACGCCGAGGCCGAGCGGGCAGCAGTCGAGATCGCGCTCCGCGCCTGGCAGGAAGCGCGGGATTGCGCCGAGCGGGCTGTCGTCGCCGTGCGGGAAGAGTTGCGAACGCTCGATCTCCCCTTCATCCAGACCTGGGCTCGAGCCGCGTCGGTAGCCGTGACTTCTGAACTCGACGCGCTGAATTTCGGGCTCGCTGATCTCGACACTCCGTGCTTCGCACTCGACCCCTTGAAAGCCATCACCACGCGTGCGGAGGCTACGCAGCGACAGCTCGCGGACACCGTGGCCGCCGCCGACCGGTCGTATGGCGATGAACTCCGACGCCGCAAGATTGCCCAGGCCCTGTACACCGCGCTCCGGCAGATGGGGTTCAACGTCGGTATCACGCTGGCCAACGCGGACGACCCGACGAGTCGGTTGGATCTCGCGGCGCGCCACCCCTCTGGCGAAGACCTAACGCTGGGCGTGGCGCTGGATCAACGGATCCACCTCACGCTCGATGACCAGACGCCGCGCACCGATTGCGTCACCGAGGTCCAGACATTGATGGCACATCTGCGGGACCAAGGCGTGATCTTGACAATGACGGACTGGGGGCATGTTGATCCGCATCGTTTGCCTCCCGCTGGGGCGGCTCGAACCCCCGGCCGCCGGGAGCGCGCCGATGGCCGATAGTGGAACTGCGCCCGTTCGCCGCGACGCCCTCGCGTCCACGCCCTTCGCCGCCCATCGCTTTCTCGGCCAGTTGCGACTAGAGGTTGGCGTGCCGCCGTGTCAGTTTTTGCTCCATAACCACGTAAGCGATCTCTATTACTACGGACAGGAGGCGCAGACGTTTCTCCCCATGCGGGCCACGCTGATCGCATACTTGCGGTCACTGGGCTACGGGGTGATCGCGATTTACAACGTAACGGACGGCCTGCGCTTTGCCGAGCCCGCGATGGCGGAGACGTACGAACAGGTCACGGCGGGTGAAGCCCGCGCCGTGCCGGCGTATATTCGACCAACAGGCGGCGGCTCCGACACCGCGCCCGCGACCATCCTCCGCGGGCTGGGTCGATTGCTCCGCCAATCCCATGGTGCCCAGAGCACGCCATTCGTTCGAGCGGCCGTCATCGTCGAGCGCGTGCAGAATCTGTTCGGCGCGGGAACGGCGGCCGACGAACGCTTGCTCCTCGACGAAATCGAAAGTTGGGCGGCGCTGACGAATCAGAATGCCTCGGTGTTGCTGGCCGATGTCGAGCGCGCCGATGAGTTGCCCGACGCGCTGAGTGGCCCGCACCGGAGTGGGGTGCGTGTGATCAATGTGGGGCGTCCGAGTCATGCCGAAATTAACCATCTGCTCATCAGCGCGGCGCGTGGCCGACTGGCGCTGGACCTGGGATTGACCGGCCGCGAACGCCCATCGGCGATTCCTGCCCTGCGCGTCGCACCGCTCCAGCTTCTTCAAGTGACCAGCCGATTAGATCAAGTCGACGCGCTGACGATTGCGGGGCGACTCGTCGAATGCGCCGAGCGCTTTGCGGCGATCGGCGAGACGCTCAACTTGCGCACGCTGCGTGCTATCGAGATGCGACGGGACGAGGTATGGCCGCGGGTGCTCACGCCGACGCGGCTCGAGCAGGCCGCACTCGAACTGCGCGATCAGGTGAAAGGCCAGAGCGCCGCGATCGAGCGAGTGCTGTCCATGCTTCGCGTGGCGCAGGACACTCTCAAAGAGCAGGCCGTCACAGGGCAAGTTGATGAGCGCCTCCTCGGATATGTGCTCTTCGCCGGCCCCACAGGAGTTGGGAAGACCGAAGTCTTTCGTGTGCTGGCTCGAGTCTTTTCGGAGATCCCAACCCGAAAATTCAATATGCCTGAATACCTCGAACCCCATAGCGCCGCCCGGTTCTTTGGCGCGCCGCCCGGCTATGTCGGCCATGGTCGCGGAGAATTGGGCACGTTTCTCTGCGCAAACCCGGCGTCCATTGTGCTGTTCGATGAGTTTGAGAAAGCGGACAAAGACGTCCGGAAGAACTTTCTAACCCTCCTCGAAGGTAGCCTCACCACCGGCGATGGATTGCGGGTGGATTTGACGCAGACAATTTTCATTTTTACGAGCAATGCCGGTGCAGCGGCACTCAAACCGATTGATCGGGCCCTCCCGGAAGCCGAGCAACACCGCTTGCGCGACGCCAACCGCAAGGCCGTCGAAAAGGATCTGCGAAAAAAAGGCACACCGCCCGAACTCATTGGCCGTTTGACAGAAAATATCGTGGTATTCAATCAATTGACGCTCGAAGATGTGCGCAACATCGTTCGCGATCGGCTGCGCAAGTTGCGCGATCAGGCGGGTGCCCAATTCGATGACAGTGTGGAAGCCTGGCTGCTCGACTACTACTTGCAGGATCCCACGCTGGGGGCTCGCCGCGTGGTGCAACACATGGACATTCATTTCAAAGACGAGGTGCTCCGCCATCCGGCGCCGCGGGGCACGATCTTCAAAACGTGTGACGGTGCCACCGTCGCTGCAGCGGATAACCGCGTCCCGTCAAACGTGTTTCAGCCGCCACCCCACGCGGCGCTCCAGTCCCATCGTTCGATGGCGGGCTCATGAGCGACCTCGAAAGCGTCCCCACTGATCTGCGCGCAATGTGTGAGTCGTTTCAGGCGGCACTCACGAAAGTGTACAGCGATGCGAATCCCGAAACTGTGTTCGGCGCGGCCGTCACCGCAAGCCGGCTCGGGCCAACGGATGTCGAGGCGCAGCACGCGGAATTTTTGCGTCGAGATGCATCCGCTATGCTCGACCACCTCGAGCAAGGCGCTGGAGCAGTGGCGGCCGTCGGCCTTTCTCACGGGGGCGTGTCGCCGCTGACGGTCCGAACGGAATGGTTGAGGCGACAGCTCACGAGTCGGTCGGACGGGCGACCTGGACTTCCGGTCGCCGACGTGGCGAAGCTCCTGGCACGGACTCAACAGCTCACTGAACGTCTCGCGCTGGCGTCGGTGCCACAAGCGACCTCGGGAGGGAGACGTGACCCACCCGTATCGGTTCCGATGCTTTTCCCGGCACCGCCTGATTCGCCGAAGACCGGTCTCACGCCTCCTGGTCTCGGACCCCCGTCAGTCCCGTCGATGCCGGATTTGGCAGCTGCAGCCCCTCGCGTCGCGGGTGGCACCGCCGAGCCATCGGTCGCTCCATCGCGTCCCAGCCCTTCGGCGGACGCAAGCTCTGTGACCACCGATCGAACTCGTCGACCGTTTCGGTCTCCTATGCCGCTCGCCTCGATAGTCGGCGCCAGCATAGCCGGGGCAACTCTCCTCGGGAGCGCCCTGTGGGGCTGGCACGCCTGGACGAGACCTTCCACGCCTCCATACCCGCCGCCGCCCTCATCGGCACAATCGTCAGCCGTGCCACCCACGCCACCGACGAAGCGGCGGCGCCCAATCCCGCCCGTGATCCCATTGGGGACGGACGATGTCGTCGCGGTGACAACCGAATCGCCCGTGGCCGTCTCGCACTCCCGCCCGACGCCGATACCGCAAGATGCCCCGATCATGCCCACCTCCTGGTTCGTCGATGCCCACGGTAATGAGGAGCTGGCGCGCACGGCCGCTGCGATGTGCCGTGCGGCTGGTGCCGCCACAATCGCTGAGCGCGCGCACGCCGGCTATGTGCTGGACTTGGACACCGCGTTCACGCGCGTCACTCATCCGGTGGATCGCCGCGAAGGGCGTCAGGCGGTGATTCGCGCACAGGTCATTCGGCTCGCAACGCGCGAGACCTGGCCAGTCGCGCCCAATGATCCGGCGACGGCCACGACGTTTGTCGGATCGTCGGTGATGCAAGAACACACCGCGACCGCCAACGCATGGCGGGCCATCGAATCCGCAGTGCGGGAAGTCGTCGGCCAGGCACGACGCAACCAGGAGCGGCCGTCGCGTTGACCCAATTTCAAGCTCCTCGCGAAAATCCAGAAACGCCTGACATCAACGCACCGCAACGGAAACGGAGCCCACCATGACACCTCGACACTCAAGCCGGTTGTTTGCGGTGTGCCTCTCGGTTAGCCTTACGGCGTGTAGCAGCGGCCCACCAATCGAGACCGAACCACGCCTCGCCACCTTCGGCCGCAGCGCGTTTCAGAGCGGGCCCATTGAACTGCCGGCCAACTATCGCGAAGCTGATTATCGGCGCCTGATTATGGCCGTAGCCTTCATGGAACAGGGCGCTCGGCCCGGCGAGATCTCGAACGAGATCATCCAGACGGTCAGCACACGGCTCCAGACCGAGATGCAGAAGCTCCGCCGATTCACGATCTTCTCGCTCCACAATCGCGGGGGCGTCCGCCTGGTGGAGGAACTTCATCAATACGGTGAAGCCAACGTCCATCTGCCGAAGGGCGAGGCCCTACCGCCGCTCGATCTCGTGTTGACCGGCAGCCTCACCATGAGCAAGGAGCGGCAGAGTCGGTACTCGCATGACGAGCTCGTCTACGAGGTTGAGTGCGACGTCAGCGCGGAAGACTTGAAAACGCGTACCGTCCGGTTTGCGGAAAAGGCGAAAGGCCGCGCGCTCCGCACGCAGGCGGTCTCCCTGTCCGGGCGCCAGCTCGGTGGGATCCAGGAGGATGACGAGCGCCAAGCCTTGTTCGAAGCGGCGATGAAAGCGCTCCTGGTCCTCGCCAACAAACTGGGCAATACCTTTCCGATCGGGGGACGGGTCACGGGGATCCTGGGTGACCGGCTAACGCTCGACAAAGGGTTCGACTCGGGCATTGCGGGCAAAACGCAGATGGTGGTCTACACGAAGGTGCAGGGGGTCGATCTGCCGATGGCCATGGCCGAAGCGCATCCGGGTGCCGAGGCGACCAATCTCACGGTATGGCGATGGAACACCGACGATCCGGACGCAAAGCGGGCGATCGATGCACTCCGGCAGAGTCCGGACTGGCTGGGGACGCATGAACTCTGGGCCGTCAGTGCCGGGATGCCGTTACCGCCAGAATGGGAGGGGTTTTGATGTCGCACGGTGAGGCGCGCGATCACCGCCTCAGCAATCCGAATGGACGCCATCACCTTAGCGCAATTCGCGTTCCGGGCTGAACATCGTGCTGACAGGCAGACACGTCCACTCTGAGCTTTGGCGCGGGCGATCAATGCAGCGAATATTCCGAATATTGTGGCTCAGAAATAGTTACTGATGATCGATGTCGGCAGCGGCGGCTAGTCCGACTCGTCCGATGGTGATCCGAAATCGTCTTACTTTGCTTCGAACACTTTCTCGGCAAATCCACAGTCGCCATTACGACACTTGTAAAAGACCCAACTTCCCTTCGCCTGATCGTCCTCTCGCTCGGCGTACATAGGCGTTTTGCACGATGGACAGTTCTTTCCCTTGGCCATTGCGAGTCTCCCTTGCTTTCCGCTTCTCGCGGGCGCCGCAGCGCCCTTTTGTCGATGGCATTCTATCGCGGCTACCTCATTTTGGATCGAAGATCGGGAAACCCGGCTGGGCCTTCGTTGGATATCGAACTTGGCGTGCTCGTGGCTGCCCGTGAACGAATTGGCGAGGGGCACCATTGAGCGCAAGCTTCAGCATCGCCCACGCCGGAGCTGTCGCACCTCCTCACATCTCCTGCCGGGCGAGCAGAAGTTCAACTCCGCTTCTCGATCCGCCGAAGTCCCGTCGTGCTCGCGGATCCAAACGTGCGAATCGCCCAAGTCGCCCATGTGCGGCGGGCCGCCGCCAGTTTTCGAGAAAGTTTCAATCTTGGTCGTCCCGTCACCCGGGCCGGACGCGAAAACCGAAGGGTGCGGAAGTGGGGCCTGAAGACCCGTCACGAGACCGACAGGCCAGAAGCTTGGTGCGAAAGATGATCATGGGTCCCGTCGGCTCTCGACGGGTTTGTATCCTCTAGAAGCGCGGTATACTCCCGCCGTTTTCACAGGAGCCCTATGGATCGCACCGGCCACGCCTGCACGGGGGAGGATGTCGAGCGCGCGTATCTCGCCTCGTGCCCGTTCTTGGTGTCGTTCGCCGCAAGGCGCTATCGCGTGCCCGCCGAGGACGCGGAGAACCTGGCGCAGGATCTGTTCCTCGGGTTGTGGCAAGCGCGGACGCCGATCCGGAATCTGCGTGCGTGGCTGATCGGGGGCATGGCGAACGCCTGCCGCACGTACTGGCGCCGCCAGACCGGCCAAGCCACGGACACGACCGATTTCGAGGACTGGCTCGATCCCCGCACCGCGGCCCTGGCGGACGGGGTAATTGACGGCCTTCTGCTCCAGGACGTCATCCAGGAACTCGCGCCGCGGGACGCGCAGGTGTTGGCGTGGCATTATCTCGACGGACGGACGGCACCGGAGATCGCCGCGGTGCTCAGGGTCACGCCGGCCTACGCGACCCTGCTCATCCATCGATGTTTGGTCCGCGCCAAGGCGATCTATCGGTCGTTCGACCCTGCGATACGCCCAGGCCGACGGGGCGGGCGGCCGAGGTGCGCGCCTGGACGTGCCGGCCCTCGAAGCGAAGCCGCCGCCCGCCCGTCGACCGGTTTCCCGGGCTGACCGACGGTCCGCCGACGCCGACCCGTACACCGTCCGTCGTCGCCGGACATGCCCCGCGATCGGCGGCCCCCATCGCGCTGGGCCCCCTGATAAGGGTTTCCGCTCACCCGACACTCCTTCTCTGAACGTGTTCGTCAGCCGTCTCGATTCTGAGGCTGCGGAGGGTGGATGCAATCGGTTTTTCCCGTACGGCGACCAGACGTTCTCCACCGTGTCACGTCAGACCGCGTGCTCGCGGGCGCGGCGGGTCACTACCAGCGAATCGTCGACGCCTCGACAGGATCCGGTCCACCGTCGACTGGATCCCGATCCGTCGTCGCTCTACACCAGAAAGCCTTTGACCGGAGTGGAACGCCATGAATGCCCGCGGAAGCAGTCCGAGAACCACCGCACCGACACCCGGCCGCGCGCTCGGCTACTTGCTCCTCCTCGATCTCCTCCAGGAGGACCGAAGTTCCTGGATCCGTTTTTTTCTGGACGAGGTGAACGACGAGCAGCTCGCCTCAGACGCGGCGTTTCGCACGTGGGTAACCGAGCTCGCTGCCCAGCAGCCCCACCTGCTCACCCACGCTCGACAGGCGATTGTCAATTTTCGGGCGAGCGTTTCCGAGGGAACGGCCTACCCGGAGGACGCGTGAAGAGCCGACGCCGGAAAGTCTTCGACTCCAGGTCTGCTGGACGGCTGCTTGAGGAGCAACCAATAATGCCTTTCTTTCTGCGAATCTCTTCGCAGGGCGCTCGATTAGCCCAGAACGCCGGAGTTCCCTCCGTCGTTCCGCCGGCCCGCGCTGCTGGCACGGGCCACCCAACAGAGGATAAAATCGAAATCGGGACGAGTCGCGGTTTCGATCACTATCGATGATTTTGTGCATGATCGCATCTTTCCAAGCCACCAACCGGAACACTCAGCACTGGCGAATTGCATAATGCTACAGCCTGAAGACCTCGATAGGATTGCTCGCCAGGTTGCCGATGGTGCCGTCTTCGTTCTTAAGCGGTGGCGTGATACCGCCCTGGACCTGTCGCCCAGAGTATTCCATCACGTAGCACTGATCATCAGCGACTGTGGACTGCCTGCTGATGACCCATTGCTTGCAAGGATTGAAGATGAGCTTCTTCGTCGCCCCGACGGAGAACATGAAGTGGGCCTATATTACTTGGCGCTAGCGCGCCTTGGCCATTTGCCGTCAGGAGCGACCGACTCTGTATTTGCGCGGCTCGCCCTGTCGAACGCTGAACTGTCTTTCGGGATTTCTGGGACTCCATTCGGTCGCGATGTCCTTGAACGCCTAAACCTGATCGAAGCAATTGCAATCGGCCCTAGTCGGAGCGATCCGGGGGCGCTAGCCAAAGCGCAAGTGGAATTCGATAAGCTGTACACGATCTACAAACCAACTGCGCGCTCGACAGAATTATCCTACTTTGCCCTTCTCGCGTTCTTCCTATTCCCTGATGAACGTCACAAAGAGTTCCTGCCAATTTTCAACAACCTCTCCTCGAATCTCAGAGAGGAGCCAGAACCACTCTGGTATGGCAACAATTTATTCCTGGATTCACTCTGTCTCCTGAATGTGCTTCGATGTCGAAACTGGCTTCCAGCTGACTTCGTCGCTGACCTCTGGCGTCGGTCATATGGACGTCTAGTTGATATCGCGCTCAGCGCACTCGAGAGCAGGCCCATAGATATACTAGCGCTATTGGAACGACCAGACACGCTGGTGGTTCTCGGACCTTTCCTACGAGTCATTCGATTTCGTCCTTTAGCACCAAACGAGGAAGATTCCATTGGGACGCTGCTGTCGGCGGGCGCCAAGCCGGCTCTCGCTCGAGCCTATGCGGCATATGAAGACGATTTACGAACTGCATCCAGAAAAGACGGGAACCTCGTTCGAGCAGTTACAGAAGCATTTAGAGAAACCCTGCGACTCGACGCACGAATAGAGCCCCTCAAGGGCGGTTTGTCAGGCTCAAGCGTCTATATAGGATCGGTTCGCATTACGGAGCCCGTCGCACTTCCGGGCCCAACACTAGTATTCAAAACTGATCCAGAAAGACTCCAGGGAAACGAAAAACGCCTGTACGCAGCTCTGGAGAAACGTGGACTTGCCAACATGTTTGCTCGCGTCGAGTCGGACAGTCAACTTGCGGAAATCGGCGGCAAGAAACATTCGATAGTTCTCTACGAATTCCTGTCCAGCTACTCGACCCTTCGGGAACATCTTAGGCGCCCGCTACCGGAGGCTCGTCATCTTCGTTTGCTGAACGATGTTGCAACGCGTTTGGCTACTCTTTACCGATCCGAAACCGCCCTAGTGCCAATGACATCACGGGCATTCTGGAATGAAGTTCTAGATCGCATCAAGTCAAACGCAGCGCGAGTCGGCGCATATCACGTTCGGAGCCTTCAGGCCGATGTTGACGAATTACGTAATCGAACATTTTCGGTTTTGAACAAGATCCCAAACGTTGGGCTTCCAAAGAGAATGCACATTACGCATGGTGATTTGAACTGCCGAAACGTAATGCTTTCGACAGACGACGAAGGGAACCTCGCGGACTTGAAATTGATCGATTACGAAACCTTAGTAATGGACGGCGACCCACTTCTCGATATTGGCGAACTTCTCGAAGACTCCCTTACGTCAGCTGGATATATGGCAGAACCGATAGTAACCGACGCCCTCCTAGGGCCATTCAAAACGATCGTTGGCGAACTATTCGCGGATCCGTCAGCAAAGACGCGTCTGCTTCTTTCTCGGCTTCGTTCAATCACACTAATACTTCGACATGTAGAAGCCCTGGGCGACGGAGCGTCCTTTACGTTGGCGCAAAGAATATTGCGGCGGTGGCGGGCAGTAATCGATGAAATTGCGACGCCAAGTGTGTGAACATGAATAACGAGAGTCGGATTATTCGTGGAATCGCCGCAAGCGACGGTCTTGCCACAGGGGAGGCCTTCGTGGCCAATTCTCTTGAAGAAGCGAGAGAGAGACCCCACATCGATATTCTCGTTGTCACCTATGTCACTCCTGATTGGATCGACATTCTCGCGCGCTGTCGATCCGTGGTTACGGACCAGGGAGGTCGACTCAGTCACCCAGCTAACCTGTGTCGAGAGCTGGGCCGTCCGGCCGTAGTTGGGACAGAAATCGCAACAAAGCGAATTCAATCGGGCGATCTAGTGCTGGTCGACGGTAGCCGCGGTCTTGTGGAAGTACTTCGGTCCGCTTCGAGTCGCTAATGGAGAATTCGCTAACGACTAGAGATGCAGTCGTCTTGATTGCTAGGATGCTCCATTCATGGGGGCTGTCGCCTTCGGACTTCGCATTCGTGGACGCAGTTGGCCTGTCTATTCTTGGTTACGATATTCCGTCGCCGGAGCTATGGCGACAACACGTAAACGTCTATGTTGACGAAACTCAACTTCCATGGAAAACGTCCGAGAAAGAAGAGACCGTTCCTCCAATAGGGTCAGGACAACTGGAGGCGATAATCAAGTTGGGTAGACAAGGCGTTTCAATACACTTGGTTCCGGCGCATCGATACTTCCTGCGTGGTTTCGAGGTCAAGAGTTGCCTCATCGACGATGACTTGACGGTTACGGCCTCGACGCTCAGAGGCTGTCTTACTGTCTGGCTGATGCGTGCCATTGAATTTCTGGACCAACGAGCTGAATATACGGAAGCGGAGTTTCACGAGATCGCAGGGCTTCGTGTCGAGCGGCTCCGAGGGCTGAAGGGCTTGACGACTGAGCGGACTTTGGGGGAAGAGATTGAGCGGCTCATTCAAGGTTACAGCCTGGCCGAAAAAGGTGACGGTTCTGGCGCGAGAAAACTCTTTGGGCAAGAGGAAAGGGCATGATTTGATCAGTTACGATCGGCCATGTAGCATATTCTCTTGCGTAGCGCCGGCAGCCTTGATATTCCATTGATGGTTGCTCTCGAAGCAGAGGATAACGTGGATGTCAGTGTGAGATGGTGCGGCATTGAACTCCCCAGCGCGGCTAAACTAGAATTCGGTGATGAGCAAGTCTTTCAGTGGAGGCACTCGACGCCGAAATCGGCCCGCTCCAGACACGCGACGTCCTCGGGCAGATCAATAAGGTGTTTCCTGTAACCAACATGATTTTCTCGAAATGGATCGACGGCTGCGACGCCAACGCGAGGGTTCCACATTCTCGCGGAGCCGTCCTACGTCCAATCTCGGGCTCGGACTATTTCGAGAAAATTCTGGCTAACCCAGAGATACTTCGGGAGCCGGAGCGACCAAGAGAGCGACGCTATTTTCCCCTCCTTGGAGAAAGCCGCCGTGGTTGACTTCACTTGGCTTCACTTGACCGACCTGCATCAAGGTGAACCTTGTGCCGATGGCCTATGGCCCACCATCAGAGACCTCCTCCTGGACGACCTGAAAAAAATCCACAAACTTACTGGACCGTGGGATCTTCTTGTATTTACAGGCGACCTCACCCACGGAGGCAAAGAGCTCGAGTTCAAAGCCTTGGACGAATTCATCCAGCAGCTTCTCTCCTCCTTGGCTCCCAGTTCCAAACCCTTTGTTGTTACGGTGCCCGGCAATCACGACCTCGTTCGACCCAATCCCGGAGCCCATCAAGTCACGGCCAAAGACCTTGACCCCTTGTTCTGGACAAATCCGACCTGCAGTGGTCGTAAAGTGATCGCTGACGCCTTCCAGAATTATTCTGACTGGTGCAAAACCCAGAAAGAGGACCGTCGACCCCAAGAGTTCACTGCTGGATGCCTTCCCGGTGATTTCTCGGCTGTTGTCGAGAAGGATGGAATTCGGCTTGGCCTCGTCGGACTCAACACCGCCTACCTCCAACTCGCTGCGGGTGATTATGAAGGGCGGCTAGCCCTTGACCCGCGACAATTTCACTTTGCCTGCCAGTCCGACGGAATTTCGTGGTGCCGGAATGCGGACTATGTGTTGCTTCTCACGCATCACCCTCCCTCATGGTTGCAAGAGAATTGCCGCAAGAATTTTCTATCGGACATTTACACTCCTGAGCGTTTTGCGGCGCACCTTTACGGCCATATGCATGATCCATTTGCAACCGTTGAAAACGCCGGCTTCAACTTTCCCCGACGCTTCCTCCAGGGTCGCGCACTATTCGGAATGAAGCAGTGGGGGGATCACCAACAACGCAGCCATGGTTACATGGTAGGAAGAATTCACGTTGGGACAGAGGAGACCAATCTCAGGATCTGGCCCAGACACGCCGAGTTGACGATGGCTGGCACATGGCAGTTTCATCCTGATTTTCGATTCCCTCTAGACGATGACAGCCGCACCAAACCCGTTACGATCGGTTCCTCCCGTCGTCGCGATTCCTTGGGCCCAACTCTACCGCCTTCCTTCGCTACTTGTCAGCGACGTGCGATTGAAGCGTGTCGGCTCTTCGATTTCCAGCGCGATATAGAACTGGAACGGCTCTTTGTTCGGCCTGTAGTTAGAGCTGCACCCGGCAACGTCCTTTTCCCCTACTTACGGCGAGAGCCCACACGAGAAGACGCTGACGTAGTGTTGGACAAACTTCTTGATTCGGACACGGAACGTGTTGTCTTTATCCGGGGCCGAGCGGGCTCCGGAAAATCCACTCTATTGCGTCACTGGGCTCTCAAGCTTCTCGGTACTGATCGTTTCAAGCCGGTATATCTTGCCCTCCGGAACCTAATGCCAGCTTCAACGGCCCCTCTCACTGTCGATGACATGGGCCGCTGCTTCTCATTAACCGTTCCCGGTCTCGGAGAAGACTTGGCACGTGCTCCATTCCGGTTCGATCGCTCAGACATGCACTGGATCTTTCTTTGCGACGGCCTCGATGAAATGCTGCCACTGCTTCGACCGCGCTTCCTTCACTGGGTCGAATCCATAAGCCACTCGGCGCATATTGTGGTCGCGACCAGGCCTGGAGTAATCCATCAGTACCCTCTGGGATCAAAGGAGTACGAGCTGTCCGATTTCTCGATCGACCAAGTGGCGTCATTCGTTCAACAGTGGTTTGCTAACATGCCTGAACTTGGAAGGGAACTCCTCGCAGCGCTGGAGAAGCACAAGACTCTCTCCGAGGTTGCGGTAGTCCCACTCCTTCTTGCCTGTTTGTGCGTAGATGTGGAGACGCGAAGTGAAGTGAACTACCCGGTGTCGCTGCGCGAGGTGGAGCTTCTCACACGCGTTGTCGAAGTATTGATCGATCGGTGGGATGCTGCCAGAGCACGGCGACCTCCTGATCAACGGCGAATCGCACTTGGCATGGCCGTGTTTACGGACCTTGCGCGAAGAGCGGAACGGAACCCAATTCTTACCTTCCGAGAGCTAACCGAAGCTGTAGATAGATATTCGGGTGACTGCGGAGCAAGAGACTTCATTCAAACTATTACGGAGAACGGTCGTTTAATTCAGGGAATTCCTGAGACCGGGTACTCCTTTGGTCACCCTATTTTCTTTGATTACTTCTGCGCGGAGGCCCTTCACAAGGAGGCGACGAAGGCGAGATGAGGAAAGAATCACGGCTGGCATCGTCCACTTTCCCATCTCCATGGGAAGCCCGCAACTGGCACCTTTGGAAGTTGGCCTTCGAGCATGAAACAAGTCGTATTCCGCTGCTCGTCGAAATGATTAGGCAGGTACCCAACTCCCTCGGTGAGATAGAGTTTTGGTGGCCGAGTGAGGAGAAGGCGAGGTCGGCACGGAAATTTGTCTTACTGATGACTCACGACTTCGAAAACGAAGCGGCTCGCCAGAACGAACTTGAGACGCTCATCGCATTGTTCGAAACGCGAGCCCTTTCAGTCGTTGGTGTTGAGGGATCAGCCGGAGAGCTGAAGGGCGTCGCGAAGTGGCGCAGCTATCCAGATCCCGAATCGCTGATGAGCGTCGCGATGCATTTGTTTCGGATGTATCAGCTGTCACCAATCGAGATGGCCGCGCTCTGCTGCAAGAACGAGGTGCTTCTATGGGGAATTGAGACTCCGGCTGTCTACCTTGGAGCCCTGAACGAGTATCGACAGGGTCTACCCGATCGAGCTCAAACTCTCGATGCCCGCGTGATGGAGATGAGCAAGAACCTACTACGAAAGATGGAAGAGCTAGAGTGCCAAGCGGCTGGCGCATCCGTATTCGGCTCAAACTTCTGGGAGGTACATCGTCTCCTCGAAGAAAGAGGAATAGCTCATGCCGGGGTCGCGGCGAGGTTGGGACCTATCTCGAGAACTGGGCTGCTTGAGAAGAGACTGCGAAACGAGCCGTATGACGAGGAAGAAGCGAGACTCTGGGAGATGTTTGGGGGATGGAAGAGACCATGGTATCGCCGTTTCTGGGACGCCGTTCGCGGGCGACGGTTGGTTGTGACCGGCGAGCTTGAAGTTCCTGGAGAGGCACGTCGGATTTTCGAGGTTACTCGCGATAGAGGGATTCGCATCCGCTCTGCGGAAAAGACGGTCGATCCTGCCGAACGCGAGTTAGACGACCGGTGAAGGACGTTCAGAATGTGTCGTTTCCGATAGCGACTCCGGAATTCGATATTCCGCCATCGTAGCAGAGCGTCGAACTGAACAAACCGACTCCCCGTCGCGCAGCAGATTCCTATCGGCAATTTGAAAAGGCAATTCAGTGTCTGCCGAGACGATCCAACGCCATAGCGGATCAACGAATTCCATGAGTCCTCTCAAAACAGGGCATTCGTTTCTGTAGTCTTCAGGCGCTGAGGCCACCGGCTGGCCTAAAATCAACCTATCCAGGGCACTCTATAATCGCAACACACCAACGCAGGGTACTGTACCGACGGCATAGCTGTGGTCCAGTCAATTCTGGTGAATTCAATTCGGGGCTTCATAGCAATGCCGCCAATCGAAAGCCGTTTTCTTCACTTCCTCGCTCCTACTTCCGGCGCCTGATTCGGAATCGCCTGGGGGTAATCGGGCGCGCTCGGAGGAGGGATGCAAGGCGGGATAGGGCAATGGATTGTACAATTCTGGACGCAGATATAATTAAGCTCAGTGCGGGCAATCCCGAGGCCGGCAAAAATGCTGCTGCAGGTATAGTTTCCAGATCCGCAACCGCCTGACGCACGGACGGGAAAGAACGCCCACCATTTGTTACGAACCACTTGACTAACATCTGTAAGGGGTCCTCGAAAGAGGCCGGGTCCGTGAAAAAATGAATTGGCGAAACAGGACTGGAGATTTTGTGTATCCACGGCAGCGTAGGCTGAACCACTTGCGCCCCAACGCAAAGAATGTGCTCCGGACGCGTCTCGCAGAGAGAGAGCAGGCGCTTTTTGCCAGCGTACACTATCAAATGAAATATTCGCCCAAAGGTGAAGCCATTTCGAATCAGTTGGATCCCATGCGATGTCACCCATTCCAAATTCAAATCCTCGCGCCCCGATGCTACAGTATTTCTTGAGGCGCGGATCGTCGGCGGCTGTACCTTCATAGGTCCACACCACGATTCCGGTATGGGGCTGCCAGGAACATCCCGTTCCGGAGGTCGTATCGCACTCGAACATCTCTTTCTGTGAACCGAGATTGAGATTGACGGGGTCGCTCGCATTGTAGCTTATTCGATAGGCCAGAAGGTCCGGGGTACCATCGAAATGATAATACTGCACGTGAAAATAGAAGCCCCCACCTCCACCAAAGTCAGCGTCGTTGGCGACGTAGTTGAGATCGACATGAGCGACGCCAAATAACGCACAACTAGCCCCATATTTCGGTGTCAAGATCGGTGTTGGGCGAACTTGCCAGGTCGATAGACCGTCGGTGGATTTGGCCCAGAACACCCGCCCGAGTTTGAAATCGGCGTTACCCGCCACAAAGGCCATGTAATATGCCGTTCCCACCTTTACAATGCTAGGACTCGCAAGGGGTTCGGGTTGGCCACTCGGATACGGTGACGGACAGTTCGCGGGACAAGCGCTTCCGGTAAATTTGCCATAAACGGCTGGACAAGCGGTTCCGGCGGGTAATGTCCATCCGGAAGAGCTCCGAGTTCCTGGAAAAAGGGAATCGAGCGTGACAGGGCAATTCGAGGTGCACGCGGGCGAAGCACAGGGGTTCGATGGACATTTGGCGGCAGGATTGTTCCCCTGCGCGAGGAGAGCGAGGGTCGATCCGTTTGTCGCGTCTGTTGCGGTTTCAACGAGCCCGGGGTCGTACCAAGTCGTGTCGCAATTTCCACTAAACGGAATCCTGATGGCGGGATCAATGCGAGAACCGATCACGTAATTGTAAATACCCCTGGTCGCAACTGCCGATAGACCTACCGAAAGGCCCAGGCCATCGACCAGGAACGTTGTCGATTTGATACGGCCGCTGGTGCGCGCATGAAAGGAAAGGAGAACTTCGCTCCCAGAAAGACCGAGCGCTGGCAGGTCAAGCGGGATCAGGTTCAGCGTGTACCCGCCCGGGGTAAGCAGCGCCCGGTCGGTCGCATTCAGGTTTGAAAGGTTGAGAAGTTCGATTGGGGGCAAGTCATCAGTGAGACTCTGGATCGAGACCGTCAGAGTATCAATGACTTGCGTCGTGTCGAGGTCCGAATAGACTCGCGAATAGAGCGAAAGCGTCGCCTGAGTGGCCTCCACGGGGATCGAGAAGGTTTGAAGGAGTTCTTCGTCGGCATTTGGGCGGCCACCGAATCGGGCGACTTGGAGCTTGCTGTACGGAGCCGCTTCCGTGTCAGAGACGACGAGCTGACGAGCATCTGATTTTCCGGAAAGATACCAACCAAAATTGCCCATGTTCGGTTCGAAATCGCCGTCCGCGATTACTTGAGTCGGCGTGATCGGTACCGGACAAATTCGAAGGGCGCCCGACGTCGACGTGACTTGCGCTTCGAGCACATGCGTTCCATCGGAGAGCGCGGCTGTGTCAAGATCTGTTGAAAGCCGCGAATCTGTTGTCGTCGCGATCGTCTGCCCGTCAAGCGAGATGGAAAGACTTGCGATCCCATCATTTGAAGCGGCCTGAACTTCAATTGGGAATAATCCCGATATGCTGAGACTCTCATCGAGACTGCCGCTGAGGCGACAGCCCACGATTGGCCGCACGTAGGCCAGGTCAACCACGCTCGGCCCTGCGCTCGGAATCATCGAAAGATTCACGTCATCGACGAAGAAGGAGGTTGGTTTCGCGCTGTTCGTGACCGCATCGAAGGCGAGAGACACGAGGAGGCCTCGAAACGCTGTCAAGTCGAATGGGCCCGCTTGGACCCATCCCGACGTCTCATTTGCCGAAGTAAATCTGACGATGGACGCGAGGGTCCCGTTTGTGTCGGGATCGCGAAGTTCGACCACGATGGAATCTGATTGTGATGGGTCATGCCCATTCCCAGTTGCTTTGATTGAATAGAAGAACGAGAGGTTGACGCGGTCTGCGCCGGAAGGGATTATGACGGTTTGAGTCAGGACATCGTGTTCGCTGTTCGTGCCACCAAGTCTGGCCTGCCAATTACCAGAATGTGGCCCTCCTTCCGGTCCACCCCTCGCCATCAAACTCCGGCCTCGCAACGTCGATTCCGTCCATGGGATCGAAGGCACGCCCGTTTCGAAGCCGGAATTGACGAGAAGGTCGACGGAAGTCGACTGTGCAAAAAGAGTGGAGGAAGTAATAAAGACCGCCAGAGCCGTCAACAGCGCAGCCTTACTGAACTTTGGAGTCTTTCGAGAGTCGTCTTTGAAAGTGCCCACAACAAAACCAACGCAAATGGAGATTAGATCTCCGATCATAAATTTCTCCTTGCCACGTTGACGGACATCCGTTAATTTCACCGATGAAACATTCTCACGAGAAACTCTACTTATACCGCTCGTCATTCGAAACTGCAAGGCCGCTGGCGGAAAGCCCGAAGCCAGACTACTCACCAGGAATAACGCCGCGAGAATTGTCGCGAAGAGCCGAACGCTCGATCCATCGCCGCGGAATCTCGGGTTGAGCTTCATACGACCTCTATAGAGCCTGAGCGTTGCACTTTTCTCCCAAGAGAGCTCGGGGAAGTCGGTTGGGAGCAACACGACGGCGATTTTTCCGTCGGGCGCTCTTGGCGATTTCGATCACCGAGAATCACCCCATTTCGACAAAGGGTCGAAAATCCCTAAGAGCTCCGATATCCGCACTCCTCGTCAGCCCCTCGACGGTCGCTGCGCGCCCAAGTGGCGTTCATCCAACTGATACGGAGCCATTGCCAGAGGTTTGCCAAAACAGAAGAAAAACTGCCGGATTCGCCGACTGCTTTCCTCTTCAAAAACAGATCGTCTGTTGGCGCCTGAATCGGGTTTCGTCCTGTTCGCGGTGTAACGGGCTGTTCACCTCGGCGGACGAAAACGCCTTCCCTCTTGCCTACCCAAAAGTCGCGATGATCGCGGGACAACCCTGTCATGGAACAATCGGAAATAGGTATTCGCGTTCATTTCCGGTCACGGCACACACATCCGGACCCGAGGCATTCAACTTCGATTGGAACGTCGTTCCACCGAACACATAGGCGTAACCATTGTAGAGCTTTAGAAGACCCAGGCGATCTCGATAGAAACTCGCGGCACCGAGTCCGACTCCCACATTTTGCTGCGCGCCTTGAATGGGCGAGGTCACGCAGAAGTTGTTGGTATTGGTATCGAGATGACTGTATCCGGTTCCCTGCCCCAGATCCGCAACCAAGTTCCAAGTTCCGGTCGTCAGTCCGCCGATAAGGTTGCCGAAACTTCCAATGTTCATGCGGTAAACCTGAATGCGTTGCGGGACAGTCCCTGGAGACGGATAACAACTCGTCGTTTGACAAGGAATGACGTTCTGGAGGCTGGCGCCAGGCCGTTGGAAGGGGTAGGTGTAGGCGCGGCCGAGATAGAAATTGCCGGTGGTGGCGTCGAACGCCATCCCCATGTCGATGAAATATGAGTACGGTTCGTAGGCTGGCGCATTGAGGCCGGACACTACTGGGTTGCTGAGGCCGGCATTGGAGACAGGTAAGGGAGATAGGTAGACTGAGGCTGGGTTATTCGCGTAGGCGAATCCAACCCCAGACTTTGTCGTGCTCATATTGTTTGGGTCGGCGAGGATGTCGAGGTTGCCTTCGAGGCCAACGAGGTAAATGCGCTTGGAAAACACATTGCTGTCGTAGACGGCCCCTACGGCCTCAATCGGAATGCCGTGACAGGTATAGGTCGGACAGTTTCCGGTAAAACACTGAGCGTTTGTCGCGTCCTGCGAGCAGGCGAATATCGGCGTGGCGAAATCGTGATAGGTCGCGTGTTCTGGGATCGTCCAGACAACTCCGTCGTTCGAAAAAGAGACATCCAAGAATCCGGCGACCTTCGGGGCCGCACAACATCGGACAGGACCACAGTCATCGGGCTGATTGATCAAGTACATGACGTACTTGTACGCGGTCGTGGGAGCTGGAAGAGGAAACTGCGCAATCGGCGAGCCTGGAAGCGCAGGACCGAGAAATGGAGCGCTAGAATCATAGATCACATCGCCCAGTTGAGCCGCGGTGCGTGCGTTGGCTAAAAAGGAGCAGAACGGTCCTCCCGCGAAATCGAGCACAAGCGGACTATGCTGCGGATATTGCCAGACCCACTGAAAGTTTGTGCCCAAACTGCGGTACCGCCGGTTGTGATAAATGCGTGCCGGTGAAACTCCGGCGTCGACGCCGAACCAGACCTGCTGTTCGTTCGGTCCCGTGCTGATATAGGACAGGTTGTGATTGGCCGGGCCATAAAACTGGGCACCGCTTGAGGTCGTAAGGAGGTCACTACTGGGCGGGATCTGGTCTGTTGGTTCCGACGAAGGCGGCAGGACGACGGCCGCGAGTCCGACGGCGTCGATGAGAAAACTCGTTGCGCCTGCAACGCCATTCGAGGCGGTGAAGTTGATCGTTGCGGTCTCTCCCTGGAAGCCAAGGGCTGCCAAGTCGAGATCGAAGCGATAGAGCGTGTAGCCACCAGATCCGAGCAAGGATATCGCGCCAGCGTTGAGATTTGACAGCTGCAAGAGTGTGACTGTCGGTGCAGCCCCGCTCGCGGCTTGAAGAGTCACGGTAAGGTGATCAACATCGCGAATCGTTGAGCGAGTCGTGACGACGCGAGCAAAAAAGGAGAGCGTGGCCGTCGGGGAATCTTCGGAAATCGTGATCGTTTGAAAGAGCGCATCGGTGACGCCAGCCTCACCGCCCAACCGGGCGACGAAGCTCCCGCTATAGGGAGTAGCGACGGAACTGCTGACGGCGAGGGGCTTTGTGGAGTCGGTTGTTGAAAAACTCCAATTGGAAGAGGACAGCGACGATTCGAAGTCCGTGTTGCGTAAGAGTTCGCTCGGTTGAATGGGGACGGGGCAGAGGGAAGTCGTACCACTACCCGAGGTGCCGGCAGCCTCAAGAGTATGGGTGGAGTCGGTCAAGTTCGAGGAATCGATCGTCGTCAGGAGATAGCCTGTATCGCTCGACGCGATCGGTGCGCCGTCTAAGGATAACGAGAGGCTGGTGATGCCATCGGCCGATGCCGCCAAGATCTCGACTGGCATGACGCCCGAAATCAGAATCTTCCCGCCTCCGCCAACTTTACAACCGGTAAAGGGGTCGGTAAATGACATGTCGAGTTGGTGTTCGTTGCTTTTCGGCAAGAAAGTGAGGCTCGTGTCGTCGAGAAAGAAGAACGTTGGCATCATGCCATTTGTCGTGGCATCGAAGGCAATCGTGACAACCTGTCCGATGAAATCGTCCAGAGACAAGTCCGCGCTCTTGGTCCAGGACGTGGCATCGGTGGACGTCAGCGTGGCGAGGGTAGTGGTTGTTCCTCCGGACCCATCGCGAACTATGACCGCGAGTTGATCGGCGGGCTCGGGGTCATTGCCGTTTCCTGTTCGCTTGATCGCATAGAAGAACGAGAATGAGGCGTGCGCGGCACCGGATGGAATAATGACCGTTTGCGCGATTTCATCGTGTTCGTTGTTCGACCCGCCGAGTTTGACTTGCCAGTTTCCAGAGTGCGAGCCACCGTCTGGTCCACTTCTCACGACGAGCTCGCGGCCGCGGACTGTTGACTCCTGCCATGGCGCCGGAGGAGAACCCAGCTCGAAACCAGGATTCTGCAGGAGTTCAACGGAACTGGCCAATACCGGGGCAGATACGGCGAGAACTCCAAGACATCCGAGCAGCGTCTTCTTCCAGAACCAACCGATCATCGTGTTCTCCCTTTCAGTCGATAGAGCATTCGGCCCTGGCTGCCCGGGCCGTCGCCAGAGAGGACGGGTTCGTCCGCCGAAGGCTACGAAACCCGCGTTCCATCATGTAGGGAGTGTCCGGACCGACCTCAACCCATATCACCCCTTCGCCCGATATTCCCGCCCTCGTATGGCTGCTATTCGAGTCTTTCAGCCACGACCCAGCCGCCATTCCGGATCCAAGTATCTTTGTTACCAGGACTTACGTCGGTGATATGGGTTGTCCCTCCGAACGACACTCCTCTCATGAAGCTGAGTTGAGTTGACGTGTAGGCAACGGTCGCTTGGGGGGAGGGCAAGTTGTCGGTCATGAAGATAGCTCCGGTTTCGAATCGTCGAATTGGCACCGCGGACCTCCGGGTGAACACCCCTCTGCCAAGACGGGCCGAGCGCCGGATTCGGGACTGCCGCGAGAAGCGCGTGCCGGCCCATCATTCGCCGATTGGGCCAATCGAATCGCGATACCTCGTGGCCGTTCCTGAACCGCTGCTGCGGAAGCAGGAGCATCTCCTGACACCCGCTATTAAGTAATTTTTGATCTCGTGAATTTGACAAAGCCGTAGCCTTCACTTCGGCGGTCAAGTCGCTTGTCAGCGCATTGGTGGCGGAGTATGCTCAAAATGTTTCGACTCGCGGCAAAAATCCGATCCGGTCGGGGCTTACGCGAAGTCGATTATCTTGACCCGAATCGTCAAGCCAAGCATCCTTCGCCCGGATTATTCATGAGCGGACGCGCGGATGTCGATTGATCTAGGTTTGACAAGGCGCTTCGCACAAGTCGGTGGTTTCATGAATAACCTGATCTAGTACGACTGATCGAGCTTGATTCAACAATCCAACCGATCGAAAGGGTAAGCTAGGCATGCCGCTATCGCAACTCGACGTCTATAAGCGGTGCTGGGCGCCAGCTAACAAGCCTATTCCGAAATTAATATTGAATGGCTCTTGGCTGGTTGATCAGCAGTGGTGGAGCCACAGTAACGATCAAGTCGCACTTCCCGGCACCGACGGAACAACTTATCTCGAAAACCTTGTGACTTTTTCTGATAGCGCCACAGTTAGCGAGCTTAAGAAGGAAGTCCAGCGCGATAAAGCGTTAGAAAAAGCGATTGAAGGGGAAATCGCAACGCGTATTCACCGTTCAATTCACGAAGGTTCGATTATCGACCAGGTTCTTTCGCCCGAAACACAAGCCTATTTTTCAACGATCGCCGGAAAGGCATTATTTATATTGGGATTTGTGGTCATTTGCTATGTCGGACTCTTCGCCGCGCTGGCATGGAATTCCGGATTGATTCGCGTCAACTACCAAGGCTCATGGCCTCTTGAGGTAAGTCCCGGTGCACTTCTTCGAGCTTATGACGGTCCACTTCGGCCATATTTTAGAAACAACCAAACGTTTTCGATCCTAACGGCACGCCTGCCAGTATTTATCGGCAACGTTGATAAATTACCCTATGATCGGTTGCGTGATCTCTTCCGTCAGAGTGCGACGGATCCTCTGAGTTCCGCATCTGATCGCGAGCACGTCCTTCTCGAAATGCTAGGTGGTAAGGGGACCGATTTGGAGGAAACAATCCGTCTAGAGCGAATTGCCTTCCAAAAACAATTCTATCTCTCGACTGAGGAGTCCGAACGCGTCCTTCTCGCAATTGCGACCGTTCGGCGAGCTTCAAAAGACAATACATTTTTTGAGAGCCTACGCCAGGAGCGTCGCAACCTTCTATTAACACCGTTGGATATTCCCGGGGAAATATTTTCACAGATCGCGCTTATCGGTCTTCTCCTTTATCTGTTGGTCATTTTCTTGCGAAAGAAAAACATACTGTTCAAAGTCATCAATGGCGAAAACGATCCGATCTGGCGACTCGAACTTGTTCGTGCAGCAGAACTTATCATCGTAAAGAATTACAAGACCAAGAAAGGCTTTCACTACATTATCGCGAGCCTGGCAACGCTCGTAATTCTTAGCATACATTCATTATATCTGACCTATGACACGGAGATTACCCGCCATAACGAATTATTCGAAACCATATTTTTACCGTGGGATTTTCGAACATCTTATTCGGGCGTCTTACTGTTGTTCGTATTCTACTGGCTTGCGAAAGCTACCATTGTCTACGTGATTGTGTTGACTGGTTGGGAAGTGAGAGAGCTTCAGCGTTGTATCGTGAACATTCTTCATCTCGACGTTTCCGAAACAGTGCGCTCGAAAATAGACGCAAATCAAGGTGTGAAGGACAAGTATCTAAGGGTTCTATGGCAACGCACGAGCCGCCTCGCGACTCGGCGCAATTTGAGAAACACTAGGGGTCTAAAAGACTTAATTCGATCTGCAACCACAGTTCTTCGTCAAGATAAGGCCGAGACGGTGACCGTTTTTTCTCTACTCATCGCTCTTCAGGTTCTTATCGCGTCAAGACGGTTCACACTCGAACCTCGCATCTTGACAGACAATGCAATTCTTCGCGTGGTCTATTATTCGGCACCGTTAGGGCTGACGCTTTTTGTTTTGCTTTATTTTTGTCACGTTCTCTATCCATTTACGGCTTCTGTTTGGCTCAGAAATATGTTACTTCATGAAGATCTCTGGTGGCTATTAACGAATGCCGGCCGTGCCACGTTGCCTGAGCTCGCCGAACACCTTCGGCGTCTCGGACTGGCAACTGGTGAATCTCAGGTACGAAGGGAAGCCTAATCCGTGACCGACGATCAGTCGCTGTTGCTAGGCCAACGACAAACATCTGCGGAACGAATCGCAAGACTGGCAACGTCGTCCCGAGAAAATTTTTGCGATTTTACTCCCCTTGAGCGACATCTCTATGCGATGACAAAATACGATCCAACTTTCGAAGGAATTCGTACTCGAGTTCTGTATTCGTGCGCAAGGTCGCTCTATGATCTCGGTTTCCGTCCAGACGGAGTTTCGATTCTCGGCGCATTCATGGCGGTATGTGCTTCATTTCTGTTACTAGTCTCGCCGATTATCTCGGGAATCTTTATCATATCGAGCCTGGTGCTCGATGGGTTTGACGGCGTCTTAGCGCGGGCGAACCGGGAACGCCTCGGAAAACGAAAACTGGATGGCGGCTTGGTCGATGTCTTTTGCGATACGCTGGGTCTCGAAGCGCTTCTCGTCGGATTAGGGGCGCAACGCATAATTTCGATTAATGTAATGTCCCTAGGGATGACTCTAACTCTGATCTACGTAATCTGTTCTGCAAGAACAAGCAAGCGGGTCCTTGCGATTTATCGATCTTTGGGGCCTCGAGTTTTCGGCGGTTCGTCGATCGCCATGATTCTACTTTTGCACGGTTCCACCGACATTGTAGAGATCGAATCGTCGTTTGTCGTCGTTGTGACTGCGATGATGCTCCTTGAAGCGTTTGGCATCGCCTACTATTTCAGTAGGTTTCTGGAGAAATCCAAGTCGACCGTGAGTTCCGACTTGGGAAGTGCCGTCAAGGCCCGAAGAAAATGGTGGGCAACCGGGCCAGAGATTGTTAGTGCGGATGCTAGCGACTTCTCCTCGGAGAATATGTAATTCTTCGAGTCTTTGGTTTCCTGATAAGACCAGGGAAGTTCATCCATAGTGACAATGTCGTCATACGCCTCAGATGCGATTGCGACTTTCGCGGCGGCATAGGCATCCACGGCCAACCTGGACAGTTCTCGCCCCTTGAGCTTACTCAGGCGAGGTCCAAGCCACCAAGGTGGTGGTCGAGGATCCAGTGGATTCCAAGTATCGGCTCTCGCCTTGATCGCGACATTGAGACATAACCTCTTGTTTCGAATTAGAAGAGTCACTTTGTCGTACCGATCGAGAAAGAACGATGATCGACTGGCAAGGAGCGTGACGCGAATGATCGGACGCATAGCGATTGGGATTTCAAGTTGCGAGGGCCTTCCGAAGTCGACCAACGATTCGAGGGGTAAGAAGGAGGCATCGCACGTCCTGTTAGGTGGCACTTTTTTCATTTTGAGAGCTAGGAAAACGTTATTGCAGTTAGGTTACATCCAACTATCGACTGACGCAATAGGATCACGGTTTGACGCTACTGAATGTCGATGATGCTCTGACCTTCTGCTTTGCCAGCAGAAATTCGCGGCGGCTTCCCTGAGCCCACCAATCCCTGTCCGATGAGCACATCAAAAAACGCGAGCCAGGAGTTACCTGGCCCGCGCTGAGAGAAGTGGCCGACATTTCCGACCACGGGACGTCCGACGGCTTTTCCGACGGATTCGAAGGGTGAAACGGGACGAGCTCGGGTGGAGCTCAGATCTCGAGGAGACCGCGCAGGGAGAGCGACACACAGCCCTCGCGGCCCACGACGACGTGATCGAGAAAGCGAATCCCCACGTGCTTCGCGGCCTGATTGAGCGCGCGGGTGAACTCGATATCGTCGCGGGAGGGCGTGGGGTCGCCGGACGGGTGGTTGTGATACAGGATGAAGGCTGAGGCGTTTTCTAGCAGACAGTGGCGCAGGACATCGCGCGGGACGACCGCGGCGGATTCGAGTGAGCCGCGGATAATTTCTCGGTCGACGAGCAGGCGGTGGCGTAAATCCAAGAGGAGGGCGCCCACGCGTTCCTGCGGCCAGTCGGCGGCTCGCGCGCGGAGATAGCTGGCCACTCGCTCGGGATTGCCGAGGAGCGGTTGGGTGGGTAGCTCGACGGTGCCGATCCGTCGCGCGAGCTCGACGGTCGCGGCCAATCGGCTCGCCACCGGCAGCCCGAGATCCTGGAGGTAGAGCTGGGCGCGGTAATCGCGACGGGCGAAGGCACAAAGCCCACCCTCGAGCAACGTGGACGCGAGGGCGAGCGACTCCCGTGACCGCGCCGAGGTGTCGAGCAAACAGGCCACGAGCTCGACGTTGCTGAGCGTGTCGGGGCCGCGACGCACCAGGCGTTCGGCCGGGCGCGCATCGGAGAGTTCACTGACCCGATAGGTACGTGGGAACATCAAGACCTCCTTTGAGAGCATGGACGGGGGGGGGGTCAGATGACGACGCCGGCGGACCACGATGAGTGTCGGGGGACGCGCGGTTCGAACCAGGGGCACGCGGCCGGATGGCGCCGAGACAGCGGCGACACGGCACCCACGACCGGGACCCGATCGACAGGGGCGCGCCCGGTTGGCGTTTCCGTCCGCAGACACAGCGGCGCGCGAGGACCGCGCGATGGCGCGCTTTCGTGCAATCGAGACAGACGGACCAGTGCACCGCTTCGACGGGACCGAGCGGCCGATCACAGCCGTCGCAGGACGCCGAGAGGGACGGTGGGTCGCCGAGCGAGGACCGTGAGGAGACCGATTTCGAGAGAGCCATTGGAATTTCCTTTCACGAGAATGGACGGGCATGGAGGAGACGGGCGGGGGGTGCGGTCAGCGCAACGGATAACTGATGGTCGGAATCGCGGGATCCCAACACGCGCGACACGGACCGCAGCGATGGCCGTGGGCCAGGGCCGCGCATGGCTGGCCCAGCGGCGGATGGGAAGCATGGACGGTGCCCGTCAGCCACGGGCCGGAGGGGGCGGGCTCGTCGGGGTGGGTGGCGGACACGCGCACGACGAGATTGGGCGGAAATGGGCCGTCCACGTTGAGGACCGCGGCGACGAAGCCGATTTCGCGCGTGGGCAACCAGTGCTGGAGCGAAGTGGTGCCTCGACAGACGGCGACAATTTGGTGCAGATGCGTGGGGCTTTGGAGATCGCCGCTGTCATGCCAGCGAAACACTTGGGCGTCCGCAGGTACGAGGGTATAGGCCACGGTGAGCAGTCGAATCATGTCCGGCACCCAGGTGGGCGACGACCGGACGGCCGCGAGGCGACGCGCTTGCGCCGCTTGGACCGTCGGAAAGCGATAGCGGCCGCGCAAGGCATAACACGCGGCGCAGACCGTGTCGGCCTGCGCGCGCAAACGTTGACCGAGCAGACAGGCGGTGGCGGGAAGCCCGTAACTAAACGCCGGCATTTTTTCTGTGCGACTGAGCCCGCCCGTGCGAACCCATTCGGGGAGATGAGTGAGATCAAGGATCGGCATGGCCAGGGCCTCCGAGGTGGTGTGAGTAGGCGTTGAAAGAAAACAAGGGCGAGCCTCCGGCGGTTCCGGTAGTCGCCCTGTGAGGAAGGAAGGCCTGCCGACGACTTACGCGGCAGGCAGGAGAAACGGGAGGAACAGAAGGGCGGAGACGTTACCTCCGCTGGTGGACACTCCGTCGTCGGTGACGAGAAGGCCGGGGTTGCGGCCGGAGCGTGTTAGGCCCCGTATGGGGTGACGGTGAGCACGTACTCGCGGGCGCCGAGACGGACGGTGGCAAAGGGGCCATCGGCGCCCGTGGCGTTGGAGTAGGCGTCGAGCGTCGCGTCAAGGTCGGTGGCTTCGGCGTGTTGGAAGCCGTCAGCATCGGTGACCACGGCAATCGCTTCGAGCCGATGGCGTTGGCCGGCGAGAGTGAGCTCGGCGGACAGCCAGACGAAGGGATCAAGGGAGGCGCTGAGGTGCTGGCCGATGGGCTCGAAGTCATCGAGGGTGAGCGGCACGGACAGGCGGGAAGCCAGCGTCGAAGCGTGAGACATGCGCACGTCCTTTCTAAGCGGTGAGGGGTGGCCGTGGAGCGCACGCCTCGTCAGGAGCGAATCCCCAGACGAGGCGGTCAGGTACGAGCGTCAACGGGAGGGATGGATTACGACGCGAGCGCGAGGAGGGCGCCGGCCTTCCGTTCGAGCGCGACTTTGGTATCAAGATGCGGCAGGGTACGGGCGACGGCCGAGACGCCGTTGACGAGATCCCAGAGCGTGATGCTCTGGCCTTCTTCTTCGTCCGCGCGGTCGATGGCCGCCCGCGCTTCGGGGCGAGTGAGGCCGCGGGCTTCGAGCCAGGTGAGGCGCTCGTCGAGCGCGAGGGGCAACTCCAATCGTTTCGCGCGCTGAATGTGCGCTTCAATCGGTTGGGCACTGGCGGTCATACAGCGGGTGAGGAGGGGCGCGGCTTCCGTGAGAAACCGTTCCGGGGCGCGGGAGGAATGGCGAATGCGGACTTCCCGATAATCCGTGACGCCCCAGACGATGTGATTGCTGCACATGGCGCGGAAGAGAAAGACGGAAATCCCAAAGCTGGCCGCGCCCACTTCGCTGTTCCACACGAAAAATCCGCGGTGCAGTTGATCGCGGTCCCCGCCCCCCTCGACGACGGAGTCGCCATCGATGAAGAACAAAAACACATCGCGATCCGAGGCGTACAGCCCCGAGGGGATGCCGGACCCATCTTTGGGATTGAAGAACTGGCCCCCGGTTTGATTGACCAGTTGTTCGACAAAGGTCACCACGTCCCGGTCCCAGATCCGGCCATACATCGGGGACGTGATCGCGCGGAGCATGGGCGAGGCGTCCGAGTCCGACGCGTCGGCCGTGAGCAGCAAGCGCCAGGACTCCTGGGGATGCGTCGAGAGCCCGTGGGACAGACAGGCAGCGGCCAAGGACGGCGGGAGTGAGCGCACATACCCCGACGGAACGCCGAGCTGGCCGGCGAGTTGCCCGAACGCCCAGTGGGTCGGTTCGGCCGTGCCGTGCGGGGTGTGCAGCACAACCGCGTCGTTCGTGAACCGCAGGGTCTCGGGGGACACATCCACGGTAGTCGACAGTGAGGCCCGGGCCGTGACGGCCCGTTTCAGCGCGTCGAGCGACGTGAAGCGCTGGTCAGGCGGACGCGTCGCCCACTCCTGGTGGGCGCGGAGCACGGGGGCAGAGGACAGCATGACGGAGGACATGGCAGATCTCCTTATGAGGGGAAAGGGGCCGCGCGAGGCGACCTGAGGGAAGGACACGAGCCCAGGCGCGGGACGATCCCGCGCCTGGACCGAGACCTGGGACCGCGTGTTACGCGGGGAATGGAGTGATGAAGAGCACGTACTCGTGGGCGCCAATCGGCACGGTGGCCCACCGCATCAACGTCGCGGTGAGACCGCCGCCGGTGAGGCGGTCCTGCAGGCACGGGCTCAAGGCTTCGTGGCCCCCGTCGGGGGTGAGGCGGACGGCGATGGCCTCACAATGGTGCGGCACGTCGCGGATGCGGACGATCGCTTCGAGCCAGGCGTCGGGCGGCGCGTCGGCGGCCTTGCCTTTCGGGAGAAAATCGGTGTCGAGCAACAGCAGGGGTACACCCATCGCCGTGGACATGGTGGTATTCCTTTCAGACAGAGTCAGTGGGAAAGAGTGGGTGAGGGATCACGACGCTTCGAAGGGCACGAGCAGCGCGACATACGGGCGGCCGGCGTGAATGTGCGTGACGAGCGCGGTGGCGCCGCCGATCATGTACGCCGCGTCCAAGTAGTGGTCCAGCTCGGCAATCACGGTGTGTTGTTGCCCGTCGTCACCGTCGAAGATTTCGAGCAGGTCGAGGTGGTGCCACACCCCGCTGAGGTCAATCGTCACGCACAGTCGGGATTCCGGATCGTGGGGCGTGCCATCAGGGCGCGAGAACTCCGCCCCAATGGGCTGACAGCGGGACCACAGGAGCTGCCAGCTCAGGTGGTCGGACATGGGAAGCCTCCTTTCGAGTCCGAACGTGATCGGGAGATGGACGTTAGGTCCGGCGCGTCGTGACGCGGACGGGTGGGCCATCGACAAACTGCACGGCCAGACCGTGCGCGGCGGCCAACAGGGTCAAGGCCGCTTCGCGCGCCGCGTCCGTGAGCGTGGTGTCGTCGTTGATACTCATCAAACGCTGCGCCGCATGGGACACACAGGCCGAGTCGGAGAAATGCCGAATCCAGGGCGGTACCGTGCGCGTCGGGACGTGCGTCGGACTGGCGACGTCGCCCATGAGGGCGTCGGGCACGCCACAGGCTCGCAAGTACCACCCGAAGAAACAGGCTTTGCCATCCGACACGCGGAGCAACGCCGAAGCGTGGGAGCCTTCGCCACGTAGCCACGCGCGACGGTCAATCGTGAAGCGTGTCACGGGATTCATAGAAGGGCAGCCTTTCTGCGACGGACGTCGCGACGAAGAGAACGCAAGGGGTGGACGGCGACACGCAGTCACCGTCCACCCCCACAGATGAGCGAGAGGCGTCGGT
>Ga0315281_10001524_pt1 | contig 34340 bp, 20 predicted proteins | sample YL17G07_0_MG_FD_204540 | JGI IMG/M metagenome (GOLD analysis project Ga0315281, IMG submission 204540) | Sediment microbial communities from Yellowstone Lake, YNP, Wyoming, USA - YL17G07_0 | ecosystem: Environmental > Aquatic > Freshwater > Lake > Sediment | place: USA: Wyoming | collected...
AAGAATTGAAGCGTGGCGAGTCTCCTGTTGTAAAATAATCTACATACAGCCCTTTGCCAGAAGCCACAGCCACATCCAATTTTCCCGCCGGGCTTGTCGCGCCAGTGCCAATGCCCACGTTGCCATTTGTGGCAATCCTCATGGCCTCCGAATTATTAGCATACAAAGCCAGGGGGTGAGCGTTTCTTGAATTGATCACCGTCTCGGTATTGGCTTGTGAAGCCCCTAGATAGAACAATGGCCCTGATCCATTAACGTCTCCGGCTGAAATAGCTACCATTCCAGCTACACCTTTTGAATCAACGTCTAGTTTGTGAGTGCCCGTAGGGAGGGTATTTATTCCTACTTGTTGGCTAGAATTATCTACATATAAAGCAGTTCCCACCTGTAATGTTTTGGTTGGCCCCGTTGTACCAATACCCACATTGCCGCTGTTAGCGATTGTTATGGCGCGTGAACCGTTGCGTGATATGGTGAAACCCTGGTTAGCCTGCCATAACTGCCAGGTAGACGTGCCAATGTAGGTCGATGAAGCCCAAACGTCTTTCCAGCGGTTGGCCGATGAACCGAGGTCAAATGCGAGATTCGTTCCCGGACGCAAATCCCCTGTCGAAGTCGCGCCGAAGAACGAAATCCATTTGGATGAGGTGGCGCCGACCATGGTCGTTTGCGCCCAGGAAGGAGTCGAGCCGCCGGCAGCCGCCCAAGTTAAATTGCCGCTGCCATCGTTCTTTAGATATGTGTTGGCGCTTTGAGATGAAGGCCAGGTATAAGTCAAACTGCCGAATTTCGTTGTGCCGCTGACCATCAAACGCGACGAGGAGACATAGCCCAGGGCATCAATGTTGGTGGAGGAGACGTTAATGACCCAGAGGTTCCGCCAGGTGTTTGTTGCATTTCCCAGGCTAAATGCGCCGCTGCCGAAGGGTACGAAGTTGGAATTCACGCGGCCTGAAACCAATATAGGGTTGCTTTCGTTGCTGCCAATGTTAACGCTGCCATTAAGATTGGACGTTCCGGATATGTTCAAATTGCCAAAAGAAGTCAAACCTTCGGCCATGACCGTACCCGAAGCATAGATATTTGATGATGCCCAAATGTTTTTCCAGCGCAGCGCTTGCGAGCCCAGATCATATGCAAAGCCGACATTTGGACCCACGTTGCCAGCCACTTGCAACTTGAAGCTTGAAGGATTGCTGACGTTGATGCCTACATTGCCACTGCCATCTATTACAAATCTGTCAGAAGTGCCCAGGAGTGTAGAACTGGAGATTTTGAACTTATAACTGTCGCTGCGGTCAATGCCCATGACCCAATTCGCATCAGAGCCCGTGGTCGTGGCATTGAAACGCAAATCAGTATCTCCTCCGTATGATCTCAGACCCAGTCGGGCATTGGTGTCCGTCATGTCATCTCCCAACAGCACGCCGCCGCCATTAGTAACCGTAAAGAGCGTCCGGTTCTGACTCAAAATTTTTAATATCTCGCCATTGCCCGGGGCATTGGCGTTTTGGAAGATGAAAGCCGGCGCCACACCGTTGCCGTGGGCGGCAAAATATCCGGACGTGGCAAACGACATGCTGGGATAACCGGTGGCCATGCCGGAAAAGATGGTGGACGAGACGTAGAGGTTCTTCCAGGCATTGGCAGCAGAACCCAGGTTAAAAGCATCATTAGCGGCGGGTACAAAGTTTCCAGTGGATGTACCGCCGGCGAATTGAATCGGTAAAGTCGATGTGCGTCCTTTGGCCGTGACTTGCTGCAACGTCGGGACCGAGGTCGTGACAGCTACGCCACCCACAAACAAGTTGGTCGTGGAAACATAACCCAAAGCATCGATATTGGTGGAAGATACGTTAACCGCAAACAGCTTTTTCCAGCGCAAAGAAGCCAAACCCAGGCTGTAATTTACGTCCACGGCCGGCACAAGGTCAGAGACAAAGCGCGAAGTTACCGAAATCCTGTCCGAAATCGCATCGCCGATCTTGGTGTAACCGTTAACCTGCAAGTTTCCCGTGGTTGTCACGTTTCCTTGTCGCGATACTGTAAAAACGTCACTACCGCTATTCCCACGGATCAAATAGTCAAAACCATTTGACGTGCCTGAGGTATGCACGAATATAGCCGTCCTGGTTGCATTAGCCTGATCTGACGAGTTTTGGCTCAGTGCAAACAAATTCCCACCGGCATTAGATACCGTGCCCGAGGCATGTTGCCCCTGCAAAGCTTCTGAATTGAAAGCGTATGGGACTGCTGACAGGCGTTTGCGCGGGGTCATTTCCGAATCCGTACCCACTGAAACACCTAAATACAGTGAATCATTATTGAAAAGATCAAGCGGCAAGGCTATCTGGTTATTCAAAGTGTCGCCCAGCAAAACGCTGAACAGACCGCTTTGTACCGTCACATTGACCGATGTCGGCGAACCCAGAGCCAAGCCATTTGTTGTTGTAGCTGACCAGACCTGACCTACAGGCCCGCTAGCCGTGTTGTATATTGTAAATTTTATCTTATATGTACCATCGGTCACGCTTGCACCAGCGGGAGTCATGAGCCTTCCCTGGTAATTAATGATGCGACCGATGCCCGTAGCTGCCTGAGCCGCCTTGATACTTGTGATGTCATTTATCCATGCCAGGGATCCGGACCCGATGGTTTGCGCCAAGACCACTATGGCACAAACAAAAGAGCGCACGATCATCGTGGCTTGTTTCTTGATTTCTTTATTTCTATTCCTGTTTAAAGGATTGATTTGGGCAAAAGACATGTTTGTATCTCTACCTGTCATGGCGATACTTTCGTCTTTTGTTTTGGTATGGATATTGTTTTTGTTCCGCTGTTTTTTTATCCAATCCTTTTTGTTTTTGTCGCGTTAAACGCGATTTGAGTTTTAAAAAAAGAACGGGTCCACGTCATGACCTGTTCTTCGTGACGCTGTTATAGAATATACCCCAACCATCACGTAGCCGATTCGTTACTAAGTTAAGCGCTAATTACCCTATGTATATAAATAACGCCTGTGTATATCCTGTGACATCAACCAAAACCATACCCAGGACTACCATGGGCTGAGTTAGATGCTTATCACTATTTTTACCAGTTAATAACAAACCTCACAGGTTTTCCACATGCATACTATTTCGCTAGTTTTAGCCATTCTGCTTTTCCTTCATTGCGAGCTTCCGAAGTCCCTTCCCCCCGACGGGCGGGAAGGGATTTAGGGATGAGGGGACCTTGCTGAGTTACAACCCCGCAACCACCTGAGTAGTCGAAACCGTTTCTACTGCAGCCGTAGTTGTAGTCGTAGTCGGAGACGGAGCAGGAGTTGTCGAACCGGTTAACTGATCCAGAGTTTGACTGGTATTGTCCGAGACATGAACAGCACTGTCCGACGGCAAAATCGCGTTATACGACAAGGTTAGGTCAAACGTCTGTTCTTGCGCCAGGACGATGGTAAAGCCTTTATCTGTGACTTGCTCGACCCAGTAACTGCCATTTATGCTGCCGTAAGGCAAAATGTTGACCACCGGAAGGCCTCCCAAGGTTGAGAAAGTGACATTAACGGTCTTTGAGCCGGCCATGATTTTGGCAAAACCTGACTTAATCGCCGTATTTGACGTCTGTACAGGCAACTCAGGACCGTAAACCACGACATCTTTGCTGCCCATGTAGCTGGGTTTGACGAATACACTGATCAAACCATCGTCAGACAGGTCATAACTCTCCAAAGCCATACCAACCACATTGCCATTCCTAGTCGCTTTGACGGCCAAGCCAGGAATATTTGAAGACATTAGATAGTCACCAACCTGAATCGAACCGTTGGCAGTCGAAACACGAGTCGGAACACGTCCTGCGAGAGCTATCGGATAAGTTCCGGGCTTATAACCGCCGGTAACGAAACCCGGCTTGGTGGATACGATGCCCAACAGCGGTTGGTCAGCCGAAGAAGCACGTTTAACTTTGTTGATTCCTGTCCGATCGGCCGTCACCAGGTCGCCAGGCTGCAAAACTTCTTCGGACTCGTATCGTTCCGCATAGTCGTAAGAAGTCGAAGCCTGCCAACCGTCGGCATTGGTCGCGATGTAAGTCGAAGTCGGAGCCAGGGTGTCGTCCACGAAGATGTAAGTTGAGGTCGAACCCGCGCCTAACTTCTTAGACCCCAAATACAACTTGCGTCCAACTGTAAGGTCACCGGAAACCTTCACGTCTCCGCTATTGGAAATTGTTAATTGAGATTTGATAATTGAATTCGTTCCGGTCGAGAATCCGATCGCCAACTCTGAAGACGTGGCATTGATCGTATGATTGTAAAGTTTGAAGTTAGTAGTCACCGCCGCTGACGAAGAAGCATCCCAACCGGAACCCTGCATGGTAAACATGCCCGAGTCATAACCGTGGGTCGAAGAGGTAGCCAGACCGGTGGACCGCATGGCCAGATCCTGAGTCACGTAATTAACGGAACCGTCGGCGGCCAACAGGTCGCCGGCCCACCAATGCGGATGGAGGTAAACGGAGACCATGCCGCTGGCGCCGGCAGCTTCCAAAACTTCTCCCAAAATCATGCCTGCGCCGCGGGCTTTGACGGCCAAACCGCCATTGCCGGCCATCAGCTTATCGCCGACTGCGACCGGGCCGTTGATATTTGAAAATTTAACCGGAAGCTGACCCAGCATGCCGACGACGACCCATTGCGTCCGGTCGACTTGAATATCGGAATCGCCGACAGGGCTGTTGGCCAGGACGGCAGGATGGGCGGAGACGACGCCGACTGTAAAGTTGCGGTCCGACGAAGTGCCGGGCTTGACCGAAGATGCGCTTGCGGCATCCAGGACGGCAACGTCCCCGATCGCGAACGATTTATGGCCGTGGCGCATGTATTCGGCATAGTCGCCGGGCGTGGCAACCGTTCCGTTGTCGCTATAGATTTGGCCGTCGCAACGAACGGACATTATGTTGGCATCGCCGTTGCGGCCGATGTTAAATGCTCGGATATTATTGTCGCCAATGCAGTTTTGAAATATATTGACAGCCTGGGCGGTAGCCGAAGGACTTTCATTTCTGACGCTAACCGACGTGCCGGTAGCGCTATCGACATTTAAAACTCCGCCAGTAACATCAATGCCGGTGGAAGAGACGTTGACGACCGAAAAATCTTTCCAATGGTTTGAGCTGTTGCCGAGATTGAAGCTGGAATCGCCGAACGGCAAGAGATCGGAATTGATGCGGCCCTGGACGTTAATAGGATCAAATGAATCAGCGCCCAAGTTAACATTGCCCAAGAGATTTATAATGTTACTGGCGGTTAGATCGCCGTAAGAATACATGTTTGAGGCAAAAACAGTGCCCGAGGAATAAATATTGCTAAAAGCGTAAATGCTTTTCCAGCGTTTTGAATCAGATCCCAAATCATAATTTAAATTGCTGTCCGGGCCGATGCTGCCTGCGACTTGGAGTTTGAAATCAGAAGGCGTGCCGGTGCCAACGCCGATGTTGCCAACGCCGTCAATCACGAAGCGATCCATGTTGCCCAGCAAAGTAGAAGATGAAATTTTGAATTTGTAGCCGTCACTGCGGTCGATGCCCATGGTCCAGTCGCTGTCGCTGCCGGTGCTCGTGGCATTGAAATGCAGATCCGAATCTCCGCCGTACGATCTGATGCCCAGGCGGTTGGTACCGAATGACATGTCATCGCCCACCACTACACTGCCATTTTTAGTGATATTAAAGACCTGCCGGTTCTGGCTGTTAACCCTGAAAATGTCGCTATTGCCCGGGGCATTGGCGTTTTGGAAGATGAAAGCCGGCGCCACACCGTTGCCATGGGCGACAAAATATCCGGACGTGGCAAACGACATGCTGGGATAACCGGTGGCCATGCCGGAGTAAATAGTGGAAGAAGCGTAGAGATTGCGGAACGATCTGCTCGGAGATCCGAGGTCATAAACGTTATTGGCATCCGGCCCAACATGGCCTGCAATTTGCAGTTTAAAATTTGAAGGAGTTGACGTGCCCATGCCGATGTTGCCATCGGCCGCTATTACCATACGGTCGGTCCAGGGGTTCAATTGGCTGCCAGCCACGCCCGCACTTGCTGTTTGGAAGACGAGCTTGCCGCCGTTCGCATTGCCCACGCCGCGTCCGCCGGCGATGGTAAAATCAAGGCCCGCATGGTTGCTCGTGCCGCCGGCATTGGAAGTTTGCAATCGCACGCCGGACGTGGCCGCGGTATACACGTCGCTGCCGATTACCACTTCGGTAATGGGCGCGTTAAACGAACCGATCACCATTTGGTTGGATTTGGTGGTTAGGGCGTTATAACCCAAAGCGATCGATGCGTTCGGATCGTTCATGAACTGCGTAAGGCTGGAGTCTGGCGTGTTATCCGGGAAGGCGGTCGTTATGTTATCTGCCACGGTCGTCACGTAGTAATACACCGTTCCATCGGCTTTGGTGCGGTAGATTTTACGCGCCGTGCAAACGTTGCTGGGACCGGGATACAGGGGGATATTCGTAAGATTAATCTGCTGGTTGCCGGACGTCGTGGAGATTGTTTGACTGCCATCAGCGGCCGTTTCGTTGCCTTCTAAGATAAATGTTACGCGGTATGAATAACTGCCAACTCCCAGGACTCCTCCGGCTGCCGTGTTCAGAATGGTCGAATTCGCGCCATAATACTGCCCCGATCCCACGCCGATGGCGATATTGCCGCTTCCCGTGTTGTTGTAATAAAGAGATTGATAGCCGATTCCGATATTCCGGGTGCCGCTGGTGCTCAAATATTGGGCGTAGTCTCCCAAGGCCGTGTTGTACGATCCGACCGTGTTGTGATTCAGCGAATATGTGCCAAAACCTTGATTAAAGTTCCCGTTGATATTGGATTTCAACGAATAAGAACCAAGTGCCGTATTGAAAGCGCCCGTCGAGTTGTCGTACATGGAGTTAAAGCCGACCGCGACATTGGATCCGCCGGTCGTATTGCCCCACAAAGCGGAAGAACCGATCCCAATGTTATTGTCGGCGTTATTGTGCCATAAAGCCGACTGTCCCAGGGCCACGTTAAAATTACCGGAAATATTTCCATATAACGCCTGGGAGCCCAGGGCCGTATTCCATTGTCCTGCGGTATTGTTATATCCGGCTCTATATCCCACAAAAGCATCGGCTCCGCCCTGATTTACATTACCCGCACCGCTTCCAATCCGGAGCGTGCTGCTAGCATCGTCAAAATGCAACAAGCCTGCGACCTCGAGCCGGTTGTTGGGTTTGGTCAGGCCGATTCCGACATAGCCGTTGTTGGAAACCGTAAAATAACGATCGTTGTTTTTGCTTATGGTTAAACCCTGGTTAGCCTGCCACAAATCCCAGGTGGACGTGCCGATGTGGGTCGAAGAAGCCCAAATGTCCTTCCAGCGGTAGTTGGATGTGCCCAGGCTGTAAGTGAGATTAGTCGAAGGACGCAGATCTCCGGTGGTACTTGCGCCGGCAAATAAAATCCACTTTGAGGACGAGGCGCCGGCATTGGTGACTTGGTCCCAGGAGGGAGTCGGCGTGGGTGGGACGGGTGACCAGGTTAAATTGCCCAAGCCGTCGGTTTTGAGATAACCGCTATAGGCTATGGTCGATGGCCAGCTGTAAGAAACGGTGTTGAATGTGACTGGATTTTTTACCGTGAGCCTGGATGACGAAACATAATCCGTAGCGTCCAGACGCGTGGTGGAGACGTTGCTGATGTTTAGGTTGTTGGCATACAAACGGCGCCAGTAATAAGAAGATGATCCCAGATCATAAGCATTGGTCGATGAGGGACCGATATTACCGGCGACTTGAATCTTGAAAGTCGAGGTGGGATTAACAACGCCTATCCCTAATTGACCGGCAAAATAACTGGGCGTGCTGGTATTGGAGACGGAGAGCGAGCCCTGGATCAAGGCGTCTTTACCAATCATGATTCCGCCGCGGGCAACAATATCGTTATCAAATTGCGCTAATCCTCTAACGCCAAGCGAGCTTATATCCGCATTGCCGGTAACAAGATTGGGGGATTCTGCAAAGCCGATGCGGTAATTAGACAAGCCGCCAGGAGATGCCATACCGACATAGGCATATCGGCCGGAGATATCCATGGCATATGCAGGATTTGGCAATTGCACCCAAGCTCGGGTAAATGGCGCCAGGGGATTGGAAATATCAATAGCAATTAAACGCGAATTGAATTGGCAAGCTACGTATGCATAGCTACCAGAAATTTTAAGATCCACCGTGATGCAACCGGAATCGGTCCAGGTTCCGAGCGGGAGGATGGAGCTTGGATTGGAGATGTTGAAAATTGCTAAGTTCGTACCAAAACCATCAGAGACATATGCATAAGGACCGGAAACTTTTACATGAGATGCTACCGTAAGGCTTGTTGGCACAAAGCCTTTTGCAATAATATTATTAGGATTCGAGACATCGAAAATTGCCAAACGACTGTTTGTAATACTCGCGACATATGCATATTGACCATTTACATCAATACCATATGGCGAATTAAGGTTTGTATTTGTATAGCTCTTAAATACCGGATTCATGGGATCGGAGATGTCAAAAATTACGAGTCGATTATTTGAACGACTTGTAATATACGCATATTTTCCGACAACCTTTAGCTGTACCGGGACAGACAAATTCGAACTTGTATATCCCATGGGCTTGATATTGCTGGGATCGGAGATATCAAAGATAGCCAATCTATCATTGAATGAACTTATGATATAAGCATATTTTCCAGATACATAAATATCTGTAGGTCTGCTTAAATTTGCTGTCGTGGAACCTAAACAGCGAAGACTGCTCGGATCGGCAATGCTGCAAATCATCAGACGATTGCCGGTATAATCCGTGACATAGGCGTATTGACCGTAAATAAACGGAACATTTTGACTGCCAAATCCGGATGAGGTTGCATAAACCAGGATCGGCGATTGATCCTGCGTATTTAAAATATTTCCGGAGACAGCCAACCGTTCTTGCGGCGTACTGGTGCCGATGCCGACATTGCCGCCAAAATAACTTGGCGTGTTGGTGGCGGCGACAGAGAGCGAACCTTGAATCGAAGCGTCTTTGCCGACTGTAATGCCGCCGCGGATCGTGGCTTCGGCGTTAATGGTTGCGTTGTCGCGGACTTTAAGCGTGCCGATCGAAGCATTGCCCGTATCAAGATTAGGAAATTCGGCATAGGGAAGATTGAGGGCAAAGAGAGTGTTATTGTTTTGGAGCCCGTAAACGCGTTTACCTACGATATCAAATGAGGCTAACATGGACGTTCCCGTATATGCACCGACCGTAACAATGTTATCCGGATTGGAAATGTCATACATTAAAATTTGCCCATTTGCGTGCGAGACATAAGCATATTTGCCGGCTACTTTGACGCTCCATTGATGGCCATACCCGTCGCTCGAAAATCCTTTGGCGACAATCGCATCAGGATTGGAAATATCAAAAATCGCAAAACGACTATTGCCAAAGCTGGTTACATAGGCATATTTTCCAGAGACATATACATCAAACGTGGCGCTCAGGTTTGTTGAGGTGAAACCTCTGGCGACTATGTTGTTGGGATTGGAGATGTCAAAGATGGCTAAACGATTGTTGTTTATCGATGCCACATAGGCGAATTTACCATCCACGAAAACGCTTCTGGGATTTGATAAATTTGTAGAGGTATATCCCTTGGCCAATGGCTGATCCGGTTTTGAAATATCAAAGACTGCCAGACGATTGTTGTTGCTGGAAATTACATACGCATATTTGCCTGAAACAAATACTTTGTACGGCTGGTTGAGTCCCTGGGTCGTGGATCCGCGCAAAATAATTCGGCGAGGATCAGAAATGTCGTAAATCGCTAAACGGTTATTAACATCCACCGTATATGCAAACTGACCGGCTATTGATATCGAATGAACAGTGGCGGACGGGGTTGATGTTACAAGCGCAATATTTAAAGGGTTGGATATGTCAAAAACTGAAAATGTGTTTGCACCAACCACATAGGCATAATCATTTTTTACGACAATATCAAGCGGCTGGAACAGATATGCGGCCGAACTTGTACTGCCAAGAAAAGACATGGCTCCCGGAGCGCTAATCACATTGCCAACCACAGATAACTTTTCACGTGGCGTTGTTGTAGCTATGCCAACATCGCCGGCATTGGTAATGGTCAGATCTCGGGTAAAGTTGCGACTTATCGTTAGTCCTTGATTAGCCTGCCAGAGCTCCCAGGTAGACGTACCGATGCGAGTGGAGGATGCCCAAATATCACGCCAGCGATAGTTGGATGAACCGAGATCGTAACTTAAACTGGAATTTGGCAGTATTGACCCGGACGAAGATGCGCCGGCAAACCACACGTGATTAGTCGTAGTTGCACCGACGTTTGTAACTTGTTGTAAATTTGGAGGATACGACTTGCCGCCGACAATCAGATTCGTTGTCGAAACGGTCGAGGCGCCGAGCCAGTTTGTGATTACGTTTTTAGACCACAGGTTGAGCCAGCGATTGGTCAAATTGCCCAAGGAATATGCATCCGTTAAGCGGGGTATCAAATTGGATTGTACATAACCGGCTACGGCGAAATTTGTAGTCGTGGCATTGGTGCTCAATGTATTTAGCGATGTGATCGTACCGCTGGCGAATATGTCATTCGACAAGAACAGGTTGCGCCAACGCAACAAAGTCGAGCCGAGATCATTGGCGTTGGTGGATGAAGGGCCGATGTTGCCGGCGACCTGGAGCTTGAAAGTTGAAGTGGGGTTGATAACTCCTATGCCCAGTTGACCGCCGATGTAGCTTGGCGTGTTGGTGCTGGCGACTGAAAGCGAGCCTTGAATCAAAGTGCTGTCGCCGACCTGCAAACCTCCACGCGTTGAGAGACTGCCATTGAGTTGAGATGGGCCGCGAACATTTAAATTTCCGAGATCCGCACTGCCGGTGACGAGATTGGGAGATTCGGAAAAGCCAATTTGATAAATGGAGAATGCAGGATTTGCGTGGCCGACGTAGGCATATTTGCCGGATACAAAGACCGCATATCCTGCCGAACCGCCTAGGTTTAGATCGCCCCAACTTCTTAAGAATGGTGAATTGGGATTCGAGACATCAATGACGTTTAAGCGCGGAATGCCTTGGCAGGATATGTAAGCATAATTGCCGGCTACGTCTATAACATGATCGCCTACCGGCCAACAGTTAGCATCAACCCAGGTACCGGCCGGAACGATGGAATTTGGATTGGAAATATCAAAGATGGATAATCGATTGTTATTTGTTAAATTTGTTATATACGCATACGGTCCGGAAACCCTGATCCCCTTGGGATTGGATAAGCCGGTACTATTAAAATCTTTGGCGATAATGTTGTTAGGATCAGATATGTCGAAAATAACCAACCGGTTATTTACACGGCTTACGACATAAGCATAATTTCCATTGATATCCAAAGCGCCAGGAGAACTTAAATTGGTAGATGTATAGCCCTTGGCTGCAATAGACAGCGGATTAGAGATGTCGAAGATGGCTAAACGATTGTTGCTCGAAGAGACCACGTAAGCATATCTTCCGACAACTTTTAAGCTTGTAGGACCGGCGAGATTGGCCGAAGTGTAGGATTTAAAAATCGGATTGGAAGGATTTGATATGTCAAAAATCACCAACCGGCTATTGTTGCTGGATATTACATAGGCAAAGTTTCCTGAAACAACAACATCGGTCGGACGATTAAGATTGGTTGAGACATTGCTTAGCCTGCGCGGAACTTTGGGATTAGCTACGTTATAGATAACCAATTGATTGCCGGTATAATCGGCAACGTAAGCATATTGGCCTGAAACAAATGGCACGGTCTGGCTTCCAAGAGTAGAGGTGGTCAAGGAAATAAAGACCGGGTTTTGGTCTGGGGTATTCAGAATATTTCCACTGACATTCAAACGTTCACTTGGCGTACTGGTGCCGATGCCCACGTTGCTGCCGAAATAACTTGGCGTGTTGGTGCTGGCGACAGAGAGCGAGCCTTGGATCAAAACGTCTTTGCCAATCGCCGCGCCGCCGCGGACATTGATACTGCCATCGAATTGAGATAAGCCTCTTATATTTAAATTTCCGATATCCGCACTGCCGGAAACAAGATTGGGAGATTCGGAAAAGCCGATTTGATAGATGGAAAGTATTCCAGCCGCCTTACCAATATATGCGTATTTACCGGAAATATAGACAGACCATCCAACAGAACCATCAAGATTTAAGTTGGCCCAGCCTTTTAAAACGGGTGCGCTTGGATTTAAAACGTCGAGCACATTCAAACGCGGATTACCTTGACAAGCCAAATAAGCGTAACGACCAGCTACCGCAAGAGGGTTTGAGCCAATAGACAAACATCCCGCATCCACCCAGGTTCCGGCAGGCAAGATGGTGCCGGCATTGGAAATATCAAAAATGGATAATTTATCCACTCCTGTAAAATTTGAGACGTAAGCGTACGGTCCCGAAACAACGACGTCCGTGGGAGCCGAAATATTGGCGGTGGTAAAACTTTTAGCAGAAATATTGCTTGGATCTGAAATATCAAAAACTGCTAAACGGTTGTTGCCGCGGCTTGCAACAAAGGCGTATTTGCCGCTGATATCCACGGCCACCGGATAATTTAAATTCGAGGAAGCGTATCCTTTGGGGATGATGGCCATTGGGTTAGAAATATCGAAAACTGCCAAGCGGTTATTACCAGAAGATACGACGTAAGCGTATTTTCCGGCAACTTTTATGTTCCATGGCGTGCTGAGATTGGCGGAAGTGTAGGATTGAAAAATCGGATTGTAAGGATCTGAAATATCAAAAATGACCAGCCGGTTATTGCCGCTTGAAACGACGTAAGCATATTTTCCTGATACGAACAGACTGGAGGGATGATTTAAATTGGTACTAACACCGCTTAATCTGCGCAGATTGCCCGGAATGCCAACGTTGTAGATGACGAGCTGATTATTCACATAGTCCGTCACATAAGCGTATTCACCGGAAATAAACGGAACAATCTGGCCACCCAAGCCGGTGGTGGTTGTATAAACAAGGACAGGATCCTGGTCTTGAGTATTTAAGATATTTCCACTGACAGTAAGTTTTTCACTCGGTGCAGTTGTGCCGATGCCGACATTGCCGACATTGGTGATCGTAAGGTCGCGGACAAAGTTACGACTGATGGTAAAATCTTGATTGGTTTGCCAGAGCTCCCAGGCGCTTGCACCGATGCGCGTCGAGGAAGCCCAGATATCGCGCCAACGATAAGCTGAGGTGCCAAGATCGTAATTTAAGCTGGAATTTGGCAGGATTGATCCGGACGAAGATGCGCCGGCAAACCAGATCCAGTCGGTTGTTGATGCGCCGACATTTGTGACTTGCTGGAAATTTGGTATGGCACCGGTGATTTTTGAGCCTCCGACATAAAGATTGGTCGTCGAGACGACGCCCGAATTGTAGATGTTTGTAGATGTGACGTTTGCCACGGTCAGGCCTTTCCAACGATATGATGCGCTGCCGAGAGAATAAACGTCGGTGATGTAAGGGAGAAGATTGGAGTTGACACGGCCAGTAACGTTGAGATCGGCCAGAGTTGAGGTTGCGGAGACGCTTAATTCGTTATTTAAGATTGTCGAACCGTTGACTTGAAGGTTGCCGGTGGTGGTGACATTGCCTTGGCGAGTGACGGTAAATACGTCTGAACCGGAATTGGCGCGGATCAAATAGTCGAAAGCGTTTGACGTGCCCGACGTGTGGACAAATAAAGCGGTTCGTTTGTCCGAAGCTGCATTTGTGGAATTTTGGCTCAAGGCAAACACGTTTCCGCCGGTGTTGGACACCGTATCAGAGGCGTGTTGGCCCTGCAGCGCGTCAGAGTTAAATGCATAAGGAACGGCCGAGAAGGATTTGCGCGGCGTCATCTCCGGATCGCCGTTGACTGCTATGCCGAGGTAAAGAGTATCGGAATTGAACAACGATGACGGAAAAGCAACTTGTCCGTTTGCGACATCACCTAGAATAGCTGTAAACAAACCGGATTTGACAGATACGTTGACGCTTGCCGGAGTTCCGATCGGCAAACCATTGGTCGTTGATGCAGACCACAGTTGCGATCCTCCGCTCGATTGAGAGTAAATCCTGAAAGTTATTTGATAAATTCCGTCCGTTACGTTCGTACTGGAGGCCGTCATGAGCTTGCCTTGATAATTCACTGTTCGCTTAATGCCGGATGCGGCTAAAACAGTTTTGGCCGTGATTGCATTAAAAAATAAAAAAATAAAAATGGATAACAAAAAAACGGAAATACGCACTTCAAGCGTGTTTTTCCGTTTTGGTTTTTGCACCAAACAGTTCCTTTGAAGGGAACGCATATTTTGTTTTTGTTTTACTCGGAAGTTGCGATGGTTTTGTCGCTTTTTAACCTCCACTACCATTCTAACAGCAATCTGACATATGCGTGCATTTACCTACATACGGCAAAAAAAACGGATTTGACTTAACTTAATAAAATGTTGATAAGGTGTGATAACCAAGCAACTGACAAAACGATTAGGAATTGGGAATTATAAGTTTAGTCATTTGGAATTTTTAGAATTCTTTTGGTGATTTGTTGCTTTGTAATATTGGCGGTGCCACGTGAAGCCGCCCATCAAATTGTTGGTTGGCCCCGTAAAATCGATAAATCGATCACGGGGCACGTAAAATCCCCCTGTAGGGACGTTGCATGCAACGTCCCTACAGGGGGATTTTACGTGGTGGACCTTGAGGGATTTGAACCCTCGACCCCTTCCATGCCATGGAAGTGCTCTAGCCAGCTGAGCTAAAGGCCCGTGCATTCAATACTTTTAACTTGAAGGACTTTATAGACTCTGAACTCGGCTGTCAATCCTTCAATAAATTCAGGATGACCCTGAGCACTGCCGAAGGGTCAATGATGCTGAAAAACATGCCTAAACCCGTCAGTCATGGCTATGCGATCGCGCATTTTACCGAATTTCTTGTCCACCCTGCGCAGGATGGCGTGCAGATCTCGTATCTGATGAGCCAAGGAAGCCAATTCTTTTACGTCTTTTTTAGGAACTTGTTCATGCTTTGACAGCTCGTTGGATAATTCGCGAATGCTTCGCACTATATTTTCCGAGCTGGGTTCGAGATGGTTGGCATCCAAACGTGAGATTCTTAAACTTGACGCGGTTCTTGTTATCTTGCCATCCGCGATTTTCATGGGCACGTCAAATGTGACAATTTTTGGCTCTGTTAAAGCAAACCCGTCTGACTTATCAATAACCGGCTTTTCGACCCGTGCCTTCCTGCCTTGCAACAACTCACGCACGGCCAACTCTGATTTGATGATTTCATTTTTAACGTCAGCACGCATCCGGTCGCGCTGCTCGTGCTTGAGGCGCGGAAGGTTCCATTCTGTCAGCTCACGTTCCAGGTCCTGAGTTCTCTGCAAAGCTGTTTCAAGACGCGTGATGGCAAGACGGATTCTTGCTTGACGCTGGTGAATTTGTGCCAAAGACTGCTTATCATGCGGCTTGTCCGCTTTTAACTCTACTGCGATGTCATTTAGTGCCCGCTCAGTCCTATCGATCATCTTTCCCAAATTGTGTGACAGGTCGCGCTGTTCGGCTTTTACGGCTTCTAGAGCCACTGCCTTGGTTCCGTGATTGTGCGCTAAAACCGAAACACGGCGTTTTTGTTTTTCGCCGCTCTGTTTACCCGCTATCCGCTTAAACCAGTCGAAGATGCTCACGTTTGACATTATACCCGACAAAAGAAAAATCCTCCACTGCATCGCGTTCAACGCGACCTGGCCGCGTTGAACGCGACTCGTCTATCAGGCTTTCTTAGCAAATGGACCCATGGCTACGATCTTTTTTGAATCAACTCTTGAAATAACGGCTTTATTTGCAAGTAAACCTGTAAGTTCGTTAACCTTGTCATCTTCTTTGCGTAGCCACATGCCCATTTCGCCTTTTACTTTAAATATGCTCGTGTCCAAATAATCTTTAGTAACCATGTTATTTTTTAAATATGCTACATCATGCTTTAACCCACTGACGTCTTGCTTAAGTCCATTAACATCTTGCTTTAACCCACTGACATCTTGCTTCAACTCTCCTATATCGCCTTCGACTTTCGTGGCAAATGTAGTCATGGCATCTAGAATATCTTGATTCAAAGAATGCACGGTATCTAAGACATCCTGAATTGTCGGCTCTTGATGTGATGCTTTTACCATATCTATCCATACTATCAGCGATTTTACAGCCTAGCAAACCGGCTTAATTCAGAGCAATATTTGAGTTTTGCACACTCAATACGTTTTAGAAAACTTCTGCGAACGAAATTATGTCAATGGGTTGACTGCATTGGGCCTGATGCGCCTGCTTGTCATTTCGATTCCGCATCAAATAACAGCGGAGAGAAATCGCTTTCAGTAAATAAGTTAAGGGATTTCTCCACTTCATTACGCGAGACGCTCCATTTCGGTCGAAATGACAAACCGGAAAAATGATCAAACACGTAAGTCTAATGCATATTAAAAATCCCCCGAGGATGTCGGGGGATTTTTGCATTTGCTTAGGGCTTCTTGATTTGATTCTGATCTTTAGGACCGCTTATCTTTTCTTCGACAGGGTTGGGCAGCGGCTGCTGGGCTTCTTTGGCCGCAGGCGTCGCCTTGCTCTTGGCAATCAAGTCTTGGAGATAAGTGATGCGTTGCGTGACCAGTTGATTGTCCTTATTCGTCTCCTGAACCTTCATGACCTGGTCCAAAGCTTCCTGCAGCTTGCCATTCTCTTCGTACATGGCCGAGAGATACCAGCGGGCATTCGCATAATCCGGTGCGAATGACACGATCTGCTCGAACATATTCAAAGCTTTGGATTTTTCGTTGTTGCGATAATAGAGGATTGCCAGCTGGAAAGCCACGCCCACATCCTTGTTGCTCACGGACAACACTTGTTCCAGTTTGGCGATGGCATCCGGCAGCCTGCCTTGGCGTTCGTAAACCAGTCCCAGGTAATAATGCGACGGCGCAAAATCCGGTTTGGCTTGAATGGATTTGTTAAACCACTCGGCCGCCTTGTCCAAAGCGTCGTTCATGTTCTGCTGCGCCTGTTTGCGATCCTTTTCTTCCTTGGCTTGAAGCAAAGTAGCGTAAGCATCGGCACGTGAAAGATGCATCTTGCCGATCTCCGAACTGTATACCGGATTATTAGGTTCGCGATTCAGCGCTTCTTCGAAATTCTTGATCGAGAATTCATCCGCACCCTGGCTGAAAGACGCGATGGATTGGTAGATGACGGCCAAATTTTCCCAGTTGTCGACGTTCATTGGCGCCAGGTTGGATGCCAGTTTGGCCGTGTCCACCGAAGCCGCGATGATAGGCGTAACGGCCGACATGCCGTCTTTGTCGTTCTTTTTCTGGTCAAAGACTTGCGCGGCTTTGATCAGGTAAGCTTGTGACAAATTGCGGTAATACACGTCATTCAATTTGTTCATGGCCACGGCGCTGTTCAACGAATCGATGGCCTGGTCAATGGGCTTGCCGCCGCGATATGCCATGACAGCTGACGAATAAGCGGCGTCGGCTGCCAAACGCTGTCCGGCCAACCAGGCCGTGGACAAAGCTGCCACGCACAGGATGATGAATGCGATGGAAACCAGGATGGAACCGGCCGCGCTCTTTTGCGAGTCCCAGACAAAAGCCTTTTTTGCCACCATGGCCGCCAGCAAAGCCAGCAAGAACCAGAAGACGAAATGGTGGGCGAAGTTGTAATTATAGAAGAAGGCGATGAAAGCCGTGGTGGACCAGCCCACAAACACGGTCAGGTAAGCCTGCCATTCATCGTCATTTCGTTCCTTGACCAGATGCATGGCGCTCTTGGCAATGGCTGAAATAACCAGGATGAGCCAGAGGGACATGCCGACCAAACCAATCATGGCGATCAGAGTAAAGAACGTGGACAAACCGCGTTCAAACCTCACGGTCCAGAACTGCGAAAGGTTTACGGCCGGCGAGCGATATTTGGCATAATCATAAATCCAAGTGCCAGGGCCTGATCCGAAAATCGGAGCCTCATGCAAAACGCTTTGCGCGATGTTCCACGAAGCCATGGCTGACGGCGAAACTTCGGACGGCAGATTGAGATTGATGGGAGTGCGGAAAATCAGAAGCAAAACGGAAACGCTGATCAAAACCGCCGGTACCGCGATGCGGGCCGGATGATGAATTTTCATGGAGCGCACGATGGGCAGTACGACCAGCAAAACCATGCCGAACAATACGGCGACCCAGATCACCCAAAAATCCACGGCCACGGCCACTAGCAACGAAACGATTAGCGTCAGCCAGACCAGTACATTGGTCGCGATATTGGCTTTTGCGCCTTTACCCAAGACGCAAGCCTGATCTTTGCAGCCGAAAACCGTCAAGGAAGCGGCCAAAACCATGGGAATCACCATGTACACGCCAAAAGCATTGATCGTGCCGATGGTATTAAAGGTCAAGGCTTTTGACACGGGCACCAGCCAACCCAGCGAGTACACGCCTGCCATTTGCAAAAATCCGAAAATACCGACGACCAATGACGAACCCAGGAAAGCCAGGATCATGCGGTACAGCGTCTTGGTGGTACTAACGCGATTTACGATCAGCAGATAAAACAGTACGAATGCCGCGATGGTGGCAAATGGCCATTGCATCTGTCCGATATTGCCCACCAATGACAAGTAACGATCCTGCGAGAATAAACTCGTCACCAGCCAACCCAAAGCAAAAAGGACCACGACCAGATGCAGCCAGGCGCGCGACAAAATGAAGCGGCGGTCAGCCAAAGCCTTGCCCAGCCAGGCTGTGGTGCCGACCAGCGTCAGCACGATCAGCAATGTCTGCTTGTTCAGCTCGAGTATGTCGAGCGAAATGGGCAGAAAAAACAATGGCACCAGAATTATTCCCAGGTATACGCACGCGTCGATGACGAATGCCAAAACGCGGGACAGGCGCGACGTTCCGGCGCTCCCCTCCCACGTGGCCAACGCCACCGCATCTTGGTTCAACATATGAATGAAAGAGATAAAAAACTTCTGTTAGTTCGACATTGAGTATAGCACATTTAAAAACACACCGAAAGACATTTTTGCGATTGTTTTTGGCCAATTTTATTTTTTCGTTTGCTGCAATCCTACATTGAGGTCCACTACCGTTTCCTTGCGTTTTACCAAGTCCAAATCATTGCCTTTGTATTTGCCGTATCCTTCCTTTTCAACAGTTACATAGAATACGTTGCTGCCGACAAAAAATCCGTATCTTCCGTATTTGTCCGTATACTGCGTTTCCAATAATTTATTAAACTTTTTATCGAAGATCCTGACCACGGCACGCGCCAGCGGTTTGCCCGTCTTGACGTCATATACCATGCCCCAGGGAGTGGCTTTGGCCGGCAAAGACAGTTTGCGGAACAAAAGATAAAAGCCGATTTGCACGAAAGCCAAAATGACATATTGCGTCGTGGGCAAGATTGCCACGGCGGCCAAAGAGGAAACCACGCCGAGCAAGGCCAAGGCGTGTTGAAAGTTCTTGAGCGTCTTGTGCAGCGAAACCTGAGCAGGCGTGCGGTCCAGATTGATGGGATCCAGCGGTATATTCAAAGCAATGACGTTTTCGTCTTCAATGGCTATGACTTCGCCGTGATAAAGGTCGGGGAAAGACACATCCTGCTTTTTATCGGCCAGGTATTGCGTAGGATAACCAAACCCGGGTTTAACCGCTTCCAAAATGTAATTCCCTTTATGCACATGGAATACGTAACGTCCGTGCATATCCGTAACCATGGTCTGGGCCGTAAGATGGCTTTCATGATTCACCAGACGCACGATTGCGAACTCAACCGGCTGCTTGGTCAAAGAATTGTAGACCGTGCCCCATTTCTTGCGGCGCAATCTTCCGAAAAGCAGAATCGGTTGCGTAAACAAATATTGCAGGTATGCCAGGAGATTGAACCATGAAGCCGCGGCCACGGCATTGACGATGGAAGCCGCTAAAAACACCTGGGCCTGCAGACTGACGGTCTGGATCACGGATTGGGTACGCAAAACCTGCAAAGCCGATACTACGCTATAACGCACATTGGCCTGAAGCGTTGAAACTTCCGGCAATCTTATGATCGAAACCTGGGTTCCGGCCACATTGTGGGTTACCGTAAAAGGATCTGAAACGCGTGGTTTGAAACCGTCTTTTTGCACGCTTACGCGGTAAGTCCCATTTGGCACGGCAAATACAAAACTACCGTTGGCCGAGCTGCGCGTGGGATTGGATTCGAAGAAAGGCTTACCGTTCCAGGCGGTCCAGACGCCGTTTTTCAACTCTTCCAAAGCAACGTTCGCATCGGGCAAAAGAATGGTGCGCGGAATTATCGTCTCTTCCAATACTTGTCCGGCCAACTGAATCTTGAAAGGATCGGTAGCCGTGCGTTCCGTGCCTGTTGCCGGAATGGCCCGAGTGTCAACCGAGAACTGACCGTTCGCCGGTGCCGGAAAAGTTCCGCTAAAAATCGTACCGTCCGCATTAGGCGTCAATGAGTATGTGTTGCCATTTACATTAATTACCACGAACGAAATACTGGTGCCCAAATTTGCCGTTGGTACTTTTACCGTAACCGTGGATCCGCCGATAACGCCGTATAAACCATCAGGACCTGCTTGCAACTGGATGGTTCCTGCCGCGGAATAATACAAAGGATGGATTCCCAACGCTACGGCCGAAGGAACAGTCGTAGTCGGAAGTGCAACCGGAGGAATAGGCGGAGTGGTTGTCACGGTGCCTCCTGGAGGAGTGACCGGGGATACGACCGGAGTGACTACCGGCGGAATTACAATCGGCGGCGTTGTCGTCGGAGGCGTAGTAATCGTGCCTAACGGCGTAGCAAAAGCCAATGCGCCGGAAGCGAAATTGGCATGCGTGTCATAAGCGTAAGCCGCATAATAATACGTGACACCGTTGGTCAATGCCGTATTCAAAAAGTTTGTAGCCAATCCTTGATAAACCAAAGTACCGTCAAACGGACCGGTAGGATAACCTCCGGTGCGGCGCATTAGACGAACACCGGCAAAATCCGTTTCCGGAGGCTGCGTCCATTGCAGCAAAACAACCGTGTCACCCGGAGTAGCCGTGAGCGTGATATTCGTCGGCGGCGTCGTGTCGGTCGTTGTTTTAAAAGTGTAGACAGTCGACGTGGCCCAATTTCCAGACGTATCATTTGAAACTACTTGATAATAGTACGTCGTGTTTTCCAATAAGCCGCTCAAGCCCACGCCGTGCGACAAGACGTTTCCTAAGGACGTTGCCCACTGGCCAAGCGACGGAGTTGTTCCAAACAAGACTTTTGACGAAGCGGAAAAATTCGTGTCCCACGTGATATTGGCTGCCGTATCCCCGATCCCCGTACTCGCAACATTGGAAATCGTAAGCGGAACCACTGCCAAAGTTGTAAATGTATAATCCGTGCTCACCGCCGTGTTGCCGTATTGGTCAACCGATGTTACGCGGAAATGATATGCGGTATTTGGAGTTAAACCCGTCAAATCCAGTCCGTGCGAAAAAACCATGGTGCCGTTGGTCACCGAGCTTCCATAGCTCGTGGTCAAACCATATTCCACCAATGACGATGATCCGACATCCGTGTTCCAGATGATGCGTGCACCGGTTTGCGTGATATCAATCGCCTGAACGCCGCTGATGTTGGGCGGCAACGTGCTGCCACCGCCTCCGCCGCCCGACGGAGCGTTGATGGTGAGCACGACCGTGTTGGATAACAGAGCTACGCCCGGATCCCAGACATTAATATTTGCAGTTCCCGCAGTCGCAATGTCGGTAGCCGTTACATTCATCTTCAAATGCGTGCTATCGATGAATGCGGTTGTCCTTGCGCCGCCATTATATGTTGCCACGGCAAAAGCTTCGAAACTAGATCCAAAAACATCCATGATAAAAGCCGAGCCTCCTGCCGTAACTGAACTGGGGCTGATAGCAGTAATCACCGGCACCACGCTGCCGACCGTAGCACTTACATCCACGCTATGATCCGCGGTAATGGCGGCCGACGCAAAGCTAACGCAAAAAGCTAACGCAAAAATGCCGGTTATCAAACCTGCAAGCTTAATTAAAAACTTTACCTTTGAAACGGGCATATTTTTTTTATTCAGTCTTCCTTAACCTGCAATCCGGCCGCAGTCCAGTCCCGATGAATCGCGTCTAACGCGATAGCCATCGGGACTGAGTGCGAACGCATTATTTTTTGTCCAACTTCTTCATTGCAGAGTTTACGATAATCTTGTTGTAGAGCATGATCAAGAGGAACAATATGATCAGCGCGGCCAAAGCCACCAACATCAATCTCCAGGGGATAACCCAGAAGGTTACTGTAGCGGTCGGGAAAGGGGTATCTTTACTTCCCCACGAAGATTCCAATACAGCCGTATACCTTCCGAAGGCGAAATTTTTCCATTCGTTTTGCAAACCTACAAAGAAATTTATATTGTTCACTGCATTAAAATCCTTAATCCACGAGGAATGGACGCGCCGAATGGAATTAGGAAGAACTGCACTGGCGTTGTTCGGATTGAGCGGTATGCGAGCCGTTTCCATTCCAATAATATTTTTTATGGTTATCATTCCTTTGGGTCTGAAATGCACGGAACCCAGGCTGCGGATGCGGGTAAAAAAATTAACCGGTAAATGATCGACCACCTGATGTTCTACAGAAAATGACTCAAGGTTCGCACCTTCTTTAATGTCGCCCAGCACGTTAATTAAAAATAAGACGCCGATCTTGGACCCGATCCCGACCCCGCTGGTGCCCGTAGTACTTCCTGGCATGACGTCGAAAAACAAGACCGCATAGTGGCCGCCCGGTTCGGCATTAACTGGTACGTCAATGGAAAAAGACACCGTGCGGATATCCTTGGTCGAAATGTCAAATGACGAGTCACCTTTGATATGTATCCAATCTTTCAGATTGGCAGTTTCCTGGTCTTGGCTCGGATCAATGAAAACCGGTAAGCCTTCTTCCCCTTCGGTTGTAGCTCTTTGGAATTCAATTTTACAAGTTGCTGTTGCATTCACTTCGCTCCATACGCGAATCGAGTCGTTAATCGATTCGCCTGGGGCCATAGTATGGTCAATGTAAACAGGGGAAACGGTTAGTGCAAAAGCGTCGTGCGAGTAACATAAAGAAAAGAAGAATAACGCTGAGGCAAACAAAACTTTATTAACGTATCTCACAATCATAAGACGCAGGCAATAAACGTGAGTCAGTTTAGCGGTTTTACCCCCGATAACCATCGGGGGTAATCTGCAAAACCAAAAAACTAGAAATTACTTGCCGCCTGCCACCAGACCCTTTGAGTATAGGTTCCTACTGGCGTGGTCCAACTAATGGCCGCTTTATGCGTGACTGTGGGAATCGAAGTAGTGACATAAGTCGCCCCACCATTCATCGCATCAAAAGCACCGGTGTTGTAATGCAATACGTTGTTTGTTGAAGTTGCGGTTGGAACCGGATGATCAGATGCACTGTAGGGGTTCGCCGCAATGGACGGGTTAGTATAAACGCCAGGGCTTACATAACCGCCAGTCGTTTTTGGATCAACTCTATATCCATAACCTTCAACATTAACAGCGATGTTGGTACCGCTCGCCGTATCACTAAACACAATTGCTCCGGATTTTAATTGGTCCACAGCTTTGATGTCCGCCCTGTAGCCCGTGACTGAGTTGGTGCTAATCCTTAGACCATACGTACATTGGGCTATCACTCCATGCACCAGAGTACCAAGGGGACAGGTATTTGTTGCATTGTTGATATTGACTCCAACATCAACAATTTCAAATGTAAAGGCAGATGCCACGGTTGCCGACACATCTACAAAATGATATTTGAACTGATCGGCAGCAAGTACCGGCGATGCCATCGAAGCCAGCATGGAAACTGAGGCTACGATCGATAATGCTTTTGCGAAACTTTTATTCATATTTTTTACACTAACTTTATTATATGCTTTAGATCAGGAGTTACACAGGCCATGAGTTCTGTGTTTGGTATATCCATATTCTCCCCCCTCATGGTGGAAAATATATCGATACGCCTCCTGTTGTAATTAACGGATCCCTTACCGCTAAATGCGAAATCGACCTTTCAAGGAACCATGAACGCCTGGCCCTGTCAGGCAGACGTTCATTGAACCTCGATGTCGCGTTTAACGCGATCGATGAATAAAACTAGTATACACTCTTTTCTGTCGTCCGTTAATAATTGACTGTTAATAAGTACGTGACATGCTGTGTATAATTTCCGGTTAATGTACCGTACGTTACAAAAATTTTAAAATTCATGCCAATACGCTCGTTTGTGGCAGGAGCTACACTGGTCTGGACCAAGGTATTTGTGGTAGTTACTGCGAAATCCGTTCCCACACCCACGGCTTTCGCCCCGACTACGCTGCCGCCATATTCTTCGGAATCCCCGGACACTGAACCGTCGCTTACGTCATGGATGTGATTGGCTCCGGATTTGAGATACCCGTCAGAATAGACTTGCAATGTATACCCGGTTGAGGCATTAGTTGAGATTTCGGTCTGGGCTTCCGAAGTCGAACCTAACAAAGGTATCAATGTACCGAGCTGAGCAGCCGTGCCGTCTGAACGATAAACATAATTATTACTTCCGGCCGGCGAGGGAGAAATGGTCGCCGTATCGCCGTCCCATTTGTCGACCGTAATCACATTGCCGGTGATGCCGGTTATTTCTCCTACGACGATTTTTTGCGTCAGGCCCTTATTCTCTTCCACGACAACATGCGACCCGGTCGCGAAGTTTGCAACAGAAGCGACTGTCACAGTTTTCGGTGTCGAGAGCGTGAGTGCCGTATATGCGGTCTGTGTTGAATTTTCCTGTGCACCGACATTCAAAGACAAAGTCACAGCCTCATCGGTCTGACGATAACCGGCATTCAACATGTAGTTGGTGCTCGTGCCGTAACCGGTCGCCTGCTCGCCAAGGGTGTCGTTCATATTATAATTGGTCGAGCTGCTAAAATCCGTTCCTCCGCTGTTGAGCGAATCAAAAGGAATCTGGTAATTGGTACTGGTCATTGCCGCACTGACCGCATTGGTCCAACCAAGCATTACCATGAGAACGACACAAAGGATTGATCGCATAACTGACGAAATGATACCATGACGCGAACACAAAACCAAACCCAAACCCTCTCTCTGCCCTCCGGGCATCTCTCCCCCGTCTAATCGCGTTTAACGCTACTAACGGGGGAAAGACGTTTATGTGTTTGTAGTTTGTGTGTAGAGACGTTGCAATGCAACGTCTCTACCAAATAACCAATAACCCCTTTCCCCTGCTCTGTGGGGGAAAGGGGTCGAGTCCGACGAGACGGATAGAGGGTCGGTTGACCCATCCCCCTTTTCATGATATATGTTCGTCCTGTTCCTTCCACTCGAATGGAGGTTGAAACGTGAATGCGCACCAGTTTGCCTTGGGCGTGGCAGCCATTTTGGATTCGTATACGGATACCATGTCTAACGGGTGCCGAAAGATGGCCGAACGTAGACGAAAAAGCCTGAATCGGCTGGTTGATCGCGAAAACGTGTACCGGGCTTTGGCGCACACTGTGGCCGAATGTTCACCGCATGCCACCAACCGGTTCATGACCGAAGATGTTAGGGAATCGGCACGTCAAACCGCAGGAATTTTGCTCAACATAGCCAGTTCTCGCGGTTTCCCCATCTGCCCTGACAAACGGGAACGCCAAGTGGCTGTCAGACGGTCAATACAAGAAATTTTCGCTTATTTTACGAGAATTCTTGCCGGAGGACCGCCGGCAAGAAACCTGGAAACAGCCGCAAAAAGCGCCGATATCGTGGGCAAGGTGACGCCAGAGCAGATCCAAGCTACCTCGCGCTGGGGTGCGCTGATGCTGGAGCCGTCAACAATTCGCACGATTGAGCGCTTTCTCGCCGATTTGCCCGAGAAAGAGCGTAAGACTTGCTTGCATGAGGCTTTTCGGCGCATCGTTCTATCGGACAACGCTCCGGCCCAGCAGGAATTGCTCGACATCCTCCAGATCGCGTCCAATCCAAACGCGGTTCACTGACGGACGTTGCAATGCAACATCCCTACGTAAAATAGGGCAATGCCCTGTTTTTTTTGGTTCCCCTCCTTCGCAAGGATGGGTTAGGGGTGGTTTTCCCCGTTTGTCTTTGCGAGCTTGTGGTTCGACTTCGCTCACCACCGTGAGTTTATCGAACGGTCGAGCGATCTGGTTTGTTTGGATCCAAAAAAGCCAGATCCTTCGACTCCGTATGACTACGCTCAGGATGACAGAATAATCACACCCCTAGCGGGGATGCCTAAATCGCCTTACTGATGTAGTAATCGACCGGCGCGAAATCATCGGTCAAGACAGGCGTGTCTTCATCAATTTTATGTTTCCAAGCATGATGCAAATATTCGTTCAAAATAGGATCTGCATCCTGCAAACTGATTTTATCTGATGACTTGATGGCCACCAACATAATATTTTGCACAGCCCAGCCGTCGTTAGGACGGTTAACGGGAATTACCAACACTTGTGGAAACACTTGCTTGTAAGTTGCGTATTCTGATCTCAAAAACATGCCGCCCATTCCCTCAATCGACGAAATGACGTTGATCACCGCCACGCCGTGATCGTTTAAAATGTCATAATTTTTCTGCACCGCCTCCCTGGTGGTCAACTGGTATGGCAAGGAATAGTGCGAACCGAATGCATCGCCGAAAATGACGTCAAACTTGTCTTTGGTCGTGTTCAAATAAACTCTGCCATCCTGATGGTGGATGGTCAGCCGCGGGTTGTCTTTCAAATTGAAATATTTCCTGGCCAGCTCGGTCACCCCGGGGTCTATCTCGATCACGTCGATTGTCGAGCTGGGGTATTTATGCAGGAAGTTTTTCGGAAAAGAATATCCTGCTCCGCCGAACATGACCGTCTTTTTAAAACCCGGATTGAAGTGCGCGGCCAGGTGGTAGTATTTGGTGTACTCATTGACCAACTCGTCGCTATTCAGGAACATGGACGAATGGTTCTCGTTATTTATGCCCATTTTCCTCACAGTCTGATTGATCTTTCCGTCCACTCGGTCGTATATCCAAACGCGGCTATAAGCCGTATCCACGTCAATGAATCCTTCTTGTACCAATAACAGATTTATCGCAGACGCGATGCCGATGCACAGCAGCGCCACGGCCAGCGAGATAACTTTTAGCCTGAAGTAATGGCTGGCCGCCAGCGAAATGGAAATTGCAATGAGGACGATGGTCAAAAGCAGCAACAGTTTATTGGTTCCAAAATACGGAATTAGATAAAACCCGGAAAGGAAGGTTCCGGTGATGCTGCCGGCCGTGGATATGGCTGAAAGGTTGCCGACCACGGATCCGGATTTGGCGATGTCGCTGATTTTGATTTTAGCCGCGTACGGCGAGACCATGCCCAACAGGATGCTGGCCGGCATGAACATGGCAATCGAAGCGAACACGGATCCTGTTTTTAAATCAGCCCCGCTTCCCTGCCACAGCGCAAGCAACGGATCCTTCACCAAGGTCATCAAACCGATCAACATTGCCGCAAGAAAAATTACCAAAGCGAGAATTTCAATTTGCGGTTTTTTGTCAGCCAGTCTTCCGCCAAAATAATATCCAAGGCTAAGGCTGCCGAGTATGACGCCGATCAAACTGGTCCAAACATAAATCGAAGTGCCAAAATAAGGTCCCAAAACCCTGGACCCGACCAATTCATAGACCATCACAACAGCGCCGCAGACAAAGACTGCGGTTTCCAGAACGTATTTTACGAATTTCATTTTACAATTTTACTTCTGTCCGGTTCTGCCGCGCTGTATCGGGCGACGCGGCGCAGATGTTCCGACTCGTGGTTCGACTTTCAGCGTCCTTGTCCCCTGCTCTTCCATCAGACTTTTTAAATCCGAGTCTTCGTCTTGGCCTTCTGACTGATTAGGACGATGCGAACCGCCACGGATCAAAAACTGACTGGCACCTTCGGAAATGTCAAAAAATAAATCACATGCTCCGCGAAGTTCCGAACTTGTGGACGGTCCAAAAGCCACGACTTCGACAAGCACGCCTTTGGCCTGGAGGTATTCCACGCAAGGTACAAAGTCCCCGTCCCCTGTCAGCAAAATCATGACATCGACTTTATCCGCGAGTTTAACCGCGTCGATCGTCATGCCTACATCCCAATCTGCTTTTTTAACACCGCTGGAAAACTCCAGCACGTCTTTAACACGCAGTTCGATGCCGCCGCCGACCAAAGCTTCAAAAAAAGCCATTTCTTCGCCTGTTTTTGACTTTGCAACATAAGCGATCGCGCGAACGAGCTGGCGACCGTCTGTCGCGGCTTTGACCACTGCCGGAAAATTCAGCTTCGCATCATAAATGTGCTTGGCCGAGTGGTACATGTTTTGCGCGTCAATTAAAACTGCCACCCTTTGGTACGGTCTTTTTATCATAAAAAATTTTTTAACTTATAAAAATACTTCAACATATTAGCGTTTGGTTCAATTAGGGTCAAATAAAATACATCCATTTCTCAGAGCTTGCACTTTGAGTATAATGGATGTTTGAGAATCAATGTTACCTGCAAACAACTCCGCTCTTCGGCACCCTGTACTCAGCACAAGCTATCCGGCCGGCCTGGACTAAACGAAGCTCTTGAAATCCGGTCATGGTTGCGCTGACTGTCTGGTTCGTGTTGGATTCGCTTACCATTGCATGCGAGCACTTCTCGATAAACATGCGTTGCGCATCCATACTCATGAACTCTTCGCACACGTCAACGATATCGCATTGATCGCATCGACGCACGTAGTAATAACCATCCTCTTCGCGTATGCCGATCGGCCGATCGCCTCCAAGCTTTTTGAGCGCTTCTGTCAAATCACTCTGAGTTTGAACCGGATCGAGTCGTTGAGACTCGGCCTGCCTCGCCCGTGACGCGCAGGCAGACATGGATCCGACGAACAAAATTGGTGCAAAATGAGCGAAAAACTTGAGTTGGGTCATGGTCATCTCCTAATGCATCGCCACCTCAATCAAGCAGTTATGTTTTAGTACGAGAATGGAACCTGTCAAGAGCACGAAACTAAAAAATACGTCTTTATTTGACGTATTTTTTACTAATATTAACGCTTTATATCTTCAGTTTTCCCATCAATTCGTCGTAAGCCGGTGCATCCTCGCGCTTCAGATACTTCATCAGGCGACGGCGCTCCCCTACCTTCTTGATCAAACCGCGGCGTGAAGAAAAGTCCTTTTTGTGAGAGCGGAGGTGCTCGGTCAAATCCTTTATTTCTTCGGTCAATATTGCGATTTGCACTTGCGGTGAGCCTGTATCAGTCGCGTGTGTTTTAAACTTCGCAATAATAGACTGCTTTTTCTTGGGATCCAACATGTCTTTGGTTGGCCGCTGTATGGTTAGCACGATCCTTTTGAATCATTGCCAATTGCACAACGTCCAGATTCGCGCATTTTTCAGTTGTGGATAACCGAAAAAGCGTAGTTATTGAATTGCTCAATACTAACAATACTCAAAAAAACTGTCAACCATTGGAAAATATTATACTAAATTTCTACTTATTCAGGTCTGCCATGGCTTTTACAACCTTTGAATCTGAACGAAGATTTTCAATAAATGATACTAATGTGCGGTTTATCTGCATCTTACTCTCCGGACCATGCAACTCAGATCCCATCTTCACCAACTTCAATTGATTCTGGTCAGTGCCTGAATCGAGGATGGTCTTTTCATTCTGCAAGTAATATACATCTTCTAAAATAATCCAAGTTCCGCTGTCTTTAGCCACTTTTCCAAAATAGACTTGCCCATTTGACAAGAATATTGCCTGATAATTTGCAGGCTCATAAAACTGCACGGTTTTTTCCTTAATGGCATAATTATAGACCATTGCCACTGCGATCAAAATGCAGATAACCGGAATTGAGAAAGCTATAAACAATCGTTTTTTCATACACAAGATATTATAGCACATTTTTGGAAAATTTTCAAGAGTCGTCAAATATACTTGTTTATGTTTCACGTGAAACATCAACTGTAATTATGTTATTTTGCTGACATTTAGTCTACCCAATCTGTCATTTTTGCTAAACAATTGCTTTGTACAGCGAATATTTTAGCCAATAATTACTCTCTTTACCCATTCTCGCTAGTCTATTTACAATTTACATTCTTAAAAACGTTTCACGTGAAACAATCTCTTCGTTCATGATCCAAATCAATAACAACACAAGAATCCTTTGTTTCACGTGAAATATTACTCAAACTCATCAATTGACAAGGCCAGTGTTTCACGTGAAACATTTTTAATTAAAAAATTCTTAATTCAATGTTTCACGTGAAACAAATTAATACTCCAAATATGCAATACCACACAACATCTTACCAAATATTGTTTCACGTGAAACAATTTAACGAAATTACCAAAGATCAAGACTTAGAACGTTTCACGTGAAACACTGCTAATAGCTTGACTAATACTTATATTTAATTGATAATCGAACAACTCAATCAGGGAGTGGTGTTATGACAAAAACATCAGAAGCCGGTCTTCGTCTAAAGAAACATTGGTCGATGATGTCTGCAGAGAACTGTGCGCCGCTGACATTTCGAGATTTGCAAGTCGGCCAAAAATTCATTTGTTTTCCAGAGCCTGGTGACAATCAAGGTCATGGTGGACTCAAAAGTGCACACTTTCTCTTCGAGAAAACCTTGCAGCAAATACCGAATGAGAACGGCGTTGCTGTATATCATCCAAAATGTCCGCACGGAAGATCAAAACGTCTGATTGACGGCGTGATCAACGATATTCCGCTATCCATGCTCGTAATTCTAGTTAAATGACAATCCCTCATCCACAAGCCAATCTTGTGGCTTTTTGTTTCACGTGAAACAAAATACAAAAAGGGGATTAACTGGATAGGTTAATAACGTTTCACGTGAAACATTGTATGATTCTGGACAATATAAATTTTGAATTTTTTTTCAATTGTAGATTACGTTCATTCTATTCAATGTAATTCATTAGTGCGAATTGTTTCACGTGAAACATTCAAAGTTTTTACCATAAAGCTTATATTCACCATTGTTTCACGTGAAACAATAAACTTCATCTTTCTTTAACCAGATCAGACATTTACAAATGTATTATCGTGTATATTCAATGGCGGCGCCACGTGAAACCGCTCTACGGTGACTGTCCCGTAAAGCGCAAAATAATTAATCTTACGCACCACGCCGTAAAGGCCGTCCGCCTGAGGCGGAGCGCTTTACGCGGGGACACGTAAAAAACCGCCATGCACTTAGCGGTTTTTTACATGGTGGACCGAGGGGGACTCGAACCCCCGACCTCTGCAATGCGAATGCAGCGCTCTAGCCAACTGAGCTACCGGCCCAAACTCAATTAACAATTCTCAATACTCAATACACAATACTAAATACTAAATTATTGATTATTGAATACTTGCTATTGATATATTGTTTTTAAAGGTGGTATTCCCAGGTGGAATCGAACCACCATCTAGGGCTTAGGAGTCCCTTGTTTTATCCATTAAACTATGGGAACTCTAGTGTCGTAAAATATTTATACTTGAATATATACGCTTAAACTAGCAAAAATAATACTATCCTAAATTCAAAACTACGTCAAATACTCAATCTTAAACAAGGCTCTATAATCGCCTACAAGCATTTAAAATCTAAATACCGTATATAACCATATGACTGATAATGGCATTTTTAGCATCATCGTTGACATAAAAATCATTGCGCTCTAATATACTGTTTATCATATGCCAAATAAGCCATCCGCGATCAAGGAATTGCGTAAGACCAAGAAACGCACAGTCCACAATGCCCGTATCAAGATGAACGTAAAATCTCTGCAAAAAAAGTGCTTGGAGTTGGTTGCTGCCGGCAAACTGGACGAAGCCAAAAAGGCCGCTGCGCTTTACCAAAAGGCGATCGACAAGGCTGCGTTGCACATGGTCGTGTCCAAAAACCGGTCAAACCGTAAAAAATCAGCACTCATGCGAGCTATCAACAAAAAATAATAAGCACCAGCCCATTTTTTGTAACTATTTCTTGTTTTTGTCATTCTCGCGCACAAGAAATCTATTACGGGCAAAGAAAGCGCCGTCAGGTGTTAATAAGAAGAGGGATTTCTCTACTTCATTACGCGAGACGCTCCATTCCGGTCGAAATGACAAAGGGGGATGTGATCAATGTCAGTGTCATTATTTCCCAAGCAACTGCAGCGCCTCCTGTTGCTGCGCGAGAGAACTTCGTGAGGCCATCATGGCACGATAAGTATTCAACAATTCGACTGATGCATCGTTTATTTTTTTGTATGCTAGTTTCTTTTGCACGTACGGATGCACATCCTGCGCATCATGCGCCTGAATCTTTTGCCATGACCTGAGCTGCGAGATGATGGCATTCATAAGCTCATTTACCTCAATGTTTTCCGCATGATTCATCCATCCTTGCCGGTTTTCTAAAAACTCATCAACAGTCGCATACAGGTTTCCTTCGGCGACATTCGAGCCTTCGAGATCTGCTCCAACAACATCTTGCAACTGTAAAATTTGAAGTTCAGTCTCAATTGACCAAAGATCCTCGCCGTAATATCTAATCAAATTGGAAGATTGTTTTTCCGACACTCCATAAGTTTTACACATTTGCGACACTTCTTTTTGCAAAGCCGATCCGACCAGACTTTCGTACGGGTAAAGATGCAGCAACGAAGAGGGGAATGCACTCAAAGTCTTTTCGGTCGGCGACTTGTCTTCGTAATCTAAAACAACCGTCTGTTCCGCATCGCGTTCCACGGCCGCGGCTAACTTTTTAATTTGCGCCGGCGTCAACTTATTAAACAAATACTCGCAACGCAGCATCTTTTTTGACGAAAACAACGTCGGGTTTGATAGTTTAGCCAGCACCTCCTGATATTGTTCGCCAGGTTCGATGGTCTCAATCGACGACGAAGCAGGATCGTGTTTTACGCGAAAAGACTCGGATAATTCACGATATCTACGCCGGGCTCGAAAGCTATCCGGACCGGAACAGATGATAAGCACGAGGCTATCTTAAAAGGGGGGCGGGGAAAGGTAAAGACTGGCTCAAGACCGTAGACGATAGACTGTAGACGGTAGCTTGTAACATGAGTTTTAAAAAAGTTTCAGCGGAGAGAGGCCACGCCCAGGCCGCCATCCCGAGAGACAGGATACCACCTGCTCACGCCCACGCCACCGACATCAAAGTCGCCGACGTCCACCAGGCCGCCGCCAGACGTGACCGTATTGGACCAGTCGTACACGTTGGTTAGTAATCTTTCATTGTTATTCTTTGCGAACAACAGGATGTCGTAAAGGATTTCCGCCGGAGTACGCCTGTGGTTTTGATTGATTTTCAATTCAGACAGCATTTTAGCGGCTTTTTTCAAATCCGATGACATTGTTTTTGTGATTTTATCCAAAGTCTCATCGCTGCACTCAGCCTCTTCGTCATCGGACAACGCACCGATTGATTTGAGATGGTCACGTAAAATTTTGGTCTGTTCAGGATAGTTGATGGTTTCTTTTGCCTGTCCGCCGTAATCAGGTGTCAGGGTCATGAGCAATGGTTTTTTACCGACCAAACGCCAACGAAGCAAAGGCGCTTGTTCTTTGTAGAAGGGTTCATCTTTATACCAGGCGTCGTTTTCAAGCTCAGACGAACATGCTTGTTTTTGGTGATACAGAAGTTTGGCCGGTTTTCCTGTTTCAGGATCCGTAAATTCGGAAGCTGTCAGTTCGAGCATTCTCGCCATGGTCAGAGAATTGCCTTCGTTATCCTTGTTCACGGTCAGTACGAGCATTTCACCTAGTCCTTTGGCGAGTTCTAAATCCTTGTCAGAGTAAGGCATTGGAGGAATCTGATCAGAACTCAACTCGATGCCAAAAGCTTTGGCCACGGCTTCTGGGCCGAGTAAATCTTTTTCACCCAAAATCTCACGCGCCCGTTCAAGACGGGCTTCAACCGGCAATTTGTCCTGCCTGCCGCACTCGTTTATCATTGTTAATAACTCAATCGCTCTATCCGAATCTTTCGTGTCGACTTTGCCTTCACGGACTTTGGCGGCCAGTTCGTTGCGGGTTTTG
>Ga0315281_10001525_pt1 | contig 34326 bp, 32 predicted proteins | sample YL17G07_0_MG_FD_204540 | JGI IMG/M metagenome (GOLD analysis project Ga0315281, IMG submission 204540) | Sediment microbial communities from Yellowstone Lake, YNP, Wyoming, USA - YL17G07_0 | ecosystem: Environmental > Aquatic > Freshwater > Lake > Sediment | place: USA: Wyoming | collected...
ATCCCCCTCCTATTCAGACGCTAGACCACCTCGAACAATCCGGCCGCTCCCATCCCGCCGCCGATGCACATCGTCACCACGACGTACTTCACGCCGCGGCGCTTGCCTTCGATCAGCGCATGGCCGATGAGGCGCGAGCCGGTGACGCCGTAAGGGTGGCCGACAGCGATCGCGCCGCCATCCACGTTCAGGCGCTCGTTTGGAATGCCCAGCTTGTCGCGGCAGTAGATCACCTGCACGGCGAAGGCTTCGTTCAGTTCCCACAGTCCGATGTCGGCGATTTTCATGCCGGTACGCTCCAGCAGCTTGGGGATCGCATACACGGGGCCGATGCCCATTTCGTTCGGCTCGCAGCCGGCGACCGCGAAGCCGCGGTAGATGCCCAGCGGCTTCAAGCCGCGCTTGGCCGCGGTCTTGTCGCTCATGAGTACTTGCGCCGAGGCGCCGTCGGAAAACTGGCTCGCATTGCCCGCCGCGATCACGCCGCCCTGGATCGCCGGCTTGATCTGCGACACGCCCTCGTAGGTGGTATCGGCGCGGATGCCCTCGTCGTGCTCCGCGGTGACCTCTTTCATCGTCTCGACGCCGGTGGTCTTGTCCACCACCTTCATCTTGGTGGTGATCGGCGCGATCTCGTCCTTGAACTTGCCCTCGGCGCGCGATTTTGCGGCCCGCAGCTGGCTCTCGACGCCGTAGCGGTCTTGCGCCTCGCGGGGAATGCCGTACTTCTTCGACACGTATTCCGCGGTTTGCAGCATCGGCCAGTAGATCTCCGGCTTGTGGCGATTCAGCCATTCGTCGTGGCCGTGGTGCTTGTTGGCCTCGTTCTGCACCAGCGAGATCGACTCGACGCCGCCGGCAACGAAGACGTCGGCTTCGCCCGCGATGATGCGTTGCGCGGCAAGCGCCACGGTCTGCAGGCCGGAGGAGCAGAAGCGGTTCACGGTCATGCCCGATACCGTCACCGGCATTCCCGCGCGAATCGCGATCTGCCGCGCGATGTTGCCGCCGGTCGCGCCCTCGGGCGTGGCGCAGCCCATGATCACGTCCTCGACTTCCTGGGGTTCGACTTTCGCGCGCTCAAGCGCCGCGTGCACCACGTGGCCGCCCATCTTGGCGCCATGGGTCATGTTGAGCGCGCCGCGCCAGCTCTTGCACAGCGGCGTGCGGGCGGTTGAAACGATCACGGCATCAGTCATTGAATTTCCTTCCTTCGTTGGCGAGTTTGACGAGTAGGGGCGCGGGCTTCCAGACAGCCCCTTGGTATCCGGATTGAAATCTTTGAATTGAATTCAAAACATTTTCCAAACCGACGGTATCGGCATAGAACATCGGACCGCCGCGGTACGGCGGGAAGCCGTAGCCGGTGAGGTAGACCATGTCGATGTCGGAGGCGCGCAGCGCGATGCCTTCCTCGAGGATGTACGCCGCCTCGTTGACCAGCGCGTAGATCAGCCGCTCGACGATCTCCTCGTCGGAAATCGAGCGGGTTTTGATCTTATTTTCTGTTCTATATTTTTTAATGACTTCTTCAACCTCGGGATCCGGTATCGGCGTACGGTTGGGGAGCTCGTAGCGATACCAGCCCTTGCCGGTCTTCTGGCCGTAGCGCCCCAGTTCCGCGATCTTGTCGCCGACTTTCGAGTAGACGAAGTTAGGCCGCTCCACGTAACGGCGCTTGCGAATCTCCCAGCCGATGTCGAGGCCCGCCATGTCGCCCATCGCGAGCGGGCCCATGGCCATGCCCCATTTGTAGGCGGCCGCGTCCACCTGCTGCGGCGAGCAGCCCTCATCGATCAGGAATAGCGACTGCTGGCCGTACTTCTCCACCATGCGGTTGCCGATGAAGCCATCGCAAACACCGGAAACCACCGACACCTTCTTGATCGTCTTCCCCAGCTTCATGGTGGTGGCGAGCACGTCTTTGGCGGTTTTCGCGCCGCGCACCACTTCCAGCAGCCGCATCACGTTGGCGGGCGAGAAAAAGTGCGTGCCGATCACATCCTGCGGCCGCTTGGTGACATCGGCGATCGCGTTCACGTCCAGCGTCGAGGTGTTGGTGGCGAGGATCGCACCGGGTTTCATGATCGCGTCGAGCTTGCGGAAGATGTCCTGCTTCACGTCCATGCGCTCGAATACCGCTTCGATCACGATGTCGGCGTCTTTCGCGTCATCGAGATGAATTGAACTTTTTATTAAAGAAATTCTTTTATCCATGTCTTCCTGCTTCAATCGCCCCTTCGACACGGTGGAAGCATAATTTTTCTTGATCGTGGCGATGCCGCGCTCGAGCGCTTCCTGCTTCATCTCGATGATCGTCACCGGGATGCCGGCGTTGACCAGGCACATGGTGATGCCGCCGCCCATGGTGCCGGCGCCGATCACCGCAGCGTTCTTCACAGGGCGCATCGGCGTGTCTTCCGGCACGTCGGGAATTTTCGAGGTCTGCCGCTCGGCGAAGAACATGTGCCGCAGCGCTTTCGATTCCTTGCCCTCGACCAGCGCCGCGAAGCGCTGGCGCTCTTCGTTGCGCCCTTCGTCGAACGGTTTGGCGACCGCGGCTTCGACGCAGGCCACGATCTCCAGCGGCGCCGGGTAGCCGCGCGAGGCCTTGTCGACCTCGGCGCGCGCTTTCTCGAAGAACGCCTTCGAATCACCTTCGACCTTCACGGTCATGTCGCGGATGCGGCGCGGGCCTTTTCCTTCCTTGATCAATTTCCGGGCAAAAGACAGAGCCCCTTCAAGCAAGTCGCCGGCCACGATTTCGTCCACCAGACCCAGCGCAAGCGCTTTCTCGGCGGGCAGCGAATTGCCGGTGGTCATCATCTGCACCGCCTGCGTTGCGCCCACCACGCGCGGCAGGCGCTGCGTGCCGCCCGAACCGGGCAGCAGGCCGAGCTTCACCTCGGGCAGGCCGAGCTGGCTCTTGGGCAGCGCGACACGGTAGTGGCAGCCAAGCGCGAGCTCGAGGCCGCCACCGAGCGCAAAGCCGCCGATGGCGGCAATCAATGGCTTGGGGCAGGCGTCCTGCGCATCGTTGATTTCCGGCAGCGAGGGCGGCACGGTCATTTTCGGGGTGTTGAACTCACGGATGTCGGCGCCACCGGAGAACGCTTTCGCCGTGCCGATGATCACGAGGGCCTTCACCGCCGGGTCGGCGCCGGCCTTCTTGATGCCGTCCATGATTCCCGGCCGCAGCACGCTGCCCAGGCCGTTTACGGGCGGATTGTTCATGGTGATGACGGCGATGCCGTCACGAACGGTGTAGGACGCCGCTTCGCTCATTACGGGAAATCTCCTCTTGGGGGAGTGCAATTCTAGCAAGCCCGTCCGCCAGGGAGGTTAGCATCTGTGCAATTGTTTCAATATCGATAGGGGGCGAAAGATGTCGCTCGGATTCAGGCGCGGTTCGCGGGCCACCGCCGGACTGGCGCTCGTCTTCGATCTGGATGGAACCCTGATCGAGAGCGCAGCCGATCTGCATGCGGCAGCGGCTGTGCTGTTTGCCGAGCGCCGCCTTGTGCCGCTCGATCTCGCCACCGTGACCTCGTTCATCGGCCATGGCATACCGAGTCTGGTCGAGCGCTGTTTTGCCGCCGCCGGAACGCCGCTGCCGGAGCCGGACTTAGGGCGGGCGATAGGGCGATTCACGGAAATCTACGCTGCTTCCCCGGCCGCGCTTGCGCGGGCCTATCCGGGTGTGCGCACCGCGCTGTCCGCGTTCACGGCGCGCGGGATCCCTCTCGCGGTCTGCACGAACAAGGCGGAGGCCGTCTCGCGCAAAATGCTGGAGATCATGGATCTCTCGGCCTTTTTTGCACTGGTGATCGGTGGCGATACGCTTGCCGTCAGAAAGCCGGATCCGGAAATGATCCATGCCTGCGCGCGCGGACTCGGCGTCCCGCTCGACCGGCTCTGCTACGTCGGCGACAGCGAAACCGATGCGGCGACCGCCGCCGCGGCGCGGATTCCATTCGTTCTGTTCACCGGGGGTTACCGAAAAGCGGCCATCCGGGACATTGCCCATGCTGGGCGTTTCGACGACTGGCTCGAACTGCCTGCGCTGATCGCGCGTTTAGCGCGGTAGCGCCATGATCGGCCACTCTCGCGCATGCGCGAGGCGTTCGAGTAGCGGGTCCGGATCCACCGCCACCGGGTGTGTCACGCGCTCAAGCAACGGCCGGTCGTTGATGGAATCCGAATAGAACCAGCTCTCATCGAAGCTCTCGATCGGCTGCCCGCGCGCGGCGAGCCACTCCACGGTGCGCGTTGCCTTGCCTTCGCGGAAGCTCGGCGTGCCTGCCACCCGGCCGGTGAAGCGGCCGTTGTACATTTCGGGCTCGGTGGCGATCAGATGCTCCACGCCGAGCGCCTGCGCGATCGGCTCGGTGATGAATCGGTTGGTGGCGGTGGCGATCACCACCAGGCCGTCGCGGTGGCTGTCCAGCAGCCGGCGCGCCGAGTCGGGGATGCGCGGCACGATCCACTCGCGGACATATTTCTCGCGCCAGGCGAGCAGCGCGGGCATTTCGTGCGGTACGTAGAGCTGCAGGAAATATTCGCAGAACTCCAGCGTGCCGACGCTGCCCTCCCGGTAGCGGCGCACGATGTCCGCTTTCGCCGCTTCTCCCGCTTTTCTGTCGAGCGCGCCCTCGGCGGCGAGGAAATTGAACCACTCGTCGTCGCTGTCCCCCGTCAACAGCGTGTTGTCGAGGTCGAAAAGCGCAAGCCTGGTCAAGCCGCCGCGGCGATGCGTTTGATGCCCATCGCCTTGACGGTGTCGGCGATCGCCGACACCGCGCCGTTCATGCCCTCGGGGCCGAAGTGCCCCATGCAGCCGACGCGGAAGGTTTCCACCTGCGTGAGCTTGCCCGGATAGAGAATGTAGCCGCGCTTTTTCACTTCGTCGTAGAAGCGCTTGAAGTCGTAGGCCGGGTCGGCGGGCGCGTGGAAAGTGACGATGATCGGCGCCTGCAGCGCGCGCGGCAGGAAGCTCTGGAAGCCGAGCGCCTGCATGCCCGAGATGAGTTGCTCACAGTTCTTCGCATAGCGCGCGCCGCGCGCGCTCTGGCCGCCTTCTTCCTCGAACTGGCGGATCGCCTCGTCCAGCGCCGCCACCACGTGGGTCGGCGGCGTGAAGCGCCACTGCGTCGTCTTGCCCATGTAGACCCACTGGTCGTACAGGTCCATGGCGAGCGAGTGCGAGTTGCCCTCGCATTTCTCCAGTACGGTGCGGCGCACGAGTACGAACCCCATGCCTGGAACGCCTTCGAGGCACTTGCCGGAGGCGCCGATCACCGCGTCCACGACAATCTTGCGCGCGTCGATGTCAATCGCGCCGAAGGAGCTCATGGCGTCGATGATCAACCCCTTGCCGTGTTTTGCTACAACCCGGGCGACGTCCTCGAGCGGATTGAGGATGCCGGTGCCGGTCTCGCAGTGCACCAGCGCGACGTGCGTGATGGAGGGGCCCGCGGCGAGCTTGCGGTCGATGTCTTCGGCGCGCACCTGCGCGCTCTCGGCATAGTCCAGCGTGCTGTGGCGCCGGCCGATGGTCTTGCAGATCTTCGCGATGCGCTGGCAGTAGGCGCCGTTCACGGGCACCAGCACGTGGCCATCCCTCGGCACCACGGTGCCGATTGCGGCCTCCACCGCAAAGGTGCCGCTGCCCTGGAGGGGAACACACTCATGCGTGCCTTCAGCATGAATAATTTTCAGCAGACTTTCGCGGATGCGGCCGGTGATGCGGTTGAATTCCACGTCCCAGGAACCCCAGTCGCGCAGCATCGCTTCCTTGGTCTTGCGCGAAGTGGTGAGCGGGCCGGGGGTGAGCAGGATCGGATCATTCATGAGGTTTTTCTCCAGCTTTGAGTGCGGCGCTCGGCCAGCCGGCCGATGCCAAGGTAGAGGATACAGACAATCAACGAGGTCAAGGCGATCAGCACTGCCATCGCGGCGGCGGCGCCGGGCTCGCCCGCTTCGTCCAGGTTGAGGATCGTCAGCGCGACCAGCCGTGTGTCGGGGGAATAAATGAACACCACCGCCGAGATGGTGGTCATGGCGTTGATGAAGAAATAGCGGCTGATGTCGATCAGCGCCGGGGTGCAGATGGGAAGGGTCACGCGCCAGAAGGTCTTCCAGAAAGGCACTTTGAGCGAGGCCGAGACCGACTCGAACTCGGCGTCCAGCGCCTTCAATGCGGTGACGGCGGTGAGGTGGCCGGTGGTGTAGAAATGGACTATGGTGCAGACCACCAGGATGGTCATCGTGTGATAGAGGAAGTTGAGCGGGTTCTGCGGTGCATTGAAGAAAAAGATGTAGCCCAGGCCCAGCACGAGGCCCGGCACCGCCATGGGAATCAGCGCCAACAGTTGCACAGGCGCACGCAGCCAGTCCGCGCCGCGCGTCTTCTCCATCAGGTAGGCGCCGCTGAAGACGATGGCGGTGCCCGCGGTCGCGGTCCACAGCGCCAGCACGACGCTGTTCTTCATCGCCACATTGACCTCGCCGTCGACGATGCCGAACGCGTAGTGGCGCAGGCTGAACGAGAGGTCGTAGGGCCAGAACTTCACGAACGAGGCGAATAGCGCCATGCCGGCCACCGCAAGCATGAGGAGCACGATGACGCTGCAGTAGGCGGTCATCGCGGTGTCGCGGCGGCGGCTCGGCCTGGGCGCGTAGGGCACGGCGCGCGCGGTGAGCATCGAGGTCTGCTTTTTCTGCACAAAGCGGTCGACGACGAAGGTGAGGAGCGCCGGCGCGAGCAGGAATAACGCCACCACCGCCCCCTTGGGAAAATCCTGCTGCCCGATCACCAGCTTGAAGACATCCGTCGAGAGCACGTTGAAATTGCCGCCAATCACCTTGGGGATGCCGAAGTCGGTGATCACCAGCGTGAAGGAGACCATGGCGGCGCTTGCAATGCCGTACTTGGCGCCGGGCAGCGTGATGGTGAAGAACTTGCGCACGGCGCTGGTGCCGAGCGCGTCGGCCGCTTCATAGAGGCGGGCGTCGGCGAGCGATAGCGCGGTGACGAGAACCATCAGCGCATGCGGAAAAACGCTGAACAGCTGCGACAGGATGATCCCGGGTGCGCCGTAGATCTGCTCGATGCCGAGGGCATGCATCCAATCCTTCAGCACGCCCTGATTGCCGAACCAGTAAATGAACGAGATCGCCGCGAGCAGCGAAGGCGCGAGCAGCGGCGTCAGCGTGACGGTGCGGAACGCGCCTTTCCAGGGCATGCAGCTGCGGGTCAGCGCGTAGGCGAAGGTGAAGGCCGCCGGAACCACGGCCGCGGTGACCACGACCGAGGTCCAGACGCTGTTCCACAGCGAATCGGCGAGCGCCGGCGTGCCGAAATAGGCGAAGAAGTTGTCCAGCGCGACGAACTCGCCCTGCTTTCCTTCCACGCTCTGCGCGAGGATGGCGAGGAGCGGCCCGGCGAGGAAAGCGGTGAGCGCGGCCGCGATGGCCGCGAGCAGCAGGTGCGCGATGCGGTCGGTCCAGTGCACGCGCTGCCGCAGCGACGCCGGCTGACGCAGGACCGCCGACATCAGGCCTCGAACACGCGCATGCGTTCGGCGAGGATGCGCAGCTTCATCGGGCTGCCATCGGCGAGCGCCATCTCGGAGAGGTAGTTGAGCGACAGGTAGACCGTGAGCGGTTGGCCCTCGAGCCCTTCGGCGGCCACCCGCACCAGGCAATACGAGCCGAGGAATTCTATTTTCTCGATGCGCGAGTTGATGACGTTGACGTCGCCCTCGACGATAGGGCGGGCGACGATGTCCTCGGGCCTGAGGTAGGCGCGCACGCTCTTGCCGACCGAAGCGTTGCACGAGGTGCACGCGAAACCGTGCGCGCCGATCCGCAGCCGTCCGGGCGCCTCCACCGTGCCGGCGAGCATGTTCACCTTGCCGACGAAATCCGCGACGAAGGGCGTGGCGGGCTCGCGATACACCTCAAGCGGCGTTCCCACCTGGTCGATCACGCCGTGGTTCATCACCACGATGCGGTCGGCCATCGTGAGCGCCTCCTCCTGGTCGTGCGTCACCATGATGGTGGTGACGCCCAGGCGTTGCTGCAGCGAGCGGATCTCCTGGCGCAGGCGCACGCGCACGATCGCATCGAGCGCCGACAGGGGCTCATCGAGCAGCAGCAGCCCGGGCGAGGTGGCGAGCGCGCGCGCAAGGGCAATGCGTTGTTGCTCGCCGCCCGAGAGCTGGGCCGGGAACTTCGCGCCGGCCTCCGGCAGCCCGACCAGCTTGAGCAGTTCGGCCACGCGCGCGGCGATGGCAGCGCGCTCCGCGCGCCGGTTTACCAGGCCGTAGGCGACGTTGTCGAGGACCGAGAGGTTGGGAAACAGCGCGTAGGACTGGAACACGATGCCGTAGTCGCGCTGCGCGGGCGGCAGCGCGGAGATGTCGCGCCCGCCCTGCAGTATGGTGCCTTCGGTCTGCGCCTCGAGGCCGGCGATGATCCGCAGCAGCGTCGTCTTGCCGCAGCCCGAGGGGCCGAGAAAGCAGACGAACTCGCCCCGCGACACATCCAGCCGGATGCTGCGCAGGGCGGTGAAGGAGCCGAATTGCTTGCGGATCCCTTCCAGGCGCAGGAAAGGTTGGCGTGCTTCCTCAACCCGTACCTGCGCCACGTCGCCGCGCTTCAGCGTTTTTCGACCTTGCCGTTGTAGCGCCTGGTCCACTCGGCCAGCACGCGCTCGCGGGAATCGGCGGCCTTCTTGAAATCCATCTTCACCAGGCGCTCTTCAAAGTCCTTGGGCACGTTGGGCAGCGGCTGCGCCACGCCCGGCTGCGCGGTGATGGCAAAATTCTTGCCATAGAGGATCATGGCGTTCTTGCTCGAAGCCCAGTCGGCGAGTTTTTTCGCCGCCTCGAGTTTCTTGGTGCCCTTGTGAATGGCGAAGGCCTCCAGATCCCAGCCCAGACCCTCCTTCGGGAACACCAGGTCGATCGGCGCGCCCTTGGCCTTGTTGGTGTTGCCGCGGTATTCGAACGAGATGCCGACCACGAACTCGCCGGCAGCGGCCTGGTTGCAGGGCTTGGAGCCCGAGTGGGTGTACTGGGCGATGTTCTCGTGCAGCTTGTCCATGTAATCCCAGCCGCCCTTTTCGCCCCACAGAGCGAGCCAGGCGGTGACGTCGAAAAAGCCGGTGCCCGAGGACGCCGGGCTGGGCATGACCACCTGGCCTTTGAAGGCCGGCTTGGTCAGGTCTTTCCAGGTTTCCGGTTTCGGGATATTGCGTTTCTTCGCTTCCACCGTGTTGAAGCACACGGTCGCGCCCCACACGTCCATGCCGAACCAGGCGGGCGGGTTCTTGCCGTCCCGGTATTTGGTCATGATGGCGTCGAGGTTGAGAGGCGCGTAGGGCACCAGCATGCCCTGCGAGTCGAGCAGCGCGAGGCTGGAGGCGGCCACGCCCATCACGGCGTCGGCCTGCGGGTTCGCTTTTTCGGCGAGCAGCTTGGCGGTGATGACGCCGGTCGAATCACGCACCCAGCGGATCTCGACATCGGGCACTTCCTTGTAGAAGCCCTGCTCGTAGGCCTTCAGCTGATCGGTTTCCAGCGCGGTATAGACGAGCAGCTGGGTCTTGCCCTGCGCGTAGGCGGTGCCGGCGAGGAGGCTCGCGGCGAGTGCGGCAAGGATGCGGATCCGTATCATGAAGGTCTCCCAGAGGTTGTGAATGCCGGTAAATTGTTGACAATCTACAATCAGCCGACTCTAATAGCAAGTATCCCCCATGGCCGCCCAGTCCACCATCGAAATGCTGCAGCAAACCTCGCTCACCACGCTGGTGCAGCGCGAGCTCGAGCGGCGCATCCTGGGCGGCGAGCTCGCGCCGGGAGCCAAACTGATCGAGACCGACATCGCGGCCGAGCTGGGCGTCTCGCGCGGCCCCGTGCGCGAAGCATTCCGCGCCCTCGAGCAGGCGAGTCTCGTGCGGACCGAAAAGAACCGCGGCGTGTTCGTGCGCCAGGTGTCGCTCGAGGAAGCGAACGAGATCTACGAGGTGCGGGCCGCGCTCGAGGGGCTGATCGGGCGCCTCGCGGCGAGGCGCATTCGCCCCGGGCAGGTCGAGAAAATACGCGCCGTGGTGAAAAAGATGCATGCGGTGGGTCGCGCGCGCGACGCCGCGGCCTACTACCCGCTCAATGTCGAGTTCCACGAATTGCTCGTCGAGGCCGCCGGCAACCGGGCGTTGCAGGCGAACTACCGCCGCATCGTCAACGAGCTCGACCTCTACCGGCGCGAGACGATCTCGCGCAGCGCCGAGAACATCCCTGTTTCGACCCGCGAGCACGAGGCGATCGTGAACGCGGTGGCGAAGGCGGACGAGAAGCTTGCCGAGCGGCTTCTGGTCGAACACGTGATCGAAAGCCGCGAGCGCCTGCACCGCGCGCTCGCCAAGCCCGCGCGTGCCGCGTGAACCGTTTACTACGACGAGGTTAATGCTGGATGGCTGCAGAAAAAGCATTGGTGGAGGTGAATGGCGTGAAATACCGCTGGCCGAAGCGCCCGGTGGCGGTGGTGTGCATCGACGGTGGCGACCCGGCCTATCTTCGGCAATTCCTCGCCGATGGCTCGATCCCGAACATTGCGCGCTTCATGACGCAGGGCTTCAGCGTCGTTGCCGACGGCACGGTGCCTAGCTTCACTTGCCCGAACAACATGTCGATCATCACCGGCACGCCGGCATCCCGGCACGGCATTTCGGGCAACTACTATCTCGATGTCAAGACGGGCGAGGCGGTGGTGATGACCGGGCCGGAGCTGCTGCGCGGCGACAGCATCATCACCAAGTTCGCCGACGCCGGGGCGAAAGTGGTCTCGATCACGGCAAAGGACAAGCTGAGAAAGCAACTGGGCAAGAACCTCGACGTGTCAAAGGGCAATGTCAGCTTCTCCTCGGAGTTCGCCAGCAAGTGCACGATGAAGGAGAACGGTATCGAGAACGTGCTCGAGTTCGTCGGCATGCCGCAGCCGGGCATGTACTCGATGGAACTCTCCTGGTTCGTGCTCGAGGCCGGCATCAAGCTGCTCGAGAAGAACCGGCCGGACCTGCTTTACCTGTCGCTCACGGACTACGTGCAGCACAAGTACGCGCCGGAGGAAGCCGAGGCGAAGCGTTTTTACCAGCACCTCGACCGCTGCTTTGGCCGACTTGCCGAACTGGGCGCCATCGTCGCATTGACCGCGGACCACGGCATGAATGACAAGTCGAATGCGAAGGGCGAGCCGAACGTGATCTGGCTGCAGGACGTTCTCGACGCGAAGTTCGGCAAGGGCGACACGCGCGTGATCTGCCCCATCACGGACGCATTCGTCGGCCACCACGGCGCGCTCGGCGGTTTCGTGCGCGTCTGGTGCACCGGCAAGGCGACGGCAAAGCAGGTGATCGAGGCGATCCGCGGGCTCGAAGGACTCGAATCGGTGCTCGACAAGGAGACTGCCTGCCGGGTGCACGAACTGCCGATGGACCGCGAGGCCGACGTCGTGGTGATCTCGACCGCCGGGGTTTGCGTCGGCGGTGCCGAGAAGGCGCACGACCTGGCGGGCCTCAAGGGTCACCGGCTGCGTACCCACGGCGGCGTTTCGGAGGCAAAAGTGCCGTTCATCCTCAGCGCGCCATTGAACGACGAGTACAGGCTCAAGGCGGGTGCCGCGACCCTCAAGAGTTACCAGATATTCGACTACGCCATCAACGGGACGCAGCCGTGATGGCGACGAGTGGCAGGCTGGCGGTCTATGAGGCGCCGAACAAGCCCTTCGAGATCCGCGCGTTCCCGATTCGCGAGCCGCGCAAGGGCGAGGTGCTGGTGAAGATCCGCATGGCCACCATCTGCCGATCGGATATCCATTCGTACCTGGGCCACCGGCCCAACCCCTGCCCAGGCGTGCTCGGCCACGAGATCATCGGCAACATCGTCTCGTTGGGCGAGGGCGTCACCAGGGACATGCGCGGCGATGCGCTCGCGGCGGGCGACCGGATTACCTGGAGCGAGTACTTCATTCCCGGCGACAACTACTACACCGAGGTTCTGGACTTGCCGCAGAAGTCCCCGGGGGTCGACAAGTACGGCCATATGGCCGTCACCACCGAGCCCTACCATCATGGCGGCTTCGGCGAGTACTGCTACATCCTGCCGCGCTCCTGGATCCTCAAACTGCCTGCCGACCTGACCGATGAGGAAGCGACGCCGATCAACTGCGGCGTGGCTACCGTCGTCTGCGTGACCGAGAAGGCCGGCATCGCGATGGGGGATGCCGTCGTGGTGCAGGGCCTGGGCCTGCTCGGTCTCTACGGCTGCGCGCTTGCCAAGTCGCGCGGCGCGCGGCTGGTCATCGGCCTGGACAATGTGGCTGCGCGCCGCGATCTGGGCTTGCGCTTTGGCGCCGATCACGTGTTCGATCCCTCGTCGATGGACGAAACGGAGCTAGTGAAAAAGGTGAAAGCGTTGTGCAAACCGGAGGGCGCGGACGCGGTCATCGAGCTGTGCGGTTATCCCGAGGTGATTCCCTCGGGCATCCAGATGGTGCGCACCGGCGGGCGCTACGTGCTCGGCGGGGTGGTGAATCCGAATTCGAACGTGACCATCGACGCCAACCTGCTGCTGAGAAAACTCATCACGCTTTCGGGCGTGCATAACTACCACCCGCGCCACCTGATCCAGGCGCTCGATTTCGTGCATACGAACAGGACGCGCTTTCCGTTCCACGAATTGGTGGACGGCAAATACAAGCTGGAGCAGGTGGGTCAGGCGATGCAGGACGCCGCGGAGCGCAAGGTCTTGCGCGCGGCGATCGTCCCGTGAGCGCGCCGGCGATCATCGAGGAGCCGGATCTCGGCTACAAGCCCAGAGGCCTGTACTACGGCGGGCGCTGGGTCGAGGCGACCAGCGGGCGCAGCTTCGCGTCCATCAATCCCGCCACCGGGCGCAAGCTCGGCGACGCACCCTATGCGGACGCGAACGACGTCGACCTCGCGGTAAAGGCGGCGGCGAAGGGTTTCGCAGAGTGGCGCAAGGCGGGAATCAAGGAGCGCGCCAAATGCCTCGAGGCCTGGGCCAGGCGCGTGCGCGAGCATGCGAAACGGCTGGCGCTGATCGACGCAGTGGATTCGGGCAACGCCGTGAAGGGCATGGAAGGCGACATGCACTGGACGGCGGACAGTCTGGAGTATTTCGCCGGCCTGATCACCGAAGTAAAGGGCTCGACCAGCTCGCAAGGGCCGGGCCACATGAACTTTACGCGCCGGCAGCCGTACGGCGTGGTGGCCAAGCTGAACGCCTTCAACCACCCGTTTCGCTTCTGCGTCGAAAAAGCCGCCGCTCCGCTTGCAGCGGGCAACTGCGTGGTCATCAAGAGCTCCGAGCAGGCGCCGCTTTCCAGCTTCGAGGTTGCGGCGCTGGCCGACGGGATCTTTCCGCCGGGCGTGGTCAACGTGGTGGCGGGCGACGGCACGACGGGCGCGGCGCTCGTCGCGCATCCGATGGTCTCGCGCGTCGGCTTCATCGGCTCGGTGGAGACGGGGCGTCTCGTTGCCAAAGGCGCCGCCGAAGGCCTGAAGCGCGTGACGCTGGAGCTCGGCGGCAAGAACCCGATCATCATCTTCCCCGACGCCGACCCGAAGAAGGCCGCCACCGCCGCGATCAAGGGCATGAACATGAACCGGCAGGGGCAGTCCTGCAGCTCGACCTCGCGCGTGTTCGTGCACCAGTCCCTCCATCGCGAGGTGGTCGAGGAGATTGTCCGGCAGGCTGAGGCGCTGCCGGTGGGCTTTCCGTGGATCGAATCGAACGAGCTTGGGCCCGTCGTCTCGGCGCACCAGTTCGCCCGCATCATGGGTTTCGTGGATTCGGGCCGCAAGGAAGGCGCAAAGCTGGTTACCGGCGGCGACCGGCCGAAGGATCCATCGCTCGCGAACGGCTTCTTCATCCGTCCGACGGTGTTCGACGAGGTGCGGCAGGACATGCGCATCGCCCGCGAGGAGATCTTCGGGCCGGTGATGTCGGTGCTGCCCTGGTCGGACAGCGCGGACATGCTGGCCAAGGTGAACAGCGTGCAATATGGCCTGACCGCCGCAATAGTCACCAATCGGCTCGACCTCGCGATGGAGACCGCGGAGCAGGTCGAGGCCGGCTACGTGTGGATCAACTCGACCGGCCGCTATCTGGGCGAGCCCTACGGCGGCTGGAAGCAAAGCGGCCTGGGCGTGGAGGAGTGTTTCGAGGAGTTGCTGAGTTACACCCGTGTAAAGAACGTGAACATGCGCTGGTAGACCTTTTCATTCACAGGAGAAAACCATGAAACGAATTCTGCAAATCTTCCTTTTGCTCGCAGTCGCTCTGCCCGCGTGGGGCCAGGGGACCGCGAAGCCGGGCGTCCTCACCGTCGGCTTCATTCCCGCCGAAGACTCGCGCGCGATGGTGCGCCAGTCCCAGGCGATTCTCGACATCGTCGCCAAGCACACCGGCATGAAGATCGACACCTTCGTCGGCTCGGACTACAACGCCACCATCGAGGCGCTGCGCGCCGGCCACGTCGATGTCGCGCTGCTCGGGCCGTTCTCCTACGTGCTCGCCACCACGGTGGCGCCGGTCGAGGCGTTCGCGGTGACGGTGACCGCGCGCTCGATGCAGCCGAGCTACAAGTCGATCATCATCGCCGCGAAGGACGGTCCCATCAATTCGATCGCGGACCTGAAGGGCCGCACGTTCGCCTTTGTCGATCCGGGCTCGACTTCGGGTTTCATGGTGCCTGCCGCCGCGTTCATCAATGCCGGGATCACCCCCGAAAAGGATTTCAAGCAGGTGATGTATTCGGGCGGACATGATTCGACGATCGTCGCCGTGGGATCGGGGAAGGTGGATGCCGGCAGCGTTGCCGACCGGATTTACGAGCGCGGCTGCGCGAAGGGCCTGGCCGATTGCAACAAGCTGAAGGTAATCTGGACGTCGCCGCCGATCCCCAACGATCCGCTGCTCTACCGCAGGAACCTGTCGGATGACCTGAAGAAGCGCATCCGGGAGGCGTTCTTCAGCATCAAGAACCTGGCGTTCGGCGAAATGGGCACGGTGGCACGCTTCGACCCGGCCAGCGACGCCGACTACGACCCGCTGCGCGAGATCGCGAAGGCGCTCAAGCTCGACCTGAAGAAGATGAAGTAGGTCCGGCGTGAGTAGTGTTGCTCCCGTGCTGGCGGTCGACGGGGTGATGGAGGCGCTTGCCGCGCGCAAGCGCTGGCGCTTTCATCACATCGCGCTGGCCGGCGCGGCGATTGCCTTTCTCGTCTGGTGCGCCGAGGGCGTCGGCCTGCGCCCGAAGGAACTGGCGGGCGCGCTGCCGGCGATCGGCGAGTATTTCTACCGCATGGCGCCGCCGAAGTGGGAGTTCGCCGAGGTGCTGTGGAAGCCGGCCGCCGAGACGCTGTACATCGCCCTCTGGGGCAACGTCATCGCGCTCATGATCGGGCTGCCGCTGGGCGTGCTCGCGGCATCGAACGTGACGCGCTCCGCGGCGCTGCGCAACGCGGCCAAAGCGGTGCTCAACCTGCTGCGCAGCGTCTCGGAGCTGATCTGGGCGGTGTTCTTCGTCGCCGCGGTCGGTCTCGGACCGTTTCCCGGCGCGCTCGCGCTCGGGGTCAACTTCGGCGGCATCCTCGGTCGCCTCTACGCCGAAGCGCTGGAGAACATCGATAACGGACCGGTCGAGGCGCTCGCCGCGACCGGCGCGGGCCGCCTGCAGATCATCGCCTTTGCGATGCTGCCGCAGGCGCTGCCGCAGTTCGTGACCTACAACCTGTACTGGTTCGAGGTGGGCGTGCGCTCGGCGACCGTGCTCGGCATGGTGGGCGCCGGCGGCATCGGCTTCGAGCTGGTCACCACCATCCGGCTGTTCGAATGGCGCGAAACCGGCGTGGTGCTGCTGCTGATTCTCGCCATGGTCACCCTCATCGATCTCGCCTCGACCTGGATACGCGCACGGATCTACGGATGAATACCCCTGACACGCAACGCAAACCGATGATCTCCATCCGGGGACTGTCCAAGACCTATGGAGGAAAAGGCGGCGGCGGCGTGCTCGCGCTCAACAACATCAGCATCGACGTTGCCGCCGGCGAGTTCCTCGTCATCCTCGGCCCCAGCGGTGCGGGCAAGTCGACGCTGCTCCGTTGCATCAACCGGCTCGTCGATCCGAGCGAAGGCCAGGTGTTCCACGATGGCACCGAGATCACGGCGCATCGCGGCGACCTGCGCGCCATTCGCCGGCAATTCGGCATGGTGTTCCAGCAGTTCAACCTGGTGAAGCGCCTCTCGGTGCTCACCAACGTGCTGACCGGCCGGCTCGGCTACCGCAGCGTGTGGCGCTCTCTGGCCTACAGTTTCCCCGAGGCCGACAAGCGCATTGCCATCGAGTGCCTGGCCCGGGTGAACATGGATCACAAGGCGTTTCAGCGCGCCGACACGCTCTCGGGCGGCGAGCAGCAGCGCGTGGCGATTGCCCGCGCGCTGGCGCAGCAGCCGATGGTGATCCTCGCCGACGAGCCGGTGGCGAGCCTCGATCCGAAGATCGCGCGCCAGGTGCTCGGCTACCTGCGCGAGGCGGCGCAGGAACTCGGCATCACGGTACTTTGCAACCTGCACCAGGTCGACTACGCCAGGGAGTTCTCCGAGCGCGTGGTGGGCATGAGCCGCGGCGCCGTGGTGTTCGAGGGACCCTCTTCCGCGCTGACCGACGACATCCTGCACCGCATCTATTACCGCGAGCCTGGCGAAGTGGAGAAGGACGAGGCATGAGCGCGTTGACATTCGAGGCGGCCGTCGCAAGCACGCTTGCCGCGGAATCGCAGCGGCGCGGCAAGCGCCTGGCGAGGACACTGATCTGGGCCGCCGCCGCGATTGCGGTGCTCTGGTTCAGCGGCGCGCAGATCGGCATGAACCCCCTTGCGCTGGTGAAGGGGGTTCCCTTCATGGCGGATTTCTTCTCGCGCATGTTCCCGCCGGATCTCGCCCACCTGAGCTTGCTGGGCGACGCCACCCTCGAGACTGTCCAGATCGCCGTCTGGGGTACGCTGATCGCGATCCTGCTGTCGATCCCGTTCGCCCTGCTCGGCGCGAAGAACACCACGCCGCACCCGATCGTGTTCCACGCGACGCGCATGTTCCTCAACGCGCTGCGCGCCATCAACGAACTGGTGTTCGCGCTGATCTTCGTCAGCGCGGTGGGACTGGGGCCTTTTGCCGGCGTGCTGGCGATCGCGCTGCACGCCACCGGCATGCTCGCCAAGTTCTGCGCCGAGGAGATCGAGGGCGTGGACCGCGGGCCGATCGAGGCCATGCAGGCCACCGGCGCGGGCCGCCTGCAGGTGATCCTGTTCGGCATCGTGCCGCAGGTGATCCCCGCGTTCATCAGCTATTCGATCTACCGCTTCGACGTCAGCATCCGCGCCGCCACCATCCTCGGCCTGGTGGGCGCCGGCGGGCTCGGCTTCTCGCTCATCAAGACGATGAAGCTGTTCAAGTATCATGAGACCGCCACCTGCATTCTGGTGATCTTCGTCATCGTTCTTGTATCCGACTGGGTCTGCGCGCGGATCCGGGCGCGGATCATCTGATCGTCAAGGGAAGCAACGCCATGGCCTTCATTCGCACCCTGATTCTTCTTTCGGCGCTGGCGTTGGCCGGTTGCGGCGGCGACGCCGAAAAGCTGGCCGAACTCCTGTCGCAAGGCAAAGCGCTCCTCGCACAAGGCAAGCACGAGGCGGCGGCGGAGGTGCTCCTGAAAGCCACGGCGCTCGACAAGAATTCGATGGACGCGTGGCTGCAGCTCGGACACGCCTACGCCGGCATGAAAAAGCACGATGTCGCGCTCGCCGCCTATGTCGCGGCCAAGAGGATCGACCGCCACTCGGTGCTGCCGCACGTCGCCCATGCCAAGGTGCAGATCGAGCTGGGCAATGTCGAGCTGGCGACCACGGAGCTCAACTTCGTCGTCGAGATGGACCCGAAGAACCTCGAGGCGCTGATCCTGCTGGGGCGGGTATCGCAGATGCCGCACAAGCTCCCGGACGGTACCGTCGGGGTGTCGAAAGCGAGCCTGGAGCGGGCCGAGCTCAATCTCCAGGCGGCGGCTATCCTCGCGCCACAAAACGAAGAAGTGAAGCGGGAGCTTGCAAAACTCAGGAAAACGGGAGAAAAGAAATGAACTTCGGCTACAAACGCAGCTACCGCGGACCGATAGAGGCGGTGCTGCTCGACTGGGCGGGTACCACCATGGATTTTGGCTGCATGGCGCCGGCGGTGGTGTTCATGGAGGTCTTCAAGCGCAAGAAGGTGCCCATCAGCATCGAGGAGGCGCGCGCACCCATGGGCGCGCACAAGCGCGTGCACATCCAGCGCATCAGCGAGCTTGACTCGGTGCGGCAGCGCTGGCAGGAGGCCCACGGCCGGCCGCCCAACGACGGCGACGTGAGCGCCATGTTCGCCGAGTTCGTGCCGCTGCAGCTCGAGTGCCTGTCGAAATACTCGGCGCTCATTCCGGGAACCCTGGAGGCGATCGCGGCGCTGCGCTCGCGCGGCATCAAGATCGGTTCGACCACCGGCTATCTGACCGAAATGATGCAGATCAACCAGGCGGACGCGAAGCGCCAGGGCTACGAGCCCGATGCCACGGTCTGCGCCTCCGATGTGCCCGCCGGCCGCCCTTTCCCCCACATGTGCCTGCAGAACGTCATCAAGCTGGGCGTGAGCACGGTGCAGGCCTGCGTGAAGATCGACGATACGGTACCCGGCGTCGAAGAGGGCCTGAATGCCGGCATGTGGACCATCGGCCTGGCGGTAAGCGGCAACGAGGTGGGGCTGACGCTCGATGACTGGAAGGCGCTCCCGGTTGCCGCGCAGAAAGTGAAACGCGAGCGCGCCTACGCGCGCATGCAGCAATGCGGCGCGCATTACACGGTCGATACCATCGCCGACATCATGCCGTGCATCGACGACATCCAGGCGCGCATCCGGCACGGGGAAGCGTCCTGATGCAGACGCTCCTCAGCGTCCTCTCAGGAATCGCCCTCCTCGTCTGGGGCACGCATATCGTGCGCTCGGGGGTGTTGCGCATTTTCGGCGGCAACCTGCGCAAGATGCTCTCCGACAGCGTTTCGAACCGTTTCAATGCCTTCCTTGCCGGGGTCGGCGTCACCGCGCTGGTGCAGTCCTCGAGCGCCACGGCGCTGATCGCGAGTTCCTTCGTCGGCCAGAACCTGATGGGCCTCGCCCCGGCGCTCGCCATCATGCTCGGCGCCGACGTCGGCAGCAGCCTGGTGGTTCAACTGTTTTCCTTCGACCTGTCGTGGCTCGCGCCGCTCGCGATCGCCGGCGGCGTGCTCCTGCACCTGTCGCGCAAGGCGACCCGCGCCGGGCAGATCGGCCGCGTCGCCATCGGCGTCGGCCTGATCATCGTCGCCCTGCAGACCATTCTGGCCGCGGCCAAGCCCTTCACGCAGGCCGCCGGCGTGCGGGTGATTTTCGGCTCGCTCACCGGCGAGCCGGTGCTCGACATGCTGATCGGCGCGCTGTTCGCGGTGCTGGCGTGGTCGAGCCTCGCGGTGGTGCTGCTCACCGCGGCGTTCGTCGCCAGCGGCCTGATCAGCCTCAAGGTGGCGCTGTTCCTCGTTCTGGGTGCCAATCTGGGCAGCGGCATTCTCGGCATCCTGGCGACAACCGGCACCACCGCGGCGGGGCGCCGCGTGGTGTTCGGCAACCTGTTCTTCCGCGCCATCGGCTGCCTGCTGATGGTGCCGCTCATGTCGAGCGTCGAGGGGCTGCTCGGCCAGTTCGACCCGGATCCGCAACGCCTGGTGGTGAACTTCCACACCGCGTTCAACCTGCTGCTCGCCGGGACGCTGATTTTCTTCACCGAGCCGGCGGCCCGGCTGATGACCTACCTGCTTCCCGAGGACGCGCGCAAAACGGGGGCGGCGCAGTCGAGGAACCTCGACATCGGGGCGCTGGAGACGCCCGCGCTGGCGCTCGCCAACGCGTCGCGCGAGGCGCTGCGCATCGGCGATGTCGTCGAGCGGATGCTGGAGGGAGTGCTGCGCGTGGTGCGCGACAATGACGGCAAGCTCGCGCGCGAGGTCAAGCGCATGGACGACGAGGTGGACGAGCTGTACAGCTCGATCAAGTTCTACCTGACGCAGATCAGCCGCGAAGCGCTGGACGAACGCGAGAGCAGGCGCTGGGCCGAAATCATGTCCTTCACCATCAACCTGGAGCACGTGGGCGATATCGTGGAGCACATCCTCGACGACGCGGAGCAGAAGAAGATTTCCAAGGGGCGCGCGTTTTCCGAGGCCGGGATGAAGGAGATCGGCGATCTGCACGCGCGCATCATGACCACGCTGCACCTTGCCCTCAACGTGTTCCTGAACGGCGATCTGAGGAGCGCGCAGATGCTGATCGGCCAGAAGGCGGAGTTCCGCGAAATGGAGCGCGCCTGCGCGGGCGCGCACCTCGAGCGCCTCGCCTGGCAGACGCCCGAGTCCATCGAAACCAGTTCGCTGCACCTGGATATCATCAACGACTTCAAGCGCATCAATTCCCATCTGTGCGCGGTCGCCTACCCGATCCTCGAGGAGGCCGGCGTGCTCGCCCCGTCGCGGTTGCGCGAGGACGCCGGCAACGGCCCGGAGCGGACCAATGGCACGCAAACGCGCAACGCCTAGGGATTTATCCGCCGAGGGCGACGTCAACCTCTCGCCGCGCCGCAAACGCTGGGAGGACGAGCATGTCGGCCCGGCGACGCGGCGGCTCCTCGACGAGGACGCGAAGCACTTCCTCCACCAGTCGCTCTCCACGCCCTGCTTCAATGCGCTGAAATCGGCGAAGGGCATCTGGCTGGAGGACGTCGAAGGCCGCCGGACCATGGACTTCCACGGCAACAACGTCCATCAGGTCGGTCACGGCCACCCCAGAGTGCTCGAGGCCGTCAAGCGCCAGCTCGATACGCTGCCGTTTTCGCCGCGCCGCTTCACCAATGACGCGGCGATCGAGCTGGCGCGCGGGCTCTCGGCGCTTACCGGCGGCAAGCTTGGCAAGGTGCTTTTCGCACCCGGTGGCGCCGAAGCGATCAGCATGGCGCTGAAACTCGCGCGGGTCGCCACCGGCCGCCACAAGACCGTTTCGATGTGGGATTCCTTTCACGGCGCGACGCTCGATGCGATCTCGGTGGGCGGCGAGGCGGTCTTTCGCCAGGGAATCGGCCCTCTCATGCCGGGCACCGAGCACGCGCCGCCCTGCGATCCCGGATCCTGCCTGTATGGCTGCAACGGCACTTGCAACGCACGCTGCGCCGACTACGTCGAGTACATCCTCGCCAAGGAGGGGGACGTGGCGGCCGTCGTAGTGGAAACGGTGCGCTGCACGGATGTGCAGATCCCTCCGCGCGCGTACTACGAGACGGTGCGACGCGCCTGCGACCGCCACGGCGCGCTGCTCATCTTCGATGAGATCCCGATCTGCCTCGGACGCACCGGGAGGATGTTCGCCTTCGAGCATTACGGCATCGTTCCCGACATGGTGGTGCTCGGCAAGGGTCTTGGCGGCGGCGTGTTCCCGATGGCGGCACTGCTCGCGCGGACCGATCTCGATGTCGCCGGAGGCGGGGCCCTCGGGCACTACACGCACGAAAAAAGTTCGCTGGGTTGCGCGGCGGGGCTCGCGACGCTGGAGATCATCGAGGGCGAGCGCCTGCTGCAGCGTTCCACCGATCTTGGCGCGCGCGCGCTGGCGCAGCTCGGGGCGATGCAGGCGCGGCAAACGCGTGTCGCGGCGGTGCGTGGCATCGGCCTCCTGATGGGCGTGGAGATGGACTCTCCCGCACTCGCCGAGGACGTGCTCTACCGATGCCTGGCGAAGGGTCTGTCGTTCAAGGTCGGGCAGGGGAACGTGATCAACCTTTCGCCGCCGCTCGTCATCGATGAATCCGACCTCGATCGCGCGCTGGTGATTGTCGAAGAATCCATTCAGGAGGCCACCAAATGCTGATCGGCGTACCGAAGGAAATAAAGGTCCACGAGTACCGCGTCGGACTGACGCCCTCCTCAGTGCGGGAAATGGCGGCGCACGGCCACCAGGTCATCGTCGAGCGCGAGGCCGGCCGCGGCATCGGCGCCGCCGACGCGGCTTACGAGAAGGCCGGTGCGAAGATCGTCGCCGGCGCGGCGGAAGTGTTCGCGCGTGCCGACATGATCGTCAAGGTGAAGGAGCCGCAGGCCGCCGAGCGCAGGATGCTTCGCGCCGGGCAGATCCTCTTCACCTACCTTCATCTCGCCCCGGACCCGGACCAGACGACGGACCTGATCGCCTCCGGCGCGGTCTGCATTGCCTACGAGACGGTGACGCAGCAAGGCGGCGGGCTGCCGCTGCTCGCGCCGATGTCCGAAGTCGCCGGCCGCATGGCGGTGCAGGCGGGCGCGGGGTGCCTGGAGAAAGAGGCGGGCGGGATGGGAATCCTGCTGGGCGGCGTGGCGGGCGTACCGCCCGCGAAGGTTGTCATCCTCGGCGCCGGCGTTGTCGGTTCCAACGCGGCGCAGATCGCCGTCGGCAGCGGGGCGCGTGTCGTGGTGATCGACCGCAGCATCGACGCGCTGCGGCGCATGGACCGGCTGCTCGGTGCGCGAGTGGTCACGGTGTTCTCCAACACGGACAACGTCGAATCGAACGTGCTCTCGGCCGACCTCGTCATCGGCGGGGTGCTGATTCCGGGCGCCGCGGCGCCAAAGCTCGTCACGCGCGCCATGGTGTCCGGCATGAAGCCGGGTTCCGTGATCGTCGACGTGGCGATCGACCAGGGCGGCTGCTGCGAAACCGCGCGCCCGACCACGCACGCGGATCCGACCTACATCATCGATGACGTCGTGCACTACTGCGTCGCCAACATGCCGGGCGCGGTACCGCGCACCTCCACCTACGCGCTGAACAACGCCACGCTGCCCTTCGCGCTCAGAATCGCGGACCTGGGCTGGAAAGAGGCCATGCGCGCCGATCCGCATCTGAAGAACGGCTTGAATGTGTGCGATGGCAAGGTGACCTGCCGCGAGGTGGCCGAGGCGCTCGGCCATGCCTATGCGGATGCGAACGAATGCCTGGAAAGCTGAGCCATGACCGCCACTCTTTCATGCCGCCTCGCCGCCATCGCGCTGGCCGCGCCGGGATTCCTCTGCGCGCCGGCCGCGCAGGCTCAGCCCTGGCCGGTGCGTCCGGTGAGGATGATCGTGCCGTTCGCGCCCGGCGGCGCCACCGACATCATCGCCCGCAGCGTCGCGCAGCAGCTCGCCGGCCGGCTGGGGCAGAGCGTGGTGATCGAGAACAAGCCCGGGGCGGGCACCATCGTCGGCAACGCCGAGGTCGCCAAATCCAGGCCCGACGGCTACACGCTGCTGTTCGCGCCGACGCCTTTCGTGATTTCGCAAGTCGTCTACCCGTCGCTGCCCTACGACCCGCAGCGCGATTTCACCCCGGTGTCGCTGCTCGCGACCTCGCCCTTCATCCTGGTCGTCAACGCCGGCCTCGCGCCACGATCGATCGCCGACCTGGTAGCGCGAGCCAAGGCCAAGCCCGGTTCGCTCACCTTCGCCTCGGCGGGCAACGGCACGGTGCCGCACCTCGCGGGCGAACTTTTCAAGCAGCGCGCCGGCCTGGACCTCGTGCACGTGCCCTACAAGGGCGGCGGCCCGGCGCTCATCGATCTGGTGGCGGGCCAGGTAGCGATGATGTTCGCCACGCCGATCGAGGTGGCGCCGCACCTGCAATCGGGCAAGCTGCGGGTGCTTGGCACGACGGCGATGCAGCGCCTGCCGGCGCTGCCCGAAGTGCCGACGTTGAACGAGAGCGGTTATGCGGACTTCGAGGTGCTGTCGTTCTTCGGCGTGCTCGCGCCAGGCGGCACGCCGGCCGAGATCGTGCAGCGCATCGCCGCGGACCTCGCGGCCGTGATGGAATTGCCCGAGGTGCGCGAGCGCTTCGCGCTGCAGAGCGCCTCGGCGCGCGTGCTCGGCCCGGCGCCGTTCGCGGCGTTCCTGCTGCGCGAGCGCGACAAATGGGCCGACATCGTCAAGCGCTCGGGCGCCAAGGTCGATTGACCGGCGCCTGTCACGTTGTTGCGGCACCGGACGAATGCCTGAGCTGAGCCCCGGCGTCACGCTGGCCGTCCTCGGCGCGGCGCTGCTGCACGCGGCCTGGAACGCGATGCTCAAGGGCGGGCGCGATACGACGCTCGACATGGCGATCGTGGTGGCGTGCAGCGGACTCGTCGTGCTGCCCCTGTTGCCGTTCGTGCCGCTGCCCGCGCCGGCGAGCTGGCCTTACATCGGGGTGTCGCTGGTGATCCACATCGGCTACTACAGCGCGCTGGTCGGCACCTATCGCGCGGGGGATCTTTCGCATGGTTATCCACTGATGCGCGGGGTGGCACCGCTGCTGGTCGCCGGTTTCGGCGCGGTGGTGCTGGGCGAGCTGCCCGGCGGCTGGATGTGGCTCGGCATCCTGCTCATCTCCGGGGGCGTGATCGGCATCGCCTTCGTCGGCGGCGCATCGTTCCTCCACAACCGGCGCGCGACCGCATGGGCGCTCGCCAATGCCGCGCTGATCGCGGCATATACGCTGGTGGACGGCACGGGCGTGCGGCTGGCCGGTTCCACCGCGAGCTATGCGGTATGGATGTTTTTTCTCGACGGTTTTCCGTACGTGCTGATCGTCACCTGGCTGCGCCGCACCGAATTCCTGCGCTACGCGCGCGACCACTGGCAGCGGGGGCTGGCAGGTGGAACGTTGTCGGTCGCGGCCTATGCGATCGCGCTGTGGGCCATGACGCGCGCGCCGATCGCCGCGGTGGCGGCGCTGCGCGAAACCTCGGTGATATTCGCCGCGATTCTGGGCGCCTGGCTGCTGAAGGAACCTTTCGGCCGGGCGCGCCTTGCCGGTGCAGCCGCGGTACTGTGCGGCGTGATTGCCTTGAAATCATGAACTCGATTCGGAAAAGCGCAGAAATAATAATTGTCGGCGGCGGCATTGCCGGAGTGAGTGTCGCCTATCACCTGGCGAAACTTGGCCGCAAGGACGTTCTGCTGCTGGAGCAGGGTTCGCTCACCTGCGGCACCACCTGGCACGCGGCCGGGCTGGTGGGCCAGATGCGGCCCAACCGCTCGATGACGCGCATGAGCCAGTACGGGATCCAGCTCTATGCCACGCTCGAAGCCGAGACCGGCCTGGCCACTGGATGGAAGCAGTGCGGCAGCGTGAACGTGGCGCGCACCCCGGAGCGCTGGATCGTCTACCAGCGCCAGGCCGCGATGGCGCGCAGCTTCGGCATCGAGGTGCATCTGATCACGCCGCGCGCAGCGGCGGACAAGTGGCCGCTGCTGCGCACGGACGACCTGCAAGGCGCGCTCTGGTTTCCGCAGGACGGCAAAGCGAACCCCACCGACCTCACGCAGTCGCTCGCCAAGGGCGCGCGCGATCTGGGAGTGAAAATTGTTCAAGGGGTCCGGGTGACCGGGGTTTCTGTTTTGAATGAATGTATTTCAGGAGTCACGACCACTGCGGGTCCCATTTCCTGCTCCGTGTTGGTCAACTGCACTGGCCAATGGGCGCGTGCATTCGGCGCCATGGCGGGCGTCAACGTGCCGCTGCATTCCGCGGAGCACTTCTACATCGTTACCGAGCGCATCGCCGGCGTGCACCCGATGCTGCCGGTAATGCGCGATCCGGACGGTTTCATCTATTTCAAGGAGGAAGTCGGCGGCCTGGTGATGGGCGGCTTCGAGCCCAGGGCCAAGCCCTGGGGCATGGACGGCATCCCGGAGAAGTTCGAGTTCCAGCTGCTGCCCGAGGACTGGGACCAGTTCGAGCCCCTGATGAAGAACGCCATCCACCGCGTGCCTGCGCTCGAGAAGGCGGGCGTGAAAACACTTCTCAACGGCCCGGAGAGTTTTACCCCGGACGGCAACTTCATCCTCGGCGAGGCGCCCGAGGTGCGCAACTATTTCGTTGCCGCGGGATTCAATTCCGCGGGCATCGCCAACGGCGGCGGCGCGGGCAAGCTGCTCGCCGAATGGATCGTCGGCGGCGAGGCGCCGATGGATCTTTTCGAAGTGGACATCCGGCGCTTCGGTCCCTACGCCGCGGGCACCGATTGGCTCAGGGAACGCACGGTCGAGAGCCTCGGCCTGCATTACGCCATGCGTTGGCCGCGGCAGGAACTGGAATCGGGGCGGCCCCTGCGCACCTCGCCCCTCTACGAACGCCTCAGGGCGCGTGGCGCCCGTTTCGGCAGCAAGATGGGCTGGGAACGGCCGAACTGGTTCGGTCCCGAGGTGAAATACACCCTCGGCAGGCCGAACTGGTTTGATTCGGTGGTGGCAGAGCAAAGGGCGGTGCGCAACGCCGTGGGCGTTTTCGACCAGACCTCCTTTGGCAAGCTGCTGGTGCGCGGGCGCGATGCGCTCGCACTGCTCGAGCGCGTCTGCGCGAACAGCATCGATGTCGCCGTGGGGCAGGTGGTTTACTCGGCAATGCTCAACCGCAAGGGCGGTTTCGAGAGCGATATCACCGTGCAGCGCCTGGCGGCCGACGAATTCTTCCTCGTCACGGGGTCCGCGCAGCCGGTGCGCGATCTGGCCTGGCTGCGCCGCCACGCCGTGCAGGGCGAGGATGTCCACGTCAAGGACATCACCGATCGCTGGTCGGTGATCTCGTTGCTTGGGCCGAACGCTGGAGCCGTTCTTGCGAAGATTTCCCTCGAAGAGAAAACCCGCGCGCTACCCGCCTCCTACGTCGGCGGTCCGGGCTGGGAGCTCTACGCGCCGGTCGAGGACGCCGCCGCGCTCTACGACCGCCTGTGGCAGGCCGGGCGCGACCACGGGCTCGTGGACTGCGGCTACTACGCGCTCGATGCGCTGCGCCTCGAAGCCGGCCGGCGTGCCTTCGGTGCCGAACTGTCGCCCGATTGCACGCCGTTCGAGGCAGGACTGGGGTTCGCCGTGAAGATGGACAAGCCGGTCGAGTTCATCGGCCGTGAAGCGCTGCGCCGCGCGCCCCGGGGCGAACTGGCCAAGCGCCTGCTGATCTTCACCTTTCCCGCGACGGAGCTCTTCGCCTGGGGTGGCGAGCCGATCTTGCGGGAGGGCGCGCCGGTGGGCGAACTGACCTCGGTCGGCTACAGCGCCGCGCTGGGGCAGATGGTCGGCATGGGCTTTGTCCATGGCGCGAACCCGGAGCGCGTGGAACAGGTGCTCGCCAGCCGCTATGAGATCGAAGTCTCCGGCGTCAAAGTCGCCGCGCGAGCGAGCGTGAAAGCGCCATGGCCAAAGTAGTCCGCACCGATCGCGAGCTGGAAATGCACGGCGTGGATGCCGCGCTGCGCGCCGCCGGGCACGAACTGGTGCCGCTGCCCGACGGCGTAAGCGAGGACGAGCTCGCGCGCGCGCTGGGCGACGCCGAACTCCTGCTCATGTGCTACACGCCGGTCACGGCGCGCGTCATCGACGCGGCGCCGCGCTTGAAGGGTATCGTCAAGTACGGCGTGGGCATCGACGCCATCGACATCGAGGCGGCCAAGGCGCGCGGCATCGCCGTGGTCAACATTCCCGAATACGCCGGGGAAACCGTTGCCGAAGGCGCGTTCGCGCTGTTGCTCGCGCTCGCGAAGAAGCTCAAACCCATTCAGCGCGCGATTGACAGGAAGGGCTGGGTCTGGCCGACGGCGCAGTGGCTGGGGCTCGATCTCGCCGGAAAAACCCTCGGCCTGGTTGGTGTCGGCAGAATCGGCTCCAACGTGGCACGCATGGCGCAGGGATTCCGCATGCGGGTCCTCGGGTTTGAACCTTACGCCGCTTTTCCTTCCGGAGTGGAAAAGCGAAGTCATCTGCGAGACATGCTTGCCGAGTGCGACTTTGTTTCCATTCATTGCGTGCTCAACCCGGAAACCCGCGATCTGATCGGCGAGGCGGAGTTGCGCGCCATGAAGCCCTCGGCGTTCCTCGTTAATGTGTCGCGCGGTGCGATCGTGGACGAGGCGGCGCTGCTGCGCGTGCTCCAGGAACGGCGCATCGCGGGAGCGGCGCTCGATGTCTATTCGCGGGAACCGCTGGCAAGAGCGGGGCATCCCTTGAGCGCGCTCTACGCCATGGACAACGTGATCCTGTCGCCGCACCTCACCTTCTACACGCACGAGGCGATGGCGCGCCTCGAGGCCGAGACGCTCGAGCGTTGCATGGAAGTGCTGGAGGGGCGGCCGGTGCTGGTCAAGTCCCGCGATCCACGGCTGCGCGCGCAGCACAAAGGGGTGCGCTTCCTTGATTGAAGGCTTGGTGCGCGCGCTGCGCGCCGCGCGAGATTTCCGGCCGCAGGGCTTCGTCCGCTTCGAATTCGAGTCGAACACGATCGGCTGGATCCGCCGCGATCTGGCCGACCGGTTGCGTGCATGGCCGGGGGTATTCGAATATTCCGAAGCAAGCATCCGTCTGCGGTCCGCGGATGAAGCCGCGTTGAGCGCGGCGCTGGCGGAGGTGGCGCACGCGCTGGCGCGCGAGGGCGCTATCCAGGGCTGGCGCGGCGAAACCTATGCGATCCGCGCGAATGAGGGCGGGGCGGTCCTTTTTCATCTCGAGCGCGCGGCGATGCGCTTTTTCGGCCTGACCTCTTCGGCAGCTCATCTCAATGGTTTTGTTCTAGAAACTGAAATTCCGGCCATTTGGATCGCGCGACGCTCGGCGACAAAGGCGATCGACCCGGGCATGCTCGATACCCTGGTCGCCGGCGGCGTGCCCTCCGGGGAGGATGCTTGGCACACGCTGCTGCGTGAGTGCGGAGAAGAGGCGGGCATTTCACGCGCGCTTGCCGGGCAGGCGCAGCCCTCGGGGGTGCTGCACGTTTGTCGTGAAGTTCCCGAGGGACTGCACAGCGAGAATCTCTACATTCACGACCTGCCGCTTGCCGCGGACTTCGCGCCACGCAACACGGACGGCGAGGTGAGCGAATTCCTGTCGCTCGATCCGGCGGCGTTGCTCGAGCGCATCGCGCGCGCAGAAATGACGGTGGAGGCGGGGCTGGTGGCCGTGGATTTCGCGTTGCGCCACGGCCTTCTGCAAGACGGGGACGGGACCATCGGCGCGGCGCTCGAAGCCTGCCGCCACTGATACGGTTTCCGCCACCTCGGCTCAGGGCGCGGACTTTTTCGGCAGGGAGTCGTTGGGCGCGAACCAAGCCACGTGCGTGTCGTAGTTGGCATGCGCCTGCGGCGCGCGGTCGAGTTCGCCCTCGAAGTTGGCGCGCACGATATGCAGTTCGCCCGGCCATTTTTCGGAGCGGAAGAACAGCGGGCTGCCGCAGTGGCTGCACGAGCCGCGCTCGGCCTCGGGCGAGGATTGGTACCAGCGCAGCGTCGCGCCGGGATCCGCGATCGACGCGCGCTCCGCCTCTACGCCGACCCAGGTGACGAAGGCGGCGCCGTGCGCGCGCCGGCACATGCTGCAGTGGCAGTGCGCGATCCATTTGGTAGGAAAGCGCACGGCGAAGCTCACCGCCCCGCACAGGCATTTGCCGGTGGCGCCGCCCGCGCTCACGGCGCTCGCAGGTGCCAGGCTTTCTGCCGCGTCATCGCCTGGATGCCGTAGGTGGAAAGCGTGACGCCGACGCCGGAGTGCCCGACGCCAGACCAGGGCAGGCGCGGACTGACGCGGTCGCAGCAGTTCCAGTAGACCGAGCCCGAGCGGATCTGCGCGAGGATGCGCTTCGCGCGCGCTTCATCCGGCGTGTAGACGCCCGCGGTGAGGCCGTACTCGGTGTCGTTCATGAGGCGCACGGCTTCTGCGTCGCCTGCGACCTTCTGGATGCCGATCAGTGGCCCGAAGCTTTCCTCCCGCATCAGATCCATGCCGTGGTCCACGTTCGAGAGCACGGTTGCCTCGAACCAGTTGCCGGGCCGCGCGATGCGCTTGCCGCCGGCGAGCAGCGTCGCGCCTTTGGCGACGGCGCCGGCGACCTGGCGCTCGAGCACGGCCAACTGCGGCGCGCGCGCGAGGGGGCCGAGGTAGGTCGTCTCGTCCATCGGATCGCCGCGCTTGTATCCCTTGACCGTTGCGACGAACGCCGCCACGAAGCGCTCGTAAATGCGCTCGTGCACGTAGATCCGCTCCACCGAGCAGCAGCTTTGCCCCGCGTTGTACATCGCACCGTCGGCGAGCGATTCGGCGGCGTTCTTCACATCCGCGTCCTCGCAGACGTAAGTCGGATCCTTGCCACCCAGTTCGAGCTGCAGCTTCAGCATGCGCGGGGCGCAGGCCGCGGCGATTCGCGCGCCGGTGGCAAACGACCCCGTGAAAAATACGCCATCGACGGGCTGGTCCACCAGCAACGCGCCCGTCGAACCGGATCCGATCAGGACCGAAAAAACATCCGCGGGTACGCCCGCTGCGTGCAGCATCTCGCCGATCGCGAGCCCAGTGAGCGAGGCGAATTCCGAAGGTTTGTAGAGCACGGCATTGCCCGCGAGCAGCGCCGGCACGAACACGTTCGAGCCGACGAAGTAAGGGTAGTTCCAGGCCGAAATATTGGCCACCACGCCCAGCGGTTCGTGCGTGATCTGCTCCCGCATCTGCGGGTCGGCAAGCACCGTTTCCGGATCGAGTGCTCTTTTCGTGTTTTGAAGAAAGAAATCAATCCGGCCGGGGAGCGCGTTCAGTTCGTTGCGCGACTGGGCGATGGGCTTGCCCGTTTCCCGCGTCAGCGTGCGCGCAAGCTCGTCCTCGCGTCTTTCCATCTGCAATTTGAACTTCTCAATCGCGCCAAGGCGATCGCCAAGCGCAACGGCAGCCCACGAGGGCTGCGCCGCGCGCGCACGGGCGTATTTCGCCGCGACCGAGCCCGCGTCGTCTTCCGCGAGTTCCTTGATGAGGGTGCCGTCAGCGGGATTGAATATCTGCACGTGAGGCCTGAAGAAAGTCCTGCAGCATCGGCGCTGCATCGAGCACCGCGTCATCGCGGCCGTGGAGGAACTCCGGGTGCCACTGCACGCCGGCGACATAGTGCGGGCCGGTATGGCGGATCGCCTCGATGACGCCGTCGTCGGCCGAATGCGCCTCGACCGTGAGCCCCTTGCCCAGGCGATTCACCGCTTGGTGATGGAGCGAGTTTACCTTCGCCCGCCCCACGCCCGGATAGAGCGCGGCGAGCCGCGTTCCGGGCAGGATCTCGATATGGTGGTGCTTGTCGTCATAAACCGCGGTGTCTTGGTGTACGTGCGCCCCCGGCTTCTGCGACTCGGTGTCCTGGTAGAGCGTGCCACCCATCGCAACGTTGATGAGTTGCTGCCCGCGGCAAACGCCAAATATGGGTTTTTTCAAGAACAAGAATCTTTCAAGGAGTTCAAGCTCATAGCGGTCACGCTCGGGATCGCCCGCCCACTCGGGCCGCAGCGGCTCCTCGCCGTACATCTGCGGCGAGATGTCGGTGCCGCCTTGCAGCACCAGGCCGTCGAGCTCCGCGGCGTAGTCGGCGAGCGTGAGCGAATTCGAGTCACGGTCCACGACGTCGGCGACCAGATAGACGAGCACGCCCGCCGATTGCAGCCAGCGGGCGAAGGATTGCTCGAGGTAGTAGATGTTCTTCTTCAGATAGCCGCGCTTTGCCGCATCGCCGTACTGGATGCGCGCCGAGACGCCGATGCGCAGGCGCCTCGTCATAGCGCAGCGGCGAACAGTTGTTCGAAGTCCTGTGCCGTGCACGGCCGCGGGTTGGTCTGGTGGCAGATGTCCGCCACGGCGATCTCGACGAGTTTTGGAATTTGGACTTTCTTTATGCCAACAAGACTCAGGCGATCGGGGATGCCGATTTCATTCTTCAAATGCACAAGGAATGAAATGAGATCCGGGGCGCCTGCGACGCGCGCCAACTCCGCCATCTTCTCCGCTGCCGCCGGGAGATTGAAGCGCATCACGTGATCGATCATCACGGCGTTGGCGAGGCCGTGGTGCAGGTCGGCCACGGTCGAGAGCGCGTGCGCGCAGGAATGCACCGCGCCGAGGTCCTTCTGGAAGGCGATCGCGCCCATCATCGAGGCCATCAGCATGTCGCCGCGCGCTTGGAGATTGCGCGGTTCCCTGAAAACGATGGGCAAGGCCCGCGCCGCGATGCGCACCCCTTCGAGCGCGATGCCGTCGCACAGAGGGTGGTAGGCGGGGGAGAGATAGGACTCGATGTTGTGCGTGAGCGCGTCCATGCCCGTCGCGGCGGTGATGTTCGCCGGCAGCCCAAGCGTCAGTTCCGGATCGGCGAATACCGCCTTCGCGAGCAAGGCGCCGGAAAAGACGATGCGCTTGACGTGCGTGTCGTCATCCGAGATCACCGACGAGCGCCCCACTTCGCTGCCGGTGCCGGCGGTGGTGGGAAGTGCCACGAAGTGCGGCAGCGCTTTGTCGATCGGCCGCACCTGCGGGTGATCCCAGGCGTACTCGAGCACGTCGCCCGGGTGCACCGCCATCAGCGCGACGACCTTCGCCACATCGAGCGCGGCGCCGCCGCCGAAGCCGATCACCGCATCGGCGCCGTGCGCGCGGTATGCAGACGCGCCCGCCCGCACCTGAGAGGCAACTGGATTGCCTTGAACTCCGGAGAAAACTTCCAATGCGATATCCGAGAAAAAAGCACGAAATTCGCCCAGCACGGGCAACGCGGCAAGTCCCTTGTCGGTAACGAGCAGCGGTCGCTTGCAGCCCGCTTCCTTGAGATGCGCGGCAACGAGTTTCCTCGCCCCCGGTCCGAAATGGATCGTGGTGGGAAACGCGTATCGATGGATCGCCATCGTCAATTTTCCAATAGTGCCCTGCGGCCGCGGAAGGCGGGTCTACGCCAGGAACGGGTTGACCACGGTCAACGACCCAAAGCGCTGGCCATGAGAGAGGTCCTCGCTGTACAGCGTTCGGGCCTCCGCGCGCGTGGCCGCCTCCACCACCATGGCGTCCCAGATCGACAGTTGGTGCCGGATCGATTTTTCAATGGCCGCGCCAACGAGCGCCATATCGCTGGCGACCACCGGCCACGCGGCGTAGGCCTGTGTCAGCGCCTGCGCGGTGGCCGGCGGCATCTTCTGTCTGCGCGTCAACACGTGGAACAGTTCGATCAGAACCTGGGTGCTCACCACTGCGTCGCCCGCCGCGCCTGATCTGGCCACCAGGTTTCTGGCCCGCGCCTGCTTGCCGGGCGCCGAGGCGTCGGTGCAGTACACAAGTACATTGGTGTCGAAAAACGCTGTCACTGCTTACTTGGCGCGGCCGGCTTTGGCGGTCTGCCGGGCTCTGGCGCGAAAATCACCGTGATACAAATCCTCCCGCAGGCTGCGCCGTCTTTTCGCGGCACGGTTTCTGGTCGTGGTTTCGGGTTGCGCTCGCGCCGTGGCGGCCTCGATGGCTTGCATCAGCCGCGCGGCGGCATCTGCACGCTGCTTTTTCAGCAGGTCGTCGGACTCGTTGACGTAGAACTGCAGAAACTCCCGCACTTTTGCGCTCAGTGAAGTGCCTTGCTGTATCGCGCGCACACGAGCCCGCTTGATGATTTCATCCTCGATGGAAATGGTCAGATTCGACATCGCAAGTCCTCCTGTTTCTGCGCCCATTCTAGCACCGTAACACGTGAACATGTGCTGCACGTAACCGCCTGCCGCGGGAAATAGCGAAGCCGTTACCTTTCGCGGGCCGGGCGGCTCGACGCGCGCCGTGTTCGGCTGCACCATGCGAGGACTGGCGCGGCAATTGGTTTACAGCCGCGCTAACAGGCTTGGGTTTGCGCGCAGTGCGGGTCACGATCATCTCCAGCGACAAGGTGCTTGATCAATCCTGGCATTTTCTATTCTCGACGATGAAACCCGGATCACGTGTTCGCTCGACGGCCCCATCTATTCGATCACTTTGTCCGCGCGCAGCAGGATCGACTGCGGAACCTTGAGCCCGAGCGTCTTGGCCGTGGCGAGGTTCACCACGAGTTCAAAGTGGCTCGGCAATTCGACCGGTATGTCCGCGGGCTTCGCGCCGCGCAGAATGCGATCGACCATCTCCGCCGTGCGCAGCGAGCCTGGCAATACTACGGTCCCATAGGAGAAGAGGCCGCCAGCCTCGGTCCAAGAAAGCGACTCGTAGATGTCAATCAGCCGATGGCTGCGGGCGAATTCGACGATCTGCTTTCTCGCCGAAAAGGTCAGCGCGAAGTCTTGAACAGAAAGGGCATCTGGCGCCCACTTCGCGATGGCGGCGAGAACAGG
>Ga0315281_10001526_pt1 | contig 34322 bp, 37 predicted proteins | sample YL17G07_0_MG_FD_204540 | JGI IMG/M metagenome (GOLD analysis project Ga0315281, IMG submission 204540) | Sediment microbial communities from Yellowstone Lake, YNP, Wyoming, USA - YL17G07_0 | ecosystem: Environmental > Aquatic > Freshwater > Lake > Sediment | place: USA: Wyoming | collected...
CCGTGAGCGGCGCGAACAGGCGTCCATAGCAACCCGGCCACTCCGGACAACCGAGCCCGGCCTCGTTGAGGCGCCCCCAGGCACTGAGCACGACCAGCAACACGGAAAACAGCGCCGAGAAGAGCGCGAGGCGGAAGAAGCGTTGCGACTTGCTGGTCTTGAGCATATTTAAGTAAGCCAAAGAAGCTTTAAACAATTCATTAAATAATATTTTTCGCCGCAAAGACGCAAAGGACGCAAAGGTTTTCTCTATAAAAACTCATGCTTTTCTTTGCGTCCTTTGCGTCTTTGCGGCAGATGATAGTAAATCAGAAGCCCCCTAACCGATCTGCGACAACCGTAACAAACGCGCCAGGTCTTTGCGCATACCGCTGGCATCGGCATCCGGTGCGTAGCTCAGCACCAGGTTGCCGTTCGGGTCCACCAGATACACCCGCTCCAACCCGTCGAGCGGTGTGCCGTGGCTACTGGTAAATTCGCGCGCCAGCGTTTGTATCGTCGCCGGTGTGCCGGTGAATGCTGCCAACCCAGGGTATTTGGCTTCGAGCGCATGCAAATCATCGGTGCCGCCCAGCGTGATAAACGCGCGTTGCACGCGCCCGGCATCCTTGCCCTGGGCGAGGCGTACCTGCTGCATCTTGTACAGGTTTTTCTGGCAAAGATCGTTGCACGGCAAACGACTGAAGGTGATGAAGGTCCAGAATCCGCGCACTGCATGCAAACGGTATTCCGTGGAATCGGTTTTGCGCAAGCTGGCATTCGTCAGCGGTCGCGCCGGCTGCAGCAATTCACCCTGCTGCAAACCCTTGCCATCGGGACGCCACCCACCGAAATAAAGACTCGTGGCCAGCAGCACCGGCGCGAGAAACAGCAGTACGATCAACGCCAGCGTGCGCCGCCCCGTGCGTGTCCCGCTGCGCGACGGGCGGCCGCCGGGTTCAGCGGCTTTTGCGTTTTGGTTTTGCATCGTCGTTTGTGCGGGTGTTGACCAATATATAAATGGCGGCCAGCGCCACGGCCAGCGAGAACCAGGTGAAAGCATAGCCCCGATGGGTATTGATGCCAGCATCCAGCCGCGCCCAATGACGCACGAACCCGCCCGCCGGGCTCGCCGGGTCGAGCAATATCACCGCCGGCTGCAACGCGAAGGGCACCTGGCGCGCGTACTCCGCGCTATCCAGATATTGCCAGACCGGTTGCCAACCCGTGCCGGGCGGCCGTGCGCCACCGAGATGAAATCCACCGGTCTGCGGCAACGTCGCAACCCCTTCGACCTCCACCAAAACCTCTGGCGTCTCGATGTGCGGTAATTGCGCGCGGTCCGGCCCCAGCGCTACCCAACCGCGGTTCACCAGCACGCGCATCTTGCCGCCCTCGATACGCAGGGGCGTCAACACATGGTAGCCGACTTGGCCCTGGTGTACGCGGTTATCGAGCAGGATCTGATATTCCGGCTGGTAGTGTCCGCGTGCAACCACCCGCCGGTAACGCAGTGTCTCGGGCGTTTCGAAATCGGAGCGCAGTCGCATCGCGGGCGTCTCCTGGCGGGCGTCATAGTCAGCCTGCACGCGCCGCTTGAAGGCGGCCCGATCAAGCTGCCACAACCCGAGACTGGCCAGCAGCGGCAAAAGCAGCGCCGTAGCGCAGGTCGGCCAGAACCCGGCGTGCAACTGCAGACGCCCGAGGCGCAGCCGTACAAATGCGCGCGCGGCGCTCATTGCTCTGCCCCGGTGCGCGCACTTGGCTTATAATCCGCACACGCCCCCACTCCGGAGTCACCCGCCGTGCCGCCACTTGTCATCAAACTCATTGTCATCTTCATGCTGCTGGTGATCGTCGGCAGTCTGCTGTCCGCGCTGGTGTTTCTCTACAAAGACCGTGGTCAGGGTACGCGCATGGCCACCGCCCTGACGGTGCGCGTTGCAATATCAATCACTGTGTTCTGCCTGCTCATGGCGGGACTCTATTTCGAGATTATACCGCCGCACGGCCTGCGCTAGTCGCTTCTGTTGCGCGATCACAAAAAAAGGCGCTGCCGGGGCAGCGCCTTTTTTATTCTCGGTGTCCCCTGCTTCCGTTATACCCAGTACACAAAGATAAACAGACCCAGCCACACCACATCCACGAAGTGCCAGTACCAGGCAACTGCTTCGAAGCCGAAGTGATTATCCGGTTTGAAGTGTCCGGCGATGGAACGCAGCAGGATCACAATCAGCATGATCGTGCCCATGGTTACGTGAAAGCCATGGAAACCGGTGAGCATGAAAAAGGTCGCGCCGTAGATGCCGGCCTTGAGCGTGAGTCCAAGTTCCATGTAGGCATGCACGTACTCGAAAGCCTGCAACGCAATGAACGCAAGCCCGAGCGCCACGGTAAGCGCCAGGCCCACGACCAATTGGCTACGGTTGTTCTTGAGCAGACCCCAGTGCGCCCAGGTGACGGTCGCGCCGGAGGTGAGCAGAATCAGGGTATTGATCGCCGGGATACCCCAGGCGCCCATCGGTGAGAACGAAACGCCCTTCGGTCCACTACTCGGCCACAGGCCTTCGAAGCCCGGCCAGAGCAATTCGTTCCCGGCAAGTAACGGCAACGTTATCTGGCGCGTGTAGAACAGCGCGCCGAAGAACGCGGCGAAGAACATGACCTCGGAGAAAATGAACCAAGACATTCCCCAGCGGAAGGACAGATCCACCTGGTGGTTGTAGGCGCCGCTTTCGCTTTCGCCGACCACCTGCCCGAACCAGCGGAACATCATATAGATAATAGTCGCCGCGCCGGCCAGCATCAGCCACGTCCCGGCGCCAAGGTTGTTCATGAACAGCACAAAGCCGAGCGCCAGCGTGAACAACCCGGCCGAAGTAATAACCGGCCATGGGCTCGGTGTGGGCAGGTAATAACTACCGGATGATGCAGACATGCTTGGATCCCCTTTTCTCTGAATGTCTAAATGATTAGATCAAAACCTCAACCGCCCGCCGCCGCGCCGTGGGCAGGGTGTTCGTGCGTGGCGACGGCGGGTGTACTGCCACCGTATTTCCTGGCCGACACCTGGTCGGCGTTAAAGAACGCGTACGACAGGGTAACCGTGTGTACGTCACGCGGCAGCTTGGCATCCACCACAAAACGCACCGGCATCAGACGCGTTTCCTGTGCGGCGAGTGTCTGCCGAGTGAAGCAGAAGCACTCGATTTTCTTGAAGTGCATGGCCGCCTTGTTGGGCGCGACGCTCGGCACCGCCTGACCGGTGATGGCCTCGGCGGTCGTGTTGCGCGCTTCATAATAGGCGGCAGCGATCTGGCCGGGATGCACGCGCAGGGTTTTCTGCTGCGGCTGGAATTCCCACGGCAAGCCGCTCATGCTGTTGCCGGTAAACTCGACCGTCACCCAGCGACTGGTGTCGACGTCAGCGCCCGGCTGGTTCTCGACCTGGGCCTCGATCCGGCCGGTCTTGCCGTTCAGACCGGTGACATCGCAAATCACGCTGTACAACGGCACCAGTGCATAACCGAAGGCAAACATGCCAAGCGCCACGGCCGCCAGTTTGAGACCGGTGCGGCGGATGCGGCGCTCCTGCGGGTTCCGGCGCTTCATTTCATGCCTCGCCACAGCGTATAAACAAACAGCGCGCAGGCGACAGCCGCAAGCCACAGTGCCGTGCGCAGAACCGCGCGCTGCTGCGACTCAGGAAGTTTTGTCGTGCGCATGCTCGCTCTCCGTCACCAGCGGCCGTAGCCTGTTACTTGATGTGCGGCGGGGTGACAAAAGTGTGATACGGCGCCGGCGAAGGCACTGTCCACTCCAGACCTTCGGCGCCTTCCCAGGCGCGCGCGCCGGCCTTCTTGCCACCGCGTGCGGCCTTCACCACCACCGCCACGAACAGCAGTTGCGAGAAACCGAACATGAACGCTCCGACCGTCGACCACTGGTTGAACTCGGTGAATTGCAGCGCGTAGTCCGGAATGCGGCGCGGCATGCCGGCCAGCCCGAGGAAGTGTTGCGGGAAGAAAGTCAGGTTGAAGCCGATTACCGACAGCCAGAAGTGCCACTTGCCGAGGGTCTCGTTGTACATGTGGCCAGTCCACTTCGGCAACCAGTAATAAGCGCCGGCGATAATCGCGAAGATCGCGCCCGACACCAGCACGTAATGGAAATGCGCCACCACGAAATAGGTATCGTGGTACTGGAAGTCGGCCGGCACGATGGCCAGCATCAGGCCGGAGAAACCACCGATGGTGAACAACATCACGAAGGCGATCGCGAACAGCATCGGCGTTTCGAAGCTGAGCGAGCCTTTCCACATGGTGGCGACCCAGTTGAACACCTTCACGCCGGTCGGCACCGCGATCATCATGGTGGCGTACATGAAGAACAGCTCACCGGCGAGCGGCATGCCGACCGTGAACATGTGGTGCGCCCAAACGATGAACGACAGGAACGCGATCGAGGCGGTGGCATACACCATCGATTCATAACCAAACAGCGGCTTGCGCGCGAAGGTCGGGATGATCTGCGAGGCGATGCCGAACGCCGGCAGAATTAATATGTACACCTCGGGATGTCCGAAGAACCAGAACACGTGCTGGAACATCACCGGGTCGCCGCCACCGCTGGCGTCGAAGAAGTGTGTGCCGAAGTGGCGATCGGTGAGCAGCATGGTGACCGCGCCGGCCAGCACCGGCATGACGGCCAGCAGCAGGAACGCCGTGATCAGCCAGGTCCACACGAACAGCGGCATCTTGAGCAACACCATGCCCGGTGCGCGCATGTTGAGTATGGTGGCAATCACGTTGATCGCACCCAGCACCGAGGAAATGCCCATCATGTGGATGGCGAGAATGGTGAAGTCCGTGCCCATGCTGCCCTGCACCGACAGCGGCGGGTACAGGGTCCAGCCACCGGCCGGGCCGCCGCCCGGAACAAACAGGCTGGAGAGCAGCAGGGTGAAGGCGAACGGCAGCAACCAGAACGACCAGTTGTTGAGGCGCGGCAACGCCATGTCGGGCGCGCCGATCATGAGCGGGATCTGCCAATTGGCGAAGCCGGTGAACGCCGGCATCACTGCGCCGAAGATCATGACCAACGCGTGCAGCGTGGTCATCTGGTTGAAGAAGTGTGGCTGCACAATCTGCAAACCGGGCTGAAACAGCTCGGCGCGGATCACCAGCGCCATCGCGCCGCCCACAAACAGCATGATGAGCGCAAACACCAGGTACAGGGTCCCGATGTCTTTATGGTTGGTGGTGGTCAACCAGCGCAGAACGCCGGTCGGATGTTCATCGTGATGTGCAGTGGCCATTCATCAATCTCCTGAGTCGATTCGTTCTGGACCGGTTTTAGAAGTTAGTTCAACGCAGCGCCTTGACGGCCGAAGGCTGTACCACGTCACCGGTGTTGTTGCCGAAGGCATTGCGCTGGAAGGTCACGACGGCGGCGATATCGGCGTCGTTCATCTGGCCGGCAAAGGCCTGCATGGCCGTGCCCGGTTTGCCCTTCATGACAATGTTGAGGTGCGCACCCAGCGGTCCAGTGGCGATCTTGCTGCCCTTGATCGCCGGGAACACCCCCGGAATGCCGGCGCCGGTGGCGCCATGGCAGGCGGCGCAGGTTTGATAAACCTTCTCGCCGCGCTGCAGCAGTTCGTCTTTGCTCCAGCTCTTGCCGGCGTCGGCGGCGGTTGCCACCACCTCGGCCTTCTTGACGCTGATCCACTTCTTGAATTCGTCCTCACTCACGGCCTGCACCACGATCGGCATGAAACCGTGATCCTTGCCGCACAACTCGGCACACTGGCCGCGGTAGGTACCCGGCTCGTCGACGCGCGTCCAGACTTCATTGATAAAGCCCGGGATCGCGTCCTTCTTCACACCCAACTGCGGCACCCACCAGGCGTGGATAACGTCGTTCGCGGTCACCAGGAAACGCACCTTCTTGCCAGTCGGGATCAGCAACTGGTTATCGACTTCGAGCAGGTAATCCTTGCCCTTGGCGACCTTGTTGTCGATCTGGTCGCGAGGGGTGGACAGGTTACTGAAGAAGCTGACGTCCTGTTCGAGGTACTCGTATTTCCACTTCCACTGGTAGCCGGTGATCTTGATGACCAGGTCGGCGTTCTTGGTGTCTTCCATCTTGATGAGCGTGGCCGTGGATGGGATGGCCATGCCGACCAGGATCATGAACGGAATGGCCGTCCAGATGATTTCGATGGTGGTGCTTTCGTGAAACGTGGCGGCCTTGTGACCGCGGCTTTTGCGGTGCATCACGATCGACCAGAACATCGCGCCGAACACCACCACGCCGATGCCCACGCACACCAGCATGATGAGCATGTGCAGGCTGTAAACTTCCTTCGCGATTTCGGTGACCGGCGGCGGGAAATTAAGCCCGTATTCGGCGGACACGAGCGTGGAAACAAGGAACAACGCGATACCGGTTAGCAGGCTGATCCGCTGTGCGGGGCCCGTACCTTTGCTGCTTCTCAACATGCCGACATTCTCCCGTAGACTTAATATAGGTAATCTGGCGCGACGGACAGCCGCCCGCCGCCTGTAATGGTTCTCACCAACTCTCCGCATTCCCATCCCTTCTCCCGGAGGAATCAAAAAGAGCGAGCCGGTGCCCGCTTGCGCGTGCACCATAAATGTAGCCCGCAGGTGGCACGTTACCGTGCTCTGCCTGCCGATGCGCTATTCGCCTGAATTTCCCGCCGCAGGCCGACAAATCTCTACCGCGTCGTACAGCTTTTTTGCGCGCGGGACGCTATCACAGCGACTGTACAGCTGCAATATGTCAGACGGGTGCGATCAAAAAAATTCCGGGCAAGAACCACAGCGTGCCACTCGGATTTCACACCCGGACACCATCAAACACCGAGTAAAGCGAGGTCAAGGCAATGGGCCGCCGCCTGTGGCTGGCTCGCGTGCGCAATCGCGCCAAGCAAGGGCGCGTCCAGGCGTTCGGCCAGCGCTGTCAGATAACCGTCCAGAGGCTCCGCCTGCGTGGCGTTCGCCACCCAGGCGACAAGTTGGCAACCGCCGGCTTCGATGGCGGCGCGTGCGAGCAGGGCGTGATTGAGACCACCGAGGCGCAGATCCACCACCAGAATTACCGGCAGATCGAGCGCCAACACCACATCCGCCATGGTCTGGCGGCGATTAATCGGCACTAGCCAGCCGCCAATGCCTTCTACTACCACGGCGTCAGCGCGCGCGGCGAGGCGTGCGTAAGCGTTTCGGATGGTATCAATTACTATCTCCGTGCCTGCGGCCGCCGCCGCCAGATGCGGCGCGGTCGGCGCTGCAAAGGCGTATGGGTTTACATCCCCATAATCAGCCACCACATTGCCCGCCGCGCGCAACGCCTCGGCATCCGCCGAACGCAAACCCCGGGGCGTGGTTTCGCAACCGCTCGCCACCGGCTTCATGCCCAGCGCGCGCTGGCCGGCGCCGGCCAGCGCCATGAGCAGCGCGCTGCTCACCAGGGTCTTGCCAACGCCGGTGTCGGTACCCGTGATGAACCAGCCGCGTGTTTTCATTCAGCCCGGCCCGCGCCACAACTTGTCGAGTGAAATCACGGCGTGGCCCTCCGGCGTCACAGCCGGCCCGACCGCGCGCGCCGGCGCCCATGCATGGCCGTACACCGTTTCGTAGCTGGCCGGAAGCTGGCCGTCGCTGCGCCGGAAACTTTCATACGCCTCAGCGAAGCGGGCGAAATGCGTCTTGCCAGTGAGCGTCGAACGGCGCGCGGCAACGGCGTTGTGTGCGCCGATTGCTTTGAGATCGCGCAACACGCCGGACACATCCGCGTAGGTGAGCGTCAACGGCTCGACATCCATCACCGGATCGGCGAAACGCGCGCGCACCAGCGCGTCGCCGAGATCGTGCATGTCGATAAAGGCGTGTACATGCGGATCGGCATCCACGGCGTGCCACGCGGCGCGCAGCTCCTTGAGCGTGTCCGGGCCGAAGGTCGTGAACAAGAACAGACCGCCGGGTTTGAGCACACGCCGGCACTCGCGGAACACCGCGTCCGGATCGCACCATTGCAGGGCCAGGTTGGAAAAAACCAGATCGATGGAGTTGTCGGCGAACGGCAGCGCCTCGGCGTCGCCGGTGATGAAGCGGCTGCTACGCAGAACCCGGCCGAGGCCAAACGGCAGACGCGCAACGCCGCGCGCCTGCGCCACCGCCGTCATGGCCTGCGCAAGATCAAGCGCCAGCACCCGCGCCTGCGGGTAACGCCTGGCCAGCAGGCCGGTGGCGTAACCGGTGCCGCAACCGAGATCCAGCACGCAACGCGGCGCGATGCGCATGTATTCGAGACGCGCGAGCAGGCGGTCGGCGATTTCGCGTTGCAGGATCGCCGCCGCATCGTAGTGCGGGGCAGCGCGTGTGAACGCCGCGCGCACGGATTTTTTGTCGAGCGGCGGAAAAATGAAACCAGTCATGTGACCTCCGCCGCACCGGGACGTGCAAGTGTCGCGGGAGGCAGGACGCCGGGAGCGACCGCGCACACGGCTTGTGCGAACGGCGCCGAATGAGAGAGAAACGGCGCATGCCCGGCGCCTTCGATGCGCAGCAGACGCACCTGCGGAAGATGCGCCGCCAAATACTCGGCGGCGGCCGGTGCGGCGAGGCGGTCGTGGCTGCCGTGTACTACCAATGTTGGTGCGCGTATATCCGCAAGGCGCGCGCGCAGATCGGTCTGTTCGAGGATCGCCAGCCCCGCCGCCAGCGCCGCAGGTTGCGGGTCGCCATGCGAGGTAAATACTTTTGCGCGCAATTGCTTGAGCAGCGCGCGGCCGTCTTCATTGCTGCCCACGTGCAAACTCAGGAAACGCAACAACGTGGCGCGGTAATCGTGGCTGAGGCTGCGCGCAAACTCGGCGAACACCTCGACCGTCATGGCGTGCGGCCAATCCGGCGCCTGCACAAACTTCGGCGTCGCACCCACCAGCACCAGCCTCGTCACTTTCTCGGGATAGCGCAACGCGGCATCGAGTGCAACCAGACCACCGAGCGACCAGCCGAGCCAGACCGCCGGCGCCGGACAAAGCTCTATGACGGCATCGGTGAAATCGCCAAGTGACTGCGCGGCAAGTGGCGCACGACTGCGTCCGTGACCCGGCAGGTCGAGGGTCGTTACGCGAAAATGGCGCGCCAGCGACGCAGGCAGATCACCCCAAACACCGCCATGCATCCCCCAACCATGTATCAGTAAAAGATCCGGGCCGCTGCCCTGTCGTTCATGCCAGAGACTCATGCCGGTTTAACATTCTCTGCTGGCAGCGCGGCAAGTGCTTCGAGCAAGCGTTCAACCTGTGCGTGCGTGTGCAACGCAGAAAAGGTGATGCGCAGGCGCGCGCTGCCGGCCGGAACCGTTGGCGGGCGGATCGCCGCCACCAGAATGCCGCGTGCGCGCAACGCTTCACTCGCCGCCAGCGCCGCCTGCGCCTCGCCCAAAATCAGCGGCTGGATCGGTGTCGGCGAGTCAAGCAGCTTGAGGCCGAGCTGCACGGCGCCCGAGCGGAACTGGGCAATGCGCGCGTTCAGCGCTTCGCGCCGCCAACCTTCCTCCGCAACAATGCACAGACTCGCGCGCGTGGCCTCGGCCACGGCCGGTGGCAGCGCCGTGGTATAGATATAGGTGCGCGCACGCTGGACAAGATAGTCGATCAGATCGGCGTCGCCGGCGATGAACGCGCCGAAAGTGCCGAAGGCCTTGCCGAGCGTGCCGAGCAGAATCAGCGGCGCCTGTGGTTGCAGACCAAAGTGTTCAAGCGTGCCGCGGCCGTGCGCGCCGAGCACACCCAGGCCATGCGCGTCGTCCACCAGCAGCCAGGCGCCGTGCTGTTTCGCCAGCGCGGCGAGGCGCGCGACATTCGCAACATCGCCGTCCATGCTGAACACGCCGTCGGTAAGAATAAGTCCTGCGCCCTCGGACGCGCCCAGCAGCGCTTCAAGCCGTGTCATGCCGCCATGCGCGTAGCGTTGTACCGTTGCGCCCGACAGGCGCGCGGCGTCGATGAGTGAGGCGTGATTGAGCTTGTCCTCAAACACTGTACCGTGCCGGTCGAGCAAGGCGCTGACCACGCCGAGGTTGGCCATATAGCCGGTGGAAAAAAGCAATGCGCGCTCGGCCCCGACGAACGCCGCCAGTTCCTCTTCCAGCGCGTGGTGCGCAACGGAATGACCGGTCACCAGATGCGAAGCGCCGCTGCCGGCCCCATGGCGGTCGGCGCCATCGCGCAGCGCCGCGATGACGCGTGCGTCGTTCGCGAGACCCAGGTAGTCATTGCTGCAAAACGACAACAGGGTTTCGCCACCCACGCGTACTTCCGTGCCTTGCGCAGATTCGAGCACGCACCGGGTGCGATACAAGTGTTGCGCGCGCAGACGTAGCAACTCGTCTCGAATATCGTTAAGCATTACCTTCACTGTGCCGGGGTGACGGGGGTATAACCTTTCTCTTCTCTGACATTCCGTTTGCTTGCCGCTCCACGCAGCCTTGAGGCAGGATGGGGTATTACGGGACAAACCACCGTCAATAGGGACCATTGATGCAACTTAACAACTGGTTAACAAATATACAGGATTGGCTGTTACCGCGCCTCTGCCCCGCCTGTGGCGACCCGGCCGAGCCGGGGCATGAATTGTGTCTTGGTTGTGAGCAGTCACTCCCCACCCTGCACCATGCCTGCCCGCGTTGCGCCATTCCCTATGAGCACGGCGACACACGCGGTGAGTGCGGGGCCTGCCAGAAGCGCCCGCCGGCGTTCGCACGCGCCATCGCACTCTATCGTTACGCCCCGCCGGTGGACCACTTCATCCGTGCCCTCAAGTTCCGCCGGCAACTCGGGCTCGCGCACCTGCTGGGCGAGCAGATGGCACAACGTCTGCTCAGCGAGACCCAACGACCCGATCTGATTCTGCCGGTACCGCTGCATCGCGCCCGTCTGCGCGAGCGCGGCTACAACCAAGCGCTGGAAATTGCCCGCCCGGTGGCGCACGCGCTGGGCGTACCGCTCGACTTCCGTTCGCTGGTGCGCGTGCGCGCGACCGCGCCGCAGACCGGAATGGACCGCCGCGCGCGTCAACGCAATATGAAAAATTCCTTCGTGGTGACGGATGCACCGCAGGTGCGCGGCCGGCACATCGCGCTCATCGACGATGTCATGACCAGCGGCAGTACCGTCGAGGCCGCCGCGCGGGCGCTCAAGCGCGCGGGCGCCAAGTCTGTCGTGGTGTGGGTGGCAGCACGGGCGTGAAGGGGAGCCGTTCAGCGCTTCCCGGTCGGTGTGAGCTTTTCGCTTAAGACGTTCAGCAGAAATCTGTGGCCCTGTCGCGACTCCAGAGTCAAGACACTGCCTTTGGCGGAGGTGATGTGCAGCGAGCCCACCGCTGTGGGAGTATCGATCTGGTTGACTGTCGTCCCTAACTGACCCAGCTGTCCCTTGACAATAATGACAAATCCATGGGCGGTAGAGGGATCGTATTGAATTGCGTCATTTTCGGGATCAAAGCGCATTGAGCCAGCAAGAACCATAACGTCTTTGCCTATCAGTGTCTCGTACCAGGCGTTCTCAAAAAGAAAATGACTGGACCCTGCGCCAAACACGCTGCCCACCATGTCACCTGGCACAATTCCGGTCAGCAACGGCTCAGACTTTGGTCGGGCCTTTTCCTCGCGCAACCCCTTTTCCATTTCCTGCGCGATCTTCTCGATTACCTCCGGTGGCAGACCGCTGCGCTTTCCATCCCTTCGGATCTTTTCAATCTTTTCTTCAATTGTCACGTGCTGGGGAAGAATACCGTAAGGCTCGACGGGTTCGGTTTGAATGCTCACCCCGGGTGTCGCGGGAACAGCAGGGTTACCGGTTCTCACGGATTGACAGGCGCGCGATGGAAGCGACGCAGGGTCGCAAAACGGGGGGCGACCCGGAGCTGTGCCAGTGAGTTCCGCCGCCTGAGACATCGGCACACCGGCGAGTCCGATTCCGAGCAGACATGCCCAGAAGCCGAAGTCGCTGTAACGAGAAATGGGGGATGTCATAACCAGGTCCTCGCTTGATAATTAGTTTTGCCAAGTGATGTCGCTCGAATAAAGAATGTTCTGGACCCGTATCGGATCGCCAACCACGCCATGCAGTACATTCATCATCTGATACCATGCCTGCACAGGCGTATTCCTCTCCGATGGTCGGCACGTCCTGTTTGGATCGCGGCACGCCTGCCATTGGGTCAGCGCAGCAGGAATAAACACCTCTGTACCGTGTGTGGTGCGGCCGTATGCCGCCAAAGCCTGCCATTGTCGTGCCTGCGCTCCATTCGTTAGGTAAATCTGGGGCACAGGGAAGGGACGGGCAGCATTGCCCCAAGAGACATACCAGATATCTTCCTCAGTCCAACCGTTGTTACAGGTTCCTACAGGAGGACATCCGGCAGCGTCACCATAGTTGTAATACATCACGGGAGAGGTGCTTGCGTAGCCATCCACCCAAGCGCGCGAACGGGCAGGAGGGTTGTAGTTCATCTCGATATCGCTGGCACCTACTACGGCCAAACGGTCACGGTTATTCACAACGTAGTTGTTTAGTCTAGTAACCATTCGACCCCATTCCTGGCCGGTCACGAAATTTGTCCGCGAACCAAAATTATTGGTGCCGACGGCAACTGTCATAGAGCCCCTCCCTCCGCATATGTAATAGCCGTTAAAGAAGAACTTAACTGCATTTTCAATTCCGGCGATGGAAGCGAAACGGTTTGTGGTTCCAGGAAAGATAGTGCCGTAAACCCCATTCCGAACCCACGGCTGCCCGAAATCGAGAATTAGCAGACCGCTCTGATTTGTTTGTGCACAACCGAGATTGAAGAGCGCGATGGTATCGACGGTCGTCATATAGCGCGAGGTGGTTTGAGGGTGGAGCAGAAACGCACGATCCAGGCCTCCTCTGAATTCTGTTCCAGCGATCTGCCCGGAATCATTGATGAATGGACCGAACCTTGTACTCCCCTGCCATCCATCAGCTACCACCTCTGGAAATGTATTGATGTCACGCTTGACACCACCTTCGTATAAAAACGCGTGATCGGCGGCGTCACCGCTTATTTTACTCCATCCAACTACCTGCCCACGGGCGTTGATGCCGGTTGCCTCACCAAAACTTCCGCCCAGTGTTTGTAGATCGTGCATGGTCGTTCCATCGAACAAGAACGGGTGCACGGGGACACTGTCACCACTTATTTCGCTCGCTCCAACCACTTGCCCGCTATCATTGATTCCTAAAGCATAATTACCTTTTCCCCCACCAAGCATATCCAGAACGCGTAAAGTTTGACTATCTAACAAGTACGCATGTAAGAATGTCCAGCTCGCATCCCAATAGCTTCCAACTATTTGCCCACCGGTATTGATGCTGAAAGCAGCGCTTTGTGGACTATTGAGACCAAGCTCACGCATGTTTGAACCGTCATACAGGAAGGCATGCCATGTGTAGCCATCGCCCAGCATGCTCGAACCTACCACCTGTCCGCTAGCGTTAATGCTGGTTGCTTGACTATACCTTCCGCCAAGCGTGAGCAAATCACGCATGCTTGTGCCATCGTACAGAAAGGCGTGATTGTCTTGGGTATTTGTCTGGCTTACTCCAACAACTTGCCCTCGCACATTGATGCTGTTAGCCCAGCTGTACATCCCACCAACAAGCGTATATAGATCATGCATACTAGTACCATCATACAGAAAGGCGTGGCTGTACACGTTGTCGATGTCAGCACCTCCAACTACTTGCCCACGGTTATTAATGCCGCTGACACCGGAAGTAGGGCCACCCAGTGTGCCGAGATTGGTTATCGTCCAATCTACCGCCGATGCGGGAACTCCATGCAAAAAACCGGCGCTGAGGGCGAGTTGGAACAAAAGGTGGCGTAACGAAAATGAATCCTTCATTTGTTTCCTCCGCAGGATTGTTATTGCGGTTCGTTAGCGAGCACGCACAAATTAACTCTGAACAGTACAACCGTTGACTATCGTTCCGACAGGAACGCAGCCATTAAGTGACGGCCTCCTGAGGCAATCAATGCGCCGTCCGACAGTGTCAGGAACCGTCCGTGACGGGCGGTCATGCCACTTTAGGCTCAGGGGGGGGGCAAGGTGTCAACGGACGGACGCGCGATTTCGCGCGCCTGTCTATGCAGGTTCAATTACATCTGGGAAAGAAGCATGGCCATTCATGGGGTTGAATAACCTGTGGGACGACACAGCCGAAACCGCTGCTCGGGCGCGCACCGACGGACGGAGCGAAGCCAGTACAAGCGTGGGTCTTTGCGCGCGCCGGATAAACCCTGTACAGGAACACCGGCAACCAGATGAATTCAGCGCGCGGCCAGGGCCTTGAGCCGATCCTCGGCGTAGCGCGTGAGATTGTCCGGCAGCCGGCCGGTGTCGAGCGCGCGCCGGTAGGCGTCGCGCGCGGCCGCCGAATCCTGCCTCGCTTCGAACGAGATGCCGAGCCCCAGCCACCACTTGCCCTCCGCCGGTCTGGTGGCAAGCGCTTCTTTGTAATGCTGGATCGCTTCCTCATGGCGGCCGCCGCGCTGGTAGAGCGCGGCCAGGAACGCGGGAAGTTCGGCATCCTGAATACCGTCGGCGCGCGCGCGTTCGAGCACGGCGAGTGCCTTGGCCTCGCTGCCATGTTCCAGATGGAGCCGCGCGAGCTGGTAGCGGAACGCGGCGTGCGCAGGCACCTGTGTCACGCCCTGTTCGAGCGTTTCCTGCGCCTCCGGCCAGCGGCCACTCTCCACCAGAATGGCGGCCAGCAGTTCGCGTGCATGGGTGTGCTGCGGTTGTGCGGCGAGCAGCGTCTTGAGACGCCGTTCGGCCTCCGCCGGATTGCCCTGGCTCCGGGCCAGCAGCGCTTCGCGGTAGGCGTTCGCGGCCAGCTCTTCCGGTGTGTACGGCCGATCGGTTTTCGTGATGCGCGCAGAGGCTGACGCGTTCTGTGCCGGCTCGCTGGTGGAACGCAGCACTGGCCCGGCTTTCGCTGAATTCGGACCGTTTTTCAGCGGCTGTCTGTCTGAACGCGCACGCGGTTTTTCGGCAGACGCCAGCGGCGTGGGCGCGGTGACTTCGGGCACGACGGGCGCGGGCGTCGCCGGTTCCGGCGCGGGCGTCGCAACGGGTGGAACGGTCAGCGCGGCAGTCTGGACTGGCGCCACGGTGTTCACGCCCCAATATTGCCAGGCAAGATACCCGCCACCGGCCAACAGCGCCGCAACCAGGAATATCAGTCTGCCGCCGGGACCACGGCGGCGATCGCGATGTGCAGAATGCAGGTCCTGGAAAATCGGCCGTCCGCTGCGCGCGTCGTCCTGGCGCGCCTCCAGGTCCTTCAACATCTTGTTGACGAGACTCATGACCAATGCGCCCAGGCCAGCGCCCCGGCCGAGGCCGCCAGCACCGTCAGCAGCATGCCGAGACGCAGCCAGTAACGGCGCCAGGCGGAGAACTGCGTGTGCGCCGACTCGGTGTCGACAATCGCGATCTTCACGTATCTCTCGGTGATGTAGCGCGCGCCCTCACCGAAGCCGGCCATGAGCGACTTGTGCGCGAGAATGTTGATGAGCCGCGGCACACCGCGCGAAGCGCGATGCAGCAGTTGTACCGCCTCGCGCGCAAACAGCCGCGGGCCACGGTAACCGGCGATGCCGAGACGATGCGCCAGGTAGTATTCGACGTCCGGCAGGGTGAGCGTGCCGAGGTTGCACGAAAAGGTGATGCGCTGCTTCAACTGGCGGATGGCCGGGTCGTCCAGCTTCACATCCAGTTCCGGCTGGCCGAACAGCACCACTTGCAACAATTTGCGGGATTCGGTTTCGAGGTTGGTCAGCAAGCGCAGCGCCTCCAGCGATTCCGTTGGCATCGCCTGTGCCTCGTCCAGACACAACACCACGCGCTTGCCGTCCGCGTGGGTAGCGATGAGGAATTCGGTGAGCGCCTTCAGCAGCAGATGCTGGTTGGGGTTTTCGGGATAAACCACGCCGAGCTCATCGGCCACCGCCAACAACAGTGTCATGGGTTCGAGGTAGGGGTTTGGAATAAAAGCCGTAACGAAACTTTCGGTCTCGAGCTGATTGAGAAACTTGCGACAAAGCAGTGTTTTGCCGGTACCCACCTCGCCCACCACCTTGAGAAATCCTTCGCCGCTGCGCGCGGCGACCAACAGGGTGTTGTAGGCCTCCAGGCAGGAGGAATGCCTGAAGAAGAATTGGGTGTCGGGCGTAATGCTGAACGGCAGTTCCTTGAGCCGGTAGTGATTAGCGTACATGGCGCCTAGCGCTTGATCTTCTCGATGCGCCCCTGGGAATCGCGCACCGCCGTTCCCCACACCTGATCGCTGTCGACAATGGTCGGCTTGAGCAGGATCACCAGTTCCTTCTTGATGCGGATGACGCGCTTGTGCTTGAAGGCATTGCCGAGAATCGGGACATCGCCGAGGAACGGCACCGAGGCATCCTCATCGGTACTGCCTTCTTTCATCAGGCCACCGATGACAATGATCTGGCCGTTGGTGGCGCGCACCACGTTGTCGGACTCCTGGATGGCGCTGACGGCGAGCGGCAGGGTGAACTTGAGGCCGCTCACTTCGAAACTCTTGGACTGCTGCGTCACTTCGCTCACCGATGGATGGATGTGCAGAATAATATTTTGCGCATCATCGATCTGCGGTAACACGTCGAGCGCGATACCGGAGAAGAACGGCGTCAAGGTCACACTTGGTACGGCGGTTGTGTTGACGCCGGAGGTCACAGTGGTGGTGGTGACATTGGTCACGAAGAATTCGTCGCCACCGACCTTGATCACCGCTTTCTGGTTGTTGACCGTCGACACCCGCGGACTGGACAGCACATGCACATTGCCTTGCGACTTGAGCAGTTCCAGGAACGCGGCAAAATTGGCGGTCTTGATGGCCGCGCTGAACACACCGCCGAAGGCCGAGGCATTGGTGCCGGAGATAGCGCTAAACGCACCCGGGTTGAGATTGCCAATGTTACCGGCGATTTCACTCTTCCCGGCGCCATTGAACACCGACCCGCCGCCGACCTGGCCAAAGGTAGAATTGCCGCTGATCGCCGACCAGTTGATGCCGGTCTGGTATCCGTCCTTGAGTTCGACCTCGATAATCTTCGCCTCCAGGATGACCTGGCGGTTGATCGTGCTCTGCGTAAGGCCGAGATAATCTTCAACCATGCGCAGCTCGTCCGGCATCGCGCGCACCATCACCAGGCTCGCCTGCGGGTTGACGATTACCTTACGGCCGTTGGCCGTGCCAACGATCGCGGCGACGCCCTCGAGCAAATCTTTCCAGAATTCAGCCTTGGAGGTGGTTTCGACTTGCACACCGCTGGCGAGACCTTGCTGCGTCGTGGTCGTTGGCACGCCGGCGCTGCTCCCAGCGGGAGTTGTAGCCCCGGTCTGGGTCAGTTCTCCGGTTACGATGCGCGTTTTGGAGTGGCCGCGGCGATCAAAGTTGAGGTAATTCACCGGGTACAGGCGCATTTGCATGCCGCGTCCGAGCAGCATGAAGCGATTGCCCTCGCGCTTGTAATCGTACCCGTACACCTGGCGGATGGACTCCATCGCCTCCGGCACCGTGACCGCCTTGAGATGCAGGCTCACCGTGCCGCCGGTGTCGGGATGCAACAGCACGCTGTACGGCGTGCCCTCGACCATGCCCAGCAGCACCTGGCGCACCGGCGCATTGTTCACGGTGAGATCGAAGCGTTGCTCCAGCGGCGCGACCGCGCCGGACGAGGCGCCCGTGTCCAGCGACGGCAGCAGCGCCCGACTCACATCCGCCGGAACCGCCGCCTTGGCATCTTTTGCCATGGATTCGTCGATTTTCTTTTCGACAGTGTTGTCCCAACGGTACGGATTGGTGTCACAGCCGGCCAATAGCAGGGCGCAGGCGGTGATAACTATTCTGTGCGCGTTCCGACGCATGCTTCTCATGACGCTCCACCCTCTTTCTTCTGTTTGTCCAGGCGCGGCACCAGACGCATCCGGTTCTCCTGCCCGCCGCGGTTCAGAATGACCTCGTACGGCAGAATGTCCACGATCACGGCGTCGCCCACCCGGTCGCCCACGTTCAGCGTGCGTCCGTGGATCACGGCCTGCTTGCGCCGTGGCGTAATCAGAATCGACTGAACGCCGCTCGGTGACGCGCCCGTCGCATACCCGGCAGGATTTGTCGGGTCGGGCAGATCGCCCACTTCAACAGCCACAGCCGCAACCGCCACAAGACTTGTGGCGAACACAGCAGCGACCTTGCGAAGAATACCTCTCATGTCCATCTGTCTTAAACTGCCTCCAATATCCATGCCAACTTGCACTAACAAGGCGTCGTTAGATGCCAATCCAGCTCTGATACACGCTGAGGGTGTAAATCACCAACGTCACGCGCGACAATGGATAGTCTTCGGTCTCCAGTGTCGCCTGGCCCCAGAATACTTTCCACGGCATAGCTTCGAGCGCGCGCAGATATTTCACGATATCGGTATATCGGCCGCGCACCTCGATGCGCATGCCGTGCTTGTAAACCCCTTTGTCGGCCACCGGAGCACCCGCCACGGCCGGCTCGACCGCAGCCGGTGGCAGGCTCTCCACCCGGAGTACCTGCAATGCCTGGTTGCGGGTCAGTACCTGTTCCACAAAACGCGCCATATCTCGCGGCGACACCAGGCTCTGGCTCACTCCGGCGAGACGCGGGTCCACCAGTGCAATCTGTTCGCGCAACTGCTTGAGCCGGGCGGCGTTCTCCTTGTCCGGTTCGCGGGTGCCGGCATGGATGATGTTCTGAGTCTGTGCGTTGACGGCGGCACTCTGTTCGTACTTCAGCTTGATCTCGTTTTCCATACGCTGCTGCTGTTTCTGCAGCGGAGTGAAAACCAGGCTGCTGGCGAAAAAATAAAGCAGGACGAGCAGCGTCACAAACATGATGCCACGTTCGCGCAGCGTGAGCGCATCGATGCGTTCGCCCACCTGGCCAAGCGTCTTGCGAAGATCGGCCGTCATGGCTTGCCTGCCTTGGCCGTTGCATCGGCGGTGCGAATGACGAATTCAACATACGGCGCCAAGGCCGGTTTCTTTCCCGCCTTGACCGGCAGGGGCTGTCCCTTGTCGTCCTTCTCTTCCGGCCGATCCAGCCGGAACACTTTGAATTCAGAACCGCTCAGCACCTTCTCGGACGAGAGTTTCTGCAAGTACTGCGGCACGCGCTCCGGTACCCGGGCGCGGCCGCTCAACTGGATGGTCTGCCCGGCGCCGGTGATGTCGATGCCGGTGAGCCACAGGTCGGCAACGCTCTGGCGCGCGAGCGCGATGAAATAGGTCGAATAGCCGCGACTCTCGCCGAAGACGTCGCGCCGCAGGATGGCCTGCGCCGGGCCGGAGACGGCGAGAATCGCCTCAAGTTTGGCAACCTCTTCTTCGAGTTTCGGGTCGCCAACGCGGGGGGTGAACTGGCGCTTTGCGTCTTCAAACTGCTTCATAACGGCGGTCTGACGCTGTTCGGCACTCTTCAGGTCGGAACGCAGCGCCATCACCCGCCAGACATTAAGCCCAATGAACAGCGCAATACCGACCAGAATGAGGCCGATCGCCTGCAGCATTGCATAGGCGGAAAACTTCTTTTCCTGGCGGCGGAAAATCGGGCTGTAGAGATTAACCTGTTGGCTCACAGTGTCTTTTCCTCGCGCCGCAGTGCTGCGCCCAATGTAAACAGACACGGGCCTTCCAGTTCGAGCGGCACCCCGCTGCCCATCTCCACCAGCTCGGCGAGGTTCATCACCGCCACGCTGACACTCAAATTATTGCGCAGGTGGTCGAGCAGGCCCGGCAGGTGCGCGCCCGCCGGGGTCAGCACCAGATGCTGTACCGGGCTTTGCCGGAAGTGACTCTCGAAATAGTCGAGCGAGCGCTGGATCTCCAGCACCACGCGGTCGAAGTAGCCGGTCAACTCACCGCTCTGTTGCAGGTGATCCAGTCCGACATCCAGCGCGCGGCTGAGATAGAGATCGCCCTGCCGGCTGATGGTGAGCAGACCGCCGCGATTGGTAAACGACAGCAGCGCGACGCCCTGCGCATCCTCGGGCAACAGCGCGGCGAGGTTGCGCTGCGCCATTTCAGGGATGTCGATAACCTCAAGATTTATGCCGGCGTCCTGCAGCGCGTCCGCGCGCCGGCGAATGGCCTCGTTGCGCGCCGCCACCGCATACATCTCGCGCGCCTTATTGCCGTCCGAGCCCGGCAACTCGAAGGCGTCGAGCGTGGCGTCGTTGATGTGGAAATCGATCAGGTCCTTCACACGCCAGCGCAGTGCGGTCCGCAGTTCTTCCGGCTTCACGTCCGGCGCCTCGGTGAGCAGCAGACTGTACTCGCTTTCGTCCAGCAAGGTGGTGCAGCGCGCACGCTTGAGCTGATGGTCGGCGCACAGACGCTGCAAGAGCTTTTCCTCGGCAACACCCTCCTCCCGCGCACGTTGCTCCCATGCGACCACCCGCGGCCGCTGGCCGCGCTCATGCGTCACGCGCACGACACACACGCCATCGGATTGCAGGCCGATGGCGGTCAGGCCGGATTGCGTGCCGCTGCGTTTTAGCCAGTCAAACATTATTGTTTTTTCCTTGGAGGCTGTCTGATCATGCCCTGAAAGGATTCGTTATAACCCTGAGCATATTTATAGTTATAGCCTCTTCTTGAAAACTTTCAGAAGATTTCCACTTTAACTGACTGTTGTCAATGACTTTTATGGTAGTTTGGCAACCTGCCCAAAGAATCCATGGTCAATTCACCACTTCGCTCCAGCGCACCAGTTGCGGACCCCCGCCACCCGGGCGCAAGGCGGCGGCGACCTGCGCCCATTTCACCGAATCACCACCAGTCGTTTTCCAGGACGGGGTAACTGTTGCTGCCGGGCTTATCGGTCCGAGGGTCGAGGCGGCACCGGTAACACTGCCTTGGGACAAATTCCATCGCACGGTCTGAATACCCAGCAATGGATTCGGCGAGATTGCCTTGCCACCTTCCGAGGCGACGACTTCGAAAACCCAGGCGCCTGCGGTCACCGGCGTTATCGAGCGGCTGGTATTATTCACGGCATTTTGGGTAACCGCTACCGCCGCTACATCGAACGGGTTCGTGGTACTCACGCCGTTTAACGACACTGAACCAGCCACCACGTCCATGCTCGAAGCCAGCGTGACAACTACGTTGGCGCTACCGGCGGATGGATTGAGCAGATAGAAAATCCATGTTCCGGGGTTACCCACGCCAGTGCCTGCCAAAATGAGCTGTGTCAGGCTCTGGGAACTGTATGTCACGGTGGGAGCAGCGTTGGCATTATTCGTCGACACGCCGACGAGCAAAATCTTTGCAGTAGCCCCGACCGTATGTGCAAAAGTCAGAGAATTGGTAATTGCCCTGCTGTTATTCGAGTAATCAAAGGTTATCGCGCCGCCGGCACTGGTGCTGAGCCAACCATCTACTGTGCGTGTGACATTTCTCACAGTGCCGGATGCCCGGACAATGCAATTGCTGCCGCTCACGAGCGGTCGCACCGGCGAGGCCGACGTCACCAGCATGAAGCTGCCGTTCCCGAGCGCGTTAGTCGCGGTGCCGCCAAGACCGACAGAGGTGCAGGCACCGCTCACGCTGTAGTTGTAGGCGGCGCGTTCCAGCCCGCTCTCGGCGAGCATCAGCGCCTCGACACTCTGGTTCTGCGCCGCGCTGTCGGCGACATCGGTGCCGGCGATGCGCAACCCCATGACGAGCACGAGACCGATGAGCGTGAGAAGCAGGAGCGCACCGATCAGGCTCACGATACCGCGTTGCCCGGACGCCGTACGCATAGTCATTGCCGGCTCCGCAGCCCGACGCGCGTCCGCTGGGTATAGGCGCCGCTGTTTGCGTCCTGCAGCACGACCGTGATCTGGACAAACGCAACGTCGGCGTTACCGGTAGCCGCGGTCGTGCCGTCGCTCTTGAAATAACTCAGCGCCAGCGAGCTCACCTGGTCGGTTAGCGTGGTCGCGGCGATGGCCGGCGAAGAATACCTCAGGGTCATCGTTGTGGCGGGCGAGGTCCAGTTGAGGGTGACCACCGTGCCGTCGTTCTTGGTGAATTGCAGGTTGGTGGCGGTCATGCTGGCGATGAAGTAGCGCGTGTTGGCGGTGTCGTATGCCGTTTCGCGTATCTCGCGCGCGAGACGCTCGGTGGTGTAACGCAGCTTACCAAGCGTGACGACGTTGCTCTGGTTGATGTCATAGGCTTTGAGGCTGTTCAACATCATCGGCGCCATGATGGTCGCAATCACGCTCAGGACGACGATCATGATGACCAGTTCGATCAGCGTGAAACCGACCATTCGTCCCGTGGCATAGCCGTGTGCCGCGTCGCGGCGTGACAACCCGGGAATGCAGGCTGGGGAGCGCATGGTTCAGTAGTTAACGAGCATGAGTGTTGTCTGGGCCGGAGTGGCCGTGCCGTAAGTCACGGTCACAGTTGTTTGCTTGCAGGTCGCGGGACAGGCGGTGCCGACGTAGGGCACGGTCGCGTCGGCGACGGTATAGCCCGTGACCGTCGGCAGGCCGGTGCAGTAGCTGCTGCCCACGGCAACCGCGGCATAACCGCCGCTTCCGCGACGCAGAGCGAGAACATGCTCGCCGCAGGCCTGCGCAAGCTGCGAGGCGGTCTGGGCGTTCTCGTCCACGTTCAGCCCGCGCGGCAGTTCGACGAAGGCCGGGGCATACAATGCCACGGCGATGCTCACGACGACGATGACCGCCACCAGTTCAATCAAGCTGAAACCGCGACTCACAGGCATGGTCAGTACACCACCGAGACGAAGCCGGTCAGAGGCAGCACGGTCACGACCGGCGTCTTGGCCCCTCCGGTGAGCGTGAAGATGGAATTGGCGGTATCCACGACGCCGGAAACAACCGGCCGGCCGAGGCTGTCGATATCGAAGTTCGCCAAGTTTACCGCCAATCTCTTCACGTCCAGCGTCACACCGTTGTCGAGCGGCGAGTACTGAAAGGGCTGGCCGTCGGCCGGATCGGTGACGGCACCCGCGCCGTTGCACGGCGTCGTGGCGGAGCCCGAGGCGCAACGCACGTAATAACCAGTCGCGGAGGGAACAAGCCGGAGCGTCATGCCCCAGGTGAGGGCGAGCATCTGCATGTGACGGATGTCGCGCGCCAGACGGTCGGCCTGGTAGCCAACCCCGCTATCGGCGGGCTGGTATCGCAGCAGTGCAACGGCACCGAACGCGGCAAGCACCACGATCACTATCGTAAGCTCGATGAGCGTGAAACCCCGCTGGACTACCCCCCGCCGATTCATGCTTTCATTCCCATATCCCGTGTGGGCATGAAAAAGCGGGATATCGGGCTGTGTCGTACCGGTACCCCGCTCGTCATACCTTGCCCCCCGCAGCCGCCAACACCGGCTGCCGGGGGATTTCTGCTTACGGCACGTAGGTAGCGGTACTGACACCACCGATGTTGGCGGTCGTGCAATCAGCGGCGGATGCGCCCGCGGTGGTGATCAGCTGCACCGTGACATACGACGGACTCGTGCCCGGAACGCTTACCACACCGCCAGTGCAGGTCGTACCCGCAATCTCGGCGATCACCAAATTGCCGGACGGGGCCGCCTTGGCACGCGCGACGGCAATCGCCACGGCCGTCGCCACCGAGTTCTTCGCACCGGCCGCGGCGGCGATCCGGGCATCGGCGCTCAAGTCGAAGTACCGCGGCACCGCGACTGCGGCCAGAATGCCGAGGATCACGATCACCATCACCAGTTCAATCAGGGTAAAACCACTCTGCTGCTTTTTCATCTTGAATCTCCTTGCTGAAAATTGAACATCGCATTAAAAACCAGGAATCATTTCGCCATGCACGCTGTCCGGTGTGCGGCCCCGTCAATCCTCGCTCGCGCGCTCGCTGGGCCAGACATAAGACTTCACCTCCACCAACTGCACTCCTTCGATTCGCCTGCGGTCACCCAGCACGAGTTGCACCGCAAACCGCACCTCGGCCGGGACCGCGGGTGGGGTCTTGAAAAACCCCGCGTCGCGCACCCGGTACACCAGCTCGCGGGCCGGGGCATCGAAATACCACTGTCCGCCTTCCACACCGGCCGTCTCGGTACTGCTCCGGACCCCGGCATAGTTGTCCGGAACCGTGGCCAGCTGATCCACGGGGTTCGAACCTTCCAGCGCCCGAACACCCGCCAAATCGTTTCCTGCAACACAACTAGCAAACTTTATGCCAAGGGCGCTGCGCAGGCTGCCGGCAACATTTTCCATGGCGGAACGCTCGGCCAGCGCCTGCCAGGCGGGCAGTTTGTCGATGGCAATGGCGATCAGCACGCCGATTATCGTCAGCGCCACCACCAGCTCGAACAGAGAGAAGCCTTTGATTCGGTTTAGCAATTTCCTCTCCACGCGCCTGCGATCCGGCCTGGTTTTTTCATGCCACTGAAAGACTTATAGCCTTACCAGGCAAAGAGTTAAAGGGAGTTTCTGAAAGATTTGTTTAACTTTTCGTCAACCGGATGGCGCAGATGGTCACATCAGGTCAGCGCGACTTGACCGCCGACGCCAGATCCCACATGGGCAGGAAAACACCGAGCGCCATGACCAGCACCATGCCACCCACGGCGACCAGCAGGATCGGCTCGATGGACTGGCTCAGGTTCTTGATGTCGTAATCCACCTCACGCTCGTAATAGCCCGCCACCTCTTCCATCATGCTGTCCACGGCACCGGTGTCCTCGCCGACCGTGATCATCTGCAGCACCATGGAGGGGAACAGCCCGGTGGCGGCGGCGGTGCGCGCGATGGTCTCGCCGCGTTCGATGCCGTCGCGCATCTGCAGGATGCGTTCGCTGATGAAGTCGTTGTCCACCGCGCGGCTGATCACCGTCATGGACTGCACCAGCGGGATACCGGCCTTGAACGTAATCGCGAGCGCGCTGGCAAAACGCCCGAGGGTGGAGCGGAACAGGATGCTGCCCACCACCGGCAAGCGCAACTTGAGCCGGTGCCACTTGTAGCGGCCATCGGGTGTGCGTATCCAGGACAGGAAGAAAAACACGCTGCCGCCCATGGCTAGCAGTATCAAGTACCAGTACTCGCGCATGAACGCCGAGATGCCGATCAGGATGCGCGTCGGCAGCGGCAACTGCGCATGGAACCCGGCGTACAGCTTGGCGAAGACCGGGATGACCCAGATATTGAGAATGAACATGCCGATAACGATCGCAATGATCACGATCATTGGATAACGCAGGGCTTCTTTCACACGGTCGATGGTGCCGCGTTCACGATCGATATACATCGAGACTTGCAGAAACGCCTCGGGCAGACCGCCCGTGGTTTCGCCCACCTGCACCATGCTCACGAACAGCGGCGAGAACACCTCCGGGTGGCGACGCAGGGCGCTGGTGAGGTCGAGACCGGAATCGAGACTGTCGAGCAACGTGCCGATGACCCGCACCATGGTCTGGTTCTGGGTGGTGTCGCGCAGACCGCGCAGCGCCTGCAAGAGCGGCACGCCGGCCTTGAGCAGGGTGTACATCTGGCGGCTGAAGAAGACCAGATCGACCAGCCCGACCTTCTTCTCATCAAACCGCGCGCGCCAGCCGCGCAGGCTGCTGAAGACGTCGCGGCGCACACTCGCCGGCAGGATATCGATCGGCGTAATGCCGTTGTTGAACAGTTGCGTCGCCACCGCATCGGCATTCGCCGACTCGAGCTGGCCGCTCACCGCCTCGCCGCGCCGGTTGCGGCCGGTGTATTCAAAAAGCGGCATGGGTCAGTCTTCCAGGCCGTAGGTCACGCGCAATACCTGATCGAGCGTGGTCATCCCGCGTGCGGCCAGCTCGATGGCGCTGCGCCGCAGGCTCTTGTAGCCCGGCTGCGCGTGCGCCGCCTTGGAGAAATGCATCGGGTCGCCGCTGTGCAAGGCTTCGATGAGGTGCTCATCCATCTCCAGAATCTCGTAGATGCCGATACGTCCCTGATAACCGGTGCTGTTGCAATAGGTGCAGCCGCGCCCGCGCCGGAATTCAAGCTTGCCGGCGGCGTCGCCGAACTCTGCGCGCAGCAGGGCGCGCGCATTGACATCCGGCGTGTACGGCTCGCTGCAGCTCTCGCACACGCGCCGCACCAGGCGTTGCGCCACCACCCCGCGCAGACTGGCGGCGATGAGATAGGTTTTGGCCCCCATGTCCATGAGGCGCGTGGCGCTGGAGATGGCGTCGTTGGTGTGCAGCGTGGACAGCACCAGATGACCGGTCATGGCGGCGCGCAGTGCGATCTCGGCCGTTTCCTCATCGCGGATTTCGCCGATCAGGATGATGTCCGGGTCCTGGCGCAGGGCCGAGCGCAGCACGCGCGCGAAGCTCAGGTCGATCTTCGGGTTGACCTGGACCTGGTTGATGCCGGCCAGCCGGTATTCGACCGGGTCTTCGACCGTTACCACCTTGGATGAAGTCTTGTTGAGTTCCTTGAGCGCGCCATAGAGCGTGGTGGTCTTACCGCTGCCGGTGGGGCCAGTGACCAACACCACCCCGTGCGGGCTGTGAATCATGCGCCGGAATTGCGCGAGCATGTCCGGCGCCATGCCGATCTGTTCGAGATCGAGCACGCCGGTCGCCTGGTTGAGCAGGCGCATGACTGCCGACTCACCGTACTGCACCGGCATGGTCGAGAGACGCACATCGATGCTCTTGTCGCGCACGCGCACACTGAAGCGGCCGTCCTGCGGCAGACGCTTCTCGGAAATGTCGAGTCCGGCCATGAGCTTGAGACGCGACACCAGCGCCGACGCGATCCGGCGTTCGGCCGTGGTCTGCACCCGCAGCACGCCGTCGAGACGGAAGCGGATGCGCAGCTCGCGCTCGTCCGGCTCGATATGGATGTCGGACGCGTTTACCTGGATCGCGTCCTCGAACACGGTCTGCAGCAGTTTGACCACCGGTGCGTCGGTGAGGCCCTCGGTGCTGGCCAGTGCACCGATATCGACGTCGTAGCCGGACATCTCCTGATCGAGTTCCTGGGCCAGACCGGATATCTCGGCGGTGCGCCGGTACATGATGTCGATGGTCCTGAGCAGGTCGGCCTCGCGCACCACGGCCAGCTTGAGCGGCCGGCGCAGCACGCGTGTGAGTTCGTCGTAGGCAAAGATGTCGGTCGGGTCGGCCATGCCGAGCAGCAGGCCGCTGGCCGAATCCTCGAGCGCCAGCACCCGGAAACGGCGGGCGTGCGCTTCCGGTATGAGGCGCACCACCTCAGGCTTCACGTGATAGCGCTTGAGGTCAATGCAGGGGATGCCAAGCTGGCGCGCCAGGAAGTCGAGCAACTGGTCTTCGGTCAGGTAACCGTTCTCAATCAGAACCCGCCCGAGCTTGCGACCGCTCTTTTTCTGGTCGGCGAGCGCGGTGTTGAGCTGTTCCTGGGAGATGATTTTGTGTTCGATCAGCAGATCGCCGATGCGGATTTTCTTCGGTTTGACGTTCGGCACAGACATGCGAATACCCCTGACGGACAGCATCCCTGCCGCGTCCTTGTTGATGTTCTTCCCCTGAGTGTAGATGAGGAAAGCACGACTGCTACTGCAAATGCCGCGCCAACAGTTTAGGTCGTGACACTCCGCAAAGGTGGGCTTGGCCCAACCCTGCAGAGACCGTGCGTGGGTCAGGGGATATTGCGGAAGGAAGAACAGCTATTCAGGACGCGCCTCGCGTTTGAGCAGGGCTTCAACCGCCGCCTGCGGCGACACGTCCTCGAACAGCACCCGGTACACCTGCTCGGTGATAGGCATATCCACCCGCTTGCGCTGGGCAAGCTGGTGTACTTCGCGCGCCGTGGCCACGCCCTCCGCCACCTGGCCGATTTCGGCGAGCGTTACTTGCAGTTTGCGGCCTTTGCCGAGCGCAAGACCCACCTGACGATTGCGCGACTGGTTGTCGGTGCAGGTCAGCACCAGATCGCCAATACCGGCCAGCCCCATGACGGTTTCGGTTTTGCCACCGAGCGCCTCGACCAACCGGCGCATCTCGGCCAGGCCCCGGGTGATGAGCGCGGCACGCGCGTTTGCGCCGAGCCCGAGACCATCACTGATACCGGTCGCAATGGCGAGCACGTTCTTGATGGCGCCGCCGAGTTCCACGCCGACCATGTCGGTACTGGTATAGACCCGCACGGTGGAGCCGCGCAGCCAGGCGCCAATCGCCTCGGCGCAAACAAGGTCGCGCGCCGCCACGGTGACGGCGGTGGGCAGACCATGCGCAACTTCTTTGGCAAAGGTCGGGCCGGAGATCACACCGATTGCGCGATTTTCTCCAAGAACTTCCAGCGCGACCTGATTCAGCATCCGGCCAGTAGCGGGTTCCAGGCCCTTGGTGGCCCAGGCGACAATGGCTTCCGTCGGCAATCGCGTCTTGAGCGCTTCGAGTGTTGGACGGAATGCGTGGCTCGGCACCACGACCAGCAGATGCGCGGCTTCGTCGGCGGTTGCGAGCAGGTCTTCGCGGATGACGAGATTTTCCGGAAACCGTACTCCGGGCAGGTAACGGGCATTCTCGCGTTCGTGCGCCAGACGCGCCTGGCGCGCGGCGTCGTGTCCCCAGAGAAGCGTAGAAAACCCGTTGCGCGCCAGGAGCACCGCGAGCGCCGTGCCCCAGGACCCGGCGCCGAGCACGGCGATGACTGGTTTGTTCATGTCGGCCGAAACGCCCGGGGGCGGAAGAAAATCAGTGGGCCACGGCCTGCGGCGCGCTGGCCTGCTGCTTTTGCAGATACAGCGCCTCGAAGTTGATCGGGCTGACCAGCAACTGCGGGAAACCGCCGCTTTCAATCAGACTGTTCACCGCCTGACGCGCGAACGGCAGCAGCACATTGGGGCAGGCGACTTCGAGAATCTTGGGCAACTCCGGCGCGGGCATGCCGGCAATGCGGAACAGCCCGGCCTGGTGCACCTCGGCCAGGAACACGGTCTTGTCGGCGCTCTTGGCGGTGACCGTCACCGCCAACACCACCTCGTACAGCTCCTGCTCGGGGCTGAGCCGGCTGTGGCTGATGCCGAGTTGCACGCCAACCTCCGGCGCGGCGGCGTTGAGAAACACCTGCGGGGCGTTTGGAACCTCGAAGGAACTGTCCTTGATATAAATCTTCTCGAGATTGAAGGTGAATCCGGCTTGGGTGTTTTGTTCGGTCATGGGGCGGGAACCTGGTGAGAAGTTAACTCTGAATAATGCCTAAAAATAATATTTCTCGCCGCAAAGGCGCAAAGAAAAACACGAATTTTTATCTAGAAACTCTTTGCGTTCTTTGCGCCTTTGCGGCAGAAGTATTTGTTAATCAGGAGTGCCTTAAATATCAGCCACGCAGCAGGCCGTCGAGTTCGCCGTCTGCTTCCAGCTCGGCGAGCTCGTCGAAGCCACCCACGTGCCGGTCGCCGATGAAGATTTGCGGCACGCTGCGCTGGCCGGTGATGCGCATCATTTCCGCGCGCTGTTCTGGCTGGTCGTCCACCCGGATTTTCTCGATCTGGTCGGCGGCGATGCCTTTTTTTGCGAATAAACGCTCGGCGCGCACGCAATACGGGCAGACATGCGTACTGTACATAAGAATACGCGCCATGCTCATCTCGCCACCGGCAGGTTTTCACCCTGCCAGGCCGTGATCCCGCCGGCCAGCACCTGCACGCTGGCGAAGCCGTGCTTGCGCAACGCGACCGCGGCGCGCGCCGAGCGTTGACTGGTGCGACAGCAAATAATAAGCGGGAGCGATTTGTATTTCTCGAGTTGCTTGAGGCCACCCGCCAGTGCGGAGAGCGGCACATTCATGGCGTTCGGGACATGGCCGGTGCGGTACTCATCCGGCTCGCGCACGTCCACGAGCAAACCCTTCTCCTGATTCAGAAGGCGGATGGCCTCGGCGGTCGTCACATGCCGCACGCCGTGCCAAAGCTGGTTCAGCGGTGCATACACCAGCATCGCCAGCACCATCAGGATGCCGAGAATCAGGTACCAATTATTGACGGCAAATTGCATGAGGCACCGTGAGAGGGAAACTCGGAATAACTCCAAAACTGATATTCTTTGCGGGGAATAATTATTAAATCGGCACTTCCGTTTGTTAGTGGGTACAGAAGGCGTCGCGCAGGGCGCCGATCAGCTTCAGGATTTTGGGGTCGGCAACCCGGTAATACACCTTGTTCGCGTCCTTGCGTGAAGCCAGAATGCCTTTTTCACGCAGGATGGAGAGATGCTGGGAGATGTTGCTCTGCGAGGTGCCGACCTGCTCGACAATGTCCTGCACGCTGGCCTCACCGCTGCCGCCCAGGATGCACAGGATTTCGAGACGCAGCGGATGTGCCATCGCCTTCAGGGAATAGGACGCGTGAATAATGTCGTCTTCGTTGGTAATCATAACCACGTTCTCGGCGGTAGCACTCATGTCTGCGGGCCTCATTGAATTCATGGCGAATACACAACTACGCTCGGTCATGCGCGTTCATCCTTGAAGCTGCTGTTATTGTCCGGGAAACATTATACAATATTAGTGGATTTGAAAAGACTAATATTAGAGAAGGCAGATTCGAGTAGAAACATGATCCAAACCCCGAAACCGTTGGTGCTGATCGTGATGGACGGCTGGGGTTACCGGGAAAACCCCGAACACAACGCCATCGCCAAGGCCAGAAAGCCCACGTGGGATTTTTTCTGGCAGAATTTTCCGCACACCTTGATCCAGGCCTCCGAGGCCGCGGTCGGCCTGCCCTCCAGTCAAATGGGCAATTCCGAGGTCGGGCACCTTAATATCGGCGCCGGGCGCGTGGTGTACCAGGAGTACACGCGCATCAACCGCGCGATCAGCACCGGCACCTTCTTCAGCAACAAGACTCTGACCGACGCCGTTGACCTGGCGGTGTCCACCGGCAAGGCGGTACACATCCTCGGGCTGCTTTCACCCGGCGGCGTGCACTCGCACGAAGATCAGATCCACGCCATGGCCGAGCTCGCGGTCAGGCGCGGCGCCAAGCAACTCTACCTGCACGCCTTCCTCGATGGCCGCGACACCCCGCCGCGCAGCGCCGCGAGTTCGATCAAGGCCATGGAAGAAAAGTTTGCGCGCCTGGGACAGGGGCGCATCGCTTCCATCATCGGCCGTTATTACGCGATGGATCGCGATCACCGCTGGCCGCGCATCCAATTGGCCTATGACCTTATCGCCCGCGGCCAGGCGGCGCGCACCGCCAAGAGCGCCAGCGCCGCCCTGGAACTGGCCTACGCACGCGGCGAGAACGACGAGTTCGTGGAAGGCACGGTGATTATTCCACCCGGCGCCTCCGCAACACATATTGAAGACGGGGACGTATTGATCTTCATGAATTTCCGCTCCGACCGCGCGCGTCAGGTCACGCGTCCGTTCATTGAAGAAAATTTCAGCGGCTTTGAACGCACCGCCTGGCCGCGCCTCGGGCGCTTTGTGAGCCTTACCGAATACCAGTCCGAGTTTCATATTCCGGTGGCATTTCCACCGGAGCGGCTGCGCAACACACTGGGCGCCACCCTCGCCTCCTTCGGTCTGCACCAACTGCGCATCGCCGAAACCGAGAAGTATGCGCACGTTACTTTCTTCTTCAACGGCGGCGAGGAGACTCCTTTCAAGTTTGAGGATCGCATCCTGATTCCGTCGCCGACCGACGTATCGACCTATAACAAAAAACCGGAGATGAGCGCGCCGCTGTTGACTGAAAAGCTTATCGAGGCGATTCGCGGCGGCGTGTACGATGTCATCGTCTGCAATTTCGCCAACCCCGACATGGTCGGTCACACCGGCGATTTCGATGCCACGGTCAGGGCCATCGAGGCCCTGGATGGCTGCCTGAAGCGTGTCTACGACGCGCTGCACGCGGTCGGCGGCGAGATGCTCATCACCGCCGACCACGGCAATGCCGAGCAGATGTTCGACAACCTCACCGGCCAGGCACACACCGCGCACACCACCAACCCGGTGCCGTTCGTGTATCTCGGCCGCAAGGCGAAGATTGCCGCGAGCGGCGCGCTCGAAGACATCGCACCCACCATGCTCTACCTCCTGGGCCTGCCGATTCCGCCGGAAATGAGCGGGCACGCGCTGGTTGAGCTCGAACCCTGACAGCCTGAATCACCGGGTCCGACCGGCACTGTGGCTGGCGGTGCTGCTCCTCGTGTGCAGCACGGCGTCAGCCGCGAATCCAGACGAAGAAAAATTGCATGCACTGCGCACGCGCATCGATGCTGTGCAAGCGGAGCTGAACGAAACACGCGGCGAGCGCAACGAGGCGCGCACGCAGTTGCGCGACACCGAGCGTCGTCTCGGCAGGCAGTTCAAGTCGCTGCGCGACACCGAGGCGCAGCAGAAATCCGCAGGCACGCGTCTCACCGCCCTGCAATCGGCGCGCAGCCGCCGCCGCGCCGAACTCGGTACGCGCCGCCACGACCTCGAGCAGGCGCTGCGCGCCGCCTACCTGCTCGGCCAGCGCGACACACTCAAGTTGCTGCTGAGCCAGGACGATCCGGCACGCGTGAGCCGGGCATTCGCCTATTACGGTTATCTTACGCAGGCGCGCGCAGCGCGCATCGAGGGTCTCGAAAGCACGCTGCGCCGAATCGACATCCTCGAACAACAGATTAGCGAACGCGTTGCCGAGCTGGCCACATTGCACGCCCACCAGTTCGAACAGAAAAAAACACTCAACACGACGCGCGCCGAACACCGCACCCTGCTCACGCTACTCAACAAGCAACTGCGCGACAGGTCTCAGGAAGTCGAACGACTAAAGCACGATGAAGATCGCATGGCGCGTTTGGTGCGCGAAATACGCGCCGCGCTGGACGCTTCACCGGCCGTGTCGCCACCCGCCGGCGGCGCGCCAACTCAGGGCTGGCGGTTGCCAGTGCAGGGCCGGGTCGTCGCGCGTTTCGGCGACCCCAAACAGGTCGGCGATTTGCGCTGGCGCGGGCTCTTTCTGGCCGCGCCCGAGGGGCAGGCGGTGAAGGCCGTGTCGCGCGGACGGGTCGCCTATGCCGACTGGTTGCGCGGCTTCGGCCTGCTGCTGGTGCTGGATCACGGCGACGGTCTGATGTCGCTTTATGGTCATAACCAAAGCCTGTACAAAGGCATCGGCGACCCGGTGGAGGCCGGTGAGACGGTCGCGGCCAGCGGCAATACCGGCGGTCCGCCGCAACCCGGCCTATACTTCGAGATGCGCGCGCACGGCGAGCCACGCAATCCCCTCGATTGGTGTAAATTGTGAAGTATTGAAAGGTAGTGAAACCGGAGTGCGGTCGGCGCACCCCATTTTTTTTATAAAGCCCTGGAGACAAACAATGAAGTTTGGACAACTCGTCAAGAACGGACCGTTCATGCGCTATGCGTTAATCCTGCTGCTCGGCGTTTTCGTGGGCGTCGGCATTACCCTGGAGCGCGCGGTTCAGGCGGAACGCACGACCGGAAAACAGTCCAGCCAGCCGCTGCCGATCGAAGAATTACGCACCTTCACCGAGGTGTTCAGCCGCATCAAGGCCGACTACGTCGAGCCGGTGGAAGACAAAAAATTATTGCACGACGCCATTCAGGGCATGCTCGCCGGGCTTGACCCGCACTCGAGTTTCCTCGATCCGGAAGGCTTCAAAGAAATGCGCGTCGGCACCGAGGGTGAGTTCGGCGGGCTTGGCATCGAGGTCACCATGGAAGATGGCTTCGTGAAAGTGGTGTCGCCGATCGAGGACACACCGGCGGCGCGCGCCGGCCTGAAGACCGGCGACCTCATCATCCGCCTCGACAACAAGGCGGTGAAAGGCATGAGCCTTAACGACGCCGTCAAACAGATGCGCGGCAAACCCGGCAGTGACATTACCCTCACCGTGGTGCGCGAGGGCAGCCCCAAGCCGCTGGTCTTCACGCTCGCACGCGCGGTCATCAAGGTCCAGAGTGTCAAGCACCGCATGCTTGAGAACGGCTTTGGCTACGTGCGCATCACCCAGTTTCAGGCCAATACCGGCGATGGCCTGAAGGATGCGCTCACCAAACTCAAGCTGCAGAACAAGGGCAATCTCACCGGCCTGGTGCTCGATCTGCGCAACAATCCGGGCGGCGTACTGAACGCGGCGGTGGCGGTGAGCGATGCCTTCCTCACCAGCGGGTTGATCGTGTACACCGAAGGGCGCGTGGCCGATGCCGAACTAAAATTCAGCGCAACACCGGCCGA
>Ga0315281_10001527_pt1 | contig 34321 bp, 52 predicted proteins | sample YL17G07_0_MG_FD_204540 | JGI IMG/M metagenome (GOLD analysis project Ga0315281, IMG submission 204540) | Sediment microbial communities from Yellowstone Lake, YNP, Wyoming, USA - YL17G07_0 | ecosystem: Environmental > Aquatic > Freshwater > Lake > Sediment | place: USA: Wyoming | collected...
CGCGGACAGCCGACGCCGCTTCGTGCTGCGCCGCTTGTTCGACGTGTGCCGACGACGGCTCACCCGGCGCTTGCGGTTCGCGGACAGCCGGCGACGCTTCACCGTGCGGCGCTTGTTCGACGTGTGCTTCCGTCGCACGACCCGCCGACGCGGGTTCGCGGACAGACGCCGACGCTTCACCGTGCGGCGCTTGGTGGTCGTGGTGGCCACCGTGGTCTTGCGACGACGGGGGCTCTTCCGGCGGGAGTGGCCGAGGCGAGCAGCCGTCGAATGCCGACGAGGCTCTCCCGGCCAGGTGTTGGCGCGATGCCGATTGGTCCGATGGATGGCCTTGCGGATGCGCGAGCGCGCAGCTGCAATCCTGCTTGCGTGGGTCATTCTGGCTCCGTTGGGTTGCTGTTGCTGTGCCTCGCGCATTCGGTGCGCGAACTTTGTGCGGTCCGCCCGAGTCAGCTCGTGCGCCCGCTGGATCCGTGCCTCCCGGGAGAGGCCGTTCATCGCCTGCTTGGCGGACCGGTAGGAGCCGCGGCCGTTGATCGCCGCGATGGCGGTCACTCCGCCGTTCCGGTTCATGCGCTTCGGAGAGGGAGAGCCGGCGCGGCTTCGCGGGGGATTCGCGTAGCCGTAGCTCTTCACGTCCTTGGGCGTGATCCGAAACGCTTTACCAATCACTCCGGCCATCTTCGGGCATTCCTCCGCGCTCTCGCGGGTGACGCCCAGCGGACCGAAGCCACTGAGTTACCTGTACGGTGAAGCCATAAAAGCAGGCTCAACCCGAACGGTCAACGAATCTGCAACAAAAAAGAACAGGGGCCGCCCGAGGGATCTCCCCGAGCGGCCCCGACCCGGCCGCCGAAGCAGAACGGGGGGGGGCTACTTGCGCAGCACCAGCCAGCCGATGGCGAGCGCCGCCGCTCCGGCGATCAGCCAGGTCGTGCGGTTGGTCGAGGCGACCTCCGGGTTCATCGCCGCTTCGTTCGGAGCGATCACCATCGGGCTGTCGGGCATCGGCGGGGGAGGGATCGGAGCGCTCCCGCTCATCACGATGCGCTGGCAGTCCGCGAGCACTTCCTTGGAAGCGGCCGTTTTCAGGCTCGCGCGCTTCGCGTTGACGCACATCCGGAACGCCGCGGCTTGCGTCTCGGTCATCGCTCGCGTGTACCCCATGGTCCAGTAAATGTCGTGCAGCACCGGAGGCGCCGTCGCGCCGAGCCCGGCAAAGCCCACCGACGGGGGACCGAGCGGAGGCAGTCTGCGGGGCGTTGCGTAGGTGACGTAGGCCATGGGGGTGAGTCCTTCCAAGCAATCGTGCGCGTACCAGCCAGGAGTCGTCAACTTTTCCGCTTGCGACGAGTCAGCCACCACGTGGCTCCGACCGCGGCGACCGCGGTACCAGCCCAGAGCAGCGTGCGCGAGGACTCCCGCGCGGCGGCCTGTTTAGCGGCTAGCGCGGCGGCCTGTTTAGCGGCTAGCGCCGCAGCGTACGCCACCAGGTCCGCATTTCGCTTTGCTTCGACCGCCTTCGCGTACGCCACCAGGTCGGCGTTCTGCTGCGCGCACGTGGGCTTCTTGCCGCAGCTCGCCAGCTTCGCGCAGAACGCCTTCCATACCTCCGGCGATACGTTCTTCGGGACTCCGGATGTGCTGCAAAGGGCCCCGACCAGGGCTGTCTCGTTCTCCCAGCATCCTTTCGGCGCAAGCTGCGCGCACGTCATCGCCGAAGCGAGATAGATGATTTGGTTTGGTGTAGGGATCCTACCTTTGACCCCTCGAACAACAGCAGCGGTGATCACCGCCATCGATGCCCGCTCAAGCTCATCGATCCACCAAAACGACTGCTCTTTGAACCCCTTCTCGATCTCGACCTTCTTCGCCAGGTCGTTGACGCCGATCCTCGCGATGTACGGTGGCAGGTAATCGAGGTGCCACTCGAACTTCCCCTGCACCGGCATACCAGGAGTACCTGAGTCGCACAGGTAGCTGACGTAGTCGCGACCCTGCAGACGCCAGGCAGTGTACTCGTCCAGAGGCAGACCAGCGTCTCGGAGTTGCGACAACGCCCACTCGATGTCGTACACGCCCGGAGCGATCTCGCTCAGAGATGTCACCATGGACGCCAGTACGCTCTTCAGCGCGGTGAAGCGCATGCAGTCCAGCGTCTGGTTCGCGTAGTAGAGGTCCCAGTACTCCTTCTGGAGAGGAGTCATCTGCGCGTAGCTCGCCACGTACTCCGCTGCGCTGATTCTGATCGGCGGCTTCGGCTTCTTTCCGCCGAACAATTTCACGAAGAATTTTCCGACCGACTTGATCCCATCTTTGACGGGGCCGTACAGCTCGCCTGCGAGCCAGGCACAGGCTGGAGCAGCAGCAGCGCCGACACCGGTAGCCGCGCATCCAGCGGCTGCGCCGGCCTGCGCCGCCGACTTCATGTACTTGTCCGTCTCGGCCTCGATCGTCTTCTCGGCGGCCTTGAGGGGGTCCTTCAACTCTTTCTTGTAAGAGTTGTACGACTCCTTTGTTGCCTGGAAATCCGCATCCGGAGCGGAAGCGGCGTCAGCGCCAAGCGCGGACAGTCTGTGGACCGAAACGTACGCCACGCGCTCACCCTACGATTCCGTCTTTTTCGACGTCCAGGATCTCTCCCGTGATGATGCAGCACGGGCCTTCGGTCTCCGTGTAGACGAACAGGAACGTCTTGCCCGTGCCCGGATGCACACCGGCGCCCAGCATCGCCTTCGCGATGTCGACCTGGTAGTGCACGGGCTCGCCCCGACAGTAGAGCGTCGCCTGGATGCCGAGGATCGGCGCCAGCTCGGCGAAGCGCTTCGGGAGCGGCCCGTCCAGGTCGACGACCTCGCCGCGGTCCACCGCCAGCCTGTCTTCGGTCTGATGGTAGTCGCGCAGGAACGAATCGCGCACCAGGAGCTGCTGCGGCCCCTCGGCGCGGTGCTTGTAGTCGATGAAGTGGTCGCGGCGCTTCTGCCACTTCTCGCTGGCGTACATCACGGCGTTGCACTCACCCACGCGCCGCATCGTGTGCGGCCAGTTCCAGCGAAGATCGGTCTCCTTCTCGATTGGGCGGTCCATGAACGCCTCGCGGATCCGCTTCGCGGACTCGAACGAGCCGTCATCGTGCGTCGGGGCGACCACCCCTGTCACGCGGGAGTGACCGGAATGGCCCCGGTTCGGGACGTAGTCGTACCGCCTCATGCGGACCCCGTCCGGCTCTGCCACCAGCGCCAGCCGAGCGCATAGAGAGGGACGAGCACCGCGCCGCGCGCGGCGTACGTCTGCACGCGCTTGCCACGGATGAGCGCGAGCCCCGCGCCCGCGACAGCGCCCACGCCCAAGGCGGTCACCAGCCCGAACGGCGTCGTCGCGTCGAACGTGTAGCCGAGCCCGGTCAGTCCCGCTCGTGACATCGGCAAGATCGAGCCGCGCGCGATCGGTCCTGAGCCCACGGAGCGGAGAGCGCCCCCGGGCGTGCGGCCGATGTCGGTGCTCGCGACGCCCAGCGAAGTCCCCACGCCGAGCTTGGGCGTGGGCAGATCGTCGCCCATGCCGAGCCGTTCGGCTGACTCGAAATAGTCGTAGCCGCCCTTGTCCGGTCGCCAGCGGGAGTAAATCACGACTTCTTAGTCCACCTTCCAACCACGATGCCTGCGCCAAACAGTACCACGGTCCAGAGAATCATCGCCGTTCGCACCTGAGATTGATCGATGCTGCCGAGCGCCACGACCAGCTGCCCTCCCGGGGCTTGTGAGGGAGAGGGCGGGCGGGCGGGCGGGCGGGCGCAAGACTCATGCCGTGCATGAGCCGTTCCTCGCCAGGCACACCTTTGCGGAGTGCACCTGTGCAAACATCTTGACGAACTGCGCCGTCCCCTTCCACCACCCGAACTTCGCGTGCTTGTCGTAGATGTTCACGCCGGTCAGCGGGACGAGGCAGACGGTCGAGCCGAGCTTTCCGGCCGTGTGGTTGATCGCCACCTCGATGCTGTAGCCATTCCAGCAGTCCCACGGGACCTGCGCCAGCACGTCGCGGCGCACGACACGCTCGCCCGTGATGATCGGGGTCGCCCACTGCAGCAGGTTCCGCATCGCGCCGTAATCACGGAGCCCGCAGACCATGCCGTATCCCTGACGCGCTACGGAACAGAGCAGGCGAACGTGCTCGGGGCCGAAGTCTTTCAGATCCGCATCGACGAACAGGATCGCGTCCGCAGACGGACAGGAGTCGACCGCGGCCTTCATCGCCTGGCCCTTCCCCCGGTTGGGGGACAACCGAAGCACCTCCGCGCCCGCACGCTCTGCGACGAGCGCGGTGCCGTCAGTAGAACCGTCGTCTACTACCAGCGTGCGGCGGACCGCGCCCGATGCCAGCACCGCGCGCACCACTGCCTGGATGCGCGGTGCCTCGTTGTGAGCGGGGATGATCGCGTCGATGATCATGGGGCTCACCCGCCGGTCGGCCGCTTCTTCTTCCAGTCCCGGTACGACCGCGCCGCGGCCCAGAGCCCGTACCCGGCGAGCGTGGCGTACAGCCAGCGCGGGATCTGGTTTCCGGCCGTGGTCAGATCGCGCCGGAAGTGGCTCGGCTCCTCACCAGTCGCCACGAACTGGGCGATTGGGAGCGGGAGCATCGACACCGGGGGAAGTGTCGGGACGGTGGCGGGGAGCGTGGCGGCCATGGGGGGCTCACTTCCGGAGATGATCGCCCCAGAGCCCGAGCGCGATCGACCCCAGGATGAACACAACGATCATGGTCTTCTGCCCGCCGGTCATCGCGGCCTCACTCACCTCCGGGCCGCGGAGCGCGCCGGACTGGTAGTACCCCGCGCGGTACGGCGCGCGGTAGTCGTGCACGGAGTGGTAGCTCCGTCCGCGGGGCCAGTGCGTGGACACGTCCCCGATGCCCGCGAAGCTAATGTTCGCGGTGTCGAACGGGGCACGAAAGTGAGCGGTGTCGGTGTAGATGCGGTTCATTCGGACAGCACTCCAATCGCGTCATCGACCTGTGCAGCGAACTTCTTGGTCAGCACGCCCACGCCGTGGAGGTAGGACGTGTCCCACTCTTTCCACGCATCCATGATGTCCTCGGCGTCTTTCCGGGACTGCTCGGCAGCGCTGCGCAGGCTGACGATCGCCTCACGGCAATCGGTCGCCGCGATGGCGAGGATCTCTTCTGCCTGGTCGCGCGTCATCCGATGAGGCCCTTCTTCTTCGCGTACCATACCCCGCCCACCGCAGCGGCGGCCAGTAACCCGACACCGAGAGCGCCCATGCCGGCCTGTCTCACCGGGGGAAGCGGCTGCGGCGAAGCCACCGGGCCCGCTTTCTTCGTGGGCGGCGTCATCTTCGGGCACGAGAGCGCGACGGCATAGGCGTTCGGGCACGAGCGCGTCGTCCCGGGATCGAACCGGCCGCCGAGCGCGAACAGCGCGCCGCAGGTCGCGGCGTCCCACGTGCCGGTGATCGGGATCGGCTTGTAGCCGGCGCGGTCGAGCGCCTGGTTCAGCTGGTCCTGGATCAGCATGACCTCGTCCCAGGTCTTGCCGTAGTCGATCACGCACTCGCCCGAGGCATTCAGCGGGGGCAGGCGCGGATCGCGCTTCGGCGGGGTGACTGCCGGGGGCTTCACCACCACCGGTGTCGCGGCGGGGAGCTTCTCGGGCAGCACCAGGACGATCTTCGAGCAGGCGGACTTGATCGTGGTGGCCACGAGCAGGCTCGCCAGCGCGGCCGACACCTTGAGCCGGCCCGCGTTCACGTCGACGAGCGTCGCAGACGCGGCGCCGCAGGTGAGCCCGGTCAGCTTCCCGTCTTCCGGTACCGGCTTGAATCGCCCGGGCACCAGGACCTCGCCGTTCAGGAGCTTCTGGAGCAGCAGCACGTCGGTCGCCGTCGGGGCCGCGACCGCGGCGGGGGCGACCGTGATCTTGCTCGGGGCCGTCCAGGGGTAGAGCGGATCGCAACCGATCGGCAGCGCGGCCTTGTTGAGCAGGGCCGCGAGCGGCGCGCTCACCGCGAGCTTGCCGGCCTTGATGTTGCTGATCACGTAGTTCGCGGCGCCGCAGGTCGTCTTGCTGAGCTTGCCGTCAGTGGGCAGCAGACCCATCCCGCCCGGGCCGAGCACCTCCGCGTTCAGGCCCGCCTGGATGGCCAGAACATCAGTCGTAGTCAGCACCGCTGGGGGCGAGACGGGAGGCGGAGCAGACTGTGCCGCGATGATTGCGCGGCAGGCAGTCACCGCCGCCGGGAAGTACTGCGCAAACACGAGCGCAAAATCATCGGCCGGTTCCGGGTCGGACGGAGCCGCCACGTACGAGCGCTGGAATGCGTCGAGGCCCACGCAAGTGCCCCGGTCGAACACGCCGGTCTCGGCGACCTTCGGCAGGCCGCGGGCGGCCAGCTCGGCATTCAGCATCTGCTGCCAGCGGCGCGCTTCCGCGCTCGGGACGCCCACCGGAAACGGTAGCGTGGTCGCCGGCTGAGGTGGCGGGCAGGTCGGCACGACGGGGGCCTTGGTGACGTAGCCGCAGCCCGCGGCGAAGTTCTTGCCGTACGCGGCCAGTAGGCTGGTCAGCTCGGGGCCGATCTTGCCCTTCGATGCCCACGCGAGCGCGCCGCACACGCTCGGCCCGATCAGACCGTCGACGCCGAGCTTCGTCGTGCACCCGGCGCGCACCAGCTCGACGTTCATCAGCTCCTGGAGCTTCTTGACCCGCGCGTCGACCCACCACTGGCCCGGCACGCCCGCGGGCAGGCTCCCGCCCGTGCTCGCGGTAGGCGTGCTGGTCCGGTCCCACGTGATCACGGGTTCCAGGTTGTCCAGCCACGCAGTCAGATCGGTGTCCCCCAGGGGGCGACCGCGCTTGCTGCCGTTGAAGACGCCGAGGCTCATGTCAGTGCTTCTTCCTGGCCAGGAGCGCCTGCGTCAGACCGCGCACGTTGAGCAGGTACGCGAGGCCGCCGACGACCGTGATACCGATCCCCCACTTCGCCCACGTGGGCAACTGGTTCAAGAACGAATCATCGGTCTCCGGAAACTCGCCCTTCGAGGTGATGCGCTTGGTCTTGCCGAACATTTCTTCGGTGGTGAGCCCGGTGCGCTTGACGGTGTCCGCGGCCTGCTGTTCTGCAGCCGTTGTGGCGTTGGCCGCCAGGAAGGCGTTGCGCCTGTTGCGAGCGGCGTCGTACGTGTTCGTACTGTAGTTGCGGTCGTACCAGCTGAGCGCGTCGTACCAGCGAAGCCAGTCGTTGTGGAGCTTCTCCGCCGCGCTCGTCTTGAACGGCGTGTTCATCATGAAGCGATTGATCGCGTCCATGTCCTCGCCCTGGTCTCCCAGCGCGAGCCCAGCAGCTCCGGTCGCAACGTAGGCCATGACTCAGATCCACTTCGCTTTCTTGGCGACGAAGAACCCGACGACCGCGAGCACGCCCCCGCCGATCGCGTACTTGGTCGAGGCGCTCATGCCGGCCTGGTATTCGACCGGCGGCGGCACGACGGGGCCCACCGGGGGGACGTACGGCGCGACTGATCCGCCCCCGCCGCCCGCACCGACCTTGACCGGGGCCGACAGCGTCTTGCCGGCGCACACGCCCTGGTACGTGGTCGCCATCACCGCGAGGTTTGCGTCGATGGCCGCCTGGGCCGTGGTGCCGGCAGCGAGCCCGCGGCCCGTCGCCTTGTACCAGGCGATGGCGCCGCAGGTCTTGCCGCCGAGCGCGCCATCAGGCGAGCCCAGCTCCTGGTAGCCAGCGGCCTTGAGCACACGATTCAGGTAAGCCTGCAGCTCCCTCACTCGGGAGTCGTCCTTCTTCAGGCCAGGCACGGTGGGCTGTGCCGGCGGCGCGGCCGTGGTTGCGTCGCGCACCAGCTCAGTCGTGTTCACGAACGCGGGCAGCGAGTAGTCATCCCCGAGCCCTGCCTGCGGACCGAACACACCGCCGCCGTTGCGCGGAGCGCCGAACACGCCGCGGTTCGTCTGCCACAGCAACTCACCGAGCCCGTGCAGGCCGGGATTCCCGTCGTTCAGGTCTGACGGCTTGAACACCGACTGCACCGACTGCTGCCACGGGTATCCGAAGACGGGGCGCGTCCAGATGCCACCATGGAACCGAGTCGGCCACGGGTGGACGTGCGTGTCGTAGGGGTTGGGTACTCCGAAGGCCATGATGTCTCTTTCTCGATTCAGTGCGCTGCCGCGAGCAGGTCATCCAGATCCCCGTCGTCGATCATCCGGGCGAGCGAGGTGTACGCCTCGTAGTAGTCCGGCTCGTTCGCCATCCACGCTCCGTGCGCGCGAGTTTTGCACCAGATGGCCGGGTTCTTGTAGGTGAGCACCTTGGCCACGAAGTCGGCGCCGAGTCGGCGTTCCACGCCCGCGAGGTCGAGCATCTCGCGCCAGTTGGGCTCGTGCCCGGAGCCGGCCCACTCGGCGGATTGACCGGCCGCATCGTGCGAGCGGGACACGTGACCGACCTGCACAAGCTCATCCCCACGCTGCTCGAAGATGATGCCCGACGTGTAGCCCTGGACGTGAGCGTCGTCGCGGATTGCCTCAAGCGCCGCTTGCTTCGTCGGGTACCCGCGCGTTGGCCCGATCGTCGTGTGCGTTCCGCCACGACCCACGCGGTCGACGTAGAACTGCCCACTGGTCCCGTGGACGTGCACGGCGTAGTCGTTCGCGGATGCGCTGGACTCATGATAGATGCCGCGCGCGTTCTGGCGATGCGCAGACCGCTCGATCGCGCCGTAGCCCTCGACGCCGCGCACCGACGACACGGCCCTGGCTTCCGGGAACTCCGCCATCACGGCGCGGATCTGCCCGCTCGTAGTGCGGCTCGGAGATTCGATCTTGTCGAGCACCACCACCTGGCCACCGATGCGGCTCGCGATCGGGAGCCCGTAGGACCAGACCGTCTGCCCGTCCGTGTGGCACGTGTCCTCCCGGTGCGGGCGCCCCGAGCGGAATGCGCTGATCACCTTGGTAATGTTCTGTCGCGCGTTCGCTTCCATGTGACCGTGGTCCTTGTCGCCGATCCCAAACGAAAAATTCCCGTCGAGGCTGAGGTGCGGGTTTGGTTCCAGACCGGACTCTGCCTGCGCGTACGCCTCATCGTACTCGCGCATCGCCGCTTCGTAGATCCGGCGACCAGCCATGTACTCGTCATCACCGATTCGCTGCGCGCGGTAGTCAGCCTGCACCGCGGTGAACGCTCGGATGGCGGCGCCCGACTTCTCCATCGCCGCGTCGTACGCGCTGCCGTTCGGGCGCATGGCGGCGATGTTACGCTGCTCCTCGTCGTACTCACGGTCCCACTGCTCCGACCAATCGGACGGCAGAGTCATCGCCCGACTGGCGCGCTCGTAGAACAGCGCCTTCTTTTCTTCCCGCGATCGGGCCAGAGTCGGCCTGTAGTGCTCACTCCGTATCCTTCGGCCGCGCGCGTTCGCCACCATGCCGCTCATCCCTCTGTGCTTCGCTCGGTACGCCAGGTAAGCGCTCGGCTCCGACGCCGCCCCTTCGGCCGCTGACTTGTACCCGTGGTAGTAGTCCGTCCCGTCTTCGCGCTTCGTGACCGGCGGCTTCACGCCCCGCTCGCTCACGCAAAGCTGGCGCGTACGACCAGCGGAGCGGTCGGTGCCTCCAGCAGCGAACCCCTCCGCGAACGAGCCCTGCCCGTGGCCCCGGTTGCCGGCATGCCGACCGTTGAGTGAGTGGTGGGACGCGAGCCCCGCGTGCATCTGCGCGTCATCGACGAGCGCGGCGAGTGCCGGACCATCCCACTGGTCGGCGTCCCCGTTCACGTAGTCGATGTCGATCAGGTCGCCGTTTCGCGCATCGAAGCCGAAGCTCACGCCTTCGAGCCCGTGCAGGTTGGATGCCGGCCACTGGTCGTTGAAGTCGGAGATGTCCCTCTCGTCGACCTCGACGGTGACCTCGCTCGGGCTCTGATGGGCGACGTGCACGATTACCCCCGTCGCTTTTGGCGCGCGTAGAGCGCCTGCGCGCCGAGACCGAGGCTGCCCAGAAAGAGACTCGCCGCCGCGCCCGTCCAGGCGTAGGCGCGCTCATCCTTCGCGCTCGGGGCCAGGGCAGTGCCGACCAGGTAGCCGGCACCGCCGCGCAGCACCAGGCCGACCAGGATTGCGGTCATGTTGACGGTCGCCATCACCGGGCCGACTTCGCCCAGGCGCTTGCGGCTCAGCACGTCCGCCGTGTCCCCGAGCGCGCCCGCGACGGGGCTCAAGCTCGCGGCCATCTTCCAGGCCGAGCCCGAGCGGCGCTGCGGAGTCCAGGCATGCGCGGGGGCGCCGCCGCGGCCGAAGTAGCCGCCGAGCCCGCCGGTGGGCTCCCCGCGCTGCACCGGCATGGGAAGCGGGACCGGAGGGGCAGACGGGAGCCCGGTGTGCTGCGGCAACGCTACAGCAGACAGATCCCCGCCACCCTGACCGAAGTACTCTCCGAGTCCGTCTGGGCTCATCACTTCCTCCGCTTGCGCGTGAGCGCGTACAGGATCCCTCCGGCTGCGCCCACGGCTACCCCGGTGGCCAGGAGCTTCATCCAGGGGCTCGGTGCCGCCGGCACGGGCGCGGCGGTCGCATCCCCGAAGCCGCTGATCGCCTGCGGGTTCTGCATGATGTTGACCGTGGACCGGCCGCGCATCAGGCCCGTGCTGACGTCGCTCACGATGGGGGAGACGGGGAACATGCCGCGCTCGATGAACGCGACCTGTGCGCTCGTGTCGAACGCGACGGGGCTGTTCGGTACCGGGATGATCTGGCGGCCCGTCGTGACGTCGCGGACCTCGGACGGCTGGAACATGCGCTCGCGCGCGAGGTACCCGGGCAGGCTGCGGGCCTGCGCGAACACTCCCGAGTCGGGATAGATGTTCGGCGGGCTACCGGGGGGATCGAAGATCCCATCGTTCTGCACGTCGTCCATCTCGGCCATGACGCGCAGCTCGTTCAGGGCCCAGCCCTGCTCAGCGCCCTCGTCCTGGACCTCACCGATGCCGGCCAGGTGGCGCCCGTGGGCGCTGTCGATCTGACCCGCGTAGTACGGAGCGGTGCCCGACGAGTAGCGCGTGTCGCTCGATCGGTTCACGTCCGACCACATGGACGGGAGATTCCCCGAACGGGGCTGCGTCGGATAGACGGGGTAGTGGGGCATGGGGCTTCAGCCTACTCCCGCCCGAGCGGCCTGTCGCTTTTTGCGCCCGAACAGGAACCACCCGCCGACCGCCAGCGCCCCGCCGAGCAGGAGCATGCTGCCCGTGCTCATGCCCGCGGAGGGGACCTGCACCGGGGCCGTCACCTCGACCGGGATGTCCGGGGGCGGCGGCGGCGGCGGCGGGGCGGGGGGCACGCCCGGGGGAAGCGAGACCGTCACCTGGGGCGGCGGGGGCGGCGGCGGGGGCGGCGTGCCCTGCGCCTGAGATGCCTTCACGGCCGCGGCGTATGCGGCCAGCTGGGCGGCCTTCTGCGCGTTCGCGACGGCGACCGCAGCGGCGTACGCCGTCAGCTCCGCGTTGCGCTTCTGGTCCGTCGCAGCAGCGGCGTACGCCCGCAGATCAGCGGCATACTTGTCCTGCTGCGCCTTGACCGCGGCGGCGTAGGCAGCGAGCCCCTGCCAGTCGATCGGCTTAACCACTGCCTTGAGGATCGGGGGGCGCTGCCCCGCCTGCTGGGCCTTGAGCGCGGCAGCGTAGGCGATCAGATCCGCGTTGCGCTTTTGCTCCGCCAGCGCGGCAGCGTAAGCGCGCAGATCGGCCGCGGCCTGGTCGCCGCAGATCGGCGCCTTCTGGAACGCCGTCCACCACGCCGGGTCTTTCATCCACATCCAGCACTGGGCGTTCTGGGCCCGGTCTGTGCCGGTCTTGTAGCCGTTCTTCTGGCAGTAGGTGCGCGTGGCGGCCTGCGCCGGAGTCGCGCAGGTGGGCACCGTCAGATGCGTCGACGTGGCGCACACCGGCAGATCGAGCAGGTGCCACATCGCGTTGTACGAGCAGTCCTTCGCGTAGTTCGTCCAGAGCGGGTTGGGGCCCGTCAGGCAATTTTTGATATTCGATGCCTGCGCCATGTTGAGGCAGCTCGTGCAGTCGGGCAGCGATTCGACCCAGCAGGCGTTCGCTCCCTCGAAACGCCAGCTCGCTGGCTTGCCCGGGAGATCGGGCCACGCGCCCAGACCGCGCAGCACCGTGGGCTTGCAGGCGGCGTGCGCAAACGCACGCTCCGCGGGAGTCACGCACGCAGGCCAGCGGCTCACGTCACCCGATGCGCGGCGGTCAAACTCGTCTCCCAGTCCAGTGCTCACGTACATGGCGGCGGTCTTTCTCTCAGTCGAGCTTCCAGATTTTGTAGGTCGTCACCCGGCGCAGCATCTTCCCCTCGTCGGTGCCCGCCACCGGGTCGAGCACGATCCAGCGGCCAGCCTTGGTCTCGTACGCGCGGGCGAACACGTGACTGTACTGCCCGGGCTTCCCAAACCCGACCGTCACCAGATCCGATTCGCGGCCGACCTGGCGGACCATGGTGGCGATGATACCGCTGATGTCATCGCAGTCAGCGGTAGCGCGTCCGTGCTGCATGATCTGCTCGGCCAGCCGCTGGGGGTCACTGACCCACTCGGTGGACAGAGGGTCGTTCTTGTAGCGCACGTGCTCGGCCACGAAGTTCCGGATTGCGATCAGCTCCGACAGGTAGTCCTTGCCCTGGAGGTAGCGGACGCAGTGCTCGGTGAGCTTGTAGACCACGAGCGAGCGCTCGCCGCGCTGGCCCTTGATCATCTCCCGCATGGTGCCGATGGTCGTGTGCGCGCCCGCAAACCGCCCGAGACGGTACGGCTCGACGATAGAGCTGGGGAGGGCGGCGAGGGTCATGATTTCACGGCACCACGTCGCTCGTGATGACCTTCGCACCGGCGTTGGTCAGCACCGTGCCGTGGATCTTGATCCAGTAGTTGGAGTAGGAATCCAGCTCGAACGGGAACGCGAGCGCATTGTTCCACGTGGCCGCGGCCACGTCGGAGTCGACGATCTGCACGCGCCCCGTGGTCACCCATGCGCCACCGGACGAAACCAGCGTGTCCTTCAGGAACAGACCGTCTGCCGTGACGTCCGTGCTGCTGGCCTTGCACCCTTGCAGCGACAGGAACTGACACTGGACGACGGTGTCGTCCAGGTTTGCCCCGATGAACACGCAGGAGTACAGCGGAGCCACCACCGACTGGACCGCGTTCTCCTGGATCCCGAAATTGGAATCGTTCTGGTAGGGCGACGCAGCCATCAGCGAGCCAGTATTCGTCGGAGCCGTAACGACCACTCCGCTCGGAATATCGTATCTACCCTGCAACTCCACGAGGCAGCTGTCGCCAAGCGTGAGTACTCCGCCCTGACTGAAGCTCACCAAACTCTTAATTTTGGCGTTATCTCCGAGCAATGTTGCGCCGGAAATAGCGACCGCGCAAAGCGCGACCAGCTCGGCATTGGCACCAAGATCGAGCGTGCCCATGACCAGCGCGCCGCTGACCACGTACAGAATTCCCGCGGGAGCTACCGTGATGCCCGTAACTATGGAGAGCGAGGAAATCAGGACGATGGGCGCGCCCGCTGGCACCACGACACTCTCGGCGTACACATACGCCACCAGCTGCAGCGCCAGCGGCACGCCGGGGTTTGCGGTGATCGCTCCCTGGATCGTGCTGTACGGGGCGCCGACCGATCCGTCCTGCTGCGCGAGCGGGACAGCCGTGAGCGAGTCAACGATCTTCACGAGCGACCAGGGGGGGATCGCAGCGCCCGCGCCGCTGAGCTTCAAAATCCAGCGACCAGGACCCGTGTCAGGAGCGATGATGGACGTGCCGTTGGGCGCCGCCGTGCTCGTCCGGTCGAGCTGATAGCCGCCCTGGTTCGCGACGCAATACACGAACGCCCCGTCCGCCAGGGTGGTCGTGTTGATCCCGGCGACCGACGCGCCCGGGTTGCCAGTGGTGAGCGTAAGCCGGGGGGCCACGAGCATGCTGCCGAGCGAGGCATTCTGGAAACTCATGAGAGACTGGTCCTATCGCTTGAAATTCGCGGCGAGCGCGACCACGGTGAGGGTGCATGCGACGGCGACCCACATGCGGGTCGTTTCCGTCTGGGACATCCCGGGCTCAGCATCTGCCTCAGGAGCGACGATCGCGCCGGTGCCGAGAAGCACGCGCGGGCGCCCGACGATCCTGGGGCCGCCCAGGATCACGCAGTTGCCGTTCTGGTCGATGAGGTCGCAGCTGGGCTCGATGTAGACGTCCGTGCCCGGGTATCCCCAGGGCCCGTAGCCTCCGCCCGCGAAGTACGCGCCGCCGGGGCCGTAGATCGCCGGTCTCCGGCCGCCGCCGCCACCGTGATGCCCGCCGTGGTGACCGCCGCCGCCACCACCGCCGTGGTGACCGCCGCTGCCGTGACCGCCGCCGAGTACGCCGAGCATGACGCCCAGGCTACGGGCTCACCGGGCCGGGGCGCAACAAACTGGCAAATCGGTGGCGCTGTTTCTACCCACCCGCCACGAGCTTGGCGCCTGCGGCCCACAGGTCGCGCAGGAATTGCTGGCCCGCGCGGCGCACCAGGGGGCTCGATTTGCGGCCCGCGCGCTGCAACTCGACCACGATGCGCTGGGGGTTCATGCCGGCGACGATGGCCCCGAACTGCTCCGGGCCGAGCATCTCCAGGAGCGTCCTGGCCACGTTCTCGGGAGTTTCCCCGCTCGCCAGGGCCTGCTCCAGGGCCGGCGCGAACTTGTGGATCAGGTCGGGGGTCACCTCGATCTGCGGAGCGACGGCCGGCGAAGCAGGAGCTGCCTGCGCCTGCGGCGCCTGCTGTACCGCCGGGGCGGGTTGCATGGGAGCCTGCGGTTGCTGAGGGAGCGGCGGGCCCATCACCATCGGAGCGTGGTGGGGGATCATCTCCATGCCGCCACCGGTCATCGGCGGCGGGCCTGCCAGGTCGAGCGGGGGGCGGTTTACCGACGCGCGCGGATCCCCGAAGGCGATGCCGCCCTCGGTCGAGAAGCGCAGCGGTTCGCTCTGCATCCCCAGCGGCGGCGGCGCCTGCATCATCCCCCGGGGGACGCTGTGCTGGGCAGACGCCTGCATCTGCTGGTACTGCGCGGCCTGCATCTGCTCCGGAGTCGCCCCGGGGGCGCGGAGGTTCCGGACGGTCTCGCCCGCGCTCTGCACGATCTCGGGGAGCTTCTGGACGAGATCCATTCCGATCCGTCCCATCATCTCCTTCCAGTCCTTCGGCCCCTCGTCCTCGCTCTTGCCCGACGGGCCCCAGCCGAGCGCCGTGGCCGCAGCTTCCGCGCGCTCGATGTGCTTGGCGATGTCCTTGTTCTCCTCGGCTTCCTTGCGGTACCGATCGGCCTCGCTCGTGATGCGGGTGATCTCCCCGCCCACCGTGCTGAGGCGGTTCTCGTACATGTCCTTCTGACCGGCGAGCCGCGTCTCGAACATCGTCTGCTGGCTCTTGGTGTCGCGGTCGTGCTGCCGGCGCTCGTCTTCCAGCCGCGTCGCGAACGCGCGCTCGCGCTCGTCCATCTGCCGGCGCATCTCGTCGCGCACCTCAGTCAGCCGTCGCTCGGACCGATCATCGGTGTCGCGGATGCGCGCCTCCGCTTTTCGCTCGGCCTCCTCGGCGCGCTTCTCCGCGCGCTCGACTTGCTCGCGCAGCCGGTCCTCCACGCGCTTCACATCCTCTGAGTGGCCGCGCAGCACCCGGTCCATTTCGGAGCGATAGCTGTCCGCCAGGCGCGTCAATTCGCCGCGGTGCTCGGTGGTGATCCGGGCGATCTCGGCGGCGCTCTTCTCGCTCAGCCGCGTGACTTCCGCCGAATGTTTGTCGCTCTGCCGGCCCATCTCGGCGCGCATGTGCTCGACTGCCTTTGCGTCAGCGGGCTCGGGCTTGAGCATCGGGACGAGCGCATTGAGCATCGCCACCGCGTCGGCGGGGCGGTTGGCCGCGGCTTCGGCCTGCTGCTGCGCTGCTACGCGGTCACGGCGCTCCTGCTGCAGCTGTTCGCGCTGGAGACGCTCAGCCTTCTCCGCGTTCTCGCGGATCGTCTGGATCATCTGCTCGTTGCCGCGCGCCATGAAGTCGAGAGTCGGGTTGATCCGCTGCTGCGCGGCTTCCTCGCGGGCACGCGCTTCCTCCCGCTGCTTCTCCTCGCGGTCGCGAAGGCGCTCTTCGTGCGTCAGCTGCGCCTCGAAAATCTTTGCGTCGGCGGTCGTGGTGGGGCGGGCGTACCCGGCCCCGCCTGGAGACGTCTGAAAGGCTGGACCGAATCGCATGGCTTCCTCATCTTCTGGGTCACCGCTACCGTGCCCATCGTCGTCGAGTACCGCGGCCTGCAGGTTCGGCGGATAGACCGCCGTCGAAATGCTCACGTTCACGGCGGCAGTCAGCGCCTTCACGCGCGGCACGCCGGTGCGCGGATCTATTGCCCCGCCGCGCTTCGGTGGCCCGTAGAGCACGAGCGCGTAATCCCCACCGCCGTACTCGCGCACGAAATCGCGGGGCGTCATGTAGCGCTGGATCGAGCGCTGCAGGCCCTTGCACACGACGCCGCTGTAGTGCGGCGGCCCCTTGCGCTCGACGCGGATGTAGTACTGCCCGTTGCCGATCATCGGGCAGCGGCTCATCAGGTCCTCGATGCTGCGCGGGGGATGATCCCCGACGAGGTCCTCGGGGGGCAGCTCGCTGTCCATCGCCACCCCGTCCTGGAGAAGCGGATTCAGCTCGGGGGGAGGGATGGGGTCGGAGCCCATCGCGTAGATCCGCGTGTGCTGCGCCACCTCGGCCACCGTCGGGATCGGCGGGGCAGTCGAGCGGTGCTTCACCACCAGCTCATCGATGCTGCGCGGGCGGCCGTTGCCGTTCGCGCTACTGAAGCCGTGCCCGTGAAAGGGAGGATCGGGCTCGCGCTCCGACTCCGGCGGGTCTGGGTCATCATCCGGATCCGGAGCGGGGGGGACCAGGGGTTGAGTCTGCAGCTCCCGGATCTCGCTCGCGCTGGTCGGCACCAGGCCCGCGGCGTTCTTGCGCGCGGCGATATTTGCGCGGCGCACCTCCTGAGCGCGAGCAAGCCCCGCCCGCTGCGCGTCGCTCTGCGGACGCTTCACGCGGGGGGCGGGGACCGTCTCAGTGCCGGGGTCAGCTTGGTCGTCCACGCTTCGCCGCTACGGCCGGGGCCGCCTCCTCATCGCCGTCGCCGTCGCCGCCGTCCGCCTCGTCCTCGTCTTCCTCTTCGTCCTCCTCTTCGGGGGGCTCATCGTTCGTGATCTCGGCCACGCGCGCGAGAGTCGTGTCGGTGTCGTCGATGACCACCTGGATCTGACCCTTGTGGGCCGCGTCCGCGACCTTCAGCATGTTGCTCAGTAGCTCGCGGTAGGCCAGCAGGTGGCGCGTGATCGCGTCCGCGTCGTCGGGGTAGAGCACCGAGTCCTCGGGCTCGCCGCCCGGCTCGGGCAGCTCTTCCAGCAGCTCGTCCATGTCCGCCTGGAGAATCACCACCTCGCCCAGCGTGAGCGAGGCGAAGTCCTTCAGCAGCGTCATCACCGTGTCGGCCATCTCGGACATGGCCATGCTGACGGTCGTCTCCGGGGCGGCGGCGAGCAACTTGATTCGATCGCGGTGCGCCTCCATCTCCGTGATCAGCTTGTCCATGTGCTCGGCTTGACTGGTCTGCGGCTCTGCGTCGTCGGGCATCACGAGGGGGTACCTTTGGGTTTTTCTGCGGCCAGTGCTGCGGTCACATCGAAGTCGTCGACGGGCTGTGCGGCTTTCTTCGCACGCACGTCAGCGATGATCTTCGCGTCGAACACGTCGATCTTCTCCTGCTCGTTGCCGTAGGGCGGCTCGCGCAGCTCGCACGCGAGCACCTGCGTGTTGCCGAGGGACAGGAACTCCCCCTCATCGGTGCGTCGCGCCGTGCAGAGCCGCACGGCGTTGCTGTACTCGGGATCGTCGGGGAAGGGCGTGAGCTGGCGCGCGTAGTGGTGGCACTGCGGCCGCACTGGTTCGACTTCCAGCCATTCGGTGGTGGGGAAGCCGAGCATCGTGCGCCCCTTGACCGGGACACGGTAGGCCCCGATCGGCGTCCGCCTCACCTGCGCGGGCGTGAAGGTCTGCTCGATCACCCCCCACTCGTCGCGCAGCACGAACGTCGAGTAGTCACCCATGCAGACGAAGCGCTCGGGGTCGAGATCAGGCGCCTCCGCGTCCTTGATCGAGTTGGCCGGCATCGGGCGCGGCAGCCCATCCTGAGGGTCGAAGCCGTGGATCGCGGGCCCCTCCGGAAACGCCTGGTACAGCTCGTCCTGGATGCTGGGGGCCTCGACCATGTGGCGGGGCGCCCCGGGGCGGTCGTCCGCGCCGTTCGTCGTCATGCCGCACAGAGTGTAGCTACGCGGGCAACCTGTCAACCGGCTCGTTCGTCAAGCTCGGCGATGGTACCTGGAGCACTGGCGCGGGCGGTGAAGTCGGTGCCTGGATCAGCTCTGCCGGAAGGGCGAGCCCCATCTCAGCGGCGATGACGACAAGCGACCCGTTTCGGAGCGGGTGCGGCCGACGCGGCGGGGTCCCTGTGGCGGCCTGATACTCGCGCGCCATCGCCAGGTACTGGAGGGTCAGTGATTCGATCTCACGGAACAGCATCGACTGCGCTCCGCCCGCTTCGGCGAGCGTCGTCTGGTAAAGCTGCCGGGCCGATGTCGCCTCGCGCACGCACCCCTCGATCTTCTCGTAGTACTCGTCAGCGCGCTTCCGCTGCCGCTCGGTCTCCGCGCGCTGGTCGTACACGTCGATCGATGCCGACGCGAACACCTGCTCGATCGTGCTGACCGATTTGCTCACAAAGCGGCGGGCCATGAACACGCAGGCGGCCCAGCCCGCGAGAAGTCCGAGAACGAAAACGATCAGAAGCCAGACGGGGGGGTGGTTCATCGGTCCTGATACTTGGTTGCGAGCCGCTCGAAAGCAAGGGAGACGGCGCTCCGGTGGCCTGGCTGCGCCTCGGGGTAGCGCTCGGCACCGTGGCAACGCGAGCAGAGCCACCGAACGGCCGCGGGGGCAGAGAAGTCCTCGTGGTGGGCCTCCACCGATTCGGTGGTGCCGCACGTCTCGCAGGGGCCCGGCGTCAGGGTGCCGCGCTTGACCCTCATCGCGACGAGCTTCCGGGCGCGGACCTTCGCCGCGTACTCCGGATCCGTCCGGTACCGCTCGGTCTCAGCCCCTGGCGTCCTGGCGCGCGCCAGGCGTGTCCGCTCGGCCGAGTACGCCTTGCAGTACCGCTGCCTGCCGTTCTCTCGGCAGCGACCGAAATTCTCTTTCGGCTCAAAGCACTGGTGTCCCGAGCACCATCTTTCGGCGGGCGCGTCCGGATCGCCCCCAACGTCAGCAGGCTGCCGCCTGACACGTTTCTTGGTTTGAACGGCAAATCGGGGCATCTGCAACATTACACGTGTAATGTTTCACACTTTCCCACGTGGGATTTCAGCAACAGCGCACGCCTGCGCCCCGGCCACGGCCGCGGCGGTCGCGAGCAGGACGCGCTTGTCGCGCGAGAGCGGCGCGCGGTTCACGGCCCGCCGGACGTACGCCGAAACGGCGCGGGGGTCGTCCACGGTGAAGGCTGCCTGGAGCAGGTCGTAGGTGCCGAAGTCGTACACGGGGATTCTCAGCAGGTCACCGATCGTCCTGAGCGCGAGTCGCACGAGCGCGACGTTCGCCGGATCCTCGGTGGGGTCACAGGGAGGCCCAAATGCCAACACGGCGGGGGGGTGACGGTCAAGCACGATGTCGAGCACGAGCCGGTGGGCCCGGCACCGGCGGGCGATCTCCCAGGCGTCCCGGGGAGTCAGCCCCCGGCCGGCGTGAAGCACATCCGCGTCGATGGGTTTGAGATAGCTCGGGCAACTGGCGGCGGCGACGGTGGCGACCACGCTGTAGGCCACGCTGTGCAGGCCAGGGGCGATTCCGAGCGCGATCACTCGGAAGGGGACCCTACCCCGTCAGCCGGTCAGTGGACAAGTGCTCACGCTGCGCGTTCGGTCACCAGGGCACGGAGTGCCAGTGGAAGCTGCGAGACCAGGCGAGCCCCGGAGGGCGCGAGCGCGAGCGCGGTGGCCTCGTTGCCGAAGTCGAACTCCCGGAACACCGCGTGGGGCACGGCGGCGGCATGCGCGCGCTCGGTGAGCGCCGCGAGAGCGGGCTCGTCAGGGACCTGGAGCACGACCAGGTTGTTCGAGTCGCGGTACCACTCCGCGTCGACGGCGGGGTGCGTGGCGGTGAACGCGCGGAGCGCGTGGCACGCTTGCGCGAGCTGCGCACCGGGAGCGAGATCAGCGCGGGCGATCAGGAACAGCTTGGCGTTCGGGCTCATGGGCAGAGGGCCTTTCGTGAAGGTCGGTGGGAAGCAAGGGCGCGCCCGGGTGGAATCGAACCACCGTGGCCGGGGTCATTACCCCCGGTGCCAAACCACTTGGCAACAGGCGCAGATCGCGAACAGGACCGATTCGGCGGGCATGCCTGGCTACGAACCAGGGACCTCCGCGGCTTTCACCGCGGCGCTCTACGACTGAGCTACACGCCCGAGGCTCCGAGGGGTCGAATTGAACGACCGACCTCCCAGGTGGCCCCGAGGGACCACCCGGGCGCTCTACCACTGAGCTACCCCAGAATGCGAGAAACCCCACGCCCGCGACGCGGGGTGGGGGGCTGCCGAACGCGATCTCACCGAAGCCCTGGGGCTGCCGGTCAATGCTGCGAGCGGTGCATGGGTGTGAGGTTAGGTCGAGGCAGGCGGCGTGTCAAGCGGGTCGACGGGCCACTCCCAATCGCTCGGGTCCCAAAATCCATCGTCGTACGTTTCGAGGCTGACGTACACTGGCGTGTTTTCTGACGCACCGAGCGCGATCAGTGCGTGCATCCCGGCGGTCACGGCCTCGTCCACCGACGCGCAGGGCTGGTGCAGGGCAAGCGGGTGGGGCACATCGAGCAGCAGCGGCTGGCCCTGCGAGGCGCGGCACTCGGGCACGTACTTAAGAAACTGTTCCTCCATTAAGTCGACGATGAGAAAGCAGTGGGCCTCGGCGGGGGCACTGATCAGGCGCTGAAGCCAGAGTCGGAGCACCGGTGGCAAAGCCGCCAGCCGCACCGCCGGCACCAGCACCGGGCTCACGCGCTCTTGCCGCCGCCGGGCTCGGTCTGGTCGCCCCAGAGCGCGGCGATCTGCGCGTCGACCGCGGCGTCCACCGAAGCCACGCGCGAGTCCAGCGTGTCAACCAGGGCGGGCAGCAGTTCCGCGTGGGGGATGCCTTTCTTGCCGGCCCAGCTGGTCGCGAGCTTGCGCAGCTCGGGGATCAGGTGCGGCGCCTCGGTGGCGACGAACCGGAGTAGCGAAATCACAAACGAAAGCGGTGCGGCCATGGTTGTTGTCACGCTGACTTGGAGAGAGGATCCGCACCCAAGAACGCCGACATCATGCGCTTCAGCTGCCACGCTGGGACCGCCACGTACTGGGTTTTCGCGCGGTCGACCTCGACGCGGGCGGGGCAGTACATCATGCCGTCGGTCACGTAGAGCCAGAGGTTCGGGTACAGCTCGGGCACGACCGCTGACCTGGTCGGATCGAAGCGCACGTACCCATCCGCCGCGAGCGTGGAAAAGTCCCCGAGCACCAGCGCCCAGGATGTCGGCCGTTCAATCGGGCCACCGGAGTACTTCACCCGGGACAGCGCGGCGCCCGTGAACGAATCGAACACCTGCCGGCAAGTCGGGCAGTACGCGAGATTCGGCGAGCGGTGATCCCAGTCGAGCGCGACGTCGTGCTCGGGACAGGAGCCGTTCAGGGCTGGCTCCAGCGCGAGCTGACGTACAGGTATGCTCACGCTGCGCCCCGCGACGACGCGGTCTCACGGTTCGCGATGAGCGCGCTCGCCTGCGTCTCGGGGTGCGCGTTCGTCCAGTCGGTGAACAGCGCCACGCCGGTGAGCACACCGAGCACCGAGTACAGGCCGACCGCGTTGAGCGGCATCGTGCGCTCGTGCGCCGGCTCCTGCGCAGCGATCAGCGCTTCGCCCACACCGAGCACGCCCGCGAGCATGACCGCGGTCTTCGGGTTGATGCTCTTGCCGCGAGTCACGGCGAGCAGGCCGTTGGCGATTCCGATACCCACCGCGAAGCTGTACGGGTGGCGGTACAGCGTCTGCATGAATCCATCGCTGCTGCTCATGGGCGGGGACCTCGTGCTTGTGCAAGTGCCGTCACGACTGCTTGTTCGGCATCGGCGAGCGCTCGCACACGGCGAGCGACTTCGGCCACGTCGGCGAGGACCACCTCGCCCGATTCGTTCACGGCGCGGCCCGTGTCGTACGCCTGGATCGCGGCGACGAGAAGCCGGTGGGATTTCTCTGCGACGTCGAGCGACGTCCACACGAGTTGCCACTTCACGCGGACCCGGTCCACCGCGTGCACCGCGGCGTCACGGTTGCCGCCCCCAGCGCGCACCGACTCCAGCGCACCGACCTGGTCGGCGCGGTAGAGCCCGAGCGCAGTCGACTCGGCGGTCTCGATGGCGAGGCGTGTGCTGTTCGCCGTCGTGACCGCTGCGGAGCGAGCGACATCGGCCGCCGACACGCCGGGGACGCAGCCCACGGTGAGAGCCAGGCAGGCGAGAGCGATGCGAAGGGCCAGGGGCACGGTTCGCAAAACCTATCGCGGGTCAGGCGAGTCGGTCAAGAAATCGACAATTCGCCCGCACGCCCCACGGCCGAGGGGGGGGGTAAGCCGTGGGGCGTGCGCAGCGGCTGCCCGGGTCGCGGGAGGGTCCGAGCATGACTTCGGGGGGTCGCGACCGGGGCATTGAGCGCAGCATAGCCGCTGCCAGTGCAGCCGTCAAATGCCGGGGTCGAACTCGTCGTCGAACTGCGAATACGAGTCGCCCACGCTCTCGCTGAACCGCATCGACTCGCCCCGGAAGAACAACTCGACCGTGTCGCAGGGGCCGTTGCGGGCCTTGGCGATGATCAGCTGCGCTGTGCCCTTGGTGGCCTCGGTGTCGTGCAGCTCGGGGCGATACAGGAACCAGATGTTGTCCGCGTCCTGTTCGATTTGCCCGCTCTCGCGGAGGTCCGACAACTCCGGTTGCCGGTCCTTCTTCTTGCCCTTGTCGACGTTGCGGTTCAGCTGCGCCAGGGCGAGCACGGGGACATCGAGGTCCTTGGCAAGCTGCTTCAGGCCCTTGCTCACGCTGGCGACTTCCTGCTCACGCGACGCGCCATGCGGTCGGTCGCCCTTCACGAGCTGCAGGTAGTCCACGACGATCAGCCCCAGGCCCGAGCACGGCACGTCGCTCCGACCATTGTCCAGGTCACGCTTGAGCTTCCGGGCTCGCGCTCGCAGGTCGAGCAGCGGCAGCGCTGGCGTGTCGTCGATCCAGATCGGTGCCTGGTCGTACACGTGGGAGCCGGCGATAAACGCAGTCCAGTCGTCGGGGTGCAGGCGGTTCATCCGGACGGCCGCGGCGTTGACGTTGCCCTCGGCGCACGCGAAGCGCACGGCGATCTGCGCCTTCGGCATCTCCAGCGAAAAGAATCCGACGCCCGGCGGCGGGCCGCCGGAGCGAGTCGGCTTCACGGCAGCGGCCATGATGTTGCACGCGAACGAAGTCTTACCGACGCCGGGCCTGGCCGCGATGATGGTCAGATCCGACTTGTGCAGGCCGGCGCTCAGATCGTCGAGCCGCTTGAGCCCGGTGGTGAGCCCGGTGAGCACCGTGCCGGACTGCTTGGCGAGCAGCAAGCGCGCGACCTCGTCGTCCATGATCTGGCCAAGGCGCTGAAAGTGCTGCCCCGTGCTCGTCGCTGCCAGATCACCGATCGCGTTCTCGCACTGTTGCACCAGCTCGTGGCCGGTCACCGACAGCGTGTACCCCTCGGCCACGTAGCGCTGGCAGGTGGCGATCAGCTGGCGCTTCTGCCACAGGTCACGAACGATCTCGGCGTGGGCGGCGACGTTCACGATGCACGGCGTGCAGTCAATGATCTGCGAGAGGTACGGCGAGCCGCCGCTCTTGAGCAACGTGTCGGCGGCGCGCATCCAGTGCGCGACCGTAAGCACGTCGCACGGCTGGTTCGCCTCTCGCAGCGCGATGATCGCCGCCATGATGTTTCGGTTGGAATCCGAGTAGCAGTGCTCGGGCCGCATGATCGGCAGGACCATGTCGCAGTCATCGCCGCGCAGCAGGATCGTCGAGAGCACGGCGGCCTCGGCGTCCATGTCGTGCGGCGGCACAAGACCCGGGACCAGACGTAAATTCGTTGGCTCCATGATCACCCCACCAGGCTGCACTGCGGTACCTGATCAAACGTCGTCAGACGCGGAAACGACGCGAACAGATCCTGCGGCGCGGCGCGCGTCGTGATCAACGTCGAGCGCTGGTTGACCCAGCGCTCGTGCAGCACGTCTTCGAGCTTCTCGTAGAACCACCACTCGCGCTCGGACCGCATCGGAGCGAGCCCGTCGACGATCGCGAGATCAGCAGCACGCAAGCGCTCGGTCGGCTCCGGATCTTCCGAATCGAACTGGTAGCCCTTGAGCGCCGTGCGCAGCGACTCGACGTCCTGGTACCAGAGATGCACACCCCGAGACCGCTGCACCGTCGCTCGCAGAACCGCGCTGGCGAGGTACGTCTTGGCGCTCTTCGCTGGCCCGGTCAGCAAAAGCCACGGACCCGTACGGCCAGGTGCCTGGTCACTGAGCGGCACGACCGCATCGAACGCGCGGCGCTGCGCCTCGGGGTGACGGGACTTAAACTCTTTGAATCCCCCGATGGTGTACCCGGCGTGCAGCGCCGGGACGTTGCTGATCGCAAGCCGCGTGCGGATGGCGAACTCGCTGTACCGCTTGCAGCGCGGAGCATCCAGCTCGCCAGCCGGTGTCCACTTCGGCAACCGGCCTGGTCGGAACAGTGTCTGGCTGCGAGCGCACGCCGCCGTGGCGCTCGGCGCGTGGCAGCGGGCGCACTCGGTCGCACGCAGGTCGGCGTCTTCGAGCCAGGCCCGGGTCTGGGCGCACAGGTACTCAGCGGCAGTACCAGGGCACGTCGTCGCCAGCGCCGGCATCTGAGCCTGGAGCCACGGCATCGCTCCCCCGGCGTCCCGGATCTCCTGACGCAGTGCGTCCTGGAGGTCCTGGAACAGTTTCGCGGCCCCCAACCCCAGTGTTCCCAGGCGTTCCATGTGGCTTTTCCTCTCTTTCTTCAATCAAATCAGGGAGTGAGACGGTTGCGGTAACCGTTCGCGTAACCGTTTCTGAACGGTTACCCGAACGGTGTGGTCCTGATCCCGGTCCCGGTCCCGGTCCTGGTCCTGGTTCAGATCCGGATCCTGCGTAACGGTTACCCGAACGGTTACCCGAACGGTTTCGGCGTGCTGATGAGTCACTTCCGCTACGTGCACTCAACTCCGCGTAAGACCTGAGAGTTTTGCCATTCGATTTGGCCTCCAATACCTTGCCAAATGTCTCCGCCCACCGAGTGGCCGCCCACTCACTTTCCATTGGGAGTGAATCTTGCAAAGACTCGACGTGGTCGAGCTTGAGGGTGCAGTCTGGCACCAGCTTCCAGGCACGGAATATGCCTATGAGCTGATTTCCGTTCTCACAGGAATGGTAACGGGGTGCCGCGGGGAGCCGAATGACGCGCGCGAGGGGGTCGTACATCACGTGCTGCACCCCCTGGGGGTCAGGTACGAGCAGGGCGCCCAGCGCTCTTTCGATGCGCTGCGGGTCGCGGTGCATGGCGTCCGCGATCGAGGCCGCGGACACGTTTCGGATGAGCCCCGGGATGGTCGATCGGAGCTGCCCGGTCAGGCAGTGCACCCACACGAGTGCAGGCAGATCGTCCAGCCGAAAAAACCACTCGTCGTCCCACATTCGTGGGTCTACCAGCCACGCCATGCAGTTACCTGCACCGTCGTGAGGTGAAACAGACACTCGCGCTCAAGGTCGTCATGCAGACCCTTTCCTCTGTGCTCAGCTGGCCAGCGTGGAAGGTTTTTCTTCGGTCGCGCGGAGATGGCGCACGTACCGGCGCAGCGCGCGGCGGATCGTGGCGCTCTTGCTCAGCCGGTCCAGGCTCGATGCCTCGTCGAGCAGAACCCAGTCCTCCGCGGTCATGTGCAGATTGAACTGCCGCGCGCGCGCGGGTTGTTTGCGTTTCGTCAGGCGGCCCTCCTTGAGTGGTTACAGAAATACTGGCTACTGCCCCGGCCACCGGGTGGTCAAGATCGAAGTTATCCCCACCTCTGTGGGCAACCTGAGGAAAGTGTACGCAAGGCCGCGGATCGGCAGGGCCTGGCGCAAGGCATGGCCATGAAAAAAAACTTCGCGCCGCCCGGGAACCATTTCCGTAAGCGACCTGCCGAGCCGGGCTTGACCGCCCCCGCGCATCAGTGGTAGCGTTGCTGTCACAATGGTTTTGCGTCTTCTGAGAGCCGGGTCCCGATGAGCCACGGCGCCGCGTTGTGGATCACCTGGGCTCTCATCCTGGGCTCCGTCATGGTGTCGTCCGACATCGCGCACGTCGCCCGGGCGCTTGATCGTATCGCGGACCGGTGCAGCAAGTGAGGGGTTCGCACCGCAAGCGCGAGCGCGATGGCAGGTACGCTGTCGAGCAACCCTGCGATGCCTGCGGCCAGCCGATCCACGGGGAGCACGGCACGGACGCGGAGGTATGCGGGGGCGGAGACGGACCAGGGTTCTTTCTCTGTTCTCGCCGCCGGTGCGGGAAGCTCTACGAAACTCTGACGGCAGAGCAGCGCCTCTCCCTCTACACGAGCACGCGGAGCAGCAAGTGACGCACGCAGGCCCGCGGCATCCCAGGGGTCAGCAGCGCCACAAGCGCGCTCCCGCCAAGCCATCTCCCCGCCCCGAGCCCCGAGCCCGGCAGGCGCCGTTCGCGCGGCCCCGCGCGGTGCTCCGGATTCGGGTCCGCGTCGGCGCGCTCGACGAGCGCGGTCGCCTCCACCTGGAGGAGATCGGTACCGGGAAGGCTTTCTCTCTGCCCACCACCCTCGGCGAATCGGTGACGCTGGTGTTGCCGATCGAGACGGGGGACGAGTGCTGGGTCGTGCTGGAAACAGAAAAGGGACGCAAGCGATGAAGAAAAAGACCACCAAGGCAGTCAAGTCGCGCAAGCAGGCCAAGCCTGCGAAGCGCCGGGCCACCACCCGAGAGCGCGCTCTCGCCGAAGCGTCCGACCTGGAGCATCTGGCGAAAGAGTTCACGCATTCGCGCCGCAACCGGACCGCCGGTGAGCAGGCGCGAGAGGACGCCATCGATCAGGCGGAGCGCGGCGCGGGAGAAGACTGGATGATGGACGCGCTCCTGGCCACGCGGATCGTCGCGCGAGCGCGCCCGACGTTCACCACGGACGAGGTGTGGGCGGTGCTCGGGCGTGACCCGTCGATCGAGGGGCGAGCGATGGGCGCGGTGCTGCGGCACGCGGCCGGTGCTGGGCTGTGCCGCCGCACCGATACGACGCGCAAGAGCCTGCGGGTGATCTGCCACCGCCGCGATCTCCGCGTCTGGCAGTCGCTCATCGCCATGCCGTCCCGGCCCCGAGCGAGCAGGAAGGGCCGGAAGCCGTGACCAAGAAAACCAAGAAAACACCGCAGGCTAAGACGCCGAGAACGGCGAGTGAGCCCCCTTCCGCCTGGTCGATGGTCGACGTGAACCGATCGCTTAATCAGGCGTACGACGCCGAACTCAGTCATTCCCGGACAGGACAAGCCGCCATTCTCCACCTCTGCGATGCGGTCGCGCAGCTGACCTGCCTGGTGCAGGAGCACATCCTGCAGTCCAAGAGGCCCCGGTGAACCCGCTCCTGCTGGCGGTAGGCGCGCTCGTCCTGACCAGCTGCGAGAAGGACGCGCAGACCACGACCCGGTCGAGCAACCCCGACATCTCGGTCGACCTGCTGTTCGAGCACGAGGGCTGCCGGGTGTTCCGGTTCGAGGACGGCACGCACCTGCACTACTTCGTGAAGTGCGCGAGCGGTTCCGCTTCTACGTCCACGGCGCACAGCCAGTACAACGCCACCACCAAGACCACCGACACGGTGATCGAGGACATCCCCACTGAGACTGTGAGAGGTGGCCGGTGAACATCGACTTCCTTGCTGGCTGCCTGACGGGGCTGTTCCTGATTCCGGCGGTGAGCCACCTCTTGAGCACCGGGCGCCTGGACGGGTGGGCGAAGGCCCCGAAGAGAAAGCCATCGCCAGGCGAGCGAGTGCTCGTCTGGTCGCCGGAAAGCCCTCACTGCCTGGTCGCCACCTACAACGGTCCTGACGGCGGCGGTGACGTGCCGGATGACGCTCGCCTGTACTGGCGCCGCCTGCCGTCGACCCCGGCGGGGTTCCTGTGACGCGCCCCCGGTACACGCTGCTCACCGCCGAGACAAAAGCCGGCGTGGTGACGCCTGAGGACGAAGCAGTGCTCGCGGCCGCACAGCACGGCACCGGTGTGGTGGTGTTGAACGGCGATCAGCTGCGCGAGCTGGCCGTCGCTGCGCGTGCGGCGATGGCCAGATTCGCGGCACTCGCCGTGGAGATCATGACGGAGGAGCGCGCAGCGTTCGTGCGCAAGTTGCGCGTCGATCGCGGCTGCAGCTGGCGCGCGGTGGCGGCTGAGTGTTCGGACACCTGGCAGGGCACCTGGTACCCGCCATCCAACCAGCTGATGGGGATCGCCCTCTGCGAGGCCGCCGCTCTGCTTCTGCACCAAGACGCGAACGCGGAGCCCTGGAACTGATCATGGCCCCCTGGGTGCAGCATGCCCTCAGCGCCGCCGCCGGAGCGGTGGGCGGGGCCCTGTGGAGCGCGTGGCGCCAGCGCCGCCGCGCGGCCGCGCTCGCCGCGCTCCAGGGGAAAGCGAAACGGCGCCGCCGGTTCAGATGGAAGAGTTGGGACCAGGACATCTCGGTGCTCCCCCCCACCATGTTTGGTGGCCTGGCGGCTGCGGGGGTGCTCGTCACTCTGACGGGGATGGTCGCCGCACCGGTCACCTCGTGGTGGATGGCCACCGTTCCGCGCCCTGAGTCGGTCGCGCTACTGCTTCTGTTTCTCGCCCTGGGGGCCCCGTTTTGGGTTGCTATCTACCGCAAGGGGCTGAGGGAAGAATGACGCTTGCTGCGGTCATCATGCTGCTCGGCACGCACGCCGCAGTCTTTGTGCTCGGATTCCTTGCGGGCCACGGCCGAGGCACCCGCGCCGAGGCGCGGCGCGCCGCGATGGATGCGCTCACCGGGCTCTCACGCTACGAGCGTCAAGCTCGCCAGCTGGAGGACGCCGCGCTCGCGCACGATTTGGAATCGAATCACCACGACGCCCGTCTTCAGCGCGCCGCCGCGGCCGAGCTGCGCAGCCAGGACAACAGGAAACGATGAGCCGCAACGCGCTTGCTGTGCTCTTTGCTGTGGCGCTGGCCATCGGCATGGTCGCCCGTGGCGCTCTGGACAGTTGGATCGCTCGCCGCCGAGAACGCGCGCTCGCGGCCCTGGAAGCCCTGGACGAGGACGACATTCGCGATCCGTGGCAGCCGAGGCGCCGCTCCTACAAGAGCATGCGCCGCCGCCGGTCGCCCCCTGCCTGGGATCTTCGTCTTTGGCGCTGGAGTGATCTGCGCCGCGGCTACACGATGCTGGTGACCGTTCTGCTCGCGGCCGCAGCCACGCTCCTGGCTTTCGGCTGGGCCTGCCGGATCGTGATGGTGTCTCGGTGACGCCCGCGTTCGTGCTGAAGAATCACGTGGACCAGCTCGTCTGTCCCACGTGCAACCGCGCGGTCAAGAGCTGGGCAACTCACCGCCGCTCCACGCGCTGCCGCAGATACGCGAACCGTGCCCTGGTCCGCGAGGGGGATCTCACCCGGTTGTCCTTCAAGGACGCGAAGTGCCTGCGCGAAGCGGAGATCACCATCACCAAGCTGAACGAAGGCGACCGCCGGATGGCGTACTTCGGCCCCCGCTGGGCGGCGGAGTTCGTGGATCTCCTGCTCGCCGCCTCCTACACGGAGGCCGCGATCATCGCCGTCTTGCGTTCGAGCCCAGCAGATCGCGAGCGCGAGCGGGCTCTTGTTGCTCTACTACCCCGCAGCCGGAAAGGCACCCGATGACCCAGGTTGTCACTGCCAAGCGACTTCTCCTCCAGGTCGCAAACGTGAGCCTCTGGGAGGTTATGTGGAACGAATCGCAGCCTCCGGCGGCGACCGGACCGACTCAGAGGCATCTCCTGAGTGCCCGGAAACGCGGCTTCATGCTGACCACCGATGGGGAATCCCCTCTCACCGGCTACCAGCTCGCGGCGATGGCTGGAGCGATGCTTCAGGTCGCCAATCCGCAGGGAGTAACCGGCATGGTGCTCCACGCGATCGAGGACGTACGCAACGGCATGAACGCGATCATGAGCGACCCGGGGGTGCAGCGCGCCGCTGCGCTGGCCGCGCTCCGAAAGTCAGCACCATGAGGCTATGCAACCTGCACGGCTCACTGCTCCCTTCGCTGCGCGATGATGAGCAGGAGCTTGAGAAGAAGCTCACCCGCGCGCGCGCCCTGATCTCTCTCGTCGAGGCGGTCGACGCGCTGAACGTCAACCTGCGCGTCCTGGGGGAGGACATGAGACGCATGGAGGCCAAGTGGCTGGAGATCACCAGCAACCCCGAGCGGATCGCCGCCATGCTCCGCGCCACTCTCCTGAACGACGCGGAGTTGCGCCGCAAGCTGACACTCACGGTGCTGATGGAAGAAACGGAGAAGTCCAGGTGATCGACCGCGAGATTCAAGAGCGTGCCGACTCGGCCCGAGTTGAGGTCCGTCGGCTGTTGGAAGAGGTGGAGAAAACGGACCCTGCTGATCCCTGGGCCTGGATGCAGATCGGGTTTCTCAAGTCCCAGATCCGCGCCGTGAAGTTGCGCGTCCGTGATATACGAAGAGCGTGGAAGCGGGCGGGTAAGAGGCGCAAGTGACCAAGCCGCGGATCAACAAGTCGCCTCCGTTCGAGCGCGACCTGGAGACGGGTCGCGTGCGCTGGGTCATCCCGACCTTGTCGCTTCGGCTGCCCGAGAAGAAGCCGATGTGCCCAGCCTGCGGCACGATGCTGGACGAGTCGCTCAAGGATCATCGGAGCAAGGGACGGTGCGCTCGGGCCTGCCAGCGCGCGCTCCGCCGCCTGGACGTGGTCGATCTTCCCGAGTCGGATCAGGTCGCCTGCCGCGACGCCCGTTTCCTCGTCACGGTGATCCAACCGGACGGCAGAGCGAAGCACTACGCGCCTCGGCTCGTGGCGGAATGGCTGCGCGTGCTCGCCTGCCTGGGCGCCCCGGATCCGGTGCGGGTCGCCCTGATCACCGGACCCCGGGACGAACTGGACCGCGAGCTGGCGCTCGGGGCCATTCGTGGATTCGTGGTGCAACTGAAGCCGAGAAGGAGACGTTCCCGTGCCAAGTAAGCCCCCGGAATGGAAACTCGTGCCCTACGTTGTCGCCCACTGCGAGCGGCGCCCGATGTGGATAATTCGCCGGAATGGCGTGCGCGTTGCGCAGGAGATCATCACGCCGTTTTTTCGCCTGCCCGACGGGACCGTAGTGCGAGGACACCGAATTAGCGCGGCCACGGCCGCGCTGCTGGAAGGAAAGAAACGATGACGGAAGATGCTGTTCGCGATCAGCGGGACGCGCTCTGGGCGCTCCTGGACGACATCGACACGCTGGACGACTCCTGCCGGGAGTTTGATGCCGAGTTTCGGGAGCGAGTCCGTGCGGTGCAGAAGAAGCGCTGGGACATCCTGCACCCCGATGAGCCCCCCGAGCTTGCGGCGAAGCGCGCTGAGTACAACCGCTGCCTGGAGCAGCGGTTCGTCGAGGCAATCGCTGCGGAGAAGGCGTGCGCCGCCGCGTACGAGGCAATCGTTCGCGTGACGGCGTTGCAGCAGAAAGTCTGGCCGGAAGGCTCACCCGAACACGCCTCAGCCGCCAAGGCGCGCCTTCTGGCGACTATTTGCGCCAGCCTTGCCCAGGGTGCCTCTGTCCGTGTCTCCGCGTACCGCTGACCGCGTCACTCACCGCTGCCAGTGCACGGGCGAGTGCGGGCAGACGCACGCCTGGACACCGGGGGCGCCCGCGGCCCCGTGCCGCGCCCCGCACGGCTGCGCGATCGTGCGGAAAATCGACCACCCATCGTTCTGGCAGCTGGTGAGCACGGAGGGGATGCCTCTGCGCTTCGCCGAGCTGTACCGGGAGAAGGCAGTGGAAGTTGTCCTGGCCCCGGTTGCAGTCGGCGAGAACAAGCTGCCCGTCTGCCAGCGCTGCCGCGCGGGGATCGAGAAGCAGGCCGGTGCAGCGTGATGGGCAGCTACATCGAGGAGCGCGAGGATGAACCGATGAGCCGGATCAATCAGGTGATCAGCCGTGCGCGTTGTAGCGGCTGCCAGGAATCGATGACGCAGGTGCTGTACCGCCGCGGGAAGCCCTTCACTGAGTTCCTGGAGCGGGTGAAGACCGCTCGCGCGGGCTGGGAGATCACGCGCAGCGGTCGGCAGTTTTGCCCGACCTGCGCCGCTGTCCGCGGTCTCGAAACGATGATCGCTCTCACCGATCCGCTGCCGGTGCCATCGCTCCGTGAGATGCGGCTCGTCCGACGCCGGCAGCTGAGCTACTGGATCGGGCACTGGGCAGGTAAGCTGGAACGCTGGTTTTGAGAAGGAGACGACCATGGCAAGCTCTGAAGAGTCTGACGCCGACCGCTACCTGAACGCCATCACGGCGCTTCAGGATTCTCTCGACGCGGAGGTGTGCACGCTCGGGCGCGACGAGATGCGCGTCCTGGTCGCCATCGCCCGCCGGCTCAAGGCCGGCCGGATCGCGTACGGCGACCTGCGCATCCGCCCGGACAAGCGCGACTGGGACGCGGAGCTGCGGGACGAGCTACTCGACGGGCTCGTCTACGGCACCGTCGCCATCCTGAAGGACCAGGACCGGCTCGCCCTCCGCCGCGCCGCGAGCCCCGGGTGCAGCCAGCTGATGGCTGGCACGGCTGACGAGTCGCATGAGGACGGCGACCGGTGAGCGCTTCGGACTGGGTGGCCCCTTGCATGGTCAGCGTGGTGGCCGGCGCGGACAAGTGGGTTGTCGCTCACTCCGACTGCCGGTTTGCCCTGGAGGGGATGCCCGACGGGTGCATCGACGCGGTGGTCACCGATCCGCCCTACGCGCTCAAGTTCATGGGCAAGCGCTGGGACACGGGGGAGGCCGCGTTCGATCCGGCGTTCTGGACGGAGGTGCTTCGCGTGTGCAAGCCCGGCGCGCACCTGGTGGCGTTCGGGGGGAGTCGCACCTGGCACCGGCTGGCGGTGGCGATCGAGGATGCGGGGTGGGAGATCCGGGATTCGCTCGCATGGCTGCAGGGGCAGGGTTTTCCGAAGTCGCTCGACGTGAGCCAGGCGATTGACGCGAAAAACGGAGACAAGCGACCGATCGTGGGCCGCGCGAATGGCGCCGCGTCGTCGCTCACAAACTCGCTTGGGAGGTTCGCGCCGGAGTACGATACTACCTCTGCCGCCTCTGCCGCCTCTGCCGCCTCTGCCGCCTGGGATGGCTGGGGGACGTCGCTCAAGCCTGCGATCGAGCCGCTCGTGCTCGCACGGAAGCCGCTCGCCGGCACCGTCGCCACGAACGTACTCGCGCACGGCACGGGCGCGCTCAACATCGGCGCCTCCCGTCTCGCGCATCAGGAGGAGTGCCGGCTCCTGCCCGATCAGCACGGTGACAACGCGGGCACGTTCTACGCGCAGGGCGGCAGGCACAAGCCGACGCTGGAGTTGAAGCCCGACGGCCGCTGGCCCCCGAACGTCCTCCTCGGTCACCAGCCGGAGTGCCGCCGGGTGGGATCGAAGCGGGTGTCCGCAAGCGGCGGCGATGTTGCGGACCAGACACCACGTGAGAACGCTGTCTTCGGCGCTCTCGGCGCTGCGGCGGAGTGGTCCGCGCACGGCAACGGTGACGGGACGGAAGACATCGAAGCCTGGTCTTGCGCGCCGGGGTGCCCCGTCGCGCTCCTTGATGCGCAGAGCGGCGACTGCCCGGCTGGAGTCGCCGTCCAGCGCAACGGTGGCGGCAACAAAATCTGGGGCAGCCCCAACGGCCGGGGCCCGACTGCGGACGCGGGCTACACGGACACCGGCACGGCCTCGCGCTTCTTCCCCCAGTTCCAGGTCGAGTACGAGGC
>Ga0315281_10001529_pt1 | contig 34306 bp, 34 predicted proteins | sample YL17G07_0_MG_FD_204540 | JGI IMG/M metagenome (GOLD analysis project Ga0315281, IMG submission 204540) | Sediment microbial communities from Yellowstone Lake, YNP, Wyoming, USA - YL17G07_0 | ecosystem: Environmental > Aquatic > Freshwater > Lake > Sediment | place: USA: Wyoming | collected...
CGCGTCGACTCAGGGAGGAAGTACTCGTCGAGGTTCTGGCGCCGCGCCGTCTCCCAGATGACATTGGTCAGCCATGGTGTCGAGTTCGTGTCGCGGCGGATGTCGAGGTCGCGGTCGCCGATCATGTCGATGAGCAGCAGCGCCTTGAGGCTCGCCAGCGAGCCGTCCTTCTTGGCGACGTCGACGTAGTGCCGGCTGCCGTAGGTGTTGTCGGTGCCGGCCCAGTCGGGCATCCGCGCCTCCTCGCCGTCGAGGAACAGCAGCTCAATCGTCATGGGGTTCTTGCGCGTTTTCAGGACGCGCGCCAGTTCGAGGAGAAACGCCGCGCTTGACCCGCCGTCGCTGGCGCCGACGAACCGGAACTGGCGGTACAGCTTCGTGTCGTAATGCCCCGCGATCACGATGCGCTCCTTGCGGGCGCCGGGAATCGTGACGGCGAGGTTCACCATGTGGACTTTATCGAGCGGCGTCTGGTCGTCCCACGCCTGCTCGACCGCGGTGAGGCCGGAGGCGGTGAGCTGCTCCCGGATGTATTTGCGGGTCTGCTCGATGGCGGGGGAGCCGGACGGCCGCGGGCCGATGGCGACCAGCTGGCGGAGATGTTCCCAGGCGCGGCCGGCATCGAACTTCAGTGCCGGCGACATGGCCTGTGCCCCAAGTACGAGCGCGAGGAGCGCTTTTCCCATCACACCATCACCCTTTCACGTATGGGAGGCATTCTACGCTCGTTTGTCCATCGCCACGTAATCCCGGTGGGTCGCCCCTGTGTAGATCTGCCTTGGACGGGCGATCTTCTGCTCGGGGTCGAGCAGCATCTCTTCCCATTGCGCGATCCAGCCGGCAGTCCGCGGGATGGCGAACAGGACCGGGAACATCTCGACCGGAAACCCCATCGCCTGGTAGATCAGGCCGGAGTAGAAGTCGACGTTCGGATACAGCTTGCGCGTGACGAAGTAGTCGTCCTGCAGCGCAATGCGCTCCAACTCGAGCGCGATCTCGAGCAGCGGGTTCTTGCCGGTGACGCTGAAGACGAGGTCCGCGATTTTCTTGATCACCTTGGCGCGCGGGTCGTAGGATTTGTAGACGCGATGGCCGAAGCCCATCAGCTTCACGGCACCATCGCCCGATTTCACGCGCGTGATGAACTCGGGCACCTTGGCGACGGACCCGATCTCCTTCAGCATCCGGAGCACGGCCTCGTTGGCGCCGCCGTGGAGCGGGCCGTAGAGGGCCGCGGCCGCGCCCGCGAGGGCCGAGTACGGATCCACGTGCGAGCTGCCGATCGTGCGCATCGTCGTCGTGCTGCAGTTCTGCTCGTGGTCGGCGTGCAGGATGAACAGCACGTCGAGGGCGCGCGCCAGCACCGGGTTCGGCTGGTACTTCAGCTCGGTCATCTTGAACAGCATGTTCAGGAAGTTGCCGGTGAAGCCGAGTTCGTTGTCCGGGGAGTTGTAGGGTCGTCCGATGCTGTGGCGGAACGCGTAGGCCGCAATGCTCGGAACCTTCGCGATCAGGCGTTGCGTCTGCCGGCTGCGCGAGTCCTTGTCGAAAATCAGCTTCGCGTCGGGGTTCAGCGTCGAGAGCGCGCCGACCGTGCTGAGGAAGATGCCCATCGGGTGCGCGTCGTACCGGAAGCCTTCCATGAACTTCTTGATGTTCTCGTGGAGCATCGTGTGGAACGTGATGTCGCGCACCCACGTTTGCTGTTGCGACGTGGTCGGCAGCTCCCCGAACAGAATCAGATACGCGGTCTCCAGGTAGTCGCTCTCCTCGGCGAGCTGTTCGATCGGGTAGCCGCGATAGAGCAGGATGCCCTTGTCGCCGTCGATGTAGGTGATCGCGCTGCGACAGTTCGCGGTGTTCATGAACGCCGGGTCGTACGTCATCAGGCCGAAGTCGTCGGGCGCCGCCTTGATCTGACGCAGATCCATGGCGCGGATGGTGCCGTCCTGAATCGGCAGCTCGTACTTCTTCCCCGTGCGGTTGTCGACAATCGAAATCGTATCAGCCATAAGCAGTGTGACGTCTCAAGTCTGATCTTCGTCGGTTTCCTCTGCGTCGCTCACCGGCTCGGCGGCGACCCTGTACGCTCCGTCGGCCCAGTGGGCCAGATCCTGCAGCCTGCACCGCTCGCTGCAGAACGGCCGCCACGGGGGCTCCACCGCATGGCGCCGGCAGAAGACGCAGAGCAGCTCCGACATGAGGCTATTTTATACTCCGGCCGCAGCGCAATCGGCGATTTCTGGCGGAGGCGGTGATTGTACTACGCGCCTTCGGCCGCGTGGTGGCGGACGTCCTTCGCCAGGACCATGAAGATCACGTCCTCGGCGACGTTGGTGGCGTGGTCGCCGATGCGCTCGAGGTGGCGCGAGACGAGAATCAGGTCCAGCGCCGGCTCGATCGTCGCCGGATCCTGCAGCATGTAGGTGAGCAGGTCCCGGAAGATCTGCGACTTCAGCGCGTCGAGGGCATCGTCTTCGTCGAGGACATGCTGGGCGAGCTCGGTGTCGCGGCGGACGAAGGCGTCGAGCGCGTCGCGCAGCATGCGCTGGGCGATCGTGGCCATCCGCGGGATGTCGATCAGCTTCTTGACCGGCGGGTGGCCGACGTACTGTCGCGCGGCCTCGGCGATGTTGATGGCCAGATCGCCCACGCGCTCCAGGTCGGTGTTGATCTTCACGGCGGCGACGATGGCGCGCAGGTCGACCGCCATCGGCTGGTACAGCGCCAACAGCGTGAAGCAGCGGTTGTCGACCTCGATGTGCAGCGCGTTGAGCGGGCCGTCGCCGGCCAGGACGCGCGCGATCAGATCGCGGTCGCGATCCATGAGCCCACGGATGGCGAGCCGCACCTGTTCTTCCGCGAGCCCGCCCATTTCAAGCAGGCGCGCCTTGAGCTGCTCGAGCTCGTCCTGGAAGTGCCGGACGCGTTGTTCAGACGAGGCCATCAGCCGAACCTTCCCGTGACGTAGTCTTCGGTCAGCTTCTCGGACGGCGCCGTGAAGATCCTGTCCGTCCGGCCGCACTCGACGATTCTGCCCAGCCAGAAGAAGGCGGTCACGTCGGACACGCGCGCGGCCTGCTGCATGTTGTGCGTGACGATCACGATGGTATATCGGGCCTTGAGCTGGTAGATGAGCTCCTCGATGCGCTGCGTCGCGATCGGATCGAGCGCGGACGCCGGTTCGTCCATCAGCAGGATCTCCGGTTCGACAGCGAGCGCGCGCGCGATGCACAGCCGCTGCTGCTGGCCGCCCGAGAGCGACAGCGCCGACGTGAGCAGCCGATCCTTGACCTCGTCCCACAACGCCGCTGCTTTCAGGCTCGACTCGACGCGGCCGTCCAGTTCCTCGCGCGACTTCGTCAGCCGGTTGATCCGGAGTCCGTACGCGACGTTGTCGAAAATCGACTTCGGAAACGGATTCGATCGCTGGAAGACCATCCCGACGCGGCGCCGCAGGTCGACGACGTCGACAGACGAAGCGTAGATGTCCCGGCCGTCGATCGCGACCGCGCCCTCCACGCGCGAACCCGGCACGATGTCGTTCATGCGGTTCAACGTACGGAGGAAGGTGGACTTGCCGCAGCCGGACGGCCCGATGAGCGCGGTCACCTCGTTCGTGCGGATCTGGACCGAGATCTGGTCGAGCACGCGTCGCGCACCGTAGTAGAAATTCAGCCCGCGGACGTCGATCTTGACGGCGACTTCGGTTGCAGGTTCCCTCGGAGCCGCCGGCGCGACGAGGGGGTGGGCGCTTGGCGGCGCGATCGTCATCATGCCGACCACACTGTAGCGAAAGCGGCGGGGCTCAACGTTTCCTGTGAGTTAAATTGACTTTCGTTATCGGTAAGTATATTTTAACCGTGCGTGGTGACTTACAGACATGCCGATCAGCTGGACGCGCTCGGCGATCCGACCCGGAGAGCGATCCTCGAGCGTCTGCTACACGGTCCGCTGCCAGTCGGTGAGCTCGCGCGCGGCTTCCCGGTCAGCCGGCCGGCGATCTCGCAGCATCTGCGTGTCCTGAAGCACGCGCACCTGGTCGTCGCTCGCCCTGTCGGCAACCGGCGGCTCTACCAGCTGAATCCCGCAGGCGTCGACGCGCTACGTGCCTATTTCGATCGATTCTGGACCCACGCATTGGCCGCCTTCATGAACGCGGCTGAGGAGGGCACACGTGACGAGCGTAGCTGACCAGCGGTTTGTGAGGCTCGGCTAAAGCCTCGCCCTACGCGTGCGGCTGGAGCGCGAGGCTTTCAGCCGAGCGGTCCACCGGCTCGAGGAACGCCGCGACCTGCTTGCGCAGCTCGTCCTGGATGCGGTCGATCGGGCGGCGCGCGTCGAGGGTGCGGAAGTGGAACTCATCGCCCATCGACGCATATTCCTTCAACAGTTTTTGCTGGTACGCGCGGAAGCTGTCGTAGATGTCGTCGCCGTGCTTCAGGTCCATCCCCGATTCCCAGTAGTCCATCCCGCGGGATTCGAGGACGCGGCCGATGAGCGTCTTCACGTCGATGTTCAGGTAGAAGACCATGTGAGGCGCGATCGCGAAGCCATACAGATTGCGCAGCCACTGCCGGTCGACGCCGCGCACGCCAGCGCGGGCCAGCGCGGTGAAGACATACCGATCCGACAGCACGACGAACCCCGCTTTGAGCGCCGGGATGATCTCCTTTTCCAGCCGGTCGGCGAAATCGGTCGCGTAGAGCAGGACGAACGTCAGCTTGTTGAGCGTGTTGCTCGACTTGGCCAGCTCGATCGTCGGCTGCATCAGCTCCGATCGGGTCCACCCGGTTTCGACGACGCCGTAGCCCTTGACCTCGAGCCATTCGCGCAGCAGCTGAATCTGCGTGCTGCGCCCCACGCCGTCCGTCCCCTCGACGGCGATCAGCTTGCCCGGATAGGCGTCGAGCGGCAGGTACGGAATGCCGCGGCCGTAGTAGCGCCCGGCGTGTCCGTTGCCGTTCGCGCCCTCGTGCGGCGCGTCAGACGAGTTCGTCATCGGTCATCTCCACTTCGCTTTTGACGTTCAGGTGCTGCGCAATGACGGTCCGGACCAGCCGCTGCTGATCCGTGATGCTGCCTCGCGCGTCGACGACTTCCATGCCGAATTCCCGCACGAGCTCGTCGTACTCGCCCAGCACTTTGCCTTGGAACAGGCGAAAGCTCTCGAGCGGGTTGGCGCTCCATCCGAGATCCATGCCCGCCTCGTAGAACTTCAGCTTCACGCGCCGCGCCATCAGGCGATCGACCGACACGTCGATCGGGACGCGGAAGTACAGCGCCAGGTCGGGCCGCACAGCGAAGCTGTACAGCTCGCGGACCCACTGCCGGTCCACGCCGCGCGTCGCGTCGCGCGCGAACGCCGTGTACGCGTACCGATCGGCCAGCACGATCATGCCGGCCTTCAGCGGCGGAATGATCTTGTAGAGCAGGCGGTCAGCGAAGTCCGTGGCGTGCAGCAGGCTGAACGTCATCGGGGTGAGCGCGTTTTTCTTTTTGCCGGTCTTGGTCGCCGCTTTCACGAGGGCGGACGAGTTCCATTCGGTGACGAACACGCGATGCCCCGCGGCGCTGAGCCACTTCGCCAGCAGCGCCAGCTGTGTCGTCTTGCCCGAGCCGTCGATCCCCTCGACGACGAACAGCTTGCCCGGGTACTCGTGCGGTTGTGTGAGGTTGTTCAGCATATGCGTGGCCGCTGACTTCAATACGGAGCGGTTTGCCCGTCAGGCGTTCGAATGGCGCGGCGTGCCGCGTGGCGGACCAGAGCTCCAGCTCCGCGTCGCCCGACGTGCGCAATTGCAGCAGGTCGTCGTCGCCGCGGTCGTGGAGCTCCAGGCCGGTGATGGTCTGCGCGTGGCTGCGGTCGAGGCTTTCCGCCAGCCGCAGGATCGCCGCCAGCGTCCGCACGGTCCGCCGCGTGCGCCGGCGCAGGTCGGCGAAGCCGTCGTGCTTCCGCTTGGGCGTCGCCTGACGATGATAGCGGGCGACGAGGGCGATGGCTTCGACGTCGTCGGGCTCGAAGCCGCGGAGATCGCCGTTCTTGACGAGGTAATACGAGTGCTTGTGATGGCCTTCGTAGCTGATGTGGACGCCGATGTCGTGCAGGATCGCGGCGTACTCGAGCCACTCGCGTTCACGATCGGTGAGGCCGTGGATCGCGCGTGTCTGGTCGAAGAGGCCGATGGCGAGCCGCGCCACGTGCAGGGAATGTTCCGGCCAGTAGCGGCAGCGCTCGGCCAGCTCGAAGACGCTGCGGCGGCGAACGTCGGGGTACCGATCGGCTTGCGCGATCTCCTTGCGGTGGCGGGCGATATAGTCGAGCACCAGCCCTTCGCGCAGGGAGAGATCGCACAGCGTGATCTCGTCGGCGCCGAGCCGCTTGAGGAGTTCGTCGACCAGGATCGCGCCGGCGACCGCCAGATCCGCGCGCCGCGGTTCGAGTCCCGGCACGTGCAGCCGTTGTTCGAGATCGAGCGACGTGAGATCCTTGCGCACGCGGCGGATGTGCTTCGCGGTAAACCGGCGGTTGCGCAACGGCGCGTCCACTGCGAGTCCCTCGGCCGCCGCCGCCACCGCGCCGAGGCTCAAGATGGTGCCCGACGTGCCGATGACGCGATCGAAGCCGGCGCGCGCGATCTGATGCAGGTACTTGCCGATCTCCGCGTCGATGTAGCGGACGAGCTTGCGCTCGTCGCGCGGCTCGAGCGGGTCGGTCTTCACGAAACGCTCGGTGAGACGAATGACGCCCAGCTTGAAGCTCCGGCCCACCTCGACCACGGATCCGGCGCCGCGCGTCACCTCGACGCTGCCGCCGCCGATGTCGATGACCACCGCGACGTCGCCCGGCACGCTGACGCCGTAGACCGCCGCCATGTGGATCAGCCGCGCTTCCTCGGTGCCCGAGATCACCCGGGGGCGGATGCCGGTCTGCTGGGCGACCGCCTGCAGGAATTCGCCGCCGTTCTCGGCTTCCCGGGTGGCACTGGTCGCCACGGCGATCACCTCATCAACCTGATGGGATTCGGCCAGACGTCTGAACTTCGACAACACCTGCAGCGCCGCGTGCATCGCCTCGGGCGTGAGCGCCCGGCCATCAAGGCCGCCGGCACCCAGGCGGACCATCTCCTTCTCGCGGTCAATGACCTCGAAGGAGAGGTCCGGACGCACCTGCACCACGATCATGTGGATGGAGTTGGTCCCGATGTCGATGGCGGCGATGCGCATAAATCAGGCTATCAGGCTATCAGCTGTCAGCTGTCAGCTGTCAGCACTGAAAGCCGTGGGCTGACAGCTGAAAGCTCCGTGTCTACTATAATGAAGCGCCCACAATCATGCCTGTTTCCGCGACCCGATCCGAATTGCTCAGAAAACGACTCGAGCGGTTCACCCGCGTACTCGGGGACGTGGGGCCGGGGGACACGCCCGCCCTCCACCACGCGCGCGTGGCGTCGCGGCGGCTGCGGGAGCTGGTGCCGGTCCTGCAGCTCGAGAGCGGCACCGCCCGCAAGCTGGGCCGCCAGCTGCGGAAGGTGACCGCGCGCCTCGGCACCGTCCGTGAGCTTGACGTCCTGCGCCTGTTGATCGACGAGTTGCACCTGTCTCACCGGAGTTCGAGCGCCGCGCTCGCCAGGGTGGGGATGACCGTGTCGCAGGCGCGCGACGAGGCGCGGGCGCGGCTGTTCGCGGATCTGCCGATCGCCGAGATGTCGCGCCTGGCGCGCAAGCTGGACCGGATTGTCGGCGAGGTGCACCACGCGGAACGCGCCTCGTCGAAGACCGCGGCCCGCAGCTGGCGATGGGCGATCGACGCGCGCGCCGCGCGCCGCGCCTCGCGCCTGTCCGACGCGATGGCCGCCGCCGGCGCGCTGTATCTGCCCGAACGTCTGCACGCGGTGCGCATTGCGGTGAAGAAGCTTCGCTACGCGGTCGAACTGGCGACTGAAGCCGCTGGGGGAAAACCCGGCGCGGACCTTCGCACCCTGAAGCGTGGGCAGGAACTGCTCGGCCGCATGCGCGATCGACAGGTGCTGATCGATCGCGTGCGGCAAACGCAGGCGTCGCTGACGCCACCAACTGTGACGGTTTGGCGCGCCCTCGACGCTCTGATGACCTTGCTCGAAGACGATTGCCGGCGTCTGCACGCCCGGTACATGCGGACGCGTGACGCCCTCGGTGCCGTGGCCGCCCGGCACGGCGGGCAGCCGCCTGTGCCCACCACCCGCGCACAGGCGCACCGGGCAGGTTAAGCGATGACCGGACCCTACGAGCTGTACCTGATCCGTCACGGGCTGGCGGAGGAACGCGGCGACGCGTGGCCCGACGACTCCAAGCGGCCGTTGACCGACGACGGTCTGTCGCGGATGCGGAAGGCCGCGCGCGGGCTCTCGCGCCTCGGCGTGTCGGTCGAAGTGGTGCTCTCGAGCCCGTTCGTCCGCGCGCGGCAGACGGCGGAGATCGTCGCCGGCGGTCTCGATCCACGTCCGTCGCTCGTGAACGTCGATTCGCTCGCGCCCGGAGGCAGCTACGCGGCGGTCATCGGCGATCTGGAAAAACAATCGCGCAAGACCCGCATCGCGCTCGTCGGCCACGAGCCGGCGATCGGAGAGCTCGCGGCCCGGCTGATCGGCTCGCGCCACCCGATCGAATTCAAGAAGGGCGCGGTGTGCCGCATCGACATCGACGACCTGCCGCCGGCCGGCCCCGGCGACTTGCGCTGGCTGCTGACGCCGAAGATCCTCCGTGCGGTGAAGAAGTAAGCCCTCAGCCCTGAGCCCTTCGTCAGACCCGCTGCCAGTCTGCCTGCCAGTCTTTCACGCGCATCTTGATGGCCTTCTGGGTCGCCAGCTTGCCGGCGAGCACATCGCGCACGAGCTCCGTCATTTCCGCATCGCTCGCGAACCGCAGCGCCACCATCTGACCGGTGGTCAGGCTGTTGATATTGGCGTGCATGTCCGGCGGCAGCAGCCCGCGCAGCCGCAGCCGCATCTCGAGCCGGATCACGCGGTCCTGCGCCGCCAGCGCCTGAGTCCGGGCCAGGAGCGCCGTCATCAGTAACGCCAGGGCGACGACCACGTCGAAGGCGAAGTGCTGGTTCTGGGTCTGCCAGACATGGCGAATCGAGTTGATCAGGTTGACGAGCAGCACGGGGAGCACAAAGAAATGGAACGCCGGCAGCAGACGGGTGTGATTCTTGTAGCGCTGAACGCGTTCGGCCATCGCCATCCTCCTGTCGCCCGTGCGGACGCACAAGCGTAAGTCGAACTCTACAACTGTCGCGCGGCGGAGTGGGGATCAATCGACGAACCGGCCGGCCAGATGTGGCCCGTTGAGGTCTAAGTTGTCAAATGTGGGTTAACGCCGGGCCATTCAGTGGTATTCTGCGCCTGCTACACGGAACTTCCAGCGAAAGGGGCCCCGTGCGTCAGCTGCTCGCCAGGCCAGCCTGGCTTCTCCCGGGTGTGTTCGCGTCGGCGTTGATCCTCGGTGTTGCTCCCGCCGCGGCCCAGTTGTTCCGCCCGTTTTCCACCAGCACCCGCAACATCCTCGAAGGCAACTGGCAGTCGTGCCGCGACCGCGACGGCACCTACGCCGAGCGCGTCTACGACCACGTGGTCAACGGCGTTGCGCAGTTCGAGGTCCACATGGGCCCGCGGCGCGAGTTCGCGATCTTCAAAGGCGTTCAGGACGAGCACCGCGACCACGAGTCGTCCGAGAACCTGCTGAAGCCCTTTCGCGTCACGTTCGAGAACGGACGCGCCAAACAGCGATGGGACGTCCCGTCGCTGAACCTGTCGTTCTCGGTGACGCTGGCCGGCGGATCGCGGACCGACTGCGACAGCTGGTACCTCCTGCTCGAGCCGATCGACAAAACGAGTTGACAGAGGGCACGGAGGGCACGGAGGGCACGGAGGGAACGGTTTTACACAGAGGAACGGAGAAACGGAGAAGAACAACAGAGAAGAAATATTGGTTTTCTCTGTTTCGCCTCCGTTACTCCGTTTCCTACCAGTTCACTTTCACGCCGAGCTGCACCTGCCGCGCGTCGAACGTATTGGTGATCGTACCGAACGTGCTGTTGGTGCGGTTACCGGCTGGTGACGTGAAGTTGATCCGGTCGAACAGGTTGAACGCCTCGATGCGGACCTGCAGGCGCGCACGCCCACCGAAGGACACCGACTTGGTCGCCGCCACGTCCACCTGCCAGAAATCCGGTCCACGCACGTTGTTGCGCGGCGCATTGCCGAACGGCTGGCTCGGATCCGTCGGCAGCGCGACGCACGCGGGGTTGAACCAGCTGGTGATCGACTGGCTGCCGGCCGCCGCGTACGGATCGCACGTCATGTTCGGCCGGTAGTTGTTCGCGCCTGAGAAGTCGTTGGTGATGGCGGACACCTGGAACGGGGCCGTCGGCGTGTAGGTGAGCGTCACCATTTCCCCTGGTGTGATCGTGTTGATGCCCGCAATCTGCCAGCCGCCCACGAGCGCGTCCATCGCTGACGGGAGGCCATCGCCCCAGCGTTTGCCGTGGCCGAAGGGCAGCGACCAGACGAAGCTCGTCGTGCTGTTGTACGGCTGGTGATACGCCGACAGCGCGTAGTCCGCGTCGAGGTTCCTGAAATCCTGCGGCGCAGGGAAGTTGCCGTTCTGATTCTCGAGGGCGCCCGCCGAGTTGTCCTTGGCCTCCGACAGCGTGAGCGAACTGAGGAGCGTGATCGCCGACCCCATGCGCCATTCGTACTTCACCTGCAGCGCCTTGTACTCCGACTTGCCACCGTTGAAGACGTAGGTGATGTCGCCGAACGTCGAAATCGGCCGGCGGGACGCGAGCGGAATCGTCCCGGCCGCGTTGTTCGGCACCGCCTGGTTGTAGTTGGCGACGAGCAACAGGTCGTCAGCCTTGTTGCCCACGTACGCGACGTCGACCATCATGTTCTTGCCGAACTCCCGCTGCAGCGAGAGGTACCAGCTCTGGACCGGGCTCGAGTGGTAGTCGGTGGGCATGTAGCTGATCAGCGCCGTCAGCGGGTTGAACTTCGACACGTCGGTCAGCCCGGTTGGGTAGCCCTGCTCGGTCGGCCGGAACGTGGCGGCCGTCGGATCGCCCTGCACGACGGCCGCCCGCACGACCTGTGGTCCGTTGATCGCCAGGAGGTTGGCCGATCCGATGCGGTTGACGTGCACGTAGCTCGTGCCCCAGCCGCCCCGGACGACGGTCTTGGGCGCCGCGGTATAGGCGAATCCGAGGCGCGGGCCGAAATTGTTCCTGTCCGGGTTCACGAGCGCCCGATCCGAGATCGATCCGTCCTTCGCCGTCAGCATCACCTTGTTGATCGGATCGAAGTTCGTCTGCACGTTGTTCGCTTCCCACATCGGCGTCGCATATTCGTAGCGGAGCCCGGCGTTCAGCGTCAGCTTGTTGTTGACCCGGAAGTCGTCCTGCAGGTACATGAAGTGCAGGTCCTGCCGCACATTCGCGACAAAGAACGTGCTGAGCGCGTACTGCGAACGCATGCCGAGCATGAAGTCCGCGAGGTTGTAGACGTTGTTCGCGGCCGCGCCGGCCGGCCGCGAGAACTGGCCGGTGTAGGTGTCGAGCCCGTACAGCGGGTTCACGTCCTGCACCTCGACGTTGATCCACTGGAACTCGTAGCCCGCCTTGAACGACTGGCGGCCCATCAGCCAGGAGTAGTTCACCTTCGGGTTCCACACGGTCGGGAACTGCCACTGCGGGTTCGTGGCCTGTCGACCCAAAGCGGAGTAGCCGCTGATGCTCTGCGAGGGCAGGCCGCCCGCGATACGGGCGTCGGCCGGCAGGCCCGAGATGTTGAAATTGTCGGACGAGCCGAGCGCCGGCGGATTCTTGCCGCCCTCGGTGTTGGACCACCCGAGGCGCACTTCGAGCAGTGACAGATCAGTCGGCGTATAGGTCGTCCCGAACACGATCTGCTTGTTGCGCGTGTAGATGTTGCCGTTGCCGCCGCCGCCAGACGGCAGCGGAATCGGCGCCTGATCGTCGGTGCTGAGATCGCGCCAGCCGTAGCGGCCGAACAGCGACAGCGCCGGGCTGATCTGCAGGTCGACCTTGCCGCCGGCCTTGTCCGTCGCGTTCGTGAATTCCTGCGCGATGGAGTAGTTGTTCGCCGTTCCCGCGACGTTGGGCGACGGCAACCCGCCGAGCACTTTGCGCGCGAACGCCGTCATCGGGATGGCCGTACCGGCCGGGTAGACGGCGCCGGTCCGCGGATCGCGGATGTCGACCGTCAGGATCCCGGAATTCTGCGCCGCCGTGGGCAAGGTCGAGAACGCAGTGGCCGTCCGGTTCTGACGAAATCCCTCGAAGTCGCCGAAGAAGAACGCCTTGTTCTTCACGATCGGCCCGCCGAACACGCCGCCGTATTGGTTGCGGCGCAGCGGCGGCTTCGATCCGTCCGCCGGCTTGAAATAGGTGGTGGCGTTCAGCGCCGTGTCGCGGAAGAACTCCCACGCGCCGCCCGTGAACTGGTTGGCGCCGCTCCGGTAGGCGACGTTCACTGTTGCCCCGGCCGCCCGCCCGTACTCAGCGCTCTGGTTGTTGGTGACGACGCGGAACTCGCTGACCGCGTCGGGTGGCGGCTGCATCACCTGGTTCGAGAATCCCTGGTTGCTCGTGCCGTAAGCGTTGTTGTCGACGCCGTCGATGAGGAAGTTGTTGAACGTGCTGCGGAGGCCGTTGACGTTGAACGCGCCCTCGCGCGGCGTGCCCTGGTTGCTCTTGTTCAGCGCCGACTGCCGGACCCCGGTCGAGAGCAGCGCCAGCGCTGAGTACTCGCGGCCGTTCAGGGCCAACCCGATCATCTGGTCGCCGGTGATCACCTGGCTGCGCTGGCTCGAGTCGGTCTCGATGAGCGGCGAAGAGCCTGTCACTTCCACTCTCTCCGTCAGTTGGCCGATGGTCAATTGCATGTCGACACGCATCCGGGCGCCGACCTGCACCTGGACGTTGTCGACGAACGCGAGCGAGAAGCCGGCCATCTCGGCGGTGACGAGGTAGATGCCGCCCTTCACCGTGACGAACTCATAGCTGCCTTCGGTGGTCGTCGTCCGCGTGAGGACCACGCCGGTCGCGGTGCTGGTCAACGTGACCTTGGCGCCCGGCACGGAGGCCCCGGACTGATCGCGGACGGTGCCGACCACCGCGGCGGTTTCGAACTGCGCCGAGGCGCGCGGAATTCCGGCGCCCAACAGAAAGAACAGAACAAGCAGACTGGCGCGGCACGTGATGGATCGCATGTATCACCTCGGAAAATGGCGAGTGTCGTGTCGGACGGACGGCATATCGTCTCGAATCCCTGTAACAGAGCGGCAACTGTATAAGTAACACGGAATTAACACGTTTGTAACGGCGCTGAGACGGGCAGGGTGCGGCGTTGGGCTATCTTCGACGCCATGAGACCAAGACGCGTCCTGATCGCCACATGCCTGTTGACCAGTGTCGCCGCCGCCGCTTGGGCCCAAGTGACACCAGCCGCAGGGCATACGCCGCCGGACGATACGCCGTCGATTCGTGTCGGCGCCACGCTGTTTCCGAATGTCACCTACCAGTCGAACCCCACGATCACCGATGCCGACGGCAACGTCGTCAACAGGAGCGCGTTCGACGTCACGCGCGCCTACATCAACATCACCGGCAACATCTCGCACCTCGTCGCGTTCCGCATCACGCCGGACATCACGCGACAGAGTGGGCTGCTCAGTCTCGGCACAGGGAGCAGCGTCTCCAGTGACAGCCTTGTGTTTCGCATCAAGTACGCCTACGCCCAGATCAACCTCGACGATTGGATGACGAAGGGCTCGTGGACGCGAATAGGCATTCAGCAGACGCCGTGGGTCGATTTCGAGGAGGGGATCTACCGCTATCGTTTCCAGGGTACCGTGTTCTCGGAGCGCATCCCGCTTCCCACGGCCATGGCGTCTTCAGACGCGGGTGTCTCGTTCCACTACACCCTCCCGTCCAACTACGGCGATGTCCACGTCGGCTTCTACAACGGGGAGAACTATCAGAAGACCGAAGTCAATAACCAGAAGGCCTTCGAATTTCGCGGCACGCTCCGGCCGTTCGCGACGAGCCTGCCGGTGTTGCGCGGCCTTCGAGCGCATCTCGTGTACTACGACGACCACTACGCCGGCAGCGACGAGCGCAAGCGCGTGATGGGTAACGTGACCTTCGAACACCAGCACCTGAACGCCGGTTTCGACTACCTCAACGCGAGGGACCAGACGCTGGCGACTGCCACCGCCGCATCGAGCCAGGGCTACTCGATTTGGGCCACGCCGCGGATGCCGAAGGCCGATGGCTCGTCGTGGGAGGGGCTGCTGCGGTACGACCACTGGACGCCCAACACGTCGACCACGACGGTCGCGCCGGCGTCGACGTCGCCAGCGCCTGGCGGCACGGTCCTGAACGATCAGCACCAGAACCGTACGATTGTCGGCATGTCGTACTGGTTCCCACATCAGGGCAGCGTCAGTACGGCGATCCTCGTCGACTACGACGGTCAGAGTTTCGACAACATCACGACGGCACCCGTTCGGAGTATCGCGGTGCACGCGTTGATCAACTTTTAGGAGAATGAGTCCCATGCAGACACCTCGCAAGTTGGCGATCGCCCTCGTGGCGGCGTGCGCCCTCGTCGCCGGCGCCGCCGCGCAGACGATGCGGATCAACGGCGCGGGAGCGACGTTCCCGTACCCGATCTACTCGAAGTGGTTCGCCGAGTACAACAAGCTGCACGCCGACGTGCAGATCAACTACCAGTCGATCGGGTCTGGCGGCGGCATCCAGCAGGTGACGAAGCAGACGGTGTTCTTCGGCGCCACCGATGGTCCGATGACTCCGGAACAGTTGCAGGCGGCACCTGGTAAAATCCTGCATTTCCCGACGGTGCTCGGCGCCGTCGTGCCGGTCTACAACCTGCCGGGCCTCACCGCCGATCTGAAGTTCAGCGGGCCGGTTCTCGCGGACATCTTCCTCGGCAAGATCACGAAATGGAACGACCCGGCGATCGCGAAGCTGAACGCCGGCGTCACCCTGCCCGCGACCGACATCACCGTTGCGCATCGCGCCGACGGGTCAGGCACGACGTACATCTGGGTGGACTATCTGGCGAAGACGTCGCCTGAGTGGAAAACAAAAGTGGGCGTGGCGACCTCGGTGAACTGGCCGACCGGCGTCGGCGGCCGCGGCAACGAAGGCGTTGCGGGGCTGGTCAGACAGACGCCTGGCGCACTCGGCTACGTCGAGCTGATCTACGCCCTCCAGACCAAGATCGCGTACGGCGCCGTCCAGAACGCGGCCGGGGAGTTCCTGAAGGCGTCGGTGCCGGCGGTGACGGCGGCGGCGGCCGCGGCGGCGGCGCAGATGCCGGCTGACTTTCGCGTCTCGATCACGAACGCACCGGGCAAAGGCGTCTACCCGATCTCGTCGTTCACCTGGCTGCTGCTCTACGAAAACGCGAAGGACAAAGCGCAGGCCAGGACGATGGTCGACTTCATGAAGTGGGCGCTGACCGACGGCCAGAAGTTCGCCGCCGACCTGGGCTACGCGCCGCTGCCTGACGCCGTCGTGAGACTCGAAATGGCGGCGCTGGCGAAAATCAAGGCGTCGTAGGGCGGGTAGGTCGGGTAGGGCAGGTAGGGCGGGTAGGTCGGGTAGGGCAGGCAGGGCGGGTGGGTCAGGTAGGTCAGGTAGGTCAGGTGAGTTGAATGCGCAGACTGGGCGGGAAGGATCTCGGGTTTCGACTGGGGACGGGCGCGTTTGGGTGCGTGCTGATCGCCCTCGTGGTCGCAATCGGCGTCGTCCTTGCGCACCAGTCGATGCCGTCCATTCAGAAGTTCGGGTTGCGCTTCTGGCGGACCGACGTCTGGGACCCGGTCGCGGGGGAGTTCGGCGCGCTGCCGTTTATCTGGGGCACGCTGTACTCCTCCGTGCTCGCGCTGCTCGTGGCGACCCCCATCGCGCTCGGCATCGCGATCTTCATTTCGGAGCTGTGCCCGGCGGCGCTGCGGCAGCCGCTGGTGTTCGTCACGGAACTGCTCGCCGCGATTCCGTCGATCGTCTACGGCCTCTGGGGCATCTTCGTGCTCGTGCCGGCCGTGCGCGCGGTTGAGACGTCGCTGCCCGATGCCGTCCGCAGCCTGCCACTGTTCTCGGGGCCGCCGCTCGGGCTCGGGATGCTCTCGGCCGCGCTGATCCTCGCCGTCATGGTGATCCCGTTCATCTCGTCGATCTCGCGCGAGGTGCTCAAGTCGGTGCCCCACGCTCAACGCGAAGGTGCGTACGCGCTGGGTGCCACGCGTTTCGAAGCGATTCGCGCGGCGGTGTTCTACGCGCGCACGGGGATCCTCGGCGCGGTGATGCTCGGCTTCGGCCGCGCCCTCGGGGAAACGATGGCGGTCACGATGGTGATCGGCAACAACCCGAAGGTGTCGATGTCACTGTTCGCGCCGCAGTACACGATGGCGGCCGTCGTCGCCAACGAATTCGCCGAAGCGGCTGACGATCTGTACCTGTCCGCACTCGTCGAGATCGGACTCGTGCTGTTCATCATCACACTCGTCATCAACGCGCTGTCGCGGCTGCTCATCTGGAGCATGGCGCGCACCGAGACGGTGGTCGCGGAACCGGTCGAGTCCGCGGAGGTGCTGGCATGACGCCGACAACTCGTCGCAAGCTACTGTCGTCGCTGTTCGTGGGTTTTTGCGCGGGCGCGGTCCTGCTCGCGCTGATCCCCCTGGCTTTCGTGCTGTTCTTCGTCGTCAGCCAGGGCATCCGCTCGCTGAACCTGGCGTTCTTCACCCACATGCCCACGCCCGTCGGCGAGGCCGGCGGCGGCATGGCCAACGCCATCGTCGGCACGCTGATCCTCAGCGGGCTGGCTGCGGGGATGGCGGTCCCAATCGGCGTGTTGAGCGGCATCTACATGTCGGAGTACGCCGGCAGCCGGTTCGCGGCGGTCGTGCGGTTCGCGGCCGACACACTCAACGGCGTGCCGTCCATCGTGATCGGCCTGTTCGCCTATGTCGTCGCGGTGCTGCCGTTCAAGCAGTTCAGCGCCCTGGCCGGAGGGTTCGCACTCGGGCTGATGATGATCCCGATCATCGCGCGGACGACGGAGGAGATGTTGCTGCTGGTGCCGGGCACGATGCGCGAGGGTGCGCTGGCGCTGGGCGCGACAAGGGCGCGCGCCGTGTTCAGCGTGGTCCTGCCGGCCGCGCTGCCGGGCATCGTGACGGGCGTCGTGCTGGCGCTTGCGCGCGTCGCCGGGGAGACCGCGCCGCTGCTGTTCACCGCGTTCAACAACCGGTTCTTCTCGACGAGCCTCAAAGAGCCGATCTCGTCGCTCACCGTCCAGGTCTACACGTATGCGACCGGACCGTACGATGACTGGCATCGTCAGGCGTGGTCTGGCGCGCTGGTGCTCGTGTCGATCGTGCTGATCTGCTCGCTGCTCGCGCGCCTCGCGACGCGTCGCCTGGAGCGCATGCACGCACGCGGGTAGGGAACCGCGTGGCGCCGGTGTCAACGTGGCGCAGGGCTTCAGCCCTGCGGTTGGAGCGCCAGGCTTTCAGCCGAGCGAACCACGCTCGCCTTAGAGGCTGGCGCTCTGGGAGTGGTGAACCGAGACATGCGCTCCGGGGAGGTGTGGCGCAGCACTTTGCAGGTTGCCGATTTCTGAGTCGTTTCGGTATATATCATTGGTGTATACTATGAGGCCTTGGAGGAAATCGTGAGCAAACTCGCAAAACTCTTCGCCAATGGGCGCAGCCAGGCCGTTCGGCTGCCAATGGAATTCCGCTTCCCCGGTTCCGAGGTGCGCGTCACGCGCCATGGACGCGGCGTGTTGCTCGAGCCCGTGGTGTCGGACGTGGACCAGTGGTTCGGCGAACTCGATCGCTATGCCACGGAGCCGTTCATGCCTGACGGACGCCACCAGCCGGCTGCTCCCGCGCGCGCGGACTTTGCGTGATCGAGTACACGCTCGACACCAACGCGTGCATCGCGCTCATCAACGGGTCATCGGTGACGGTGCGCTCGCGTTTCAAGCGGGCCCTTGACGACGGTGGGGTCGTGTGCGTGTCCGGGGTCGTTCTTCACGAGCTCTGGTACGGCGTATCGAAGAGCGCCCGTCGCGATCACAACACGGAGCGCGTCCAGACCCTTCTGTCTGGTCCCATCGAGATCCTGCCCTTCGACGACGCCGACGCGCGCGCCGCGGGTGAAGTCCGCGCGCTGCTCGAACAGGCGGGCACGCCGATCGGCGCGTACGACGCGCTGATCGCGGGACAGGCCGTCCGGCGCGGGATCACGGTGGTCACGGCCAATGCCCGCGAGTTCGCGCGCGTGGATGGCCTGATGTGGGAAGACTGGGCGCTATCCGGCTGAAGCGTCTGGCTTCTGGTCAGCTGCCGTCGCGGATCACCCGACACGACTCGATGTCGAACGTCACGGCGCCGATGGTGATCGTCGTCTGGTCGCGGAAGCCCGCGGCGAATGTGAGGAAGTGATCGACGTCGGCGAAATTGCTGGCCAGCCCGAGCGAGACGCGGATCGCGCCTGCGCTCTTGCCGCCGCGCTGCTGCATCACCTGGAGAAAGCGCGGCAGCGAGATGTCCGTGCCGTCCGCCAGCCCGGCGCGCATGTCGTCCTCGGTCAGCCCTTCGGCCGTTTCGCCCGCGCCCGGATTGCAGAAGCATCCGGTCCTCAGCGAGATGCGCTCCAGCCCCGCGAGCTCCTCGATCCGCCGGTAGTCAAGGAGATGGCCGTTGGGATCGTAGAAGTTCATCGTCACGGTCCCGCCGCGCTCGGTCGGGGTCGCCGGTCCGTAGAGACGCACCATGTGGCGCCCGTTGCCGTGGCGGAGCGCGAGGAGCTCCGTCAACAGCCAGTCGGTGAGGCTCTGGACGCGGGTCTGAATCATGTCGATGCCGACGCGCTCGAGATGGCGCAGGCCGATCTCCACGGCCGGAACGCTCAGGTAGTTCAGCGTCCCGTCTTCGAAGCCCGCTTCGCGAGGCGACAGCACGTGCAGCCGCCCCTGCACGGTGGCGAAGTTCACGGTGCCGCCGGCAAACCACGGGCGATGGAGCCGGCTCAGCCTCGCATTGCGGATCAGCAGGCAGCCCACGCCGGTGGGGTAGCCGAACATCTTGTAGAACGAGACCGTCACGAAGTCGGGCGTCACCTCGCGCAGGTCGAGGCGGTTGGTCGGCACGAACGCCGCCGCGTCGAGCAGCACGTCCCAGCCGTGGCCGCGCGCGGCATCGATGAGCGCGAGCGGATGCTTCACGCCGGAGAAATTCGATTGCGCGGGGAACGCCAGTAGATTGCCGCGCGCAGGGTCTGCCTGTGCGAGGCGCGCGTCCATTTCTGAGGCGTCGATTCGCAGCTCGGGCATCGTCAAGGGCGCGTAGTCGACCGCGGCGCCTTTCCCGCGCGCGAACTCACGGATGCCGTTGACCGAGTTGTGGTTGTCCACTGTCAGCAGCAATCGTCCGCCGGGCTCGAACGGATACGACTCACCGACGAGCTTCAAGGCCCCGGACGCATTCAGGGTGAAGACGGCGGTGTACTCGCTCGTGCCGTTGAAGTAGGCGAGCACCCTTGCGCGCGCCCGCTCGACCAACCGCGTCGTGTCCGTCGAGCTCGGGCTCGCGGAGTGCGGGTTGCCGAACACGTGCTCGCTGAGCAGACGCGTGTGCTCCAGGACCTGCGAGTCGGCGTGGAGCCCGCCGCCCGTGTAGTCGAGATACACGTGCCCCTGCGAGTCGAGGCGGCCGTACTCCGACGTCCGTAGCTCGTCGAGCGCGCTCGTGGTGGCGTAATCCGGATGAGTGTCGAGGAACCGCGCGAACGTCGTCACACATCCGATTCTAACGCGGCGCGAGACGACAGGTTCTTTGCGGCGCGGCACCGGTCGGCAGTGTAGGCTGGTGTATGCCCGGTGCCGGCTTCCGGCGCCCGGCTGCGTGGTTTCGCCCTGAAGGATGTATGCCTGCACGTATGCGTTGCCTGCTTCTCACGATCAGTGCCGTCGCGGCTGCCGCCCGCATGGTCGTGGCCCAGCCCACGCCGGCAACCACCAGTGCCGCGCAAGCGCCGCTCACCCAGATTATCGCCGTCGATTCGCAGGTCCGGGTCGGCCGGCTTCCCAACGGCCTGCAGTACTTCGTTCGGGCGAACGCGCAGCCTCGGGGTCGCGCCGAGCTGCGACTCGTGGTCAACGCTGGCTCGGTGCTCGAGGACGATGACCAGCGGGGGCTGGCGCATTTCGTCGAACACATGAGCTTCAATGGGACGCGGCATTTTCCCGGGCAGGATGTCGCTGCGTTCATCCAGGCGCTCGGGATGCAGTTTGGCGCGCATGTCAATGCCCATACGAGCTTCGACGAGACGGTGTATCAACTCCAGATTCCGACCGATCGCCCCGCCGTCGTCGATCGTTCGCTGCTCATCATGGAAGACTGGGCGCACAACGTGACGTTTGAGCCCGCCGCGATTGAGAAGGAGCGCGGTGTCGTCCTCGAAGAATGGCGGCTCGGCCTGGGCGCCGCGTCGCGCTTGCGCGATGCGCAGATGCCCGTCCTGTTGAAAGGCGCGCGGTATGCTGACCGCTCGCCGATCGGGCGTCCGGAGATCATTCAGAACGTCGGTGCCGCTCGATTGCGGCAGTTCTACACGGATTGGTATCGCCCCGACCTGATGGCGGTGATTGCCGTCGGCGACTTCGACCCGGCGGCGGTCGAGTCGATGATCGTCTCTCATTTCCAGCCGATTCCCGCGCCCTCGGCGCCGAGGCCCCGGACGATGTACACCGTGCCTGCGCACGCGGACACCCTGTACTCACTGGCCGCCGATCGAGAGGCGACGGTCACAACCGTCAACGTGTTCACCGTGATGCCCGCCGGCGATCAGCGCACGGTCGGGACCTATCGGGAGCAGATGGTCGAACGTCTGTTCGCCCGCCTGTTGTCGGAGAGGCTCGACGAAGTGGCCCATGGGCCGGATGCGCCATTCCTTGCCGCGCAGACCAACCGCGGACTGTTCGTCCGCTCCGCGGTGGTCACGACCGTCGCGGCTCTGGTTCCAGACGGCGGTGCGGAGCGTGGGCTCGCCGCGCTCTTCACCGCGTCCGAACGCGTCGTCCGGTACGGTTTCACGGTGACAGAGCTCGACCGGGAAAAGCTCGATAGTCAGCGCTACCTGGACCAGGCGCTTCTCGAGAAAGACAAAAGTCCATCGGGTCCGCTCGCCGACGAACTGGTGCGCCACGTGGTTCAGGACGAGCCGGTTCCCGGCATCGTTTACGAACAGGCGATGTCGCAACGGTTCCTGCCGGGCATTACGCTCGCCGAGATCAACACGCTGGCGCGCTCGTGGATCCCTGAGGGCAATCGCGTGGTGGCGGTGACCGCCCCCGAACGCGCGGGACTCGCGCTGCCGACGCCGGCCTCGCTGGCGGCGGTGCTGGCGAAGGTCGCCACCGCGACCCTGTCGGCCTACGTCGATCGCGTGAACGATCGACCGTTGCTCGCCCTATTGCCCACGCCAGGCACGGTGGTTCGTGCTTCAACGCGCGCGGCCATTGGCGTGACGGAGTGGCAACTGTCCAATGGCCTTCGCGTCATTCTCAAACCGACGTCATACAAGGAGGACGAAATTCTGTTTCGCGCGGTCAGCCCTGGCGGCACGTCGCTCGCGAGCGATCAGGATCTGGTCGCGGCGCTCACTGCCGAGCAGGTCGTCGCCGAGGGCGGACTGGGGGAGTTCTCGCGTCTCGACTTGAACAAGGTGCTGGCCGGGGCATCGACGGGTGTTCGGGCCGACATCGACGAGAGCGGGGAAGGGGTGCGCGGTGGCGCCGCGCGGAGGGACGTCGAGAAGATGTTTCAACTGATCTATCTCACGTTCACGGCGCCACGCGCCGATCCGGCGCAGTTCGAGGCGCTGAAGGCGCGTCTTCGACCCATGCTCGCCAATCAGCAGGCGCGGCCGGACACGGCGTTTCGCGACGCGCTCGCGTTCGCGCTGACTCAAGGTCATGCCAGGGCGCGTCCGCTGACGGCGGCGTCCGTCGACCAGATGAATCTCGACCGATCGATGGCCTTCTACAAGAGCCGATTCGCCGATGCCAGCGATTTCACGTTTGTGTTTGTCGGAAGCTTCGACGTGCAGACGATCAAGCCGCTGGTCGAGCGTTACCTCGCCAGCCTGCCGTCGATTCATCGTGTTGAGGCGGCGGTGGACCGCGGCGTGCACACGGCGCCTGGCGTCGTTGAACGACAGGTGGTCAAGGGCGTGGACCCCAAAAGTCAGGTGGCCATCGTGTTCAGTGGACCATTGCAGAACGACCAGATGCATCGGCTGCTGCTCAAGACCATGAGCCAGATGCTCGGTGGGGCTCTCCACCGGACGCTGCGCGAAGATCTCGGTGGCACCTACGGCGTGTCGGTTGAGGCTCAGTTTTCGAAGTATCCGACCGCGGAGTATCGGATTTCGATTGGGTTCAGCTGCGACCCGGCGCGGGTTGACGATCTCACCGGGGCGGCCTGGAAGGCAATTCACGACTTCACGCAGCAGGGGCCGTCGAGTGACCAGTTCGCGGGCTTTCGTACGGCGCTCGATCGCGAGCTCGAAACCGGCTTTCTGGAGAATGCCGAACTGCTCAACGAACTGACGACCAAGGTCGAGTATGGAGAAGACGTCGCCGACGTGTTCAACCTGCGGCCGTTCTACAACCAGCTGACGCCTGCGGCCCTGCGCGATGCCGCGCGGGAATATCTGAATGCGCGCCGCTACGTGCAGGTGACCCTGCGTCCGGAAGGCAAGTAGGCGCGCTGTCGTCACGGCGCGGTGGCGTTACTGCTTCGCCTCGGGCCGCCAATTCTCGATGAGCGTGATCGGCGCGGCGGCAGCGAGGCGACACTCACGGGTGAGCCGGTGACGCTGGCCGACCGCGTGGCGGGCGACGCGTTTGTTCGGAGCGCCGTCTCGGTGGCGCAGCGGTTAGACCTGGCGAAGCCGGCGACATCATCGTCGGGGACTGCGACAGGCCCGCAGGGCTGAAGCCCTGCGCCACGTTCTGCGACGCGTCGATGGACTTCGCGAGGCCGAAGTCGAGGACCTTCACCGTGCCGTCGCTGCGCACCTTGATGTTGGCGGGCTTGAGATCGCGATGGATGATCCCTTGCTCGTGGGCCGCTTCGAGCGCGTCCGCGATCTGCTTCGCCATCGGCAGCGCCTCGTCGAGCGGAATCGCACCCTTCGCAATGCGCTGCGAGAGGTCATCACCTTCGACGAGTTCCATCACGAGCGCGGCGATGCCCTCGCTCTCTTCGAGCCCGTAGATGGCCGCGATGTTCGGATGGTTCAGCGAGGCGAGGACTTCCGCTTCACGTTGAAAACGCGCCAGCCGATCGTGGTCCGCCGCGAATGATGGCGGGAGGATCTTGATGGCGACCTGACGCTTCAGCTTGGTATCGGTGGCCCGATACACTTCGCCCATGCCCCCGGCGCCGATTTGAGCCGTCAGCTCGAAGACGCCGAGACGGGTGCCGGGGGTGAGGGCCAAACTGGGTTGGACTATAGTGTCATCAGACTTCCTGAATCTCGGGCTCGAGACGGATGGGCGTCGAGAGCGACGCGGACACCAGGCAGTACTTCTCGGCCTTTTCGAGGATGCGCAGCGCCCGTTCGCGATCCGTCCCGGCGGGCACCTTCAAGCGTGGCCGCAGGACGATCTCGGTGAAGCGCGTGACGCCGACGTCGCGATCCACGGTTCCCGTCGCGTCCAGCTCCAGGCTGAGAAAGTCCACTTTGGAGCCGCGCGCCACCGCGCGGAGCGTCAGCAGAAAACACGCCTGGACGGCGCCCAGCAGCAAGTGTTCCGGGCTCCAGGCGTCTCCCGGGCCGTCATAGTCGGCGGGCGCCTCCGCGGACAGGTCGGGTATGCCCGCACTCGACAGCTGGGCATACCCGGAGGCTGCTCCGGCGAGGTGGACTTCGTAGTGGTGTGGCAGCGGTTTCATGAGATCACCGGCGCGCTGTCCCTGACGCCCGCGACGCGGAGGAACGACATCATCGGGCACCAGTTCGTGAACGCGGACTGCACGAGGTTGACGCCGACAAACAGTGTGAACCAGAGGAAATATGGATGGACATACATTCCGAGTAGCACGCTCGCGGCGACGAAGAATCCGGCAATGAGACGCAGCATCGGTTCGAGGGTCATGACGAAGCTCCTTGAGTGATCTCTGGCACGAACAGGATCGGAACAGTGCAGAAGCGCACGAGCGGCTCGCCGTAGTCGGAGAGCCATGACGGAGTCCGCGGCACGGGCGCCGCGATCGCCAGCAGGGTCGCCCGCGCTGCGGCGATTGCGGGCTCGATCGGCTGGTGACGACCGTCGATGACCTCGCCGCTGAAACAGGCGGTGAGCTGCCGCGCGTAGTCGAGCGTGGCGGCGCCGGCCAGCGGCGAGGCGGCATGGACGAGCACGCGGCTGAACACGGCGTCGACGGGCATGTCTGCCCGCACGATCAGCAGCGGCCGGCGCACGTCGCGCAGCACGCGCTCGGCCACCGACCCGAGCCACCAGCGCTTTGGTCCGTGGCGGCCGTGCGTGCCCATCACGACGAGGTCCGCCGTCATCGACCCTCGCAGAATCGCCTCGCTCGGTGAGCCGTCGTTCACCACCGTCGATATCGGGTGATGCGTATGGCGTCGGCCGAACTGGGCCAGGAAGCGTTCGGCTTGCGCCCGCATCTCCTGTTGCTGGCGTTCGAGCGCCTCGATCTGGGCGTGCGTGAAGTAGGCTGGCGCTTCTCCGGCTTCCGTGTGGAGCACCTGCAACGTCGTGGCTCCGCAGCGTTGGGCGACGAGGCCGCCGAGCGCGACGGCGCGAGCGGACGCCTCACCGAAGTCGACGGCGGCGAGCACCGATTGCGGGACAGTCAGCATAGGCACCTCTCAGGCGGCCACGCCGGGATCGGCGACGATCCCCGCGTGACGGCGGTGGGTGAGGTAGTAGGTGATGGGCACGGTCATCCGCGACAGCAGCAGCGACGCGACTTCGCCGGCCATCAGCGAGATCGCCAGTCCCTGGAAGATCGGGTCGAACAGGATCACGGCCGACCCGACAATCACGGCGGCCGCCGTCAGCGCCATCGGCCGGAAGCGCACCGCGCCGGCGTCGACGACCGCGTCCTGGATCGACATGCCGTCCCTCACGCGCAGCTCGACGAAGTCCACCAGAATGATCGAGTTGCGGACGACGATGCCTGCGCCGGCGATGAAGCCAATCATCGACGTGGCCGTGAAGAAGGCACCGAGCAGCGCGTGCGCCGGCAGGATGCCGACGAGCGAGAACGGAATCGCGAGCATGATCGTGAGCGGCGTGACGAACGACTGGAACCACCCGACGACGAGGATGTAGATGAGCACGAGGACGGCTGCGAACGCGATGCCGAGGTCGCGAAAGACCTCGTACGTGATGTGCCACTCGCCGTCCCACTTCATCGCGTACTTTGAGCTGTCGAACGGCTGCTTGGTGTTGAAGATCTCGAGCCCGTAGCCCTCGGGCACGCGGACCGATTCGAGCGCGCGGTTCATCTGCAGGATCGCGTAGACGGGACTCTCCACCTGTCCGGCGACGTCGGCCGTGACGTAGGTGACCGGCAGCAGGTTCTTGTGGTACACGCTCTGTTCCTCGTCAGAGGCGACCTCTCGCGTCAGCTCGCCGACGGCGACCGGATCCCGTCCGCCGAGGCGTATGCTCCGCACCGCATCCAGCGATCCGCGCAGGTCCCGCGGCAGGCGGAGGACGATCGGGACGTCCTCCCTCGCCAGCGGATCGTGGAGCAGGCCGGCTGGCATGCCGGCGCCGGCCAGGCTCACGACCGATGCGATCTCGGCCGCGGACAACCCGGCCGCCGCGGCTTTTTCGCCGTCCACCTCCAGCCGCACCTTCGGCTGCCGCGATTCGACGTACCAGTCGACGTCGACGACGCCCGGCGTGCGCTCGAACGTCGACCGCACGGTGCGTGCGAGCTCGAGCCGGCGGTTCGCGTCAGGGCCGTACACTTCAGCCACGATCGTCTGCAACACGGGTGGCCCGGGCGGCACCTCGACCACCTGGATGCGCGCCCCGAGCGTGGCGGCGAGCGGGTCGAGGCGCGTGCGAATCCGCTTCGCGATCGTGTGGCTCTGGTCGCGCCGTGCGTCCTTGTCCACCAGCATCAGCTGCAGGTCCGCGAGGTTGGCGTCGCGCCGCAGGAAGTAGTGCCGCACGAGGCCGTTGAACGTGTACGGCGACGCCGCGCCGGTGTAGCTCTGCACGCTCGTCACCGCCTCGTCGCGCAGCGACTCGTCGGCGAGCGCCGACGCGATGCCGGCGGTGGTCTCGAGCGGTGTGTCCTCCGGCATGTGGACGATCACCTGCAGCTCGTTCTTGTTGTCGAACGGCAGCATCTTCACCGTGACGAGCCCCAGCGGCACCAGCGCCACGGCGCCCAGGAGCAGGACGGCGACCAGGCCGAGGAACCCGGCGCGCGCCGCCGGCCGCGCGAGCAGCGGCCGCATCACGCGGCGATAGAGCGCCGTCAGCCGGTCCTCCGGCTCGTCCTCATGCGCGTGCGGACGCCGCAGCAGCCGCACGGCCGCCCACGGCGTCACCACAAACGCGACGACGAGCGAGAAGATCATCGCAGCCGACGCGCCGACCGGAATCGGGCGCATGTACGGGCCCATCAGGCCGCCCACGAACGCCATCGGCAAGATGGCGGCGATCACCGCCAGGGTGGCGAGGATGGTGGGGTTGCCGACTTCGTCGACCGCCCGCACCGCGAGGGCCGCCAGATCCCGGCCGTCGTGCGACATACGCGCGTGCCGCACGATGTTCTCCACGACGACGATGGCATCGTCCACGAGAATGCCGATGGAGAAGATGAGCGCGAAGAGGGTGATGCGGTTGAGCGTGTAGCCGTAGAGGTAGAACACGAACAGCGTGAGCGCGAGCGTGACGGGAATCGCGGTCAGCACCACGAGCGACTCGCGGCGTCCGAGAATCAGCCAGATGAGCACGGAGACCGACACGACGGCCAGGAACATGTGCCAGAGCAGCTCGTTCGATTTCTGCGCGGCCGTCTCGCCGTAGTTGCGCGTCACCGACACGTTCAAGTCGCGTGGCAGCAGGTAGCCCCGCGACGTCTGGACCTTGCGCTCCACAGCCCGCGTCAGCGCAATCGCGTTGATCCCCTTGCGCTTGGCAATCGACAGGGTGACGGCTGGAAACGCCTGGCCGCGACCCGGGTACTGCATGACGTAATCGACCGGCTCGCCGCCGCCGTCCCGAATGGCCGCCACGTCGCCGAGGTGCACCGGTGCGCCGCCGCTCGCGCCGACCACCACATTGCGGACCGCGTCCGGCGATTGCGGCCACTCGCCGCTTTCCAGTCGCGTCGCGCGATTCCCGGCGACGATGTCGCGCGCGGCCGTGCGGATGTTGCCGTGGGACAGCGCCTGCCGGACCGCGAGAGGATCGAGGCCGCGCGACGCCAGCGCCGCGGGATCGAGATCGACCGACACCTGCCGCGGCCGGCCGCCGATGATGGCGATCTCCGAGATGTCGGGCAACTCTTTGAGTGTCTCCTGCAGCTGTCCGGCCATCTGACGCAGCGCGACATCGTCGTATCCCGCACCCCACAGCGTGAGCGCCATCACGGGCACGTCGTCGATCGACCGGACCTTGACGAGCGGCGCCGTCGCTCCGGGCGGCAGCGCCGGCGCGTTGGCCGCGAGTTTCTGGGTCAGCCGCACGAGCGCGCGCTCTTCGTCCTGACCGACCAGGAAACGGACAACCAGCATCGCGCGGCCCGGCATCGACGTCGAATACAGGTACTCGACACCCGGCACTTCCCAGAGCAGTTTCTCGATCGGACGCGTGACGCGTTGCTCGACTTCTGTCGGCGACGCGCCGGGCATGTCCACGAACACGTCGACCATTGGCACGATGATCTGCGGCTCCTCTTCGCGCGGCAGCGCGATCACGGCGTACACACCGAGGAGCATCGACGCGACGATGAAGAGCGGCGTCAGCTTCGAGTGGATGAAGGCGCCGGCCAGCCGTCCCGCGATGCCGGTGGGACGGCTCATCGCGTATCTCCGGTGACGCGGGTGCCATCGAACAGGGAGACGGGTGGGTTGGTCACGACGCGATCACCGTCGCGCACGCCGGCGAGCACTTCGACGCGATCGGCTGCGACTGTCCCCACCGAGATCGGCCGCAGCCTGGCGACACCGTCAGCGTCTACCGCGAAGACGAACGTCAGCTGGCCACGGTGGAGGAGAGCGGCGGCCGGCACGGTCAGCGTCCGCCGCGCCGGACCCTGGAATCGCGCGCGTCCGAACTGGCCGGACCGCACGTGCGTCGCGTCAGGCACGTCAATCTTGACGACGAACCCGTGAGAGGCGGCGTCGAGTCGCGCGATCTCGACGATGCGCGCCGGGCTCCATGCGGCAGACGGCGCGGCCGTCTCGCTCACGCTGACGTCGGCTGTCTGCCCGACGGCGACCTGCGCGGCGCGCGCCTCGTCGAGCCGGACTTCCAGCCGGAATGTCGTCTTGTCCTCGATGGTTAGCAGTGGCGCGCCAGGCGTCGCCATCGTCCCCGGGTCGACGCTGCGTTCGGTGACGAGCCCGTCGAATGGGGCGGTGAGCACGGTGTAGGACGCCGCGATCTGAGCGCCCTGCATCGCCGCCTGTGCTTCATCGCGTGCCGCGGTGGCGGCCGCGGCCCGTGCGACCGAACTGCCGAGTTGTGCCTCGGCGGCACCGAGGTTCGCGGTCGATTGATCGAGCTCCTGGGGCGTCGCCGATCGTTGTGCGTGCAGCGCCGCGATGCGTTCGTGCGTCACGCGGGCGATGCGCAGGCCGGCTTCCGTGGCGTGCGTGTCGGATGAGGCCGCATCCGCAGATTGCCGCGCGGCGTTGAGTGCGGCGGTTGCTCGAGCCTCGGCTGCATTGATTTCGCGCGCGTCCAGCCTGACGAGCGGCGCGCCGCGACGGACACGGTCGCCAGGGCGCACGAGCACGTCGATGATCGGCGCCATGACGCGGCTGGAGATCACCGCTGTCGAACGGGCGCGCACGATGCCGCCGGCCTCGAAAGACGACAGCAGGTCTGCGGTCTCCGCCCGGCCGAGCGACACGATGACCGGCGGTGCGTCGACCTTGGACGGCGGCGGCGTGGCCGCGCACCCGGCCGCGAACGCGGCAGCAACGATGACAACGACAAACGCATTCAGCTTCACATCAACCTCTTCACGGCGGAGCCGAAGGTCCGCGGTGCAGTCGTGGGGCAGGCCTTCAGGCCTGCCGGGTCTCGCGTCATCTGGGTCGCCCCAGCGCGTGGCGGAGCATGGCCTCGCCGTTCATCGCATCGACCAGCGCCGACACGCGCTGCGTCTCGGCGTCGAGCACGGCCGTCGACGCGCGCAGCACGTCGTTGACGCCGACGATGCCGGCGTCGAACCGGTCGCGGATGATGCGCTGGCTCTCGCGCGCCTGGTCGACGGCCGCGTGTCCGACCGCCTGGCGTCCGCGTGCCGCCTCGAGCCGGCGCAGCGCGCTGACGACCTCGACGTGCACCGCGGATCGCGCTTCGTCTGCGTCCGCGCGCGCACGAGCCGCCACGGCAATCGTCGCCTTCGTCTGCGCGAGTTCCGCGCCGCCGAGGGAGAGGGTCCACCGCACCTCGCCGCCCACGAGCCAGGACGAGGCGCGATCGTTGATGCGCGTGCCGCTGACGTCGAATCCGGCCTGGGCGGCCACCTGTGGGATGAGCGCCGCCCGCGCCTGCCGGCGGCCCGCGTCAGCCAGTTGCTGGGCGGCGGCGGCGCGCCGAATCTCGGGTCGCGCGGCATCGGCCTCGGCGAACAGCACGTCGAGGCGCGACTCGGATCCAGGTTCGATGCCAACCGGCTCGACGAACTGATACTCGCGATCGATGGGAGTGCCCATGAGGCGATTGAGTTCGGCGCGGGCGATCGCGCCGTCGCCGATGGCCTGGATCGCACGCTGTTGAAGATCGGCGACGTGCACCGCGAGGCCGAGGACGTCGGCGTCGGTCACCATCCCGGCGTCGCGGCGGCGTTCGGCGCGGGCCAGGTCCTCGCGCGCGGCCTCGACACCGGCCTCGGCGTTACGATGCACGGCTTGCGCGGCGATGACGCGGCCAAATGTCTGGGTCGCGGCCAGCGCCAGCCCCGCGGCGGCCTCGTCGGTCGCTAAGCCTGCGATGTCACGCCGAAGCACGGTGGCGTCGGTGGTGGCGCGCCGGCGGCCGCCGTCGAAGATCAACTGCTCGACGCCGACGGCGCCGCGAAAGAACCCAATCGGATCTGGATGGTTGAGCGCGTCGATGGCGAAATTCTCCGCGCCGAAGCGTTGCGCCGACAGAAGCGAGCTGAAAACGAAGACTGGTTGGTCGCCGCGCTGCCACGATTCGCTAAACGTCAGGCGCGGGAAAAAGCCGGCGCGGGCTTCTCTAACATGCGCGTCCGCTTCGTCGCGCGTGGCGCGCGTCCCACGCAGCGACGCGTTCTGTGCGAGCGTCGCCCGTACCGCGCCTTCGAGCGTCAGCGGCTCCTGCGCGGCGGCGGTCGAAAGCGAGGCCGCGAGCGCGAGAACAACGAACCAGGCCTGTCGGGTCATCACATGGAGAGATTCAGACATTCGCCTTTGGTGACACGGCTACAATCACAGCAGCCTCCGTGCCTGTGACGAAACCCGAAGATGTGAATCCTTCAACCGAAGAGGACGCGGGCGCGGTCTACGCGGGCCTCGTCCGCGAAGCCGCTACCGGCGATCGCGACGCGATGGAGCGTCTGCTGATGCGCGCGCAGGAAGTCGCGTATCGGTTCAGCCTGCTCGTCTGCGGCCATCCGCAGGATGCCGAGGACGTGATGCAGGAGGCGTTGCTCAAGACGTACCGCTACGTGAGCCGCATCAAGGAGCCAGCGGCGTTCCGGACGTGGCTGTACACAACCGTTCAGAATGCCTGCCGCATGAAACGGCGGCGGCACGTGGGCGAGCCGTCGCACCTCACGTCGATTGAGCAGGGCGCCACGAGCGATGATGGCGAGGCGGGACCGGTCGAGGTCGAAGGGCATACACGTCCGGCTGATCAGCTGGTGATGGATGCCTGGCTCAGCGGCCGGTTGCGCCAGGCGCTGAAAACGCTGCCGCCGTCGTATCGGATGATTGTGGTGCTGCGCGAGATGGAAGGGCTATCGACTCGCGAAGTGGCCGGCGTCGCCGGCATTTCGGAAGCGAACGTGAAGACGCGGCTCCATCGCGCGCGAGTCTTGCTGCGCCAGGCACTGGAGGGCGTATGAGCCAGGATGCGAACGCGGACTGCACCGCGATGCTGACGAAGATCTCTGCCTATCTGGACGGCGATCTCGACGCCGCCGGGTGTCAGACCATCGAGCGGCACTGCCGGAACTGCCCGCGCTGCGCCGCGCTGGTGGAGGGTCTGCGTGAGACGATAGGCCTCTGTCGCGAGGCCGGACGCACACCGCTCCCGGAGCCGGTCCGGCAGCGCGCCAAGGCGAGCATCCAGAGGCTGCTGGCCTCCGAGAAGCCCTCACAGCCGTGAACCCTGCGCTGGTGTCACGTTTCCACGAAACGTGAATCCCTCCAGCGAGATGGATCACCGGTACGACGTCGTGGCGTTTGGCGCCCATCCGGACGATCTCGAGGTCGTGATGGGCGGCACGGCGGCGAAGCTGGCGAGCCGCGGCCAGTCGGTTCTGTTTGTGGACCTGTGCGAAGGTGAGCCAGCCCGGCACGCCGGTCGGGGGGTGCGGCAGGCGCAGGCCGCGAGCGCCGCCGCCATTCTGGGCGTGCAGCGAACGACCCTGGCGCTCCGGGATCGCCTGATCCGCGATTCGGTGGAGGCGAGGCTGCAGGTCGCGCGCCTGCTTCGGATCCACCGGCCGAGAACGGTCTTCACGACCGCCGGCGCTGGCGTGCATCCCGATCATGCCGCGGTCACCGACATTGTCGTCAGCGGCGTGTTCTACGCGCGGCTGCCGAAATGGGATGAGCTGGCCGAGGGACACACGCTCGACGGCACGGCGCCGCACGAAATCGAGCGGCTGTTCTTTGGTCACTGCCGCATGGAGCCGGCGTGGAGCCGCTTCGACTTCGCCGTCGATGTGTCGGCGACCTACGCGCAGAAGATGGCGGCGGTCACGGAGTACGAGTCGGTCTTCAGCGGCGATCAGGCGAGCCTGCTCGACAAGTACAGCGCCGAGGATCGATATGTCGGCAGCCTTGTCGGCGTGCCGTATGCCGAGGCATTCAAGGCCAGGAGTCCGTTGCTGGTCGACAGCCCGGACGTTTTTGCCAAGTCACGGTTCGGATGACACGAAGGGAACAGCGAATGGGTCAAGACGTGCAAGTCGATCCCGCGTACGGCTATACGGCGCATCTCGATGGTGTGCCGTTTGATGAGGCGCGAGCTCGCGTGACGGACGCGTTGAAGGCGCAGGGCTTTGGCATCCTGACGGAAATCGATGTCAAGGCGACGATGAAGGCTAAACTGAACCGCGACTTCCGGCGCTACGAAATTCTTGGCGCGTGCAATCCTGAGCTTGCGCATCGGGCGCTCGAGACGGAGCTGGCGGTGGGGTTGCTGCTGCCGTGCAACGTCTGTCTCTGGGAAGAGGACGGCGGCTCGGTGGTGTCGATCGCGAAGCCGGCCGCGATGTTCGAGATCGTGAAGAGTGCGGCGTTGCAGCCCATCGTGGACGAGGTCGACCAGCGGCTGCGCCGCGCGATCGACCACATCGGCGCGCCTGCCGGAAAGAGTGAGCTGAAATGACGATATTCGTGGTCCTGGCCGTCTGGGTGGTCCTGCAGGTGTGGGTGCTGCCCCGTCTCGGCGTTCCGACGTGAGCGGTCCAACAACCGCCCCGGCGGGGCGTCACGAACCGCGCTGATCAAAATCAAGACTGTGGCGCGGGGCTTCAGCCCCGCGTTCGCAGGCCTGAAGGCCTGCGCCACAAGGAGCTGTGAACCAACTCTACGGGCCGCCGAGCACCTTCGAGGCCAAGTACCGCTTGCGAGCCCGCGCGGTCAAGTCGGCCTGCGACAGGTGGAGCGTGAGGTCGTGCATCTTGCCGTCGAGTTTCTCGGGCGTGAAACCCAGCGCGTACTGGTGATGGAGCTCGTTGGCGACTCGCGCGAAGGTCGATGCCAGATCGCGCGGTGACGTCAATTCGAAATAGCCGCCGCCGGTCGCCGCCGCGATCTTCGGCAGCCCCTCGTCGGGCTGTTCCGGCTGCGGCTGTCTTCCGCTGACGCCGCCGAGCCCGCGGCCACCGAGGCCGCCGAACGCTCCGGGGTTCACGCCGCGGCGGCTTCGCGGATCGGTGCCGCTGCCGCCTGGCGGGGGCGCGCCGTTCTGGCCCGCGAGCCCGATCGCGTAGACCATCACGTTCTCTTCCTCGGCGCGCTTCATCACGTCCTTCAGCGACTTGTTGTGGTTGCTGAAGTTCAGTGGCTGGTCGACGCCGTCTGTAAAGACAAGAATGACGCGGCGCCCCTGCTCGATGAGCAGCTTGTCGATGCCGGTGTTCACCGCGTTCCAGAGTGGCGTCGGGCCGTCCTGCTCCATGTCCCCGCGGAGAATCTTCAGCAGCGCGTCGTGGTCGGAGGTGAAATCCCCCGGCTCAATCTGGATCGTGGTGGCGAAGGTGCCGATGCGCGCCTTGTCGGCCGGCAGCATCGCATGGACGAACGCCTGCGCGGCCGCGACCTCGGTGTCGAAATTGGCCTTCATGCTGCCGCTGCGATCGAGCAGCATGACCAGCGTGATCGGCTGGATGTCGTTCGCGAACAACGTGAGCGTCTGGCGCTTCCCGTTGTCGTCGATCGAGAAATCGTCCCGCGTCAAATCGGGGATGAGGCGTCCGCGCGCGTTGGTGACGGTCGCGTAGACGGCGACCGTGCGGGTGCCGGCCACGAACGAGGGCGGCTGCACCTGCGGCGCGGCGATGACGACGCCGACCGACGCCGTGACGAGCGCGGCGACGCGACCGATAGTACGGCTCATGGACAGGTCCTTCAGGCGATGGCGCCTCCCATGTTAGCGCGTTTCACCAGCGTGGCGCGGGGCTTCAGCCCCGCGTTCGCAGGCCTGAAGGCCTGCGCCACTGCAGGCTTGCGAAAATGGCTGTCGACTAGCGCCGCGGGAACTGATCC